>ERZ809224.5-NODE-5-length-398337-cov-38.299411_pt1 | contig 398337 bp, 403 predicted proteins | sample MGYA00520513_ERZ809224 | MGnify/ENA primary metagenome ERZ809224 (study PRJEB31576, sample SAMEA3212658) | Homo sapiens | biome: human-gut; feature: human gut; material: fecal | place: Sweden | collected 2012 ... | reverse complement strand
TGAAGATTTAGTAATACTAGGAAAATATTTTGACTTATCACTAAGAAAATTTATATCTAATGTAGATGGAGAAAGTGTAAACAGAGCTCCAGTAGTAGATGTAACAAAATTAGCAAGCGGAGAATCAACAACAGCAACATATAATCATTCAAAAACACCAATAGCAGTGAAAGTAGGAGATGAAGTAATATATACAATAAGAGTATATAATGAAGGTCAAATAGATGGTATAGTTACTGAGATAACAGATCATTTACCTCCTAATCTAGAGTTTGTAAATGACAGTTTTAATACTGATAGAGGATGGAAGGTATCAGGAGATGGAAGAGAAGTAACAACAAACTATTTAGCAGGAAAAACAATAACAGCATTTAATGGAACAACATTAGATTATGAAGACGTACAAATTAAATGTAAAGTAAAATCTACAGCAATTCCTGGAGAAAAAATAACAAATATAGCAGATATAACAGGATTTACAGACTCTGATGGAGATACAGTAAAAGATAGAGATTCAATTGCTGATAATGTAACACTTCCATCTGATAGCACATTACCAAATTATAAAGACACTGAAATAAATAGAGGAGATAAATATATACCTGGACAAGAAGATGACGATGATTTTGAAAAATTATTAGTTCAAAAATTTGATTTGGCCCTAAGAAAATTTATAACAGGAGTAAATAGTGATATCATTTCAAATAGAGTACCAGTGTTTGTAAATGATAATGGTGAATATTCGTATGAACATACAAAAGATCCTGTAGAAGTAAAAAATGGAGATACAGTAATATATACATTAAGAATATATAATGAGGGAGATATTGCAGGATATGCAGAAGAAGTAAAAGATGATGTACCAGAAGGATTAGAATTTTTACCAGAAAATACAACAAACATAAATTATAGATGGGTAATGTATGATGAAGAAGGAAATGTAACAGAAAATGTATCAGAAGCAAAGACAATAAGAACAGATTATTTATCAAAGGCACAAGCAGATGAAACAGGAAGAGATAATCTAATAGATGCATTTGATCCAAATACAATGGATGAGCCAGACTATAAAGAAATAAGAATAGCGTTTAAAGTAATAGAACCAGATACATCAGATAGAATACTAATAAACACAGCGGAAATATCAGAAGATAGCGATGAAGATGGTGAACCAATAGACGATATAGATTCAACTCCAGATAATAATGAGGATGGAGAAGATGATATAGATATTGAAAAAGTTAAATTAACATATTTCGATTTGGCCCTAAGAAAATTTATTACTAAAATAAACGGTGAAAATGTAGAAGTTGATAGAGAACCTGTTATATCAGATGAAACAATTGATGATTTAGCAAACAAAGAAGTAACAACAGTTGATAAAACACATACAAAAAATCCTTTATCAGTAAATACAGGAGATATAGTTACATATACAATACGTATATATAATGAAGGAAAAGAAGCAGGGTATGCTACAGAAGTAGTAGATTACTTACCAGAAGGACTAATTTTAAAGGCTGATAGTAAAATAAATGAAGAAAATGGATGGGAAAATCCAAGTGGTGATGGAAGAACAATCATTACGACAGCTTTATCTGATAAGTTATTAGAAGGATTTGATGGTAAGAATATCGATTACGTAGACTTAGAAATTGAATGTCAAGTAGTAGCTAATAAACAAGATACATCAATAAGCTTAAAGAACATTTCAGAAATAACAAAATCAGAAGATTCAGAAGGAAATGAAAGAGATGATATTGATTCTACAGAAGATAATTTGACAGATGACCAAAAAAATAACTATAATCCAGGAACATCAGAAAAAGGATATGGTTATGAAGATGATGACGACTACGAAGAATTAATATTACCTTCTGCACAGGGAGATTATCAAATAAAACTAATTAAACAAAATGGTATACTAGATAGATTAAGTGGAGCTATATTTAAAATTGAAGAAATAGATCAAGCTGGAACAGTTATAAACACATATGATAACTTAACAACAGATGAAAATGGTGAAATTTCAACTGAAAGAATAAAGATTGATTCAGAAGGAACTCATACATACATTATAACTGAAATACAAGCACCAGATGGATATAATATAATAGCTGAGCCAATAAAAATAGAGGTTGATGTTAAATTAGTTGATGGAAACTATATTGTTACAGCACAAAGAATTAATGGAGAAATTGTTGACTTACAAGTTAAGAATAATAATGTAATAGAATTAACAATTGAAAATAATATATTTGATTTGGCATTAAGAAAATTCATAACAGGAGTAAATGAAGAAGAAATAACAAATAGAGTACCAGTATTTGTAAACAATAATGGTGAATATTCATATGAACACACAAAAGATCCTGTAGAAGTTGCAACTAATGATATAGTAATATATACATTAAGAATATATAACGAAGGAACTGAGGCAGGATATGCAGAAGAAGTAAAAGACGATTTACCAGAAGGATTAGAGTTCTTACCAGAAAATGAAGTAAATACAGAATATAGATGGGTAATGTATGACGCAGAAGGAAATGTAACAGAAAATGTATCAGAAGCAGAAACAATAAGAACAGATTATCTATCAAAGACGCAAGAAGCTGAAACAGGAAGAGATAATTTAATAGACGCATTTGATCCAGAAACAATGACTGAGCCAGACTATAAAGAAGTAAAAATAGCATTTAAGGTAATAGAACCAAATACATCAGATAGAATAATAATAAATACAGCAGAGATATCAGAAGATAGTGATGAAGAAGGTAACCCTGTAGATGATAAAGATTCAACACCAGATAATGATGAAGATGGAGAAGACGATATAGATATTGAAAAAGTTAAAGTTAAGTATTTTGATTTGGCATTAAGAAAATTCATCACAGGAGTAAATGAAGAAGAGATAACAAATAGAGTGCCAATATTCGTAAATAATAATGGTGAGTATTCATATGAACATACAAAAGATCCTGTAGAAGTGAGAAATGGTGACACAGTGATATATACATTAAGAGTATATAATGAAGGAGAAGTTGCAGGATATGCAGAAGAAGTAAAAGATGATCTACCAGAAGGATTAGAGTTCTTACCAGAAAATGAAGTAAATACAGAATATAGATGGGTAATGTATGACGCAGAAGGAAATGTAACAGAAAATGTATCAGAAGCAGAAACAATAAGAACAGATTATTTATCAAAGACGCAAGAAGATGAAACAGGAAGAGATAATTTAATAGATGCATTTGATCCAGAAACAATGACTGAGCCAGACTATAAGGATATAAAAATAGCATTTAAGGTAATAGAACCAAATACATCAGATAGAATATTAATAAATACAGCAGAAATATCAGAAGATAGTGATGAAGATGGAGATCCTGTAGAAGATATCGATTCAACACCAGATAATGATGAAGATGGAGAAGACGATATAGATATAGAAAAAGTAAAAGTAACATATTTTGATTTAGCATTAAGAAAAATAATATCAAAAGTAACAATGATATTAGATGGAAAGACATATGTAGAAGAGACAGGACACAAATTTGAAGATGATCCAGAAGAAATAGTAAAAATAGAATTAGGAAACCATAAAATAGAGACTGCGGTAATCAAATTCACATATCAAATAAGAATAACAAACGAAGGAAATATGGCAGGATATGCAGAAGAAATAACAGATTATATACCAGAAGGGCTAGAATTTAGAGAAGAAGATAATGAGAACTGGGTATTATCAGAAGATGGAAAAACAATAACAACGACACAACTAAATGAGACATTATTAGAGCCAGGCGAGAGTGTAATAATAGAAGTAACATTTAGATGGATAAATGGACAACACAACTTAGGACTAAAAACAAACTGGGCAGAGATATCAGAAGATAGTGATGAAGACCATAACCCAGTAGAAGATATAGACTCAGTACCAGATAACTTTGAAAAAGGAGAAGACGATATAGATGAAGCATCAGTAATGTTATCAATAGTATCAGGTATAGGAGGACATTATATAGGAGTAATAACAGGAGTACTAGTAATACTAGGAACTGGATTAATCTTAATTAAAAAATTTGTATTATAATGTTTGAAATTTAAACGAATCCCTAGATAAATTTTTATCTAGGGATATTTTTTAATAAATATTTACATTAAAAAAAGCATATGGTATAATTCAAATTGAAAATGGAGGAAAACGAATGAACCAAATTTTAGTAACTGAAGTTGAAAAAAAACAAAAAAAGAAAAGAAATAGAAATACTACAGCATCTATAGAAATTGCAAAAATCGTTAGATTTTTTGCTATTTTTATAATTATTTTTGGTTTATGTTTAATTGGACATAGTTCATATGCTTTATATAGAGATTCAAAAGCTAATAATACAGATAATTTAGCTGAAATCAATATAACGAGAATAAATGATACACTTAGAGTAGATGTAAAAAGTACATATATTATTGAAAAATTTAGATATAGTTGGTCTAATTCAGAAGAAAGATCTATCCCAGAAAATGCAACTAGTTTTCAAGAAGAAATTATTTTACCACCTGAAAATAGTGTACTTACAATTATAGTAGAAGATGAAACTGGTAGAGCCGTAACATATACTAAGGATATAATACTAGATGGAATAGATATTGCAAAACCATCAGTAAGTATAGATCAACAAGCTACTAGTATAAGAATTAAAGCAGAAGATGAGACTAAGATAGATTATATGACATATAGAATTGATGATGGAGAAGAAATAAGAATTGATAAAAATAATGTGGATGATAAGTCAATAGAATATGCAATTACGCAAGATGAAATAGGTAGAGGAACTCATAAAATAACAGTAACTGCTTATGATACATCAGGTAATTCTACTGTACAAGAAAGTCCAGATATAGTTATTTCTACAGAAAGACCTGAAATAAAAAATTTATATGTGGATCAAGAACAAGGAAAGCTAATGATCGAAGTAGAAGATGCTGATGGAATACAGTCAATTGAAGTAAACTTAAATGGTCAAGTGTATTCAATGAATGATGTAAATAGAACAGAAGCTACATTTTCATTAAATCTTGTTGAAGGAAATAATACATTTAGTATTAAAGTAGAAAATGTTAATGGACTTTCTGTATCTGGATCAATGGAGTATAAATATGCTAAATAAAATAATATTTTATTTTATTATTTATTCGTTTCTAGGATGGTGTCTAGAATCAATATATAAAACAATAATACTAAAAAAAGTGACAAATAGTGGGTTCTTATATGGACCTTTTTGTCCTATGTATGGAATTGCTGCTGTATTGATGATTGCCATAAGTGCAATTTCAAATAACCCTATAATAATATTTATACTTAGTTTTTTTGTATTTTCAATTTGGGAATATATAGTAGCAGTAGTTTTAGAAAAATGTTTCAAAACTAAATATTGGGACTATTCTAATTTGAAATTTAATATAAAAGGTAGGGTGTGTCTAAAGAATTCTATTTATTGGGGATTTTTAGGTGTATTATTAATATTTGTGATTCACCCACTTATAGAAAAAGCTATAAGTTTTATACCTACGCAAATAGCAATATATGTACAAATTATATTAGTAATTGCTATTATAGTAGATGCAATTATAACAATATTTAGAATTATGATAATAGATAAGAGAATACAAGAAGTATTTGAAATTGGAAACACTATAAAAGAAAAGCTTATTGAGCTAAAAGAAGAGAAGTATTTAGAAAAAGCAACTAAAGAACATATACAAAAATTAGTTGATGATTTAAAAACTAGAGAATCAATACTTAGGATTAAAATATATAAACGAATAATTAAATTAAAGAAGGCATTCCCAGAAATGCATTCTGAAAATATAACTAAATTTATGAAACAAAAGAATTTAATAGAAGACATAAAGGATAAAATAAAAAAGTATAAGGAGAGATAAAATGGCTCAGGATATTTATATAATAGATGATAATGATGAGCTAAAGAAAATCATTTTTAATCTATTTAGAGATGAAAAAGATTATAAAATAAAATTAAAGAAAGTAAATACAAATAATATAGATGATGCACTAAAAAATATTCCATCTCTTATTATAATAAATGAAGACGGGATAGAAGAAAACATAATAGAAGTGTGTAAAAGAATAAGACAAAATGAGGATAATAGTATTACACCAATAATAGTTATTTCATCTAAAAAAGATAAAGATCATAGAGTAGAAGTTCTTAAAGAATGTGTAGAACATTATATAAAATATCCAATAGATGAAGAATATTTATATTATACTATAAAAAACATTATAAGATTATTAGATACTAATAGAAGGGTAAGTCCATTAACAGGATTGCCAGGAAATGTACAAATACAAGCAGAAATGAAAAAGAGATTACTTAATAAAGAAGAATTTGTAATGCTTTACTTTGATTTAGATAATTTTAAGGCATATAATGATGTATATGGATTTCTTAATGGAGATGAAATCATTAAATTTACAGCAAAATTAATAACAGGAAATATTGAAAAATATGCAACAAGTGGCAATACTTTTGTAGGGCACATTGGTGGAGATGATTTTGTGGCAATTGTATCTATTGAAGATGATTACGAAAAAATATGCCAAAATATAATTGCTGAATTTGATAAGGGTGTTACTAAATTTTTTAACCAAGCGGATTTAGAAAAAGGATATTTAGAAGTACCAAATAGAAAATGTATTATAGAAGAATTTCCTTTAACATCACTATCTATAGGAGTGGTTGTGGCTCATAAAAATAGATTTACAAATGTACTAGAAATAGGAGAAATTGGAGCTCAAGTGAAACATTTAGCAAAAACAACTATGGGAAGTGCTTATGCTATAGATAGAAGAAAAAATGATAAAATTGTATGTAATGTAAATATAAAATCTTAAATAAAAGAAAAAAGTATATTTAATTAATTAACTAATTAAATATACTTTTTTTATGCTTATTATCATATATTAATAAGATTTAAAGTTATTTATCTATTTTCTTTATTTCTTCAAATCTTTTTACTTTTTGCGTTGTAGTTTTAATCATTGGTTCATCAGTAACGATTAGATTTTTTATATGCTTATAATTTGGTAAACCAGAATTTATTTTCTTTATATCTTTCCAAATCATATCTTTAATATTTTCTTCTGAAATATCTCCATATTTATCTAAAATATATTCTTTATTATACACAATTTTAACAGATAAAACTAAATCATCATCTTTAGGGGTTCCAAATACCATATTTTCTGCAACATATGGTAAGTTACTAATTAAAAGTTCAAGTTCTTCAGGATAAATATTTTTACCGTTTTTTAATACTATTACATTCTTTTTTCTTCCTGTTATAAATAAAAATCCATCTTTATCTAAATAACCTAAATCACCAGTATAGAACCATCCATCTTTTAATACTTTATTAGTTTCTTCTTCCATTTCATAATATCCAAGCATTATATTTGGACCTTTTGCTACTATTTCACCAATTCCTTCTTCATTTGGTTTATCGATTTTTATTTCTATTTCAGGAAGAGGTAAACCAACTGAACCAAATTTAACACATTTTTCATTTTCTGCAGTTAATACAGGAGAAGTTTCAGTTAATCCATATCCTTGCACTGCTAAAATTCCAAAATCATAAAATCCTTTTGCAACATTTTTATCTATTGCTGAAGCTCCACTTATTACGAAACGAAGATTTCCACCTAAATTATCTAAAATTTGTTTAAATACTTTTCTTCTAATATCAATACCTAATTTCATTAAAAAATGACTTATTGAATTGGCAAATTTTAAAATTTTAGTTTTTCCTTGTTTTTCTACTTCAGCATATATTTTTTTATACATCGCTTCTAATAATAATGGAACACAGACAAATACAGAAACTTTATATTCTTTTAAATTAGATTGAATATGTCTTAAACCATCACAAAATACATTTGTAACTCCATCTGCTAAAAAAAGTAAAAGTCCTGTAGAACCAAATGTATGGTGTAAAGGCAAAAATGCCATATTAACATCAGTATCATATATTTTTTCAGCTAAATTAATGTTATATATATTAGATGCTATATTTCTATTAGATAAAAGTACAGCTTTAGACATAGAAGTAGTACCAGAAGTAAAAATGATAGAAGCTACTCCATCTGGATCTATTTTATGATTTTCATATCTTGTATCGCCTTTTTCTAATAATTTATTTCCAATTGAAATTAAATCAGATATAGTTTTAAAAGATTTATTACAATCAGAATTCATACATATAAATTCTTTAACATTAGAATTAGTATTTTGGATTTTTTTCATACAATCTGAATATTCATCTTCAAATATTATTGCATCTGCATTAGCTCTCTCTATAGAAGAAATTATTTCTTGTTCAGGAAGTCCTTTATCCAAAGGAACTGTTATACCAACTCCGCATAGTATAGAGACAAATGCGCTAGCCCATTCATATCTGTTTTTTCCGATAATTGCTATTTTTTTATTTTCAAGCCCTAAATCTATTAATGCAGTACCAAGTGATTTTATATCTTGACCAAACATTTCATATGTAATATTAGTATATGAAATATTTTTACCATTTTTATTTTTTAAAATAAATGCGTTATTATTTGTATACTTTTTAATTGCATTATTAATATACTCCTTAATCGTATCAAATTTTTCAGCATCATATAATTTTCTATAAACTTTCATATATAACCTACCTTTATTTAATAAAAAGATTGCTTGAAAATAAGCTTAAAATAAGTTTAACATAATACAAAGCCATTATCAATTAGAGTGAACACTTAGTCTAAAATGTTAAAAAAGAAAAATATTTTTAAAATAATAAAAACAATTATATGTTAGAATGAAAAAATAAATTCTAAATAATTGAAAAACAAATACCATTATGTTAAAATTAAAAAAGATTATAGAAAGAGAGGGAGAAATATGGATAAAAATCAAGTGATGGAATATTTAAGTAATAGAGGTTTCAATGAGTATTTTTTCAGTGAACTTAGTCCAGAATTATTAAATGATGATGAAGTAATATCAAAAGCGATAGATACTATGACATCTAATACAGCACCATCACCACTAAAATTTGCTAATCCAAGATTTTTGCAAAATAGAGAATTTGTAGAAAGAGTAATTAGAAAAAGTGTATTCACATTAAAAGATGAACTTTCTATATTTAATGATGATCCAGATATGATTATGATAGCAGTAGAAGCAAATGATCTTTGGGGATTCAAATTTGCTGGACCAAAATTAAAAAATGATCCGGAATTTGTAAAACAAGTAATTGCAAAAGGTGGACGTGTTCTAGATTTATTAGATTTAGATGAGAATAGTGAAATACTAGATAATAAAGAAATTGTATTAGCAGCTATAGAAAATGGGGAAACTGTAGGTAATATAAGTCGTAGATTACAAAATGATAAAGAAGTAATGGCAAAAGCAATATCTGTACGCTCATATAATTATCAGTATATTGGAGATGAGCTAAAAGATGATGTGGATTTAGCTGTACAAGCTTTAAAAGATGATTATGGTTTTAACGAGCAATTTTTAAGTGATGAACTTAAACAAAATCCTGAAATAATAAAAATTAGAGAGGCTAAAAAGGATGAAATAAGAAAAAGCACTATAGAACTAGGAGCAGAAGAGTTAATGTATCCAGAAAGATTTGAGCAATATGTTGATGCTAGATTAGGATATTCATTTACCTCAGCAAATAAAGCACATTTTGAATTAATGAGAGATTTAGAAAATGGAGTTCCTTTTAGAGAAATAGTAGAGAAAATAGACAAAGATGAAGCATATAGATATGGAGATAACTTTTTATTAAATTATTCGAAAAAAGGTCCTGAATTTTATTCATATTATGTAACAGCACATGAAGGAAGACAGTTAGAAGGAGTAGAATTAGAAGAAGTGCAACGAATTGAAAAAGAAAATGCGGAATATGCAGAAAATGAAAAGAAGCGTGGCCATAGTATAGAAGAGGTAGGAGCTGTTGCAGAAACTAGAACAGAATCAGAATTAGCAGATACCATGAAAGAAATGGACAATGAAGTAAATAGAGACGAACAAGAAAAAGATGGAAAAAAGCAAGAAGGAGATCAACTAGAGTAAAATATAAAAATAAATGAATATATCAAGAGATAATAAGTATTCATTTATAGAGAGGAAGAACGAGAGATGACAAATGAATTTAGTGAAGCTATAACAGAAACACTTGATATATTAGAACATATGGATAAAAAGTATACAGACTGCATACCAAAAAAGTTCAAAGAATTTCTTGAAAATAATAAATCAAAAACATATAAACCAAACTTTGATCATTCAAAAGAATTAAAGGATTTAAATCTTAAAGAAAAAACAAAAAATATTTTAAGTATATTATATATGAAATATTGGTGCAGTGATGAGGATAAAGAAAATTATAGTAAAATTTTAAAAGAGAATGAGAAAAGCTATCAAAAAGAGCAAAGAGTAAAATATAATCCAGATAATCTGTTTAAAGAGAAAAGTAAACAGGAATTAAAAACAGAAACAAAGATAAAGGAAAATAAAAAAGATATACCAGTTATTATAGAAAAGAAAAGTTTCTGGAAAAAAGTAATTGATAGTATAAAATCAATATTTAAAAATTAAATTAATAATACAGTAATACAAAAAAATATTCCTAATATAAATATAATATAGATATTTATAATTAGGAGTATTTTTATGTTTATAATAAAAAGAAAAAAATATTTATTATATTTTGGTTATATGTATTTCAATATATGTTTATGCACTAGAAATAAATTACGTAAATGATCTAAAAATTATAGAGACAGTGTCAATTTCAGTAATTATTCCTCTATAAAAAAATGATTAAAGTTTAAAAAATCAACAAAACTTAGTGAAACTGTGATATAATATTAATATATATTCAAAGAAGGAGATGAATCATTGTGACAATAAAACAAAAGGAATTATATAATATAATTGAAAGTCTGCCAGAAGAATTATCAAATAAAGTTATAGATTATATAGAATATCTTAAATTTTCTTATATGACAAAAGCTCCAGAAGATTTAATTATAAAAGATGAAAAAGATTTACTTAAAAAATTAAAAAAAGGTATGGAAGATACTAATAATGGAAAAGTATGTTCTGTAGAAGAAGCATTTGAAGAAGCTAAGGAAATTTTAGCAAATTAAAATGGAGGTTCTGATATTGGAAGAATATAATATAGAATTATCTATTCAAGCAAAAGAAGATTATAAAAGAATTATTAGCCATATAAAATACAAATTATTAGAGCCTAATATTGCAAGAAGATATGTTGAACTAATAAAAAATGAAATTAATACTTTGAAATATAATCCGCAAAATTTGCTATTATTGATTATGATATGTTAAAGAAATATAAAATTAGAAAACTGATTATAAAAAATTATATTGCTTTTTATCGAATTAATGAAGATGAAAAAATAGTAAATGTAGAAAGAATTTTGTATAGTGCAGCTGATTGGAAAAATAAATTATAATGTTCTATAAAACTTTAATAAGCATATACATATACGAAGAGAGGTATGTATATGCTTATTTTAAGTAAAAAAAGAATTTTAATAATGACATGTCTAATAATTGCATCATTATATGCAATTTCCTTTAATGTAACCAATATTTATAGAATGGAAAAAACTGTTGAAACTGTATCTATTCCAGTAAGTAATAAAGTTGTAGTAATTGACGCAGGACATGGATCTCCAGATGAAGGAGCAGAAAGTACTAATGGTACTACAGAAGCACAGATTAATTTAAAAATAGCGATTAAATTACAAAATCTATTAGAGCAAAGTGGCACAACTGTTATATTAACTCGCTCAGATGAATATGGAATATATAGTTTAGATAGTAATAGTATTAGAGAAAAAAAGATATCTGATGTAAAAGAAAGAGTAAAAATAGGTAATAATTCAAATGCAGATATTTTTGTTTCAATTCATTTAAATAAAATAAATGAGAGTCAATATAATGGATGGCAGACTTTCTATAATTCATCTAATGAGAAGAGTAAGATACTAGCAGAAAACATACAAAATAGTTTAAATAATTCTATTCAAAGAGAAAAGCATAGAGTACCTGCTAAATTAAACAGTGTATATATAATGAAACATATAGAAATACCGATATGCATAGTAGAATGTGGATTTTTATCAAATTTTGAAGAAGAGAAATTACTACAAGAAAACGAATATCAAGAAAGATTAGCATGGGGAATATATAATGGAATTAATGATTATTTTTTAAATAATGTAACTATATAACATGAATAAAATTACATTCCTTGGGAAAAATATGTAAAAAATATAAACAAGGAGTGTAATTTTTTTGAAAACATATAAAGTATTAAATATAAAAGGTGCTGTTATAGATAATATAGGATTACAAAAATACTTAGAAAAACTAGCATCTGATCATATATTAAAAGAGAAATCAGAAAAAGACACATATCCAATACCTAGAATGATGGAAAATTTTGATGTCATAACAGAGGTATATAGATTACTAAATGAACATATTAAATTAAAAATACCAATTCACCCAGCAGGTGAATGGCTTTTAGATAATTATTATGTAATAGAAGAAACAGTCAAAAATATAGAAAAAGAAATGACTTTAAAAAAATATACTAGATTTTTAGGTCTTGCTAATAGCATAAATTATGGATTTGCAAGAATATATGTATTAGCGACTGAAATAGTATCATATACAGATGCAAAAGTAACAAGTGATACCTTAATTGAATTACTTAGAAGTTATCAAGAAAAGAAAAAACTAAGCATGGAGGAAATATGGAATATTGGCATGTTTCTACAAATTGCTTTAATAGAAAATATTCGTACCATTTGTGAAAAAATATATTCAGTGCAGGTGCAAAAATATAAAGTAGAAAATATAATAGAGAGATTAGTAGAGAACAAAGAAAAAGATAAATTAAAATTTAATAAACTTAATGAATATAAATCAAAAGTAAAAGAATATGGAGAAATGAAATATCCCTTTATAGAATATATGTCATTTAAATTAAGACAATATGGAAAGATTGGTTATCCTTTTTTCAACATATTAGAAGAAGAAGTTAATAAAATGGGTACTGATGTTTCAGAAGTAATAAAAAAAGAACATTTTGATATAGCAGTAAAAAAAGTATCAATGGGAAATTCTATTACAAGTATTAAAAACATACAAAGAATAAACTTTATAGAAATATTTGAAAATATAAACCAAGTAGATGAAATATTAAAAAAAGACCCAGCAAATATTTATGATAAAATGGACTATAAAACTAAAATATATTATAGAAATGAAATAGAAGAAATATCTAAAAAAACAAAGATATCAGAGATATATGTAGCTAGAAAATGTTTAGAACTATCTGAAAATAAAGAAGGCAAAGAATCTCACATTGGATATTATTTAATAGATAAAGGAAAAAAAGAATTATTAGAAAGTTTATTAAATAAAAGAATAAACAAGATATCTAATAAAAATAAGATGACTATATTTATAGGAATAAAAACATTTTTTTCTTTAATATTTTCAGTATTAGTAAGTTTATATATTTTAAATCAAACTAATAATATTTTTTTATTTATCTTATCAATAATTATAATGTATATACCTATAGAGAATATTATTGTTCAATTATTTCAATATATATTAAGCAAAATAATTAAGCCAAAGTTAATACCTAAGCTTGACTTTCAAAATGGAGTGCCTAGTCAGTATTCTACATTTGTCGTAATACCTACAATTATTGATAAAACAGAAAAATTAGAGAAGATGTTTAAAAAGCTTGAAGTATATTATCTAGCAAACAAAAGTGACAATATATATTTTGCATTACTTGCAGACGTTACATCTGGAGATAAACAAGAAGAAGAAATCGATAAGAAGATTGCAGAAAAAGGAATAAAAATTTTAAAAAAGTTAAATCAAAAGTATCCAGATAAAGATTTTCCAAAATTTCATTTTGTATATAGAAAAAGAGAGTGGAATGACAAAGAAGGATGCTATTTAGGTTGGGAAAGAAAAAGAGGTTTATTAAACCAATTTAATGAATATTTATTGAAAAATAGTAAAAATGAGTTTAGAGTGAACACCATAGATATAAATAAGATGCCTGCTATAAAATATATTATAACTTTAGATGCAGATACAGAACTTGTTTTAAATAGTGGACTAGAATTAATTGGTGGAATGGCACATATATTAAATAAGCCTAAAATAGAAAATGGGATTGTAAAAGAAGGATATGGAATTATCCAACCTAGAGTTGGAATCGGATTAAAAGAAGCGGGGAAGACATACTTTTGCAAAATATATGCAGGGTCTCCGGGTACTGATTCATATACTAATGCTATTTCAGATATATATCAAGATAATTTTAAAGAAGCAATATATACAGGAAAAGGGATTTATGATTTACAAGTTTTTTCAGATGTTCTAAAAAATGAAATTCCTGAAAATACAGTACTTAGTCATGATTTATTAGAAGGTTCTTATTTAAAATGTGGTTTAGCTACAGATATTATGCTAATGGATGGATATCCAAAATCACATTTGAGTTATAAAACAAGACAATTAAGATGGACAAGAGGAGATTGGCAAATAATAAGATGGTTAAAGAGAAAGATAAATGTTAAAGATGGTAAAGAAAAAGATAATCCTTTAAATGTTATTTCAAAATATAAAATATTAAATAATTTAGTAAAGAGTATTTTAGAGATATTTATATTACTAGGGATTATATATTTTTCAGCCATTAAATTAATATATAATGTCAATATTTGGCCATTTATACTCGTATTAATTGCATCTACGATAATTCCATCATTAATAGAAATATTAAATAAAATAATATATAAAAAAGATGGAGAGAAAATTCAAAAGACTTTTTATAAAAATATTTCTGGAATTAAAGGAAGTATAATTAGAGGAATTTTAAGTATAGGACTTTTACCGGATAAAGCTTATTATATGTTTGCAACAATAATAAAAACAATATATAGAATGAATATAAGCAAACAACATTTATTAGAATGGACTACTTCAGAAGAAGCCGAACAAAGTTCAAAAACAGATATTTTATCATATTATAGAAATATGTGGTTTAATCCTTTTTTAGGTATTATATTCATATTATTAACGAAAGTAAATGTGATATATGGAATATTAGGAATACTATGGATTATTACTCCTATCGTAATGATGTATTTAAGTAAAGAAACAAAAGCAAAGGAAAATATAGAGATATTATCTAAAGCTGATAAAGAATATGTTTTAGAAATAGGGAAAAGAACATGGAGCTTTTTTAAAGAGCATATATCAGAAAAATCTAATTATTTACCACCTGATAATTATCAAGAAGATAGAAAAGAAAAGGTTGTATATAGAACATCTCCAACTAATATTGGACTTGGAATTTTATCTGTTATATCAAGCTATGATTTAGGATATGAAAACTTAGAAGATACAATTAATTTATTAAATAAGATGTTTGAAACTATTCTAAAATTGGAAAAGTGGAATGGACATTTATATAATTGGTACAATATCGAAACTTTAACGCCATTAGTTCCAAGATATGTATCTACTGTTGATAGTGGTAATTTCATAGGATATTTATATACTGCAAAACAATTTTTGAAAAAAATAGAAAACGAAGAGACCTTAAATTATTTAAAAGTAAATAATCTTATAGAAATAATAGATAAGATTATAAAGGAAACTAACTTTAAAGTGTTATATAGTGAAAAAAATAGAATATTTTCAATTGGCTTTAATATCGAAGAAAATAGTTTAACACCATCGTATTACGATTTATTGGCATCAGAAGCAAGACAAGCTAGTTTAATTGCAATTAGTAAAAAAGATGTTCCAGCTAAGCATTGGTATAATTTAAGTAGAACCTTAACAATTATTAATAAATATAAGGGATTAATTTCATGGTCTGGAACAGCATTTGAATATTTAATGCCAAATATAAATATACCGAAATATCCGGGAAGTATAATTAGTGAATCAAGTATATTTTCAATAATGGCACAGCAGGAATATGCAAAAAAATTAAAACTACCATGGGGTATATCGGAGTCAGCTTTTAATTTAAAAGATTTGAATAATAATTATCAGTATAAAGCGTTTGGAATACCGTGGCTTGGATTAAAAAGAGGCTTGGCAGATGAATTTGTAATAGCTCCGTATGCTTCAATACTTGCAATAAATGATTTTCCAAAAGAAACCATAAATAATTTGCATGTGTTAGAAGAAGAGGGAATGTATAATAAATATGGCTTTTATGAATCAATTGATTACACATTAACAAGATTAAATAAAAATGAAAAAAAAGCTGTAGTGAAAACATATATGGCACATCATCAAGGGTTAATCTTAGTATCTATAAATAATTTATTTAATAATAACATTATGCAAAAAAGATTTATGGAAAATCCAGAAATACAATCAGTAGAAATTTTATTAGAAGAAAAAATGCCAGAAAATGTAATTATAACAAAGAATGAAAAAGAAAAAGTAGAAAGAATAAAAAACATTGACTATGAAACATATCGAGTAAGAGAAATTAACAAACCATATGAAAAAATAAAAAGTATAAATGCAATTTCAAATGAAAATTATTTAATACTTATCGATTCTAAAGGAAATGGGTATAGTAAGTATAAAGATATAGTAATAAATAGGTTTAAAGTAACTGATGAGCTAGAACAAGGGATACATTTTTATATAAAAAATATAAAGTCAAAAAGAATATGGTCGTCTGGTCAAATGAATTTTTTATCTATGGCAGATAAGTATAATGTCCAATTTACACCTGATATGGATAAGTTTGTAAGACATGATGGAGCAATAGAGACAAAAACAAAAATATTTGTAATGCCAAATGTCCCAGTAGAAGTAAGAAGAATTGAAATAAGCAATTCTGGAAATAGTGAAGAAACTTTTGAAATAACTAGTGTTATAGAACCTATATTATCTACACTAGATGCAGATTATTCACATAAAGCATTTAATAGTTTATTTTTAAGGTTTGAATTTTTAGAAGAGAATAATACTTTGCTAGTAAAAAGAAAAGCTAGAGATAAAAATAGTAAAGATATATATATGGCCATAAATTTATATACAGAAAATAATTGTATAGGAGAGCTGGAATTTGAATTAGATAAAGAAAAGTTTTTAGGTAGACAAAATATTGAACTTCCTATAGGAGTTAAAGAATCAATACCATTTGGAAGAAAAACAATAATGACTCCAGATCCAATAATTGCAATGAGAAGGACAATTAATATACCACAAGGAGAAAAAATTGTTTTAAATTTAATAATATCTGTATCAGAAGATAGAGAAGAAGCAATAAATAATTTAAAAGATAATTTAAATAATACAATTATTGAAAGAGGAATGAATTTATCAAAAGCAAAAGTAGAAGCGGAAACAATGTATGTAGGATTAAAAGCAAAAGATATTGAAAGATATCAAAAAATATTAGGATATCTAATATTTAATAACCCTCTAAAAACATTAATGTTTAAGAATAAAATACCAGATGAAGCTCCTGTAACAGAACTATGGAAATATGGGATATCAGGTGATTTATCAATATTACTTGTTAAGATTAAAGATATAACAGATATAAATGTAGTAAAAGATTTACTAAAAGCGTATGAATATTTTAGAATAAAGAATATAAATATAGATCTTGTTATATTAAATGAAGAGAAAAAGTCATATGATAATTATTTAAATGATGAAATACAAAATGCAATATTAAATCTAAACTTAGGATATTTGCAAAATATAAAAGGAGGAATATTTATATTAAATAATATTCCGAAAGAACAAAGAAGAATTTTAGAATATAGGGCAAAATTATTAATTAATGCACATCTAGGTAATGTAGGAACACAATTAAAAGATTTTGAAGAAGAGTATATAGATGGAATAAAAGAAGTAGAAACAAAGAATGAAAAAATACAATTAATTGAGGAAGAAAACAATATTAAACCAAAAATAAATATGAATAATTTAAAATATTATAATGAATATGGTGGATTTTCAGAAGATGGAAGTGAATATATTATAAAAGTAAATAAAAACGAAAGATTACCTACTGTGTGGTCAAATATAATGGCAAATGAAAAAATAGGTACTGTAGTTACAGAAGGTATGGGTGGATATACTTGGTATAAAAATTCAAGATTAAACAGATTAACAGCATGGAATAATGATCAGGTTATTGATGTTCCGTCTGAGATAATTTATTTAGAAGACTTAGATAATAATAAAGTTTGGTCTCTTGCTGTTAATCCGGCACCTGATGATAATGATTATTATATAATTTATGGATTTGGATATAGTAAATACTACCATATTTCAAATGGAATAGAACAAAGTGCAACAGTTTTTATTCCAGAAAAGGATAGTGCAAAAATAAATTTAATCAAGTTAAGCAATAAATTAGCAAAAAAGAAAAAAATAAGATTAATATATTATATAAAGCCAGTTCTTGGAGAAGATGAGATAAAATCAAATGAATATATGTTTTTAAAATTTAATGAAAATATGAATTTAATAACTGTAGAAAGCAGACTAACGAAGAAAGAAGAAAGAACAATAATGTATGTTACTTGTAGTGAAAAAATTAATTCATATACAGGGAATAAACAAAATTTTTTAGGAAATAAAACATTGAAAAATCCGAATGGATTAAAAAAGGTGGAACTTAATGGAGAAAATAGTATAAATAAAGATAATATATTAGCTATAGAAATAAATATAGAATTAGAAGCATTTGAAGAAAAAGAAATATCGCTAATTATGGGAGCAGAAGAAAATATATTAAATCTTCAAGATACAGCATATAAATATTCTAATGTAAATAATTCGATCAATGAATATGAAAATGTAAAGAAAAATTGGAAAGAATTATTAGGTAAGATAAAAGTAGAAACACCATTGGAATCTATGAACATTTTGTTAAATGGTTGGTTATTATATCAAACATATTCGTCAAGGATGCTTGCAAGAAGCGGATATTATCAATCTGGTGGTGCTTTTGGATTTAGAGATCAGTTACAGGACTGTATAAGCTTAAAATATATTTCTCCTAATATATTAAAAAATCAAATAATTAAACATAGCAAGCATCAGTTTATAGAAGGAGATGTAGAGCATTGGTGGCATGATGAAACTTCAAGAGGAATTAGAACTAGATTTTCAGATGATTTATTATGGCTTCCATATATGTTAGAAGAATATTTGAGCTTTACAAAAGATACCAGTATTCTATATGAAGAAACGAATTATTTAAAAGGAGATATATTAGAAAAAGGAGTAGATGAAAAATATGATCTATATAAGGAAGGTAATATAAAAGAGAGTATATATAAGCATTGTATAAAAGCAATAGAAAAGTCACTTGATTTTGGTAAAAATGGATTACCTAAAATAGGTTCTGGTGATTGGAATGATGGATTTAGTACAGTAGGAAATAAAGGAATTGGTGAAAGTGTATGGCTTGGATTTTTCCTATATAAAATTTTAACTAGATTTATTGATATATGTAAAATAATGGGCAATATAGAATTAGCTGAAAAATACAAAAGAATTTCTGATGAATTAAAAAAGAATTTAAATGATAAAGCTTGGGATGGAAGATGGTATAAAAGAGCTTTTATGGATGATGGTAATGAACTTGGAAGTATAAAAAATGAAGAATGTAAAATAGATAGTATAGCTCAGAGCTGGTCAATAATTTCTGGAGCTGGTGATAATGATAAAAAATATATATCCTTAAATAGTTTAGAAAATCATTTAGTAGATAAAGAAATTGGAATTATAAAATTGTTAGATCCTCCTTTTGAAAAAAGTAATTTAGAACCTGGATATATAAAAGCATATATACCAGGAACAAGAGAAAATGGTGGTCAATATACTCATGGAAGTGTTTGGGCAATAATAGCAGAAGCAATGCTTGGATTTGGAGATAAAGCTGTAGAATATTTTAGAATGATTAATCCTATAGAACATGCTAGAACAAAAGAAGAAGCAAAAAAATATAAAGTAGAACCATATGTTATAGCAGCAGATGTTTATGGAGGAAGTTTAGCAGGTCGAGGAGGATGGACATGGTATTCAGGATCTAGTAGCTGGATGTATGAAACTGGAATTAGATATATATTAGGACTAAATATAAAGGGTAATATTTTAAAACTAGAACCATGCATTGCTTCTAATTGGAATGAATATAAAATAAGATATAAATATGAAAATAGTATATATAATATTAAAGTTATTAATAAAAATGGAAAAAACATAGGAATTAGCAAAATATATTTAAATGGAATAAAATTAGAAAATAATGAAATTATATTAGATGGAACAGGTAAAATATTTAATGTGGAAGCGGAAATTTGAAAATATTGTAAAAAAGTGATATAATAAGATATAGACTCTACGGAGCCTAAATAATTAAAAAGGGGTATAACAATATGAAAGCAGCAGGCATCTTGGCGCGGTTATTAACCGTCCTCTTGTTAGTTATGGGGACAATTGCAACTCTTGGTACGAGTGCGAAAGTCATTAGCACCGGAGCAAATCTGATGGTGCTTCGTGATAACGCAAGTTATTACAATGAGCAACATCGGAAGACCGATGAAATGACGGAAGAATACAATCGTAACCAGGAGGAGAGGGAGAAGTTCTACAAATCTGAAGACCCTGTCGTAAGGGGTTATAGTAATCTCGGAACTTTAACCAAATTACTCTGCTTTTTCTTAGCATTAGCTATCTGGCCCGGTGTGGTATTGGCATGGCTGTATGTCCTACTTAATATCTACTGGAGGCTTGAAAGAAAGCTGAAGCGAAGAAAACGTAAGAGGAGCAGTTCCCGCAAGAACTACGCTTGAGGTTTGAGCGTAGAAAGGGCGATTCTCTTCTGTAAAAGGAAGAGATAGCTCTATTTTTATTTATAACAATAAATTAAATTTATATAAAAAACATATAAATAGGAAATATTTAGATATAAAATATAATAATTTGTTATAATATTGACAAAAATAATTATTAATATATATAATAAACTTAATAAATTATAAAACAAGGGATGATTATTATGAAACCAAATGATGCAAAGAAATTTAGAGATGAACAAAAAATAGATTTACAAAGTGTACAATTAGCAAATTCAAGAAAAGCAAGAGAAGATGATGATCTATTATTACCTCAATTTCAAAGAAGAGAGAAAAGAGCAGATATAATAGAATTCGAACCTAGAACTGTAGGAACAGCTAAAAAAGGAACTGCACATAGAGCTAATAATAACAGAAGAAAAAGAAAAAGTAACATAAAGGCTAAAATTGCAGCAGCAATACTATCAGCTATTATTGGTATTGGTGCAATAAATGTGGTTGGAAACTTTACGAAGGGTGCTGATAGAGGACCAGAACAACCTATAACAATAACTCAGTTAGAAAACCAAGGGATAGATGTTAATAAAATTGGCTTAGAGCAAGATACTGTAGAAATGATGGAACATTATGATGAATATTTTAGTAATATTGACTATGATTCTGTAACATCTCTTACTGATAATGATGTAATACAAGTCGCAGAAGATATAAGAACTCTAAACTTTAATACAATTAAAGATAAATTTGCAGACTTAAGAGGAGTATCTAGAGATGATATAATATTATGGTATAGCTTTGATAGTGGAGATGGGTCATATAATGTAACAGTAAGAATAAATGAAGATAGTTATGATAGAGAAATATATTCAAATTCAAACGGTATTTTATTTGGATTAGGAAAAAAGAATAGTATACCACAAGAAATATCTGATTTAATACTTCAAACTGGAGAATATGATAGTTTAATATCTGATTTAAAGTCAGATAAGATTACTAAGAAAAATGCTTTAAAAAAATTAGAAGAGCTATATAGAGAGATATCTGAAAATGTAGCTACTAAAGACTTAACTATAGATGATAAAGGTAATATTGGTCTTGAAGAATATGATAATACCCAACAAAATAAAGATTCAAAAGAAGTTGGTGACGAAAGATAGTTAAATATAGGTTAATAATAAAAATAACCAAAGAATAACGAGAGGTGCCCAAGCAGGGCAACCTCTCGCTTTGATTGCAGAGGAAGTAAACCTATTCAGGATTATTCATCTTCCTCTATCGGATCAAGATCAGGACCTTCTGTTGACCAGACGATCCCGTCCGTGGAAAGAGCTGCGTAGACGTAAAGACCGTTCTTTAGATCTACTCCTACTGTCTGCTTAGAAACAAAGACCACAGGATCTGTTATTTCCTGAGAACAGTAGCAGTCAGAGTAGAACGTCGTGTCTTCGTCCTCGTAGTGCCCTCCATTGGACCAGAAAAATGTGCTAATGAAATCTGTGTCGGAGCTATTCGCCAAGGCCTGTGCCTGTTCGAGCTGGGACGTGAGAGTCGCGACCTGATTAGAAAGGTCGTCAACCTGCTGTTCGAGCTCTTCGATGCGAAGCTCCTCCTTTGTAGGTTCCTCCGGTGTTTCAGCTTCTTGCTTAACACATCCGGAAAGCATGACTGTCATAACAGCCATAATGAGAACAGTTACCAAGATCCGATTCCTTTTTTTCATATAAATGCACCTCCAAAAGTTGATATATAAATTATAACCCGAAATTAACATAAAGTCAAATTGAAGAAAAATATGAACAAAATATGTAGAAGAAAATGACTAGAAAATGAATAAAAAATAAAAAAACGCATGATAATACTTGTATATTTAAATTTTATATGATATAAATATAATCAGTAAAAAAAGAGAAGAAAGGTGAATTTTTTGTGGAAGAAAATAAATTTGAAGAAGCAAAAAAAACAATATTAATAGTTGATGACGAAAAACCAATTGTAGATATCTTGGTATATAATTTACAAAAGGAAGGATATAATACAATAGAAGCAAATGATGGAGAAAAAGCAATTGAAATAGCTTTTGATAAAAAACCAGATTTAATTTTATTAGATATAATGCTTCCTAAAGTAGATGGATTAACAGTTTGCAAAAGAATAAGAAACTCATTAAATATACCAATTATTATGTTATCTGCAAAAGATGAAGAAATAGATAAAATACTTGGATTAGAACTTGGAGCAGATGATTATATTACTAAACCATTTAGTGTAAGAGAACTAGTAGCTAGAGTTAAAGCAAATTTAAGAAAAGCAGAATTAAATAATGGAAACATAGTAATAGATAATGCAAACAATGAAAATAAAAATGATGGCGATAAGGTTATAGTAATAGGTGAGTTATATATAAATTTAGATAAATTTGAAGTTAGAGTAAGAAACAAACCAATAGAGCTTACTTTAAGGGAGTTTGAAGTACTAAGATATCTTGCAAATCAACCGGGACAAGTAGTAACAAGAGAAGCGCTACTTGAAAAAGTATGGGGATATGAATATTATGGAGATATTAGAACTGTTGATGTAACAATAAGAAGAATTAGAGAAAAGATAGAACAAGACACATCAAGTCCTAAATTATTAATTACTAAAAGAGGTGTAGGATATTACTTATCATCAAAAGAAAGGGAAGAAAATGGTTAGCAATTAATAATTGCTAACTATTTTTTATAGGAGCAGTAAAATGAAAAAAAATATTAATTTAAAAATAGTTATATTATTTTTCCTAATAGGAGTAGTCTTGATACTTGGTCTTGGAGCAAGTTATATATATATGTTAAATCAATTGGAAATTATAGGCACAGAGCAAGCAAATGTAGAACTTATCCAAAGTATAAATGCTCAAATTTCACAAACCAAGTTAGCTATAATTATTTCTCTTGCAATTTATTCAGTTATATCTATATTAATAGGATTTTTTGTAGCTAAGGCATTAGTATTTCCAATGAAAAAACTAATAAAAAGTGCAGAGAAAATAGCTTCAGGAGAAAAAATAAAAAAAGGCGAAGGAACTCAAAATAATAGTGAAGTAGGAGATCTAGAAAATGCATTTAGCATAATGACAGATGAATTACAACAAAAGTTTAGTGAAGTAAATAGACAAAAAAAGCAAATAGAAACAATACTATTACATATAACAGATGGAATTATAGCTTTTGATATTGATGGAAAAATACTTCACATTAATCCTGCAGCAAAAGAATTATTAGAGTTAGAAGAAACAGATGATTCATTTGATAAAATATTTAATAAATTAGATATTGATATAAATATTGAAAAAGTAATATATTTAGAAAACTGGACATCATCAGAACAAAGAAAACATCTTGGAGATAAATATATAAATATATTATTTGCACCATTTCAGGATGAAAATGATAGACCAGCAGGTGTGGTTGCCTTAATCCAAGATATTACAGAACATGTAAGACTTGATAATATGAGAAAAGAATTTGTGGCTGATGTGTCACATGAGTTAAAAACACCTATTACATCAATAATGGGATATTCAGACACTTTGTTAGAAGGAGAATATGATGAAGAAACAAGAACAAAATTTTTAAATGTAATTTCTTCTGAAGCAAAAAGAATGGCAAGACTTGTAACAGATTTACTAACTTTATCTAGATATGACAGTAAAAAAGTAACATCTGAGATAACAAGTTTTGATTTAGGTGAACTTGTTAAAAAATGCCAAGAAAAATTAAGATTTGAAATAGAGAAAAAGGGGCATAATGTAGAGTGTTTTGTAACTGCAAGTGTTCCACCAGTAATAGCAGATAGATATGGAATAGAGAGAGTAGTTTTAAATATTTTATCAAATGCTATTAAATATACACCAGATAATGGATTAATAAAAGTTTATGTTGGATTTGTATATAATGATGCATATATTAAGGTAATTGATAATGGTATAGGAATACCTGAAGAAGATTTGGAAAGAATATTTGATAGATTTTATAGAGTTGATAAAGCAAGAAGTAGAGAACTAGGAGGAACTGGTCTTGGACTTTCTATTGCTAAAGAAATATTGGATCAAAATAAAGGTAGTATAAATATAAAAAGTGAGGTAGGAAAAGGTACAGAAGTAGTAATTAGAATACCAACAAAAAGTAAAAATAAATAAAACAAAAGATAAATAAAACCATACTAAATAAAGAAAAAATCATTTGACCGATTAGATAAAATATATTGACTTAATATATATTTAAGATATATACTTTAAGAGTATCAAAGTAAAGGAGGCTTTAATTAATGAGTGATATGATTGAAATTAGATGGCATGGTAGAGGTGGACAAGGTGCAAAAACAGCATCACTACTATTAGCTGATGCAGCATTTAATACTGGAAAATATATTCAAGGATTTCCTGAATATGGACCAGAAAGAATGGGGGCACCAATAACTGCATATAACAGAATTAGTAGTTCACCAATTAGAATTCATAGTAATATCTATGAACCAGATTATGTAGTAGTTGTTGATGATACACTACTTGAAAGTGTAGATGTAACAGCAGGACTTAAAGAAGAAGGAGCAATTGTAATCAATACAACTAAAGGAAAAGATGAACTAGAAAAATTACTAAAGGGATATAAAGGAAAAGTATATACAATAGATGCAAGAAAAGTATCTATGGAAACACTTGGAAAATATTTCCCAAATACACCAATGCTTGCAGCAATTGTTAAAGTAAGCAAAATAATGGGAGAACAAGATTTTCTAAATGACATGCAAGGATCATTTAAACATAAATTTGCTAAAAAACCAGAAGTTATAGAAGGAAATATGAAAGCATTAGAAATGGCTTTAAAAGAAATAAAGGAAATAAAATAATAGATACTTATAGTAAATTAATTGACAAGAAAGGAGAGAAAATAATGACTAATATAGATAAAAATACACCAGCAGATAAAATGACAATTGGTGGTAATATTTATGAAGCTGGAAATGCTAGAGAGTTTAAAACAGGAGATTGGAGAAGTGTAAGACCTGAATATATTCCAGAAAAATGTATTCAATGCGGATTATGTTTTCCAGTTTGTCCAGAAGATGCAATTCCAGTAGGAAAAGATCAAAAAAGAACAGACTTTAATTATGATTATTGTAAAGGATGTGGAGTATGCGCAAAAGTATGTCCATTTGGTGCAATAGTTATGAAAACTGAAGGTGAGGAGGAATAAATATGGGTATAAGAGAACGTTTAAGTGGAAATGAAGCAGCAGCAACAGCAATGAAACAAATTAATCCAGATGTTGTAGCAGCATTTCCTATAACACCATCAACAGAAATTCCACAATATTTTTCAACATTTGTGGATAACGGACAAGTAGATACTGAGTTTGTTGCAGTTGAAAGCGAACATAGTGCAATGAGTGCATGTATCGGTGCAGAAGCTGCAGGGGCTAGAGCTATGACAGCTACATCAGCAAATGGATTATCACTTATGTGGGAAATGATATATATTGCTTCAAGCTTAAGACTTCCAATAGTAATGTCTTTAGTAAATAGAGCAGTATCAGGACCACTTAATATTCATAATGACCATTCAGATGCAATGGGAGCACGTGATAGTGGTTGGATTCAAATTTTTTCAGAAACAAATCAAGAAGCATATGATAATTTAATTATGGCTCATAGAATTGCTGAAAATAAAGATGTATTATTACCACTAATGGTATGTCAAGACGGATTTATAACATCACATTCTATTGAGAATATAGAATTATTAGAGGATGAAAAAGTAAAAGAATTTGTAGGAAAATATCATCCAGAACATTATCTTTTAAATAAAAAAGAGCCAATAGCTGTTGGACCTTTAGATGTTCAAACATTTTTATTTGAACATAAATATCAACAAGCTGAAGCAATGAGAAATGCTAAACAAGTTATATTAGATGTTGCAAAAGATTTTGAAAAAATGACAGGAAGAAAATATGGACTATTTGAAGAATATAAGTTAGATGATGCAGAAGTAGCAATCGTTTGTATGAACTCTACTGCAGGAACTACAAAAGATGTAGTAGATAATTTAAGAGAAAAGGGAATAAAAGCTGGTTTATTAAAAATACGTGTATTTAGACCATTTCCAGCAGAAGAAGTAGCAAAAGCTTTATCACATCTAAAAGCTGTTGCAATATTAGATAAAGCAGATTCTGTAAATGGTGCAGGAGGAGCTTTATTTGAAGATGTTACATCAGCAATGTACACAAATCAAAACAAAGTGTTAGCATCAAGCTACGTATATGGTATTGGTGGTAGAGATACAACTACAAAAGAAATTGAATCAGTATTTAAAGATTTAATAGAAGATAGTAAAAAAGACAAAATAGAAAATCCATATAGATATTTAGGATTAAGAAAGGAGTAAAAGAATATGGCATATAATATGAAAGAAATAGTGGCCGAAAAGCCATCAAGATTTACTTCAGGACATAGAATGTGTGCAGGTTGTGGTGCCCCTCCAGTAGCAAGAATGATTTTAAGAGCATTAAAACCAGAAGACCATGCAGTTATAGCTAATGCAACAGGATGTATGGAAGTATCAAGCTTTATGTATCCATATACATCTTGGACAGATTCATATATTCATACAGCATTTGAGTGTGCTGCAGCAACACTTTCAGGAGCAGAAGCAGCATATAAATCAATGAAAAAACAAGGAAAATTACCAGAAGATGAACACACAAAATTCATAGCATTTGGAGGAGATGGAGGAACTTATGATATAGGAATCCAAAGTTTATCTGGAGCTATGGAAAGAGGTCATGACATGACATATGTATGTTATGATAATGGTGCATATATGAATACTGGTATTCAACGTTCATCAGCAACACCTAAATTTGCTGATACAACAACAAGTCCTGCAGGAACAGTTATACCTGGAAAAATGCAATCAAGAAAAGATTTAACAGAAATAATGGAAGCGCATCATTTACCATATGTTGCACAAACAATAGCATATATGAATTTTAAAGATTTATATGAAAAAGCTGAAAAAGCAATTTATACAGAAGGACCAACATTCTTAAATGTATTATCACCATGTCCAAGAGGATGGGGATATCCAACAGAAGATTTAATGACTATTAATAAACTTGCTGTAGAGACATGTTATTGGCCTTTATATGAGATAGAAAATGGTAAATATAAAATAACATATAAACCTGCTAAAAAACTTCCTATAGAAGAATTCTTAAAACCACAAAAACGTTTTAGACATATGTTTAAACCAGGAAATGAATGGATGATAGAAGAATTCCAAAAAGAAGTAGATAGAAGATGGGAAGACTTACTAAAATTAGAAGAAATGAGCAATAAAGATTAACAAAAAGGGACGGACTTAAATTGTAAATTATATAATTAGTTGAAAAAAATAGAGATATTCATACTAAAAGATGATTATCTCTATTTTTTATTTAATATTAAACCTAAATTATTATTAGGTAATTTTAAGTTATAATTTATTTTTGGATATTTTCATTAATATTTTTTTCTTTCGATTTTTTATGCTCATAAATAAATATTCCAATTCCTATAATAAATATTCCAATACTAATCCACTGAGAAGTAGATAGACTAAAATATATGCCTCTTATTAGATCACCTCTAAAGAATTCAAGTGTAAATCTAACTATACTATATAAAATACAGTATAATCCAAGAGTTTTATATGTTCCTAAAAACTTTTTATATGTAACTAAAAGTACTATAAATATTATAAATAAACATATTGCTTCAATAATTTGTGTTGGAAATAGTGGTACACCATTTGGAGCAAGTTCAGAATTGTGGAATGTAATTGAACCAAATCCATGGTATTCCATACCATAACAACAACCAGCACATAAACAACCTATTCTACCTATACCATGTACTAAAGGAACTATTGGTATTAAGATTAATAATAGGTCTTTAAAAGATACTTTAAATTGTTTTGAGTATATAAATACACCTAATACACCACCTATTAAACCTCCGTAAAAGACAAATCCACCTTTAAGCATTTTCATAAACGTATCCCATAAGTCTAATACTTGATAGTTTTCGATTAAAAAAGGAATATTAGTTATTAAATATAGTAATTTAGCACCAATTCCAAGACCTATTATTCCATATAATATTGCATATACTACATCTTCTTTTTTTATTTCATGAAACTTGGAAAAGTGTTGTACTGCTATAAAAGAGCCTATAAATATCCCTACAAATATAATAAATCCATATGAAGCAAATTCAAAACCGAAAATTGTAAATGTTGGTAACATAAAAATAACTCCTAATTTAAAAATTAGGAAAACAAGAATCTGTTTTCCTTCTTTATAAAAATAATTATTTAATAATTAAACATGTAATAATACTAAGCTAATGAAGCTGCGCTTCCGATAGCTCCAACACAAGACATACAAGCTATAAATACGATAGCACATAAAACTGTACCGATTATAGAAAGTACTAAACCTGCTGTTGCCATTCCACATGGATTTTTCTTTTTAGCCATAACACCTAGTATGATACCAACTATACCAATTATTAAACCAAAAGGTATAGAAAGTCCGATGAAACTAAATACGATTGCAACAATACCTAAAACTAGAGAAGCTATTGCTAATCCATTTGATTTCTTTTCTTCCATAAATACATCCTCCTTGTTTCGACATAATATAACATATTTATAACATAATGAAAAAAAAATAGCAATACTAAAATAAAAAAATATTAAGAAAATTTTAATAAATTTAAAATAAAAATAAATCAAGAGATATTAAAGATTAAAAAAAGCAAAAAAATAAAATAGTATAAAAATATTGCTATATTTTTATACTATTTTATGTATGAATTTATAATATTATTCATTTGGTTCTGGAGCACCAACTGGGCAAGTACTTGCACATGATCCACATCCAATACATACAGATTCATCTATTACATATCTATCGTCACCTTCTGTAATACATTGCATAGGGCAAGCAGATGCACAAGCTCCACATTTAATACATTTATCACTAATCTTGTATGCCATTTAATTCACCTCCTTAAAATATATCTTCATCTTTATCATTTTTTCTATCTTGTTCTTCTAATTCTTCTAATTTTTGTAGTTCTTCTAAGTTTTCTTTTTCTTCTTCATCTACTACTTCTTCTGAAGAAATATTTTTGATGATTTTTAAATCAGATGCATTGTATTTTTTATAATATGTTTCATCATTATCATCTTTTAATTTTACTTTCACAATTTCTTTTAATGTTTCGATAGAATCAACTACGCCTTCGCCTTCATCTGTTTGGACTATTGCTCCAAGTTTTGGTAAGTGACTTAGTTTATCTTCATAAACTTCTTGCTCATATTTTAAACAACACATAAGTCTACCACAACTGCCTGAAATTTTTGCTGGATTTAAAGACATGTTTTGTTCTTTTGCCATCTTAATAGATACTGCCTCAAAATTATTTAAGAAAGAACAACAACATAATTCTCTTCCACATACACCATTGCCACCGATTCTTTTTACTTCATCTCTAACTCCAATTTGTCTTAATTCTATTCTAGTTTTAAAAATTGCGGCTAATTCTTTAACTAACTCTCTAAAATCAATTCTACCGTCAGCTGTAAAATAGAATAAAAGTTTACTATTATCAAAACTATATTCAACGTCTGTTAGATTCATATCTAAGCCGAGTTTTTTAATTTTACTTTCGCAAACTTCAAAAGCTTCTTTTTCTTTTTTCTTATTATCTTCATAATGTTTTAAATCTTTATTATTTGCAATTCTAATAATTGGTTTTAGAGGGGTAGTTAATTTAGTATTTGGCAATAGCTTCTTTTTTGCAACTACTTCACCAAGTTCCTCTCCAAGAGTAGTTTCTACAATGACCTTCGATTTAATATTTACATGTATATTGCCGGGATCAAAAAAATATACTTTACCAGGCTTTCTAAATTTAACTCCTATTATGACTTTCATTAAATTCCTCCCATATTTTTAGTAATAGATTATCAATACACATATCAAAATTTGCATTAGATGATAATCTTTTTTTGGTTAATTCAACAATTTTAATTGAATTTATATATTTTAAGTCCTGATTTATTTTTAGATTATTAAAAAAGTATATATTAAAATAGTCTAAAAGATCTAAAATATTATCTTTTGATTTATACAATATTTCTGAATCATTCCAAATATCAGTAATATCTTTTTTATCTAAATTATGTAATATATTATCTAAATTAGAATAAGTTTCTGAATCATCTTTTAAAGATATAAGTTTACCTATACTACCATTGCATATATCTAAAAGAGTATTAGAAGCAGTTATATTATTTTGAATAGCATATTTATTTAAATCCTCTTTTGAAATATTTTGAAAATTAATTTTAGTACATCTAGATTTGATAGTGTTTAAAAGTTTATTTTCATTAGATAAAATTAAAATAATAGTAGCATATTCTGGTGGTTCTTCTAAAGTTTTTAGTAAACAGTTTTGAGCTTCAACAGTCATTAGATCGCTATTATTTATTATATATATTTTTCTAGATGAAACAATTGGCTTTTCTGCAATTTGTTCTTGCAAAAATCTAATTTGACCAATTTTAATACTTTTTTTATCTTCTGAATCAATAACAGTAAAATCTGGATGATTATTTGAATCAAATTTTATACATGAAGAACATATGCCACAAGGTTTATTATTTGATAAACATAATATCATTTTAGAAAATTCTTTAGCAAAAAGACTTTTTCCAATACCTTCTGTTCCTATAAACATATAGCTATGAAGTATGTTATTTGATTTTATGGAATTATTTAGTAATTCTTTAATATGGTTATTTCCTAAAATATTATCAAAGCCCAAAATTTCACCTCTTAAAATATGTTAATTGTATAAAATTAATTTACATGACCAAACAAACTAAATGGCCAAAATCTAATCCATACTTTTCCCTCTATTTTTTCTAAAGGAATACATCCAAATGCTCTACTATCTGTAGAATGTTCTCTATTATCTCCCATTACAAATACTGAACTTTCTGGAACGACTAAATCTTTATATGCCATATTATCTGTTTTAGTTACTACAGTATCTGAAAGATATGATTCATCTAGTTCTTCATCATTTATATATACTTTGCCATCTTCTATTTTAACATGATCCCCTGGAAGACCTATTACTCTTTTTATATAACTTTCTTTTCCTATTTCTAGTACATTATATACAAATTTACTAAAAAATCCAGTTGGCTCATTTGAATATTTTGCAACTACGTTATTTTGGTCAAAATCTTCAGGAAAGATATATGAATCATCTGAAGGAGCTTCAAATGTAATTATATCTCCACGATTTGGCATTTCCTTTACAGTTCTAACCCATCTATTTAATATTAATCTTTGACCAGGTTCTAATGTTGGTTTCATTGATGGCTGTGCAACAACTGTTGGAGTTCCAATATAATATCTTATTAATAATGCAAGTACTAATGCAATTACTATGCATACAATCCATTCAAGAATATCTTTTGTTTTATCATTTAATTTCATTTTGCAATACCTCTTTTATAAAAATCTGAAAATAACTTTTAATATTATATAGTTTTTTATCAAATTTATCAATATTTTTAAGTAATTTAATAAATTTATATAATAAGTAAAAATATAGTATTATTCATTTTTTTGATTATTTAAAATATAATTAATAACTTATATAACTTATAGTCTAAAACAAAGTAACATAATTATATCATACATATAAATAAATTAGTAGATTTTTTGTAATATATTTGTAATATTTGATGTTAAAATATTGACCTTTTGGGCTTTTCCGTATATAATAATAGTGTTTAAAATTGTGCATTTTTATTGATATATGAAAAGTGATATTGAAAATGTTACTTGAATTTTATGAGGAGGAAAATATATGGGAGAGGTTATAGTTATAACATCAGGAAAGGGTGGAGTAGGAAAAACTACAACAACAGCTAACCTTGGTGCAGCTTTAGCACTAAAAGGGAAAAAAGTAGCTTTAGTTGATACAGACATTGGTTTAAGAAATTTAGATGTTGTAATGGGACTAGAAAATAGAATTGTCTATGATATAGTTGACGTTGTAGAAGAAAAATGTAAACTAAGACAAGCCCTTATAAAAGATAAGAGATTTAACGAATTATTTTTATTACCAGCAGCCCAAACAAGAGATAAAAGTGCAATTAATGAAGAACAAATGAAAGAACTTATAGAAAAACTAAAAGATGAATTTGATTATATATTAATAGATTGTCCAGCAGGAATTGAACAAGGATTTAAAAATGCTATAGCTGGAGCTAATCGTGCTATAGTAGTTACAACTGCTGAAATATCAGCAATAAGAGATGCAGACAGAATAATTGGGTTATTAGAAGCATCTGAGATAAAAAATCCAGAGCTTGTAATTAATAGAATTAGACCTGCAATGATTAAAAAAGGTGAAATGATGGATGTTGAAGACATAGTAGACTTACTATCAATTGACCTTATTGGAGTTGTACCTGATGATGAATATATAATTACACAAACTAATAAAGGTGAACCTGTTGTTACAAAGGATAAAGCTCCTTCAGGAAAAGCTTATTTGGAAATAGCAAGAAGAATTTTAGGAGAAAATATTGAAGTAACAATACCAGGAAGGAAAGAAGGTCTTTTTAGTAAAATGAGAGGTTTTTTCGCAAAAGGTAAACATTAATACTATCGGAGGTAAAATATGTTTGATAACATTATAAACTTTTTTAAGAAATTTAAGAAAAGCGAAAAAGAAGAATCTAAAAATACTGCAAAAGAAAGACTACATTTAGTATTAGCTCAGGATAGAGCAAATATTTCGGCAGACTTTTTAGAGATGATGAAACAAGAAATTTTAGAGGTAATAAAAAAATATATAGATATAGATGAAAAAGCAATTGATGTAAGATTAACAAATAAGGAAAGTGAAGATGGGGTAATGGGAGCCCCTTCGCTTTATGCAAATATACCGATTATTACAATAAAAAATGAAGCAAGGCAACTAGAAGGAACATTAAAAGAAGAAAATAAAAAAACTGATGAAATAGATAAAGATAGTGCTAAAACAGAGTCAGAAGATCAAGATAAAGACAATAATAGTATAGAGCAGGAAGATATTGATAATAATAAAGAAGAAAATGATAATACAAAAAAAGATACTGATATAAAAGAAAGCAGTAAAGAAAATATAGAAAATGTAGAAAAAGAAAGCGAAAATAAAGAAGTAGATGTAAAATCAGAAGCAAATAACAAGAATAAGGAAGAAGATAAAGAAAAAGGCAAAAACAAAAAAAACAATCAAAAGAAAAATAAGAATAAAGATATAGATGAGGTTAAGGATGAAAAGAAAGATTCTTAAAAATATTGAATGGGGGATATTAATCTGTACAATTGTACTTGTTATAATAGGCTTAGTAGCTTTAACATCTGCAACAAGAAATTCAGATTATGATGAATTAAAAAAACAAATTATTTGGACTGCTATAAGTATTCCAATAATGATAATTATAATTTTTATTGATTATGATTTGATAGCTAAAATATCACCATTTCTATATGGAATAATATTAATTTTACTTGTAGCTGTACTGTTTACAGAACCGATTAATGGTGCAACTAGTTGGTTTAATATTGGATCATCAACTATTCAACCAGCAGAGTTTGCAAAGATTATATATATTTTGATGTTTGCGCTAGTTTTAACTAAGATACAGAAAAAGGGAAAAGACGAAATCAGTAGATTTCCAAAATTAATACTTGCATCTTTAGTATTTATAGTACCAACTTTATTAATTATTAAACAACCTGATTATGGTACAGCATTAGCTTTTGTAATGGCATATATATTTATGCTATTTACAGCAGGAATTAAGAAAAGATATATAATTATTTCTATTTTACTTGTTGTTATATTAGTGCCTGTTTTATACTTTTTTGTATTACCAGAGCATGCAAAGACAAGAATAGATGTGTTTTTAAATCCTGATATTGATCCAAGAGGTGCAGGATATAATATAATTCAATCAAAACTTGCAATTGGTTCAGGTGGACTACTTGGAATGGGATTATTTAAAGGAAATCAAACTCAACTAGGATTTTTATATCCTAAAACAACAGACTTTATATTCTCGCTAATAGCCGAGGAAATGGGATTTATAGTTTCAGCCGTAGTTATAATTTTATATGTTATATTAATAACTAAAGCAATATATGTTGCTAAAACCGCAAAAGATGATTTGGGATCATATATTGCAATGGGAATAGCCCGGAATATTCTTTTTCCATATGGTAGAGAATATTGGTATGACAATGGGATTATTGCCTATAACTGGTATACCACTTCCATTTGTAAGTTATGGAGGAAGCTCTCTACTTAGCAACTTTATAATGATTGGACTTTTATTAAATATTTCAGGAAGAAGACAAAAAGCAATATTTATAAACTAAAATATAGGAGAAAAAATGTATTTAAAAAAATTAAAAATAGGAAATGTGGAACTACGCAATAATATACTTTTAGCTCCAATGGCAGGAATAACAGACCTGCCATTTCGTTTGATATGTGAAAAATATGGAGCAGGACTTACTTGTACGGAAATGGTAAGTAGTAAAGGGATTTTTTATGATGATTCTAAAACTAAACTTCTATTAGATTTAACAGGAGAAAAAAGACCTGTTGCAGCTCAGATTTTTGGAAGTAGTGTAGAAACTATGAGATTTGCAGCCAAATATGTAAGTAAAACAGCAGATATTGTTGATATTAATTTTGGATGTCCGGCACCTAAAATTGTAAAAAATGGTGATGGAAGCAAATTACTTCTTGATTTAGATTTATTAGAAGAAATTGCAAGAGGAGTAGTAGAAGAATCTGATGTTCCGGTAACTGCTAAAATTAGAAAAGGATGGGATAGTAAAAATATAGTTGCTGTGGAAGCTGCTAAAAGATTGGAAAGAGCAGGAGTGTCAGCAATTACTATTCATGGAAGAACAAGAGAAGAATATTATTCAGGTAAAGCTGATTGGAATATAATTAAAGAAGTTAAAGAAAATGTAAATATTCCTGTAATAGGAAATGGAGATATTACTTGTAAAGAAGAAGCATTAAGAATGTTTGAAGAGACAAAGGTAGACGGAATAATGATAGGAAGAGCAACTATAGGTAATCCATGGATATTTGAACAAATAATAAATTATTTAGAAGGAAGAGAAGAAAGATATATAAGCAACAAAGAAAAATTAGAAGTAATAACTGAGCATATTAATTTGGAAGTAAAAGAAAAAGGAGAAAATGTTGCTGTAAAAGAAATGAGAAAACATTTAGCATACTATGTAAAAGGAACAAAAGATGCAAGTAAAATACGTGTAAAAATAAATGGAATTGAAGGAAAAGATGAATTAATAAACTGTTTAAATGAATACTTTAATAATATTTAAAATATGAATAGATTAGAGATAAAGTAAATTAATTTTATTATCTCTAATCTATTTTTTTAGGAGTATATGTATGTTAAATATTAATATAAAAAATAAGAAAAAAACAATAATTAAATTATGTGTTTTATCTATTTTAATTTTACTTTTTACTTTTATTATTTTTTTATTTAAATCTAATTATATTAATTATAATTTTTCAAAAACTGGACATAATATGAGTAATAAAAAATTAGAGGAAATTGAAGAATATATTTTAAATATTAGTTCATATACTGCAACAGTAGATATAACAGTAACAAGTAATAAAACAACTAATAAATACAAAATAAAACAAGAGTATAATAAAGATAGTTTAAAACAGACCATAATAGAACCTAAAAACATAGAAGGGCTAGAAATTTGCTATGAAAATAATACATTAAAACTAACTAATACTAAACTTAATTTAACTAAAATATATGAAGAATACAATTATTTATCAAATAACTATTTAGATTTAATAACATTTATGGAAGAATATAAAAAGATTAAGAATATAAAAGAAAATAAAATAGATAATGATAGTAAAGATACAATAAATTCATATGAAAAAGATGGAAAATATATATTTGAAATAGAGTTTGACAAAAATATAAAAAAAGAAAATGAAAATATATATTTATCAAATAAAAGTTTAACAATCGATAAGAATACTGGAAAAATCATTAGTTTAGAAATAAAAGATATGAACCAAAAAGAGCTAGTTTACATATTATATAATGAGATACAGATTAATTAAATAGTATTTAATTCTGTAAATCTTAGACTAAGTTTAAAATATATCAAATAATAATCCTTAAATATAGAAACATTAGGAGTGAAGATTATGGTAATAAAAAGAGGAGATATGTTTTATGCAGATTTAAGTCCAGTTGTTGGTTCAGAGCAAGGGGGAGTTAGACCAGTTTTAATAATACAAAATGATATAGGAAACAAACATAGCCCAACAGTTATTGCAGCTGCTATTACTTCACAGACAGGAAAAACAAAACTTCCAACACATATAGAAATAGGTTCACAAAAAAATGGACTAAAGTCAGATTCGGTAGTTTTAACAGAGCAAATTAGAACAATAGATAAAAGTAGATTGAGAGAAAAGATTGGTCATATAGATGATGAAAATATAATTACTAAAGTAAATAATGCATTGGGTGTTAGCTTTGGATTATAATAAAACAAAAAGGAAAAAATGATAAAATGGGGTTTAACCCCATTTTATCATTTTTAAACATCTAATTTTTTAATAATTTTAATTTCATTACGTAATTTATCTATTCTATCAGAGCGAAGAGTATAAGCATTTTTGTAATCTTCATAAACTTGAAGATAATTATCAAAATTTTCTTCTGATTGGAATAATAATCTCATTCCTTCTTTATAATAAGATTTCTTCTTATCAGTTTTAGCCGCATTCATTTTAGCAGCATATGAACAAATAAGTTCTAATCTTTTTATATTATCTTTTAAATATTCTACATATTCATATAAACATGCAATTTCATATTGAATATCATCAATAACAACTTTAAATAATGTTTTTAAAATTCTTTTATTTATTTTTCCAGTCTTAGATCTTTGAGAAAGATTGTCTAATGCTAAAAGATTAGAATCAGGATTTGCATCTTTCATTAAGACTTTTAATGTTTCTGAAATATTAACATGAGTTTTATATTGCCTTTTTGTAACTATTGCATCATATTCATCAGCAACACGAATAATTTGTGCTTCCATTGGAATTTTTGTAACGCCATTAGGATATCCAGATCCATCTAAAGCTTCATGATGATATAAAGGACCATATGCATAAGGTCTTAATTTCAAGTCTTTCATGCACATCTCATAACCTTTAGTTGTATGTGTTTTCATTATTTCAAATTCTTCATCTGTAAGTCTTTCTGGCTTATTTAAAATTGCTGATGGAACAAAAAGTTTTCCAATATCATGTAAATATGCACAAATTGTACAATAAACTGTAAATTTTTTATTAAAATGTAAGTATTCGCATATTCTACAAGTTAAATTTGCAACATTTTCACTATGGACACGTGTAAAATAGTCTAAACTTCCTAATATATCTAATTGGTATCTCATAGTTTTTCCTAAGTTATATGATTTTAAAGTTAAAGGACTATAAAAATCAAATTTTTCGTTCTTCATAATTTTCTCCTAAGTTAAAATATATATAAATAATAATACTATAAAAATATAAAATTCGCAATATTTTAGATAAAAGAATAGTTTAAAATTCTAAATTTAAAATTTAAAAATATGAAAATATGGAAATATGAAAATTAATAAAACATAGGAACAAATTAAAAAATTAATAATATAAAAAATAAAACAAAAAAATTAAACAAATTAAAAAAATTTTTAATAAAATGAATAATAAAAAAATAATAGTACATAATAGTAGTATAAGATTGATATTAGTTTAACTAAGAGTAATATAAGATGTTAATATAATGTTTTATATTATTCGAGCAAAGATGTATAATAGTGTAATGACCTTATATTATTATATGTCGGAGATGAGAGTATATTATTTGTGCGTAAGCTATACTTAATATAAATTTTGTTTCTTGTAAAATATTAATTTTGACTGATTTCTTTATTTGTATTTTGTATTGATATTTATATTATATGTATGGTTAAAACATATGTAATATATTCGAAGTTAAGATTATACTTGTATATATTAATGGTTGTTACTAGTCCTTTTTTAGGACGAATATGGTTATTAAGTGTGCATTTATAGTCGAGTGACTGATTAATATATTTGGTGATCTAGCTTATTTATGCAGTAATGTATATTAGGTTATAAATTAGGTATATTAGTTTTAACTGAAGATTAATATCAGTTTTATATTGAAATGTCGCAGGGCTTAAAATTTTGCTCTGTGACATTTTATATTAATTGTGATAATTGATAATTGCCTTTTTTATTATTACAATGTATAATCTAATATGTAATAATAAAGAAGATTAAAGGAAAGTGGTATATATGTTAATAAAAAATGGAAAAGTAGTAATATTTGAAAATAATGATGTAATGGTAAAAAAATTAGATATACGTATTGATGGAGAAAATATTAAAGAAATAAGAGAAAAAATTACAGAAAAAGAAAATGAAAAAGTAATAGATGCTACAAATAAAGTTATAATGCCAGGTCTAATAAATACACATGCACATATAGCAATGAGTATATTTAGAGGAACTTTTGAAGGATGTAATTTATATACATGGCTTAGTGAAAAAATTTGGCCAATAGAAGATAAGTTAACAGAAGAAGATGTATATAATGCTAGTATGATTTCAATAATAGAGATGATTTCTACAGGTACAACATGCGTAAATGACCATTATTTCTTTTCTAAAACAATAAGAGAAGCACTAGAAAAAGCAAACTTAAGAGCAGTTATAACAAGAGTACTAATGGATAGTGATGGAAAAGAAGCTTCAGAAAAAAGAATTAAAGAATTTAAAGAATTATATGAAACAAGATGTGCAAAAAATGACTTAATTACTTATACTGTTTCGCCTCATAGTTTATATACATGTTCAGATGATGTGTTAAAAAATGCAAGACAGCTAGCACTAGAATATAACTTACCCATCCATATACACTTTTTGGAAAGCATTGATGAAATACAAGATATAAAAAATAAACATGGAAGAGAAGCAATAGATGTATTAAAAGAATATTTTGATGGAATTCATACAATATTAGCACATGGTGTAAAGTTAAATGATAGAGACTTAGAAATCTTAAAAAATATGGACTGCGGAATAGTACATAATCCTATATCAAACATGAGACTAGGTTGTAAAATAGCTGATATTACAAAATACTTAAAACGAGGCATAAATGTTTCTCTTGGAACAGATGGACAAGGTTCAGGAAATAATCTAGATATGTTTGAAACTATGAAAATAGCGGGATTAATTCAAGGTGGAATACATGAAAATGAAGAAAGAATTAGTGCGAAAGATGTAATAAAAATGGCAACAATAAATGGAGCAAAAATATTAGGAATGGAAGATAAAATAGGAAGTATAGAAGAAGGAAAAAAAGCTGATTTAATCATTATAGATATTTCAAAAAGTTTAGATAATATAAAAATGATACCAAATAATGATATTATTTCAAATCTTGTATATAATACAGACGGAAGAAATGTTGTAACAACAATAGTAAATGGAAATGTTTTAATGGAAGATAGAAAATTTAATAATATAGATATTGAAGAGATATTAGGAAAATAAAACTAAAAATAGATAAATAAAATAAACGAAAAATAGAATACAAAGTAAGAAAATTTTAAATAGCAATAAATAACTACAATATACGAAAAGCCTTCATTCAAGAAATTATTCTGCTTTGCTATCATATATTAATAATATTATATGAAAGAGGTAGAATATGAAGAAGGCAGGGGTAATAAAGATTGGAAAGAATATTCAGGCAATTAGAAAAAGTCATGGATATACACAAGAAAGATTAGCTGAAGCAATTGAATGTTCACCTAGGTATATTGGAGATATTGAGCAAGATAGATCAAAACCATCATATGAGGTATTAGTAAAGTTTTGTAATTTATTTAATATGAGTATGGATGTAATATTTAGTGAATATCTAGAAATTAAAGGTAAAAAAGAAGTGAATGCAGCTTTATATGGATTTGATGATTTAAAGCAAAATAATAAAGATACAATAGTTCATATGATAGAATATTTCAATAAGAAAAAAGAAGAAGATAAAAAAGAGCAAAATAGTTAAATCATATAAAATATGATATTGATAATATAAAAATTGAGAAACAAAATAAAAGAATAAGAGTAAATAAGGAAATTTATTTATTCTTATTTTTTTGTTATATAATAAATTTGTTGAAAAAAAGAATATTTTCATATATAATTTACAATGTAATAATAGGAAAATCAAAAGAGTAGGTGTAACATATGTATTTAAAAAGATTAGAACTACAAGGATTTAAGTCATTTGCAGATAAAACAATATTAGAATTTAAAAGTGGAATTACTTCAGTTATAGGACCAAATGGATCTGGAAAAAGTAATATTTCAGATGCTATAAGATGGGTACTTGGAGAACAAAGTATGAAATCTTTAAGAGGTTCAAAATCTGAAGATATAATATTTGCAGGAACACAAGCAAGAAAATCATTAGGATTTGCTGAAGTTTCTATGGTAATAGATAATACAGATGGAAAGCTTCCAATAGAATATTCAGAAGTAACAGTTACTAGAAAATTATATAGAAGTGGTGAAACAGGATATTTTATAAACAAAGTTCCATGTAGATTAAAAGATGTATTAGAACTATTTATGGATACAGGAATTGGAAAAGATGGATATAGTATTATCGGACAAGGTAAAATAGATGAGATTTTAAGTAATAAATCAGAAGATAGAAGAAAAGTATTTGAAGAAGCAGCTGGAATTGTAAAATATAGAACAAGAAAAGCAGAATCAGAGAAAAAACTAGAGCAGACTAAACTAAATTTACTTAGAATAAATGATATTTTAACAGAAATAGAAGGAAATTTAGATCCATTAAAAGCACAATCAGAAAAAGCAAAAAAATATTTAGATTTACGTGAAGAATTAAAAAATATTGAAATAGGATTATTTATACATAATATAAATGAATATAAAGAAAAATTGGAGAAGATAGCAGAAGACATACAAATAGTAGAAGCTCAAAATACAGATGAAAATGAAAAAATGGAAGATTTACAAAAATCTAAAGAAGAATTAAAATCTGAGATAGATAGTATTACAGCTAAAATAGAAGAAATGCAAAACTTGGGCTTTGAAAGTACAAATAAAATAGAAAAAATAAATTCTGATATAGGTATTTCTAAAGAAAGAATACAAAACAATTTAGGAAATAAAGAAAGATTAGAAAAAGAAATAGAGGAAATAAATATTAGAATTGCAGAACTTGAAGAAGAGCAAAAACAAAAATTAGATAAAAAAGAGAATTTATCTTTAAATAGAGAGAAGTTTCAAAAAGAATTAGATGAAAAACAAAAAGAACTAGATGAATTAACTAAAAAATTATCTGATAAAGAACTTGAAATAGAAGATAAAAAGAAAAAAATCGAAGAAGATACAGATAAAAAATATGAAATTGTTTCGATAATAAGTAGCCTTGATACTAATTTTGAAAACTTAGAAAAAAGAGAAAAAACAGTAAAAATAGAAATGCAAGATTTAACATCAGAAATTGATAGAGAAAGAGATAATAAACAAGAAAAGTCAAAAGAATTTTATGATATAGAATTTAAGAAAAATGAAGCTACTAAAAAGTTAGAAGAAAAATCAGCAAAAAAAGAAGAATGTATGACCAAAATAAAAGAATTTGATACTATGATTAATAACTTAACATATGAAAGTAGAATGAAAGATTCTAGACTTAAATTCTTAATAGAAACTGAAAAGGAAAAAGAAGGATATATAAGAAGTGTTAAATCACTATTATCAGATTGCGAAAAAGATGTTAATTTGAAAAAGGGAATGAATGGGGTTTTAGCAAATTTAATATCAGTTGATAAAAAATATGAAACAGCAATAGAAATGTGTCTTGGACAAACTCTTCAGAATATAGTTACTGAAACTGAAGAAGATGCAAAAAAGTTAATAGAACATTTAAGACAAAATAAATTAGGTAGAGCATCATTTTTACCAATTTCTTCAATCAAAGGAAGAAAACTAGATAAAATATCAAAAGGAAATATAGATGGAATAATAGGAATTGCATCAGATTTAGTAAAATGCAATAAAAAATATGAACAAATTGTTTTAAATTTACTAGGTAGAACATTAATTGTAGAAAACATGGATACTGCAATAAAAGTTGCAAAATCAAATTCATATTCATTTAGAATAGTAACACTTGATGGTGATATCATAAGTAATACTGGAGCCATTTCAGGAGGATCAGTTCAAACAAAAACAGTAAATATTTTAGGAAGAAGTAGAGAAATAGAATCTTTAGAAAAAGAATTAAAACAAATTGAACAAAAAATAAAAGATATAACTGAAGAAAAAAGAAAATATACTGAATCAGTTACAGATGTAATAGAGGAAGTAACAAGATTAGAAAAAGAATTACAAGATATAGAAATAGTATATGCAGCAGAAAACCAAAAAATTCTAAATATAGAAGAGGGAATAAATAAATTAGAAACAAGAAGAGAAAAAATAAAACATGAAATAGAAGAAGAATTAGTTAGACAAAAAGAAGAAAATAGAAAAGAAAAAGAAGAAAAGGAACATGAAATAAATAATTTAACTAAAGAAATAGAAGAATTAAGCAAGATAGTAGAAGAATTTGCTATTAATAATAAAGATAATCAAAAATATATAGATGACTTAAATTTTGACATAACAAATTTAAAAATCTCTGTTACTTCATTTGATGAGAGTAATGTTTCTATTGACGAAATGGTTGACAGAATTAAACAAGATATAGATAACAATAAAAAATCAATAGAGAACAAGAAATCAAATATTGATGAAATAAAATCTGATAATGATAATCTAAATAATAAAATAAAAGAATTAGAAGAAGAAATAAATAAAATAAAATCAGATGTAGAAAATAGCTCAAATATAGTAGAAAATTTAAGACAAGAAAGACTTGAAAAAGGTGAGAAATTAAAAACATCAGAAGCACAAATCAATGATAAATTTAATGTAATAGAAGACCTAAAAGGTCAACTTGTAAAATTAGATGTTCGAAAAACTAAATTAGAACAAGATTTAGAGCAAGTTGTTAATGATTTGTGGATTGAATATGAACTTACTCCTAATAATGCTCAAAATTATGAAAAACCACAAAATGTTCAAAAAGCAGCAAGAGATGCAAATATGCTTCGTACACAAATAAAAGAGCTAGGAAGTATTAATATAGATTCAATTGAGGAATATAAAAAGACAAAAGAAAGATATGATTTTATGTGTGAACAAAGATTGGATTTAGAAAATACAGCATCTAAATTAAGAAATATAATTTCTGATATGACAAAAACAATGAAAGAGCAATTTATTGAAAAATTTAGAGAAATAAATAAAAACTTTAATGAAGTATTTGTTGAACTATTCGGAGGAGGAAAAGCAGAACTAAAATTGGAAGATGAAGAAAATGTGTTAGAGTGTGGAATAGATATACAAGTACAACCTACAGGTAAAAAACTTCAAAATATGATGCTTTTGTCTGGAGGAGAAAAAGCATTTACAGCAATTGCACTTCTATTTGCAATATTAAAAATAAATCCAGCGCCTTTCTGTGTATTAGATGAAATTGAAGCAGCACTTGATGATGTAAATGTATATAGATTTGCTGAATATTTAAAGAAATTTAGTAAAGAAACACAATTTTTAGTAATAACACATAGAAAAGGAACAATGGAATCAGCAAATACAGTTTATGGTGTTACAATGGAAGAAAATGGTGTAAGTAAACTATTATCAATGAAATTATCATAAACTATATGAATATAATAAATATTTAACAGGAGAACGCAATGAAAAAAATACTATTTGTATGTTTAGGAAATATATGTAGATCACCAATGGCTGAGTATGTATTTAAAAACATGGTAAAAGATAAAGGATTAGAAAATAAATATGAAATATCATCTTGTCGGAACAAGTAATGAAGAAGAAGGAAATGATATACATTATGGAACAAAAGAAAAATTAACAAAAGAAAAAATACCATATTCTAAACATAGGGCAAGAAAACTAAAAAAAGAAGATTATAATAATTATGATTATATTATAGCAATGGAAGAAAGTAATATTAGAGGAATTTTAAGAATAATAGGAAGTGATCCAGAAAACAAAGTACATAGACTATTAGACTATTCATCCAAACCAAGAGATATAGCAGATCCATGGTATACAGGAAACTTTGATATTACATATAATGATATTAATGAAGGATGTACTGCATTACTTAAATATTTAGAAAATAATTAAAATAAAAATAATAAAAAATAGTCATAAAATAAAGACTGCTTGAATATATATTAATATAAACTTTTTACAAAGGAGAGTTGATGTATATGTGGCAGTCTTTTAATATACATGAAATCGAGAGAAAATTTAGGACAAATATTAATCAAGGATTAACTAAAGACGAAGCGATAAAAAGGCAATCAGAATATGGAGAGAACAAATTAAAAGATAGGAAAAAAGAAAATATATTCATAAAATTTTTAAAGCAATTTAATGATTATATGATTATTATACTTATAATAGCCGCAATAGTGTCTGCAGGAATTTCGTTTTGGCAGGGAGAAAATGATTATATAGATTCAATAATTATAATATCTATTGTGGTATTAAATGCAATAATGGGAATTGTACAAGAGGCAAAAGCAGAAAAATCTCTTGAAGCATTAAAGAACATGTCAGCACCTGTTGCGAAAGTAAGAAGAAATAATAGAATTGTTACTATAAGAGGAAGTCAAATAGTTCCAGGAGATATTGTATTGTTAGAAGCGGGAAATTTTGTGCCGGCAGATTGTAGATTAGTAAGTAGCTCTAATTTAAGAATAGAAGAATCAAGTTTAACTGGAGAAACAATACCATCTCAAAAAGATTCAGAAGTAATATTAGATGAAAATACACCTATAGGTGATATTACCAATATGGCTTTTGCGAATACAATTGTAGTTAATGGACATGCAGAAGCAATTGTAACTGAAATAGGTATGAACACAAAAGTTGGAAAAATAGCAAATATGATAATAAACAACGAATCACCAGAAACACCAATACAAAGAAAATTGGGTGAAGTAGGAAAAACACTTGGAACAGCGTGTTTAGTAATTTGTTCTTTAATATTTGTAATCGGAGTATTAAAAAAGATTCCACCAATAGAAATGTTTATGACATCTGTTGGATTAGCAGTAGCAGCAATTCCAGAAGGACTTCCGGCAATTGTAACAATAATGCTATCTATTGGAGTTACAAAAATGGCAAAAAAGAATAGTATAATCAGAAAACTACCAGCAGTAGAGACATTAGGAAGTAGTAGTGTAATTTGTTCAGATAAAACAGGAACATTAACACAAAATAAAATGCAAGTAAAAAAAATTATGAACATTAATGGAGAATGTTTAGATAAAGAGAAAAACTTAATTTTAGAATTAGGTACAATGTGTACAGATGTCGAAGGAGATGTTGGCGAAGCAACAGAACTTGCAATTGTAAATGCTGCTAAAATACAAGGAAAGTTTAAAGAAAGACTGTATCAAAAATTTGAAAGAATAGCAGATATTCCATTTGATTCAGAAAGAAAGATGATGAGTACAATACATAAAACAAATATAGAATATACAGATGATGGTGAATTAAGTAAAATCTGTAATAATAGAGAAAATAAATATATTAGTATTACTAAAGGAGCACCAGATGTACTCTTAAAAAGATGTACAAAATATTATCATGAAGGAAAGACATTTAATTTAGATAATAAAGTGATAGAAAATATAGAGAAAAATAATAATTTAATGGCTGATAATGCTTTAAGAGTAATTGCTGTAGCATATTCACAAATGCCGAGATTACCAACAAATATAGATCAAGAAGAAATAGAGAATAATTTAACTTTTGTTGGCTTAATAGGAATGATTGATCCACCAAGAGAAGGAGTAAAAGAAGCAGTATCTACATGTAGAAATGCGGGGATAAAAACTGTAATGATAACTGGTGATCATATTGCCACCGCAAATGCTATTGCAAAAGAAATAGGAATTTTAAAGAAAGGAGATTTATCAATCACAGGAAGGGAATTAGACCATATATCAGATAAAGAATTTGAAAAAAATATTAATAAATATTCTGTATTTGCTAGAGTCTCACCAGAACATAAGGTAAAAATAGTAAATGCATTTCAAAAAACAGGCGCAGTTGTTGCTATGACTGGAGATGGGGTAAATGATGCACCTGCATTAAAAAAAGCAGATATAGGTATTGCTATGGGGAAAAATGGAACTGATGTTGCTAAAAATGCTTCTGATATGATATTAACAGATGATAATTTTATTACAATTGTAGAGGCTGTTAAAGAGGGGAGAAATATATTTGAAAACATAAAAAAAGCAGTACATTTTTTAATTGCAACAAATATAGGAGAAATCGTAACTATTTTCATGGGATTATTACTTGGAATGCAGGCTCCTCTTCTTGCAATACAATTATTATGGATTAACCTTATAACAGACTCATTACCAGCTATTGCAATAGGGTTAGAACCTGCAGATAAAGATATAATGAATAAAAAGCCAAGAGATAATAAAAAAGGTATTTTTTCTGATGGATTATGGGGAAAAATTCTAATAGAGGGCACAATGCTTGGAATGCTTACATTGCTTGCGTTTATGATAGGTAATAATTTATATGGACTTGAAGTAGGTAGAAGTATGGCGTTTGTATCACTTGGTCTTTTAGAATTAGTACATAGTTTTAATGTAAAAAGCGAAGAATCTATATTTTCAATTGGACTATTTGAAAATAAATATTTAATATTTTCATTTATTTTAGGTGTTTTACTTCAAGTAATTGTAGTAATGGTACCTATATTTGCAAGTATATTTAGTCTAGTTCCTTTAAATGGAATTCAATGGTTATATACAATGGGAATATCTATATTACCAATTGTGATAATGGAATTGCAAAAGAAAATTAATGAGATAAAATTTGGAAAAAGAGTTTATTCATATAATAATTTAACAGTAAAATAGCTATAGAATAGTTATAGTAACACTACTATATTAAATATAATATTTATATAGTAGTGTTTATTTTTTTATTTAATTTATTTATTAATTTATTTAGCTTATTAATTAGTATTATATTACTTTTTTATTTACTATAGATTAATTTAATAAATTAATAAAAAAGCCAAAATATAACAAATTTGTAAAAAAATAGGGCATGAAAATAAAAGTCAATGTTAGAAAAAGTAAGAAAAAGTGAGGAAAAATGAGGAAAATGAAGTAATCCATGGGATAAATTAAACTGTAAAAATAATAAAATGATTAATTTTTGTCAAAAATGCTAGAAAAAAGAATATATGATTTGAAAAAGGGCAGAATATATAGTATAATAAACTTTGTGTCACGTCAAAAAAAGGAGAGTGAATTTTATTTTAAACAGGAAAATTAAATACTACACAAAAGAAGTAATAGGGCTTATAAATATAGTAGCAATTGCACTGTTTATATTAACATTAATTATTCTTTTCAAATTTAATATAGTTTGTGAAGTAACTATAGCCGGTGAAAAAGTCGGATATGTTGCAGATAAAAATGGATTTGAAGGAAAAATAAACGAATTTGTAAATAAAGAAGAAGAAGCAAAATTATATACAACAATAAAAGATATGCCGGAATATAAACTTACTTTAGTTGATAAATCAGAAAAAACAAATGAAGAAGCAATACTTGCTAAACTAGAGGAAAATTCTGAAACAACCTATAAATTATATGCCGTGACAATAAATGGAAAAGAAAAAACTATTTTAGCTAATTTAGATGAGGCTGAAAAATTAGTTGATGAAATGACAGAAAAATATGAAGATAAAATAGATTTAAAAATAGGTATAACAGATGTAATAACAACAGACAAGAAAGATGAAGATACAGTTAAGGTTGCTAAAAAAACAGTAAAAAAATCAATAGAAACAGCGATAGAAAAGAAAGAAAAAGAAGAAGCTGAAAAAAGAGAAAAAGAGTCTCATACTGTACAAGGTGTATATTTACAAGTGACACCTGTATCTGGAATAATTACATCCAGATTTGGTAACAGAGAAAGTATAAGATCAAGTGGACATACTGGACTTGACATTGCGGCTCCATATGGAACATCAATTAAAGCTGCTGCAAGCGGAACTGTAACATTTGCAGGATATAGTGGTGGTTATGGTTATGTTGTAAAAATGTCACATGGTAATGGTGTTGAAACATATTATGGACATTGTAGTAAATTATATGTTTCAGCAGGTCAAAAAATAGATGCTGGTGATGTTATAGCAGCTGTTGGTTCAACAGGTAACTCAACAGGTAACCACTTACATTTCGAAGTTAGAGTAAATGGTAGTGAAGTAAATCCACAAAATTATTTATATAAATAATATGTAAATAAGCACATAAAAGATGTAGTTTTATTATATATAAAATTGCATCTTTTTTTTCTTGAAGAATAAAAGTCATAATGATATAATATTTTTGAATTACTATAATCAAAAGATGATAAATATGGTGAAAAAATGAAGATAAAAAGTATAGATAAGGAAAAAAGAAAAGAAAATTTAAAGAAAATATTACCGATAGTAACCTCAGGATTAGCTTTAGGAATAAGTGCTTTTTTAGTACATAAGGGTGTATTACAGTATAATAATATAGTGGATTTAGAAAATGGTAATTTAGATAAAATTATTGGAATGGCACCATTTTTAAAAAATATTGACACTAAAGCAGTTATGGATGCATTATCAAGTCAAGCAGGAAAATTAGGTGCAAATGCATATGTATTACTTCCAAAAGCTTTTACATTTGGACTTAATATAGCTAAACCAATAATTGAAAGTGATAAAGTTCAAAATAGTAAAATAGTTAAGAAAATAAAAGGTATAAATAAAAATATTGAAAATGATCCAATGTTGATAATAAATCCAAAGCTTTTAGATAATGAGCATCCACGACCAATAGCTAAAGGTTTAGCATTAGGTACAAAAGCTTTTTTGATGGCAAATAGTATAATAGATTATAATAACATATTTGACTTTAGCAATTTACCACATAAATTTGCTGCTATTGCAGAAATGGCAAGTAAAATCGATTTAAATAAAATAGTTTTAGGAGCAGGTGGCGTCGGAGTAATAAAAGATATTATAAGAAAAGTTCAAGAAAGAAGAGACAACAGAGATACTGCAGAAGTAGTAAAAGACTTTATAGAAGATAAAGAAGAAGAGAATGATAAGATTGAAACAAAAGCAAAAGAACCAAGAAGTCTAAAAAGTAAAGTAACTTTTAAAGGAATTGTAAAAAAAATATTTAATGAAAAAGGTTTACCTAGCTTATTTACTTTGTCAGAAACGGAAAAACAATTCTTAACGAGAACCAAGGTAGAAATGATAGGTAATAAACAAAATATGCAATCAGCAGAAAGATAAAAGAGCTTATGATAAAATAAGGAGGAAGTTTTAATGTTAGAGTTTGGAGATATCTTAACATTAGAAAATGATGAACAATATGTAGTGGCTAGTAGCTGTAAATATAATGATAAAGAATATTTTTATCTGGTAAATATACATGATAGCACAGATTGTATTATAGGTAGTGTGAAAGATGATGATTTAGAAATTGTAAATGATAAAGAAACGTTTTTAAATGTAATGCCTTTAATACTAGATAATGCAGATAGTAGATTATTTGAATCAAATAATGAGGAAAATAATATATCAAAAAATAAAGAGGAAGAAAATGAATAGTAGAGCGTATTCAGAAGTATATCAAATAATTCAATATTTACCAGAATCAGAATATAAACTAATTCCAAAAGAGCAGATAGAATTTATAAAAAGTAATATGGACAATAGCACAGAAAGAATATGCACAATTGATACAGATTTAAAAGATATAGAACTATCAAAAGAAGCAAAAGCTATACTTTTGTCATTATTTCACATGAATATTGCTAGTGAAAAACAAAAAGTGCAATTGGAGCAGTTACTACAAAAAGAGGAAAAAAAGCAAAGCGAAAATTTATATAAAAACATTTTTGATAATAGAAACGAAGATGAAATACAATCAGAAAAAGTTATTTCAAGTGAAAAAATAGAAAATAAGAAAAAGCAAAATATATCATTAGTTAGTATTAATGAAAATAGTTTTATGTATAAAGTAAAAACACTCTTTAAAAAATTATGGAATAAAATAAAACTGAATAAAATAAAATAGTGAACAGGTGATTATATATTTTTTATATAAATTACCTGTTTTTTTATATAAAATATTATTAGTATAGTTTATAAATTAACTAAAATTCATAATTTATAGTTATTTATAATTGACTTTAATAAATATAAGTTATAAAATATAGTTTGAAAAATATAATATTACTTAAGTATAAGAATATGTATAAATATAAATTATACATATATTTTATATTTATTGGAGGAAATAATATGATCATTTTACTTGATGCAATGGGAGGAGACAATGCTCCAGACGCGAATATCAAAGGTGCAGTAAAGGCAATAAACCAAATTTCTGCAAAAGTAGTATTGATAGGAAAAGAAGAAGTTATAAAACAAAGAATAAAAGAATTATATGGAAAAGATGATATAAATGATATATCACCAAGACTTAGTATAAAAAATGCTACAGAGACAATAGAAATGGAAGATATACCAACACAAGCTATCAAACATAAGAAAGATTCTTCAATGGTAGTAGGATTTAATATGTTAAAATCTGGTGAAGGAGATGTATTTATTTCAGCAGGAAATTCTGGAGCACTTCTTACAGGAGCTACACTTCTTGTAGGAAGAATAAAAGGAATAGATAGACCAGCATTAGCAGGAATCCTACCAGCATATAAAAGTAGGTTACTACTTATGGATTGTGGATCTAATACAAATTGTAAGCCAATTAATTTGCTACAATTTGCACAAATGGCAAGTATATATTTAAAAAATACTTTTGGAATGGAAAATCCAGCAGTAGGATTATTAAATATTGGAACTGAAGAAACAAAAGGAAATGAGCTTACAAAAGAAAGTTATAGACTACTAAAAGAAAATGCTGAAAAATTAGATATTAATTTTATTGGCAATGTTGAAGGTAGAGATGCTTTTTCAGGAGAGATAGATGTTGTTGTAACAGATGGATTTACTGGAAATGTATTCTTAAAATCAATAGAAGGACTTGGCAAATTTGTAAAAAGAAGCTTATCAGAAAGTCTAAAAAGAAATATTTTAACAAAAATTGCAGCTATACCTAGTTTACCAGCAATAAAAAGATTTGCAAAAACAGTAGATTATAAAGAATATGGTGGAGCACTATTTTTAGGAGTAAAAAAACCAGTAGTTAAAGCGCATGGAAGTAGTGATGAAAAATTATTTGAATTTACTATAAAACAAGCTGAACAATTTGTTGAAAATAAAGCAGTAGATAAAATGATTGAAGCTTTTGAAAAGCAAAAAGAAGAATCAAAAGAAAGTGAGCAAAAAGAAGAAATAAAAGAATAATAAATAGCAATTAAAAATAAAAATTGCAAAAAAAAGTAAAATTTAGAACACTAAGTTCAAAAAAATAAAAACTATTGCAACCTATAAAAGTACTGAAAAATAAAGCTTTTAGTAAATATTTTAATAAAATTAATAAAAAATATTGACAATTTTATTTATATGTATTATTGTTAGGTAGAATAGAGGAAGTAAATTATTTAAGGAGGTGAACTTGTTAATGAGTTCAGAAGAAGTATTCGAAAAAGTAAAAGGAATTATTGTAGAACAATTAGGTGTAGCTGAAACATCAGTTACAATGGAAGCATCATTTATAGATGATTTAGGAGCTGATTCACTAGACATAGTTGAATTAATAATGGCTCTAGAAGAAGAATTCGATATAGAAATACCTGATGCTGACGCAGAAAAGGTTGTTTCTGTAGGAGATGTTGTTGATTATATAAAAGATCATATAGCATAGTAACAAAAGCAGAGTAATCGAAGTTTGATTGCTTTGTTTTTTTATGCTGTTATAAGTCGAAATATGCTGAAAATCTTTTATATAAATCTCTTTTTTTTTATCTAAAAAAGGTGTATAATATAGATGTTTAATTAAACTAGTAGGAAAGGAAAGAAATATTAAGAAAAATGAACTTTTGCAAACTAGAAGAAAGTATAGGATATACATTTAAGAATAAAGAACTACTTAGAAATGCTTTAACACATACATCATATGCTTATGAAAAAAAACTAGATAGTAATGAAAAGCTAGAATTCTTAGGAGATAGTATACTTGAATTTATATCAAGTAAATATATATATAACAATTATAAGAATTTAAAAGAAGGTGAGATGACTAAAGTTAGAGCAGAAGTAGTATGTGAAGATAGTTTATACAATATAGCTAAAAAACATAATTTTAGTGATTTTATCTTAATCGGAAAAAGTGAAGCTAATAATAAAGGAAATTTAAAAACTGCAATTCTTGCAGATAGTATAGAGGCAACAATAGCAGCAATATATTTTGACGGAGGATTAGAAGAAGCAGAAAAATTTATTATATCTAATTTAAAAGATGCAATAGAAGTATCAACTAAACATGTTGGAATGAAAGATCATAAGACAGTATTGCAAGAAAAGTTACAAGAAAATGGAGAAGTTTCAATAAAATATACTGTAATTAAAGAAACTGGACCAGATCATGATAAGATTTTTACAGTAAAAGTAGAAGTTAATGGAAAAGAACTTGCAACAGGAGAAGGAAAGACTAAAAAACATGCTGAAATGGATGCTGCTAAGAATGCTTTAGAAAAATTAAAATAGAAAATGGTGGTGACTTTAATATATGAAAAAAGAATATATAATCCCAATTTTTGTTCCACATTTAGGATGTCCAAATAATTGCACTTTTTGTAACCAAAAGAGAATTAGTGGACAAACTAAAATGGTAACAGCAAAAGATGTGGAAGAAACAATTGAATATTATTTGAAAAATTTTAAAGACAATCATAAATATGTTGAAGTTGCCTTCTTTGGTGGAAGCTTTACAGCAATCGAACCTGAAAAACAAATAGAACTTTTAGAAGCTGCTCAAAAATATATAAAAGATAAAAAAGTAAATAGTATTAGAATTTCTACAAGACCTGATTGCATAGATAGAGAAACACTAAAAAGAATGAAAAAATATCATGTAAAGACAATAGAACTTGGTGTTCAATCAACAAATAATTATATATTAAATAGATGTAAAAGAGGTCATACAGGTGAAGATGTAAAAAAAGCTTCAAAATTAATTAGATTTCATGGGTTTATTCTAGGACATCAAATGATGATAGGACTTCCAGAAAGTACGAAACAAGATGAAATAAATACAGCAAAAGAACTTATAAAAATGAAACCAAAAATAGTTAGAATATATCCAGTATTAGTTATAAAAGATACAGAACTTGCAGAAGAATACTATAATGGTGAATATACACCACTAACTGTTGGACAAGCTGTAGAAAGATGCAAGGATGTTGTAGATTTATTTAATAGAAATAAAATCAATGTTATAAGAATTGGTCTTCAAAATACTGAAGAAATAACGGACCCAAGTAGTAAAGAAAGCAGTGTGGTAGCAGGACCATATCATCCAGCATTTAGACAGTTAGTAGAATCTAGTATGTGGTATGACTCTATTGTAAATGAAATAAAGAAAGTTAACGCAAAGGTAAAAAAAGTAAAGATCAGAGCAAATGGTATTAATATAAATAATATAATTGGACATAAAAAAGAAAATATTTTAAAATTAAAAGAGACATATGAAGTAGATGTAATAATTGAAAGAGATGATGATATAAAGCCAGGTGCTTTTAAATTAGATGTTGTAGAGTCATATGAATAAAATTAAATAAATAAGAATAAAATCACTTATTATTGTGAAAAATAACACTGTAATAGGTGATTTTTTATGGATAGAAATAAAAGAATAAATAGAAATATTCTATTAATTAAAAAGATTATAAAAGAAAGTACATATATAATTATGGGATGTTTTTTTATGGCGGCTGGAACATCTCTATTTTTACTTCCAAACCAATTGTCTTCAGGAGGATTTGCTGGTATTTCGACAATAATATATTATTTATTCAATCTTCCTCTTGGAACAGTAATGCTAATATTAAATATACCACTTTTTATATTAACAATATTAAAAGTAGGGAAAGAAGTAGCTATAAAAGGAATTATTGGGACAATATTATTATCAATTTTTATTGATCTATTAGAAAAATTAAAGCCACTTACTGATGATAGACTTTTAGCATGTATATATGGAGGAATATTTAATGGAATTGGAACAGCTATGGTATTAAAAGCTAGTGCTTCTACTGGAGGAACTGATTTACTAACATATATAATTAGAGCGTTTAAGCCCCATTATAGGACAAGTAACTTAATAGTAGTTATAGATACAGGAATTATATTAATGAATGTTTTATTCTTTAAAGAAATAGAAATAGGACTATATTCAGCAATTGCAATTTATCTTATGGGAAAAATGATTGATATTGTGTTTGAAGGAATCTATTTTACAAAAACAATGTTTATAGTTTCAGATGAATATGAAAAAATAGCAAAAGAAATAGGAAAAAGCATAGATAGAGGGAGTACTGGAATATATGCAAAAGGAATGTATTCAAATGAAGACAAAATTATGCTGTGGTGTGTTGCATCAAGAAGTGAAGTCTTTAAGATAAAGCAAATAGTAGAAAAAATTGATAAAAAGGCTTTTGTAGTTATATCTAGTGCTAGAGAAGCATGGGGAAAAGGATTTAAATGATATTTCTAAATTTATATAATTGACACTAATTATTTAAATTAATATAATTATGATATATAATATACAAAAAATAAATTTGAAATGTATAATAAATGAGGAGCATATATGTAATGAAAGAACAAAAATATATATTAAGTAATGTTGATTCATTTGAACCAAAACATATCTTTGAATGTGGGCAATGTTTTAGATGGGATGAGGATTTAGATGGAAGTTATACAGGAGTTGTAGGAGAAAATGTAATAAATGTACAAAAAGTGGATAACAAGGTTATTTTTACAAGTTTTGGTGCAGATAATTTAGAAGAATTAGTAAATAAATACTTTGACTTAGAAAGAGATTATAAAAAGATAAAAAATACTCTTTCGAAAGTGGATGAGTATTTAGCAAATAGTATTGAATATGGAAGCGGAATACGTATATTAAATCAAGATTTATGGGAAACAATCATATCTTTTATTATTTCAGCAAATAATAATATACCTAGAATAAAGACGATAATTAATAGAATGTCAAAAAAATATGGTAATAAAATAGTATGGAATAATAAAGAATATTATACATTTCCGAAAGTAGAAAGTCTATCACAAGCAACAGTAGAAGATTTACGAAACTTAGGTTTAGGATTTAGAGATGTTAGAATTTATGAAACGACAAATAAAATTTTAAATAAAGAAATAGATTTAGAAAAATTGCATGAAATAGAAGATACAAATCAAGTAAGAGAAATACTTTTAAGTTTATCAGGTGTAGGTCCGAAAGTTGCAGATTGCATTTTGTTATTTTCTACATTAAAGAGATTTGACGTATTTCCGATTGATGTATGGGTACGAAGAGTAATGAATGAATTATATATAAAAAATGAAGATGAAACAAAAGTAAATAAAAAAGAAATCGAAAAATTAGCAAAAGAAAAATATGGAAAGTTAGAAGGATTAGCTCAGCAATATTTATTTTATTGGAAAAGAGATACTGCATAGAGTAAATAATATAAATATGAATGTAGGGGATAATTAATGGATAAATTAAAAAAATTTTGTTTTACTTTTCTATTTATAGTTATATTTTTATTAGCACTGACTATTGTAGTACAAGCTAAAAGCTACAATATAGATGAAATGAATATAGAAGGAACAATTAGATCAAATGGAGATTTGGCTATTGAGCAGGATATTACATATAATTTTGAAGGTAGTTATAATGGAATATATTTAAATATTCCATATAAAATCTATGATATTGAAAAAAATGAAGTTATTAAACATGGTAGTATAAATGATGATATTTATACTGGAACTGGTGTCGAAATTGAATCGATTGAAGACGGAAAAAGTGGAACATATTCTAAAGTAAATAAAGCCAGAAACGGTGATAGAAATGTATATACATTAAGCAATTCAGATAATATGGTAAATCTTAAAATATATGCACCATCAACAAATGAAAAAAGAACTTTTAAAATTAAATATGTAATAAAAAATTTATGTGTGAAACATGAAGATATAGGTGAACTATATTATAATTTTATTGGTGGAGAATGGGATTGTGACATAAATAATTTAAATATAAGGGTGGCTATACCAAATAATACAAATACTTTAAATATATGGGGACATGGATCAATTGAAGGTACATCTTCTATTACAAGTAAAAGATTAGCAGAATTTAATGTCCCTGGTGTAAAAAAAGGCCAATATGTAGCTGTAAGGATAATATTTGATAAAGAGGTAATAAAAGATTCAAATAAATTATCAAATATAGAAGCAAAAGGTATAATATTTGATAATGAAAAAGATATATTTGCAAATAAAGATATAAGAAATAAATTTACTATAGGAGTAATTATTGTTTCTGCTGTCTTACTAGTATATTGGATTGTACTATTATTAATATTTGAAAGAGAAAATAAATATAATATTGGAGATTTTGACGAAAATGAGTTATTTAATAAATATAACCCAATGCTTGCAGGGTGTATAGCAGGAAGTAGAGATATATTATCAAGGGATATAATAGCAGTTATTTTGAATTTAATAGAAAAGAAAAATATACATTTAGAATTAAAAGAAACTACTGAAGATGGAAATGATTATTATAGATATTATATTTCAGAAGTACCTGAAAAAGAAAAGGAAATGGATGAAATAGAAGAATATGTATATAATTGGATATTTAAATTCTCAAGAGGAAAAGTAGATTTACAATCAAGATTAGAGGAATTAGGACAAGAACAAGATGCAACAATATATTTTAAAGAGCTAAATACTAAAGTAAAGAAAAAATTAAATAGTATGGGGGCAAATGAATCAAAAGTACCTTTGATCATTAGAATGTTAAATATAGGAATATTAATAGCTTCTATTTTAACAATTATTGCTCATATTGCAACAAATAAATTTGAAGTATATATAAATAATTTATCTATGATGCAAATGTTAATCATATTATTTGGTATATCAATTGGAATGTTTGTTATATATTTCATTATAGGTATAATTTCAAAAATTAAACATAAAGTAAATAGAATAGTTCAAAAAATTACAGGTCAAAAAGTATTAATAAAAACTCTCACAATTTTTACAATATTTGCATTAATAATTATACTTACAGCTATATTTTCACCAGTAAAATATATAGTTGCAGATGAAGTACTATTATGTATAGCTATAATACTTGTTGTAACAGATAATCTAATGCTAAAAAACAATAAGGAAATGGAAGAAGACTATAATAGATTAAATGAGATCAAAGATAAAATAGAATACTATAGTTTGCTTAATGAAAAGGATATTGAGTATATTAAATTATGGAACAAATATTTATGTTATGCCGTAAGCTTTGGAATATCTAAAAAAATAATCGAAAGAATAGATGGATTATATCTGGATGACGAAATAAAGAAATTAACTCAAAACAAAGAATTCTCAGATGTACTAGTTAATGATTATGATATGTTTTATAAATATTCAAATAAATTGTATAGATATTTTGTAAGACGAAGCAGACATGGAATGTTTGATAGATTTATGGATAGGACTTACTATACATATAAACCTTCTAAAAGTGGTAGAAATGAATTCATGAAAAATAGTGGCTCAATTTCAGATGGAATATTTGGCGGAAGCTCAAGTAGTGGAAGTTCTGGAACAGGAGGAAGTTTTTCAGGAGGAGGTTCATTTAGAGGCGGCGGTGGCCGTGGAGGAGGCGGAGGAGCCTTCTAGATTATAAAATAATAAAGAAAAACGGAAAACATATTTTTAGAAAAAATATATTTTTCCGTTTTATTTTTGTTTTATATATGATAGAATAATTCATATATAAAGGAGAAAAATATGAGTTTAAAGATAATATATGGTAATTCTGGAACTGGTAAAAGTACATATATTTTTAAAGAAATAGCAGAAAAAATAAGAAATAAAAGTAAAAGAAAAATATATATAATAACTCCAGAACAATTTTCATTTACTGCTGAAAACAAATTACTTGATTCGATTAAGCCAATAACAGCTGTAGTAAACGCTGAAGTATTAACATTTAATCGTATGGCATATAGAGTAATGAAAAAAGTAGGAAGTGCAAATATTTTAAATTTATCTACTTCTGGAAAATCAATGCTTATATATAATATACTATCTGAGGAAAAGAATAATTTAAAATTTGTTGGTAAATCTAATGAAAATGTAGAATTGATAAGTACTCAAATAACTGAATTCAAGAAACATGGAATAAAAGAAGAGAATATAAAAAATATTGCAGATAATATAGAAGATAAATATTTAAATTCTAAGTTATTAGATATGTATAAAATATATGAAAAATACAATTTAGAACTTTCAGAAAAATATATAGATGAAAATGATAACTTAACAATTTTGGCAGAAGAATTGGATTTAATAAATGATTTTGATGACACTGATATATATATAGATGAATTTGTGGGGTTTACATTTCAAGAATATGAAATAATAAAGAAATTAATGCTTAAAGCACATGAAGTAAATATTACAGTATGTACTGATAGTATAGAAGAACCAATAAACCCAGATACAGATATATTTTATGAAAATAAACTTACACTTAGTAAAATATATTATGTAGCAAAAATGCAGGGTGTAAAAATAGAAAAACCAATAAAATTAGAAGAAAAATATAGATTTAAAAATAAAGAATTAAAACATTTAGAAGAAAATATATATGCAATTCCATATAAAAAGTATAATGAAAAAATTGAAAATATAGCCTTATTTTTAGCTAAAAATCAATACTCAGAAATCGAAAATGTTGCAAAAAATATTATAAAATTAGTAAGAGATCATGGATATAGATATAAAGATATTTCTATAATAACTAAAGATTTAGAAGAATATGCAAGCCTTTGTAAAGCAATTTTTGCTAAATACAAAATACCTGTATTTATAGATGAAAAAAAGGATTTAAATCAAAATATATTGGTAAAATATATTTTATCAGTATTAAATATATTTTCCAAAAATTGGTCTTATGAAAGTGTATTTGAATATATAAAAACAGGATTTATATCAGATATTGAAGACGAAGATATTTGGCTTATAGAAAATTATATTTTAAGATGGGCCATAAAGGGCAGCAAATGGTATAAAGGAGAATGGAACTTTTATAATGAAACAGATGAAGAAAAAGACAAAATATTGCATATTAGAGAAAAGATAGTTTCACCACTTTTAAGATTAAAAGAAAATTTGAAAAATGAAAAAGATGTTAAATCAATTACAATAAAATTATATAATTTCTTAATTGAAAATAAAATTAATATTAAATTAGAAGGAAAAATAAAATCATTAGAAGAAATTGGAGAACTAGAAAAAGCAAAAGAATATGAAACAAGTTACAAAATAATAATAGATATATTTGATGAAATGGTATCGGTTCTAGGAGAGAAAAAAGTAAGTTTTGAAAAATATATAGAAATATTGAAAACTGGGCTTGGAAATAGTGGACTTGGAAAAATACCTATGTCACAAGATGAGGTTACTGTGGGAGATGTGGATAGATCAAGGAGTCACAAGGTTAAAGTTGTATTTATTATAGGTTTAAATGATGGAATGTTTCCAAGTATAAATAAAAACGAAGGATTTTTTAGTGATAAAGATAGAGAAAAACTAAAAAGTGAAGGGATAGAACTTGCAAAAGGAACCCTAGAAAAGTTATATGACGATAATTTTAATATATACAAAGCTTTTAGTACTTCTGAAAATAAGATATTTTTATCATATGCATCATCTGACATTGAAGGAAAATCTTTGAGACCATCAATATTAATAAATAGAATAAAAAAGATTTTCCCATATTTAGTAGAAGAAAGTGATGTCATAGAAACTAAAAGCGAAATAATAACTGAAAATACAGCGTATGAAGAATTACTTACATTTTTAAGTGATGTAAGAGAAAACAAGAAAAGTATAGACGATCTTCATATTGAACTATTTAAATATTATTCAAATAATATAGACTGGAAATATAAACTAGAAAATAATATGCAAGCATTAAATTTTAATATAAAACCTGATAAAATAAATGACCAGATGATTGATAAATTATATGGTGATACATTAAAAACAAGCATATCAAGGTTAGAACAATATAGATCTTGTCCTTTTTCATATTATTTAAAATATGGACTTAATATATCTGAAAGAGAAGAATTTAAGATTCAAGCTATAGATACAGGAACATTTATGCATGAAGTGATTGATAGCTTTTTTGATAAATTAAGTGAAAGAAATATAAAAGTTAAGGATATAAAAGATGAAGAAGAAAATGATTTAATTAATGAGTTGATAGATGAAATAATAGAAGAAAAATTACAAATCAAGAAAAACTATATCTTTACTAGTATTCCTAAATATGTAGTATTAGCAAATAGATTAAAAAAAGTTATTAAAAAATCAATGATATATATACTTGATAGTTTAAGATTTAGTGATTTTGAAATTATGGGACATGAAGTAGAATTTAAAAATGGAAAAGAATATTCTGCAATTGAAATGGAAGTAGGAGATGGAAGAAAAGTAGAGATAACTGGAAAAATTGATAGAATTGATATTGCAAAAACACCAGAAGGAAAATATATAAGAATAATAGACTATAAATCATCTACTAAAGATATAAATTTAAATGAAGTAGTGGCAGGACTTCAATTACAACTTTTAACATATTTAGATGCTGTATGTAATATTGAAGATGTTATGCCAGCAGGAATCTTATATTTTAATTTAATTGATCCTAAAATTAAACTTTCAGATAAAATATCAGAAGAAAAAATAGAAGATGAGCTAAGAAAACAATTTAAGATGAGAGGACTAATTTTAGCAGATGTCAAAATAGTAAAGATGATGGATAAGAAACTAGAAAAAGGAAATTCAAATATCGTGCCAGCATATATAGATAAAGAAGGAAATTTATCTAATAGACAGAGCAGTATAACTAAAACTCAATTTGAAAATTTACAAAATTATACAAACAAAGTTATAAAACAAATTTCAAAAGAAATATTTGAAGGAAAAATTGATATTAAACCATACTATAATGTAAAGCAAGGAAAAACACCTTGTGAATATTGTAAATATAAATCAATTTGTAATTTTAATAATGGAATTTGTAAGAAAGAATATAACTATATAGGTAATGCATCAAAAGAATTTATTTTAGAACAAATAAAAAATAGTTAATAAAAATTAAAAGGAGGAACAATTATGAAGAAAAAAATTTTAGCTTCTATATTAACATTAATATTTATTATAAGTATAGGAACAATGGTAATGGCAGATAATGCAGTAGTAAATGAGTATAAAAAAATGGTAGATGGATTAACAATTAATATGATTTGGGTAGGAGTAGTAATAATTATTTCTATAGTTGGAATGGTAATGCTTACAAAATTAAGAAAAAAGGAAAAAATTAAACCAGTACCATATAAAGTAATGATGGTTATCCTAACTATTGTTTTAATAGCTTTTATTATATATGAAGGAAAAGTTATTTGGGATTATGCAGGAATTAAACCAGCATATGATTATTTAGTAAAAGCAATTGGATAAAGATAATTAAAAATATATAAATATTAGGAGGAGAGTTTGGATAATCTAAATAATGATAATATAATTCATGAAATATATGATGATATTGAAATTATTAAATTTAGGAAATTAATGGAATTTCCAGAATTAATACATTGTTATACATTAAGAAAACATAATTGTAATTTAGATATAACAAAACCTGAAAACAAAGAAAATTTAAAAGAATGTTATAGAAAAATTTCAAAAACACTAAAAACAAATGAAGAAAACATTGTTCAACCATATCAGACTCATACAGACAATATAGAAATAGTAGAAATTACAAAAACATCATATAAAGAAGTAGATGGATTAATTACAGATAAAAAAGACATTTTATTTGCAACTACATCAGCAGATTGTATTTCATTACTATTTTATGATCCAAATAAAAAAGTTATATCAAATATACATTCAGGCTGGAGAGGAACTGTAAAGAAAATAGGAAAAAAGGCAGTAGAAATGATGATTGATAAATATAATTCTGATCCAAAAGATATAATATGCTGTATATGTCCGAGCATTAGAAAATGCCATTTTGAAGTGGATTCTGATGTGATGGAAATATTTGAAAAAGAATTTAAATATACTGGAAGAATAGATGAAATAATAGAAAAAGGAAATATAATAGAAAATAAACAAAAATATTATATAGATACAGTTTTAATAAATAAAATATTTTTAGAAGAAATTGGTCTAGATAAAAATAATATTATCGATTCAGGAATATGTACAGTATGTAATTCAGATAGTTTTCATTCATATAGAGTAGATAGAAATAAGTCAGGGAGAAATGCAGCTTTTATTGGATTAATTTAATAGAAAAATAGAAATAAGTCAGGAAGAAATGCAGCTTTTATTGGATTAATTTAATAGAAAATACGAGGAAGAATATAATAATTGTATTCTTCCTTATTTTATTATCAAATTATAAAATATAAATTATTGCTAATAACTTAAAATAATGGTAAGATAAATAAAGGAAGAAAGAGTAATTTAGAAAGAGTAAAGATATATAAGAAATAAAATAAGGAGAAATTAGGTATGAATGAATGGTACAAAGATGATCAAGGAAGATCAATAAACAGAAAAACAGGAACAGAATATGATAGAGATGGTTACGATAAAAAAGGATATGATAAAGACGGATATGATAGATATGGTTACGATAAAAAAGGATATGATAAAGACGGATATGATAGATATGGATATAATAGAATAGGCTATGATAGAGAAGGCTATGACATATATGGATATAATAGAATAGGATATAATAGAGAAGGGTATAACATAGATGGCTATGATAGAGAAGGCTATGATAAATTTGGATTTAATGAAGGAGGATACAATAGAGAAACAGGAACAAGATATGATAGAGGGGGCTATGATAAAGATGGCTATGATAAAGATGGCTATGATAAAGATGGTTATGACAGAGATGGTTATGATGAAGAAGGATATAATAAAAAAGGATGGAATACACAAGAAATAAATAGAGAAACAGGAACAAGATATGATAGAGATGGTTATGATAGAGGAGGCTATGATAAAGATGGTTATGACAGAGAAGGCTATGATAGGGAAGGCTATAGTAAAAAAGGATGGAATACACAAAAAATAAATAGAGAAACAGGAACAAGATATGATAGAGATGGTTATGATATATGGGATTATGATAAAGATGGTTATGATAGAGATGGCTATGATAAAGATGGTTATGATAGAGATGGCTATGATAATGATGATTATGATAGAGGTGGTTATGACAGAGATGGTTATGATAGAGATGGATATAATATAGATGGCTATGACAGAGATGGTTATGATAGAGATGGATATGACAAAAAAGGATATAATAAACAAGGTTTAAATAGGGATGGAAGAACTAAAGAGGAAGAAGAGGAAGAAAAAGAAAAGAAAAAGCAAGAAAATCTTAGTAGAGTCAGAAAAAATTATTTAGGATTGATAAATAAAGTAAAAAAACTTGCTAGTGGAGAAATGACGATAGAAGAATATATAATGAAATCAAAAATGAGTATAGAAGAATTAATTGAGTTTGCAAAAAAAGAAAAATTCCCACCAGAAGAAATAAGAAAATTATATAGATATAAAAGTCAATATAAAGCACTAAAAAGACCATTTAATAAGCAAAACTATTTAAAATCAACTATTTTAGTCATAAATGGAGAAGAAGTAAAACCAACGGAAGCAGAAGTAGATGCTTGTATAGATTATTTAAAAAGAACTGGAGCACTAATTTGTGATAAAACAGTAAGAAGTACTATATCAAAATACAAAAAGGGAGAGCTTGATATAAGTGTTTCAGATAAAGGTATAGGAGAAGAAGAACCAAAAACAGAACTTGAAGCATTAGAAAAAGAACAAACAGAACTTCAATCTACATTAGAACAAGTTACAGAATTAGAAGGCAGTATTACAGAAGAAGAAAGAAGAAAACCTACACATCAGGAGGTAAAATAAATATGAATAAAAGAGAAGATAGGAAGATAATAGAATATAAAGATAACTTTATAATTAGATTCTTTAGACATATAAAAAAATTTTTAAAGAAACAAGAAAAAACAAGAAAAGTAGCAGAGTATGAAAACAATATTAAAGATAATATGGAATTTAAAGATGATATAATTATTAAGAAAAATGATGAAGAAATTAGGATATTAGAATTACAAAAACAATATAAAGCCGGAAATATCCTTGAAGAAGATATGACAGAAGAAGACCATGAAAAACTTATAAAATTGTATAAAGAACAAAACAAACAATTAAGAGAAAAAATTATGATGAAGAAAAATAAAATCAGAAAAAGATTGGATGAATTAAAAACATCTTAAAATAAATAAATAATCGGTGAAATTTCTATTCATCGATTGTTTTTTTATTAACTTCAAGGGTAAACCACGGGTTATACCCGTGGTAACGGAAAGCTTTTAGCATTGAGCAAAGTAACAAAATACCCACTCCAAACATGATATAATATTAAAAGTTTGACGGCTTAAAATATTAAATATGAGAGGAGTGGGACGTATGAAAAGTCCATACACAGATAGTTTAGCATACACAACATGGGAATGCAAGTACCATATAGTGTTTGCACCAAAGTACAGAAGAAAGGAAATATATGGGAAATTAAGACAAGAGATAGGCTTGATATTGAGAGAATTATGCAGAAGAAAAGAAGTAGAAATAATAAATGCAGAGGCATGTCCAGACCATATACATATGTGTGAGTATACCACCAAAGCTATGCATATCGTCATTTATGGGATATTTGAAAGGGAAAAGCACGTTGATAATATTTGAGAGGCATGCAAACTTAAAGTATAAGTACGGGAATAGAGCATTTTGGTGTACGGGATATTATGTTAGTACGGTAGGAAATAACAAGACAGCGGTATACCGATATGTAGAAAATCAACTGAAAGAAGATTTGATGACAGACCAAATAACAATAAAAGAATACAAGAACCCTTTTAAGGGTGGTAAGTAGTAAAGACGCAAGCAATCGGACGTAAAGCCGTCAAATGATACCGCATAAGCGGTTGCTTGTAATAAGGCCTTATAGACCGATATAAAAATATAACGTGTTTTATTTATAGTTATTTTATTATCAAATTATAAAATATAAATTATTGCTAATAACTTAAAATAATGGTAAGATATATAAAGGAAGAAAGAGTAATTTAGAAAGAGGAAAGATATATGTTTGAAAAAATAAAAAAAGGAGATACAGTAGGAATAATTGCTCCATCATCTAAAATAGATGAAGACGATTTAGAAGCAATTAATAATTCAGTTCTTTTAATGGAAAGTACTGGACTTAAAGTAAAGTTTGCAAAAAATGTTTTTAAAAAGACATTAGGATATAGTGCTAAACCACAGGAAAAGGCAGAAGACATACATGAAATGTATAGTGACAAGGATGTAAAATTAATTTTTTCAGTAAGTGGAGGATTTAATTCAAATTCTGTATTTGAGTATTTGGATTATGAATTAATAAAAAGAAATCCAAAACCATTATGTGGATTTAGTGATAGCACATCAATAGAAAATATAATTTATAACAAAACTGGAGTAATTACATTTAATGGAGCAACATTTAAATCTTTAACTACATGGGCAACACCATATGCATATGAAGAAGTAATAAAAAGATTCATGAATGGAGATATGAGATTAGGTCAAGAAGGTGATGAATATTATACAGTAAAAGAAGGAATAGCAGAAGGTGTTTTAGTTGGAGGAAATTTAGGCTTAGTAAGCGAATTGTCAGCTGGAAAATATTCAATAGATTTTACTGATAAAATTCTATTTATAGAAGAATTTTGCTTAGAATCACCACCGGAAGCTATATCAAATTATTTATATAATTTAAAGCAAAACGGTGTATTTGATAAAATAAAAGGAGTATGGGTTGGAAACTATGAAGGAAGTGTTCCATTAGAAAAAATACTTCTTGATGTATTAGAAGATGACTATGATTTTCCAATAATTAAATCAAATAATTTTGGTCATACAGAAAAAAAGACAGTTATACCTGTAGGAGGAAAAGCAAAAATAGATACAAGTAAGGACATGAAAATAGAAATAATAGAAAATTTCATGGATTAATAAGGGAGAGTAAATATGGAGAAAATTAATAGTAAATGGTATATAGATGATAAAGGAAAAATAATAAATTATGCTACATGGACAGAATATAATGAAAGTGGATATGATTATTTTGGTTATGATAAAGACGGATTCTTTCTAGATGGATGGAATTCAGGAGATATAAATAAAGAGACAGGAACAAGATATGACAAAAATGGCTACGACAGAGATGGGTATGATGAGGAAGGATATAATAAAAAAGGATGGAATAGACAAGGTATAAATAAAGAAACAGGAAACAAATATGATAAAGATGGTTATGACAGAGATGGGTATGATGAAGAAGGATATGATAAACAAGGATGGAATAGACAAGATAAAAATAGAGAAACTGGAAAAATATATGATAAAGATGGTTATGACAGAGATGGTTACGATGAGGAAGGATATGATAGAAAAGGGTTTAACAATCGAGGAATTGATAGAGAGGGATACAACAGTAGAGGATACGATAAAGATGGTTGGAATAGAGAAGGTATAAATGAAAAAACAGGAGAAATATATGATATAAGAGGATATAGAAGAGATGGATTTAATGCAAACGGAATTAATAGAAAAGGTTTCCGTAGAGATGGATTTAATATTAGAACAAATTCAAGATATGACATAGAAGGTTATGACATAAATGGATTTGATGTAGCTGGAAATTATATAAGAGGTGGAAAATATGATGAAGATGGCTATGATGTAGATGGATTTTCAAAAGAAAAGATACATAAAAAAACACAAACTAAATATGATGAAGAAGGATATGATTACGAAGGATATAATGAAGGAGGATTTAATAGAAAAGGTTTTAATAAAGAAGGCTATGATAAAGATGGTTATGATAAAAAAGGATATAATAAAAAAGGTTTAAATAGGGCAGGAAGAACTAAAGAGGAAGAAGAGGAAGAAAAAGAAAAGAAAAAGCAAGAAAATCTTAGTAGAGTCAGAAAAAATTATTTAGGATTGATAAATAAAGTAAAAAAACTTGCTAGTGGAGAAATGACGATAGAAGAATATATAATGAAATCAAAAATGAGTATAGAAGAATTAATTGAGTTTGCAAAAAAAGAAAAATTCCCACCAGAAGAAATAAGAAAATTATATAGATATAAAAGTCAATATAAAGCACTAAAAAGACCATTTAATAAGCAAAATTATTTAAAATCAACTATTTTGGTTATAAATGGAGAAGAAATAAAACCAACGGAAGCAGAAGTAGATGCTTGTATAGATTATTTAAAAAGAATAGGAGCACTAATTTGTGATAAAACAGTTAGAAGTACTATATCAAAATACAAAAAGGGAGAGCTTGATATAACTGTTTCAGATAAAGATATAGGAGAAGGAGAAGAAGAACCAAAAACAGAACTTGAAGCATTAGAGAAAGAACAAACAGAACTTCAATCTACATTAGAACAAGTTACAGAATTAGAAGGCAGTATTACAGAAGAAGAAAGAAGAAAACCTACACGTCAGGAGGTAAAATAAATATGAATAAAAGAGAAGATAGTAATATAGCCAAATATAAAGATAATTTTGTAATTAGATTCTTTAGACATATAAAAAATTTCTTTAAAAAAGAAGAAAAAATAAACAAAGTAGAAAAACACGAAAAAAATGAAAGTTATATATATGAAAATAATATTAAAGATAATATGGATTTTAAAGATGATATAATTATTAAGAAAAGTGATGAAGAAATTAGGATATTAGAATTACAAAAACAATATAAAGCCGGAAATATCCTTGAAGAAGATATGACAGAAGAAGACCATGAAAAACTTATAAAATTGTATAAAGAACAAAACAAACAATTAAGAGAAAAAATTATGATGAAGAAAAATAAAATCAGAAAAAGATTGGACGAATTAAAAACATCTTAAAATAAATAATAAATAATCGGTGAAATTTCTATTCATCGATTTTTTTATAGCATAAAATTAATATGTCTATAACAATTAATATAAAATATTTTTGATATATATAAGTTGAAAAAATATTGGAAATGATATAAAATCATAAGAGTATAGACATAAAATTTAAAACGATAAAATAACACATGTAACTTGTGAGAGGAGAAAAAATGTTTAACAATTGGGAGGATCTAGAAGAATCAATACAAAACTGTAGTAAATGTAAACTATGTACTGCTAGAAAGAATATAGTATTTGGATGCGGAGATAAAAAAGCAGATATAATGATGATTGGAGAGGGACCAGGCGCAGATGAAGATAGCCAAGGAATCCCTTTTGTAGGAAAAGCTGGTAAACTTATGGATAAAGCATTTGAAGGTTTAGGAATAGAAAGAGATAAATTATATATTGCCAATATCGTAAAATGTAGGCCTCCTCAAAATAGAGTACCTGAAGAAGATGAAGCTATGGCTTGTTTAGATTATTTAAGAAATCAAGTTATTTTAGTTAGACCAAAAATAATTGTACTATTAGGAAGTACAGCTTTAAAAAATATTTGTGGTAAAGAATATGGAATAACAGCATCAAGAGGAAATTGGATAGAGAAAAAAGGAATATTATATATGCCAACATGGCATCCTGCAGCACTTTTAAGAGATGAAAATAAAAAAATAGAGTTTTGGAAAGATTTAAAAGAAGTAATGAGAAAATATGCTGAAATACAATAAAATAAATATATTAAAATAAAGGAGAAAAATAGTATTATATGGAGAATAAATATTATAAAAAAATTGATTATGAGTTGCTAGATGAAAAAGTAGCATATAAAGGAAAAAGAATTGTTGTAGAAGAATTACACTACAAAAATCCTAGAACAAATCAAATATTATATAGAGAGCATGTGCTAGCAGGACATGCTGCAGTAATACTCCCAGAAACAGACAATGGTGAATTTATTATGATAAAAGAACCTCGTACACCTATAGGAAAAACAGTAATTGCTTTTCCAGCAGGAATGATTGAAGATGGTGAAAGTGAAGAAGAAGGAGCAATAAGAGAACTTGAAGAAGAAACAGGATATAGAGCAGGTTCAATAAAAAAATTAAGAGAAGTATATCCAGCAATAGGATATTCAAACGAGAGAGTAAATATTTTTCTAGCAAAGGATCTAGTAAAAACACAAAGACATTTAGATGAAACAGAAGATATAGAAGTAATAAAGATTCCAATTAAAGAAATAAAAGAGATGTTAGATAGACAAGAAATATTAACATCAAGTGAGCAAATTGGATTATTACATTACTTTTTATATGAAAATAAATAAAATTAAGAGAGGTTAAAAATGAAATACAAAATAATTTTAGTGGTTGGTTCTGATATGGAAAAGAAAAACAAATTATTAGAAACTTTACGAAACAAAATAGATTTTTCATATATAAAATTAGAAGCTTTATTATCAACAGTTGCAGAATCTTTAAATAGAAATATTACAGAACAAGAAGGAATTAACTTCTTCCATAAATTTTTATCAAATATAAATAAAAGTGAAGAAAGATATATGATAGACTTAAATGACTGCAAAGAAGAAACATTAAATAAATATATAAATAATCAAGATATATTGGTTATTAAAATTGATGATAAAGAAATTACCAAAATAGTAGATGAAATTGAAAAAAATATGATTTAAATTATATTTAGAAGGGGAAAGAGATGAACAGCAATTAAAAAAATATATTCCTAGTAGGGCCATCAAGAGCAGGAAAAACAACTTTTGCGAAAATGCTTGGAAATATGGGATACAATCATATAGTTATGGATGCAGTAATTGAAACAATGAGTGAATGTTATCCAGAAACAGGAATTAGACATGGAAATTTAGAATCTGAAGAATTTAAAAGATTTCTAAAATCATTTTGTACTAATCATTTTAAATATGGACTTCCATATATAATTGATTTGGAAGTTTTAAGCCCAGAATTTGCAAAGGAAATTATTAATGAAGACGAAGCTACAGCTATATATATTGGATATCCTAATATTACTCCTGAAGAAAAATTAAGACAAATAAGGATGTATGATACTAAATTTGATTGGACTAGAAATATAGGAGATGAAGAATTATTAGGAACTCTAAGAACTAACATAGATAGAAGCAAAGAATTAGAAGAAGAAGCAAAAAGATATGGATATAAATTTATAGATGTAAGTCATAATAGAGATCATGCTTTTAATAATTTTATAGATGAAAATACAAGAGACGGAAATAAATTTTTCTATAGAAGTGATAAAAGTTATGATAGATATGAAAGATAATAATTATTATAGGTGGTCAGATTATATAAATAAAGATAAATTATATAGTATAATAAAATACATGAAAAAAATAAGTAAAAATAAAACAACAATAATTAAAATATTGAAAGGAATACTTAAAGATGAATGAGCAAATAAAAGAATATACTAAATATTGTCTAAATTGCATAGTAAAACCATGTAGCAAGAAAGGATGTCCATTAAATAATGATATTCCAACATTTATAAAACTAGTAAAAGAAGACAATATAAAGGAAGCATTTATGGAACTAACAAAAACTACAGTCCTTGGAAGTATTTGTGGAAGGATATGTCCTCATATGAAACAATGTGAAGGAAGTTGTATAAGAGGTATAAAAGGAGAACCTGTAAACATAGGAGAAATTGAAGCATATGTATTTGATCAAGGAATAGAAAATAAATGGTATAAGGATATAGAAAAAACAGAAGAATTAAAGGGGAAGAAAGTAGCAGTTATAGGAAGTGGACCTAGTGGACTTGCTTGTAGTAGTTTTTTAGCAAGAAGCGGAGCAGATGTTACAATATATGAAAAATACGATAAGCTTCGGAGGTATATTAAGACATGGAATACCAGAATTTAGATTAGATAGAGATGTTTTAGATAGAACAATAGAATTTATTTTAAGTTTTGGAATAGAAGTAAAGTATAATATGGAACTTGGAAAAGACATTTCCTTAGAAGAGTTGGAAAAGAGTTATGATGCGATATTTTTAGGATTCGGAGCAAATATTCCTTCTAAGATGAATATTGAAGGAGAAAATTTAGAAGGAGTATACGGTGGAAATAGTTTATTAGAAAATGAAAAACACCCATCATATATAGGAAAAAAAGTAGCTGTAATTGGCGGAGGAAATGTAGCAATGGACTGCTCAAGAACAATAAAAAGATTAGGTGCAGAAAAAGTATATGTGATTTATAGAAGAGCAGAAAAACAAATGCCAGCAGAAGCTAAGGAAATAGAGGATGCAAAAAGAGAAGGAATAGAATTTTTATTCCAAAATAATATTGTAAAAATACTAGGAAAAAACAAAGTAGAGAAAATAGAATGTATAAAAACTGAACTTGTAAAAAAAGAAGGAGAAACAAGAGAAGTTCCAGTAAACATTGAGAATAGTAATTATGAAATGGATATGGACATTGTTGTAATGGCAGTAGGTTCAAGTCCAGAAAAAGAATTGCTTGAAAAATCAGGATTGGAATTAAATAAATGGGGATATATAAATATAGATGAAAATTACATGACATCTAAGAAAAATATATTTGCTGGTGGAGATATTGCAGGAAGTAAAGCAACGGTTGCATGGGCAGCTAAAACAGGAAGAGATGCAGCATATAAAATTATAGAAAATTTAAAATAAAAATTAACAATTGGGGACGGACTCCAATTGTTAATTTTTTTCTCTAGATTATTTGAAATTATTATTTATCCTTTGTTATTTTCCATCTTTTGTATATTTAATAATATCATTTGTAAATTTATTAAATTATATATTTAATAACAAAAATATTTAAAATTGGCTAAGTAATAAATAAATACTTAAACTATTTATTTGTTTCTGTTCCAGCTGATAAAATTGCTCTAAGTTTCTTAAAGAAAGTAGATATTTTTGAAGATTTTGATATTACTAATGATGTATTATTCATTATACTTTCATATTTTGAATCTAAATCCATCATTTTATTTATATAAAAATCATTAAAATCTAAATAGTTATCAGAAATTCCGATATAATTCTTATAATTATATAATCTAACTCTATATTCATCTATATCAGCAGTAGTTGTAATTTTATTAAATTGATTATTAAAATATGATTTAAATATTAAATTCTGAGTATCGAAGAATAATTTCCTAATTTTATTTTTTGAATCTTCAATTCTTTTTGTTAGTCTACGAGCTTTGGAATCATTGCAATCCTCACTTAGTAGTTTATTATTAAGTTTTATTTCCTTTTCTTCTGTTTCCATCAATTTATCTAGGTTATTTTCGATTTTTATAAAATTTGATTCACCACATAAAGATGCAAGTCTATCTTTAAATGCATCAGAACCATATAATGTACTATCGAATAAAGTTTCTTCACCTGCTACATAGGCTAGTTGTTTTACTAAATTACAAAGAATAGGATAATATGATGGACTATTAGTAGGAAAAGAAATACCATAATATTTAACGATTTCTTCCTCTTGATTGATTGCTTTAGATGCCATATATTGAACAGCACCTTCATTTAATCCCATTCCACAAATTTTAATATCTGCAAAATCACATAAACCTAATCTTAATAAATGTCCTTTTTTATCTTTTATCTCTTGTAAATAATGAATAAATTCATGAACAGCAAACTTTTCTAAATCATCTAAACTTAAACCTTGTTTAAAATACATAGATGAATTTTTATAAAAATATGTTGCTTCAGCAAAACCTTCTGGAATATCAGCTATATACATAGGTATTCTAGAAAGTGCAATAAATAAATTCTGAAAAACAAAGTTCTGCTCAGGAAAAGCTTTACATAGTCTTTCAGCTATATTTCTTGATATTGTATTTACGCTAAGAGTATCTAAAGGACCAATTACTTTAATACCATCTTTTCTTAAATCTGATTCAATACTCATAATAACCCGCATTTCTCCTTAGTAATTCATATATTCAATTATACTACAAAAACAAAAAAAGTAATATTACAAGAATATTACTTTTTTGTTACAAGAATATTACAAAAATTGACATTTATTAAACTTACTATTATACTAAAAGATATAAAAGGGGGCAAATTAAATGAAAAGTACATTAATTAAAATAGGAATAATAACATTATGCCTAATTATATTGCTAAGTACTACAGTTATGGGAACATCTGGGGATGTTTCAGGACTACTTGAACAAGAGAATACACAAGATATGGAACCTATAATGTCAGTTGGAAGTCAAATTACTAGAATTTTAGGAACACTTTCTACTATAATAATGGTAATTATGCTTATTTTTATAGTGATTTAAAGTTATAGTATTTGAGAAAGTCTGTAACAATAAAAATAAAATAATTACAAAATGTAAAATATAAAAGCAATTCAGTTTGAAGTTGAATTGCTTTTATATTTTTACTTTATTTTATAACAATATTATATATTTTGTTCTTTACATATATTTCTTTTACAATTGTTTTATTTTCTAAGTGTACTTTAACATTATCACTATTATGAGCAAGTTCTCTAACAGATTCTTCAGTACTATCTACAGGTACCATAATAGTTGCTTTAACTTTTCCGTTTATTTGAACAGGAATTTCTATTTCTTCATCTACTAATTTACTTTCATCATATGTAGGCCAAGCTTCATATGTAATAGTATCGTTATGACCAAGTTTATTCCATAGTTCTTCTGCTATATGTGGAGCAACTGGACTTAACAATTTTACGAATCCTTCTGCATATTCTTTTGGAAGAATATCCTCTTTTGTAGCAGAGTTTATAAATATCATCATTTGAGAAATAGCTGTATTAAAGTACATATTTTCGTAATCGTTTGACACTTTTTTTACTGTGAAATTATATATTTTTTCAAGATTTTTGTTTGGTTTATCTTGTACTTTACCTGATTCAACAAATAATCTCCATACTCTATCTAAGAACTTTTTAGATCCATCAATTCCATTTGGATCCCAAGGCTTAGCTGCATCAATTGGACCCATAAACATTTCATAAACCCTTAAAGCATCTGCTCCATATTCTTTTACCATATCATCTGGATTAATTACATTACCTTTTGATTTACTCATTTTTTCGCCATTTGAACCTAAAATCATACCTTGATGACGAAGCTTAGCGAAAGGTTCTTTTGTTGGAACTAATCCTTTATTATATAAATAATTATTCCAAAATCTTGAATATAATAAATGTCCTACTGCATGTTCTGGTCCTCCGACATATAGATCAACAGGCATCCAATGTTTTAAAAGTTTTGGATCTGCAATTTCTTTGTCATTATTTGGATCAATATATCTTAAGAAATACCAACTTGAACCGGCACTTCCAGGCATTGTACTTGTTTCACGTCTTGCTTTTTTGCCTTCAAATGTAGTATTTACCCAATCAGTAGCTTTATCTAATGGAGATGCACCTGTTTTAGATGGAGCATAATCTTCAAGTTCAGGAAGAATTAAAGGTAAATCTTCATCTGCTAAAACATGAATTTCATTATTCTCTGTAAATACTATTGGAATAGGTTCACCCCAATAACGTTGTCTTGCAAATATCCATTCACGAAGTTTATAGTTTACTTTTTTTGTTCCAATTTTATTATCTTCTAACCATTTTATCATTTTATCTATAGCATCTTGTTTTCCTAGACCATTTAAGAAATCTGAATTAATATGAATACCATCTCCTGTGAAAGCTTCTTTAGAAATATCTCCTCCTTCAAGAACTGGTATTATATCTATATTAAATTTATTTGCAAATTCATAATCTCTTTCATCATGTGCAGGAACGGCCATTATTGCTCCTGTACCATATGTAGCTAGAACATAATCTGAAATCCAGATTGGAATTTCTTTTCCATTTACAGGATTTACTGCATAGCTTCCTATGAATACACCAGTTTTTTCTTTGTTAAGTTCAGTTCTTTCTAAATCTGATTTAGCAGCAGCCATAGTTTTATATTCTTGTACTGCTTGTTTACATTCATCAGTTGTAATTTCATCAACTAATTCATGTTCTGGTGATAGAACACAATATGTTGCACCAAATAATGTATCTGGTCTTGTTGTAAATACTGTAAATGATTTATTAGTATTTGCTACTTTAAAGTTAACTTCAGCACCAACAGATTTACCAATCCAATTTCTTTGAATTTCTTTGGTTGATTCAGGCCAATCAACTTCATCTAATCCAGAAAGAAGTGTTTCTGCATATTTTGGAATATCCATAACCCATTGTTTCATATTTTTACGAACAACAGGGAAACCTCCTCTTTCACTTTTACCATTTATAACTTCATCATTTGAAAGAACACAACCTAAACCTTCACACCAGTTTACAGGCATCTCAATAAGTTTAGCTAATCCATCATTATATAACCTCTTAAAAATCCATTGAGTCCATTTATAATAACTAGGATCACAAGTAGATATTTCTTTACTCCAATCAAAAGAAAGACCTAGCATTTTAAGTTGTTTCTTAAATGTTGCTATGTTTTTTGCTGTAAATCCAGCAGGATGATTACCAGTCTTTATTGCATATTGTTCAGCAGGTAATCCAAAAGCATCCCAACCCATTGGATGGAGCACGTTATATCCTTGCATTCTTCTCATTCTAGACATAATATCTGTTGCAGTATATCCTTCAGGATGACCAACATGAAGACCTTGTCCAGATGGATAAGGGAACATATCTAGTGCATAATATTTTGGTTTAGAAAAGTCCCATACGTCAGTTTTAAAAGTCTCGTTTTTATCCCAATATTCCTGCCATTTTTTCTCAATTTCATTAAAGTTGTATGACATATTATCACCCTTTCAAAATTAATGAGTATATTATACAACATTTTAAGAAAGAATAGAAGAGAAAAAGCTAAAAAACTAAAGAAAAATGAGAAATCCCCGCCGTTTAGATTTGGCGGGGTAAGAGATTATCCGATGATTGTCTTGAGCCAATCCACGAACGGGATAGGCACGAAAGGTATTTTTTCGATAAGTCCGACAATCCAATTAAGGATGTCAAGGACTATACCAAACGCCCAGTTCCAAAACCGGAGATTGATCTCAGCTACTTGGCAGAGGGCGGGGTAGTCGTCTAAGACTCCCTGCTTTGCAGCCCAAAGGATAATTACGTAGACAACGATGTGCCATACTCTTATCCTTGGGATGAACCTCTTCAGCTTGCTAAAAAACTTCCGGAATCCGTCTTTGAACTTTCTTGGAAAGTTCTTGGACTTGGTCGACGTGGTTGTTGGTGTTGTAGATGTTAATTTTTCCATCATAATTCTCCTCTTTGAAGCACCTTAATAAAGGCACTAAAATCATTTTTAGGGTTACTTTGTACCCTTTATTATACCATAAATTTACATAAAACTCAAATTAGTGGTGCTAAAATATAATGATATTCTATTTTCTTCTTAGTTATATTGACAAAAATATATATTTATATATAATATATGATTGTGATGAATGGAGGAATAAATATGGATACATATATGAAAATAGCTAATGAATGTGCAAAAGAGGGAATGCTTAATGATGAAGGAGGTCCATTTGGAGCAGTTATAACAGACAAAGAAGGAAATATAATTGCTAAAGGAAATAATACAGTTATAAAAAATGGAGATCCAACTGAACATGCTGAAATAAATGTAATAAGAGAGGCTTGTAAAAAGTTAGGAACATATGATTTATCAGAATATATATTATATACATCTTGTGAACCATGTCCTATGTGTTTATCTGCAATCATATGGGCTAATATTAAAGAAGTATATTATGCTTGCACTAGAGAAGATGCAGGAAAAATTGGATTTAGAGATGATATAATATATGAATATTTAAAAGGAAATAATAAAGAATTAATTAATCTTAAGCAAATAGATAGAGATGAATGTAAGGGATTATTTAAAGAATATAAAGAGATGGGAAAGACTATATACTAATGTGTATGGTCTTTTAAAATTGCCTAAAATATGGTATAATATAGGGTAACCTAGAAATACATAAAGGAGGATTTATCATGGTAATTTATCCAGAGGAAATACGGGTAAAATTAATGTTACCTCACAGAAGCAACAAAAAGATTGAGGAGACATTAAAAGAAAACATTAGGAGAACCAGAAAAGAGAATGGAATCCATTTATGGATTACCAGAATCGAGAACGAAGGTGGGGTAATATATGCAGATATGGAAGGAGAACGGATAAAGAAGATTCCAACTTTCAGAAGCAGAACTCTTCCAAGACGCTATCCTAAAAAATTTTCAGTATTTGTAACTATCAATGATCCAAAAGATCTGATGGAAGCTTTAGAAAGAAAGAAAAAGCAAATAAAGAGAAAATGCGGGGAGAGTTATTCCGCAAAAATGATTGGATACAATATTGAAAGGGGGAAAGAAATCCTCATAGTCTTACTTGCAGAAATGATAAGTTAGACTTAGGCGGTGCTGTTTTTCAGCACCGCAATTTTTTATGCATTATGCATATATTCTTTTATATTTCTTGCAATAAGAAAAGTATGATGATATAATTTGCCTAATATTTTAATCGAATATATAAAATTAAAATTTTGTATAGAAAATATATTAATTCATTTGCAATTTAGATTAATACATTTAATTTTAGATTCTTTAAATAGATACTAACTTTAATAATTTTGGAAGTTAAAATAACTAAATAATTAAATGCACTTTCTCAGAAAGGATGTTGTCATGGAAAATATAACTGAAACAATAAACATAAGAGAAAAAATAATTGAAGAGCTAAAAAATAGAGGAATAAATCCAGAATATATTGAACAAAGTGAAATAAGCCACATAATAGGCGAAAGTTCTAAGAAAGTAGAAGGTTTATTTGAAGGCTTATTTGAAAAAGAAATAAATTATTTAGTAAGAGAGATTAATTCAAAAACAAATAGAAAAATAGAAAAAAGTGATAAACAAGATATTTTAAATCTATTATTATCAGGAAAAACCCCAGAAGAAATTCATGAAATGGAACAATATAGAAGTTACAATATAAATGAAATAAATAATATAGAATCAAGAAACAGAGCAAGAATACTTGCTATAAAGTTATGTTCTATTAGAGAAATTTCAAATATTTTAGGAATACAAATGCAATCAGTTTATGCAAGTATTAGAAATTTCACATATGAAGGAAAAAGTATTTCTGAAATAAGAAAAGAAAAAGAAGAAGAAGTTGAAAGACGATTAAAAAGTGGAGAGACAATAGAGGATATTACAAATGATAAAGAATTAAATGTTGATATTAGTGCAGTTAAAAGGTTAGATCATAAAATAAAAGAAGAGGCTGATAAGAGATCAGAAAAGGCAGATAAAGAAACACAAGATAAGGAAAAACAAATTTTAACTTTGCTATTATCAGGAAAAACTCCAGAAGAAGTTCACGAAATGGAAGAATTAAAAAATATACCAATAAGTGATATTCAAAAAATTAAAGAAAAAAATATTGCAAAAATATTAGCAATTCAATTAATTCCGATAGAACAAATTTCGGAAGAAACAGGATTAAAACCAGTATCAATATATTCAAGTTTAAGCAGATTTAAAATAGATGGAAAAAGCATTATGGAAATTAGAAGAGAAAAAAAGGCTGAAATAGAAACAAGGCTACAATCTGGCGAATCAGTAGAATCATTACTAGAAGATAAAAAGTTAAACATATGTAGAGAAGCAATAGAAATTACCCTAAGAAGAATAAAAAGAAAAGAGCAGATAGAAAAAAGAAATAGTGAGCAATCCAAATTACCAAAAGAAACGATAAGCAAGATAGCTACCTTGCTTATTAAAGGAAAAACAATAGAAGATATAAAAAAAGATCCAGAATTTGAAAGTATTTCAGTAAAAACTCTAGAAGAAATAAAAAATGCAAATATGGCAATAATACTTGCGATGCAGTTATATTCTATAGATGAAATATCAAAGCAATTAAATATGAAACCATCTACTATATATGCTAAAATAGGAAATTGTGAAATTGAAGGAAAGAAAATAAATGAACTTAGAAAAGAAAAATTAGCATTAATTAGAGCTAGACTATCAGCAGGAGAAAGCATTGATGAGATAGCACAAGATCCAAACTTAAATGTTAGCAAACATATAATAGAAAGAGAAAGTGAGAAGCTATCAAGAAAAAAAGGTCAAAAGAAAAAAACTAAAAGTAAACAAACAAGGGAAGAAGAATCTGGCGAAAATGATAATACAAAACAAAAAAATATACCTAATGACGAAGAAAAAAGCAAACAAGGTAGAAGAGTTATTTCAAAGGAAGAATTAGAAGAAATTAAGCAAAAAGAGCAAGAAGAAGCTCATAAAAAGCTAGAAATAATGAGAAAAAAATACAAAGATAAATATGCAGTAAAAACAAACAGTAGTAAAGCAGGAGAAGAAAAAGCAGATATAACAGAAAAGGAAATTGAAGAAGCAAATAAAAGCATTTTAGAGATGTTAGAAGCAATTAATGGATATACAGGTGCAAAACAAAATGCAAGAGAGGTTATAAAAACTATTAGAAATAAAGCTAAATTAGTATATGAGCATAATGTAGGAGTAGATCAAGCAGAACAATTAGTTCAAATTATAGATAGTCCGAAGATAGCACAGGCACTTAAATATTGTTCACAAGATACAACTATATCTATAAAATCTATACGAAAGCAAGCATATAGGCGATTATCACAGGCGATAGAAGATGAAATGTATGAATCAAGTGATTTATCAAGATTAGAAGAATTAAGTAAAAAACTGAAAATTGATATGGAAAAAAACGACTTTCATACAGCAGTAGTTAGATCAAGCTTGTATAGAAAAATAGATAGAATAAAGGCAGAAGAGAGAGTAAGAGCTCTAAGAGAAGATATTCCAGAACCAATAGTTCAAATTATTTCAGATATTGCTAAAGGAGATTTAAATATCGAAAGTGCAATACAAATAATAAATGACCAAGCACATAAAAAAGTAGAAGGAAGAAAACAAACTAGATTTACTTTAACAGAGGAACAAGAAAGAAAACAATTAATAAGTCAAATAAAGAGAGCTTTATCTGAACAAGTGGAAAGATTTCCAATTAAAGATTCTAAGAAAGCAATGGAACTATTACAACAGTTATCAGGAGATAATCTTACAATGAGATTAAATGTAGTAATTCAAAATCAATTAAATAGAAAACTATTTGATGAAGCAGAAGAAACATGCCAGCAATATTTAAAAGAATGTAAAGATAGTAATGAAGATATTGCTTTTATACGAGGACTTAGAAAAAAAATAAGGAGTGCAAGAGTTGGAGATTTAGTATATAGAGCTGTAAATTCTAATATGAGTATAGAAGATGAAGAAAAATTTTGGAGAGTATTACAAAATGGCATGCAATTGGGTAATTTAAAAATGAGGGGAGTTTCAATTGGAAAAACAGAGGACGGAATAAGGACTATTACATTAGAAGATATATGGCCAGAAAATTTAAAAGAAATGAGAAAATAATAAAGAAAATTAATAAAAAAAGAAGAAAATGATAAACAAAAATTTCTTGACATTAAGTAAATATTTATATATGATAAATGTTGTACAAAATGAATAAAAGACAAATAAGTGAACCATATTTTAAGGAGGAATCTTATGGGAAAAGATGTAAGTGAAGAAGAACAGATAAGAATAAAAAGCATGATTGATGAACTTATAACAAAAGCAAAAAAAGCATCTGAAGAGTATATGAAATTAACTCAAGAAGATGTTGATAGAATTGTAAAAGCAATGTCTATGGCAGGATTAGAACATCACATGGAACTTGCAAAGATGGCTGTAGAAGAGACAGGAAGAGGAATATATGAAGATAAAATAACAAAGAACATGTTTGCAACAGAATATATCTATCACAGTATAAAATATGATAAAACAGTAGGAGTTATATCTGAGAACGAAGAAGAAGGATATGTAGAAATAGCAGAACCAATAGGAATAATTGCAGGCGTTACACCTGTTACAAATCCAACTTCAACAACAATGTTTAAATCAATAATTGCAGCGAAAACTAGAAATGTTATAGTATTTGGATTCCATCCATCTGCTCAAAAATGTAGTGTACAAGCTGCTAAAATATTAAGAGATGCAGCAATAGAAGCGGGAGCACCAGAAAATTGTATTTTATGGATAGAAGAACCATCAGTTACAGCAACTAACATGTTAATGCATCATCCAGATGTTAATTTAATATTAGCAACTGGTGGAACAGGAATGGTAAAAGCAGCATATTCATGTGGTAAACCAGCACTTGGGGTTGGACCTGGAAATGTTCCATGCTATATTGATAAAACAGCAAAACTAAAGACTTCAGTAAATGATTTAGTAATGTCAAAATCATTTGATAACGGAATGATATGTGCTTCTGAACAATCAGTAATTGTAGATAGTGAAATAAAAGATGAATTTGAAAAATTAATGAAAGAAGCAGGATGCTATTTCTTATCAGAAGATGAAACAAATAAATTAAGAGATACAATGTTCATAAAAGAAAAAGATGGAGCTTTAAATTCTGCAATTGTCGGACAAAGTCCATACAAAATAGCAGGAGAAGCTGGAATAGAAGTTCCAAAAGACACTAAGGTATTAGTATTAAAAGAAAATGGAGTAGGAATTGAATATCCATTCTCAAAAGAAAAATTAAGTCCAGTTTTAGCATATTATATTGTTAATAATAGTGATGAAGGAATTGATTTGGCAGAAAAACTAATAGAATTTGGTGGACTTGGACATTCAGCAGTAATTCATTCAGAAGATAAAGAGACAATATTAAAGTTCTCTGAAAGAGTTAAAGCAGGAAGAATCATTGTGAATTCTCCATCAACTCATGGAGCAATTGGTGACATATATAATACAAATATGCCATCACTTACATTAGGATGTGGTACATTTGGAGGAAATTCAACGACGGCAAATGTATCAAGTGTAAACTTAATTAATATAAAAAGAGTTGCAGATAGGAGGGTTAATATGCAATGGTTTAAAGTGCCAGAAAAAATATATTTTGAAGCAGGATCAATTGGTTACTTAGAAAAAATGCCAGAAATCACAAGAGCATTTATAGTAACAGACCCATCAATGGTAAGTCTAGGATATATAGATAAAATATTATATCATTTAAGAAATAGAAAAGAGTATGTACATTCAGAAATATTCTCAGATGTAGAATCTGATCCATCATTTGATACAATTAATAGAGGAGTTCAAATGATGAATGAATTTAAACCTGATGTAATAATCGCTGTAGGTGGAGGTAGCCCAATAGATGCAGCAAAAGGAATGTGGCTTTTTTATGAACATCCAGATGCAGATGTTGAAGGTTTAAAATTAAAATTCATGGATATTAGAAAACGTACATATAAATTCCCAAAATTAGGAGAAAAAGCAAAATTTGTAGCAATACCTACAACATCAGGAACAGGTTCAGAAGTTACATCGTTTGCAGTTTTAACAGATAAAAAGATAAATAAAAAATATCCTCTTGCAGACTATGAATTAACACCAGATGTAGCAATAGTTGACCCAGATTTAGTAATGAGTCTTCCAAAGAGAATTACAGCAGATACTGGTATGGATGTCTTAACACATGCAATTGAAAGCTATGTATCTAATATGGCATCAGATTATACAGATGGTTTAGCTGAAAAAGCAGTTGAGCTTGTATTTAAAAATTTAAGGGAAGCATATAATCACGGAGATAATAAAGTAGCAAGAGAACATATGCATAATGCAAGTACAATAGCAGGTATGGCATTTACAAATGCATTTTTAGGAATAAACCACTCTTTAGCACATAAAATAGGTGCAGAATTCCACATGGCACATGGTAGAATAAATGCAATACTACTTCCATATGTTATAAGATACAACAGTAGTAAACCAACAAAGTTTGTATCATTCCCTAAATATGAATACTTTATAGCTGATCAAAAATATGCAGACTTAGCTAGAAGAATGCATTTCAAAGCAGATACAGTAGAAGAAGGTGTAAACTCTCTAATAGAGGAAATAAAGAAATTAAATGAAGATTTAGGAATTGAAAAATGTTTTAAAGACGCAGGAATAGAAGAAAACGAATTTATGGCAAAAGTAGATATGTTAGCAGACAGAGCATTTGAAGATCAATGTACAACAGCAAATCCAAGACTTCCATTAGTAAGCGAATTAAAACAAATATTAATAGACAGTTATTACGGAAACTAAATTTACAAAAGGGGACGGACTTGTTTTGTAAATTTAATGTAAAAAATGAAATTTAATGATGTATAAAAGTTTTTATACATTTCTTCGGGGGAAAAATTTAAAATTAAAGGATTGATGTTATGCCACGAAGAGCGCGTAAAGACTTGGATGCATCATTTTTTCATGTGATCGTACAAGGATTAAATAAAGAATTTATTTTTATAAAAGATGAATATAAAATAAAATATTTGAAATTACTAAAATGTGAAAAAAATAATTATGAATTAGAAATCATAGCATATGCAATAATGAATAACCATGTGCATATGATTATATATTCGAAGAAAAATGATGAATTATCTAGATTTATGAAAACGATAAATGAAAGATATGCTAAATATTATAATTATAAAGAAAATAGAGTAGGATACGTTTTCAGGGACAGATTTTTAAGTGAGCCAATAACTAATAAAAATTATCTTCTACGTTGTATTTCATACATTCATAATAATCCAGTTGAAGCCTATTTAGTGGCTGAATGCAAAGATTATAAATTTTCAAGTTATAATGATTATATTAATAAATCAGGGTTTATTAATGATGAAATGATTGAATTGGTGTTTGGTACTAAAAAGTTAAACTATGATTATTATAGAAGTATGCATATCAAAAAATATTATTTAATGGAATACGATCAAACAATAGATAATAATATTAAAGACATAATTAATGAATTTCAAAATAGATATCAAATGGAGTGGAATAAAATATTAGAGCAAATAGAAATTTTAGAAAAGATTGCTCCAGAAATCAAAGAAAGGATGATTATTTCAGATAATAAACTTGCTAAATACTTAAAAATCAGTAGATATAGATTAAGGAAAATATTGCTCAAAACAAGGAAAGATAAGGGCATTTAATAAAAAAATAAAAGATACTTCTAATTTTACAAATAGAAGTATCTTTTACTATAGTAATTAATAAAAATGGTAAACTTAAAATTAGATAGAAATACTTTTAAGTGATTTAATAGTTTAATTTTGACAATAATTTACAAAACAAGTCTGTCCCCTTTTGTAAATTATATATCAAGTTTTATATGAACATCTTTTAATTGTTCTCTTTTTACTTTTCCTGGGGCTCCCATTAATAAATCTTCTGCTTTACTATTCATAGGGAATGCAATTACATCACGGATAGTATCATTTTCTGTTAAAAGCATAAGCATTCTATCAATTCCAGGTGCAATTCCGGCATGAGGTGGTGCTCCAAATTGGAAAGCGTTGAATAATGCTGAAAATCTTGTTTCAATATCTTCTTTTGTATAACCTGCTATTTCAAATGCCTTAATCATTATTTCTGGATCATGATTTCTAACTGCTCCGGATGAAAGCTCAATACCATTACAAACTATATCATATTGATATGCTAAGATGTCCAATGGATCTTTGTTATTTAAAGCATCTAATCCGCTTTGTGGCATTGAAAATGGATTATGACAAAATGTAACTCTATCATGTTCATCTAATTCATACATTGGAAAATCTATAATCCAGCAGAATTTAAATACTGAGTCATCTATTAGATTTAGTCTTTTACCTAATTTTTGTCTGATTTGACCGGCAAGTTCGTTTGCTCTTTTTTCATAGTCTGCTATAAAGAAAATGGTATCTCCTTTATCTAAATCAGCTAATTTTAGTAATTCTTTCTTTAATTCATCTGGTATAAATTTATCAATTGGTCCTTTGTATGATAAATCATCTTGTACTTCTAAGTATCCAAGTCCTCCCATACCAATTGACATTGCATATGAAAGCATTTTTTCATGAAATCCTTTAGACATATGTCCATTTACTTTTATAGCTCTAACAGTAGTATCTATAAATGGTTTAAAAGTACATTTGTTAAAGAAATCAGATAAATCTATTATATATAATGGGTTTCTTAAATCTGGTTTGTCGGTTCCATATTTAACCATTGCTTCTTTATATGAAATTCTTGGAAATGGATATTCACCTACTTTTTTATTAGAAAATTTAGTAAATGTATTGTAAATTACAGGTTCCATTACACTAAATACATCTTCTTGTGTGCTATATGCCATTTCCATATCTAATTGATAAAATTCACCAGGTGCACGATCTGCTCTTGCATCCTCATCTCTAAAGCATGGAGCTATTTGGAAATATTTATCTATACCAGATACCATTAATAATTGCTTAAATTGTTGTGGAGCTTGAGGAAGTGCATAAAACTTTCCAGGATGGAGTCTACTTGGCACTAAATAGTCTCTTGCTCCTTCTGGTGAAGAACTAGTTAAAATAGGAGTTTGTACTTCTAAAAATCCTTGTTCTATCATTTGAGTGCGAAGAAATTGTAGAACTTTTGCTCTTAGGATTAAATTTTGTTGTAACTTAGAAGAACGTAAGTCTAAGAATCTATATTTTAAACGTAAATCTTCTCTAACTTCTTGATTTTTATTTACTTCAAATGGAAGCATTTTTGTTCTTTTTCCTAATACAGTAATATCTTTAATTACAATTTCTACTTCACCTGTTTCAATATTAGGGTTATATGTTTCTGGATCTCTCTTTCTAACAGTTCCTTCTACACATACACTAGATTCAATGGGAATTCTTGATGAAAAATCAACTATATCCTCTTTACCAGATGTAACAACTTGAGTAATACCATACATGTCTCTAATATCTAAGAAAACCAATCCTCCTAAATCTCTAATAGTTTCAACGAAGCCACAAATTTTCACTTTTTTTCCTACATCTTCTAGGCGAAGACTACCACATGTGTGTGTTCTAAAACTACTCATAATAAAATCATCCTTTCATTTTTAGGGCACAAAAAAATGCCCGTGCATTATATGCAGGGACGAAATATATTCCGCGGTGCCACCCAGCTTGAAAATAATTATTTCTAATTATTTCCCACTTTATATAAGATTGCTCCAATGTGTTGGTGGATTATGTTCTTCTAAAAAAGGTTTTCAGCCGATGACCTTTTATCTCTGTTAGTAACTTTTAATCCCTCGTCATTTTCATCGCAATATTTAATTTAATCAACATAATATACATTTTACTATAATTTATGCAAAAAATCAATACTTATGTATAAATTGCTTAAATTTTAAGAATAAATTTTTAAAAAAAGAGAATTTTTTATCAACTTTTATTAAAGCATTATTATTTGAACTATTAATATCATTTTCATGCATTTTATTTTTGCTATGTGAAAAAAGCACATTAGGATCATAGTTTTTTCTTTTTTCTTCTTCGAGTAAATTTCTTTCGTCTAAATCTTTTTGATCAATTTTACTTTTTTGAGATTCATTTGCCCAGTAATCTTGATAAAATATAGACAGAATTGATAGAGCTATTTTACTAATATTTTGTTCTCCAAAGTTTTTATTAAAATCTAATTCGTAAATATAGTTTTTATCACAATTTTTATTTAATATTTGAAGAATATCTTTAGGAATTTTATTTAATTGCTCTTTAGGTATATATTTTAATACAGTTAAAACTTCTGTAAATGATTTACTATATTCAAATTGGCTTACATACATTAATCTCGTTCTCCTTTTCCAAAAAATTTTTCTCTTAAACTTAATATGTAATTCTTTACAGAATCTTTCATAGATACACTAATTCCTTTTGTTCTTTTTTCTATATCTTCCATAGAAATTGTATAGGGTTCAACTCTACCATATGTTAATATATTGTGATTATATTGTTTAGATAAACTAATTCTGTCGTTTAGTTCACATATAATTTGCTTTTTCGTATCTGGTGAAAAACCGGAAAAAATATAAGGTTCAAGCAATTCATTAATTTTTTCTGGAGTCAAAGAATGTTCAACTTTTTGTGCTAAAGGAAAGATTTCTACAGCATAATCTTCATATAATTCTTTAAGTAGGTCTGCTGAGGACATATCACTAATAAAAGCACTAAAATCTGGATCTGAAGAAAAAGAAATTCCTGCATCATAATATTCAGGTATTCTGTAAGTATGATTTTGTGGGTTATATATCATACATCTATTATCACTTCTAATATCTGTATTTTGCAATATAGCAGAAACATATAGGTATCTTGCTAAAAAGTTTTTTCTTTCTTTTAAATCTTTTTCAGTAATACCTGGAAGAGAAGATACTTCTTTTAAATCATGAGATATAAATTCGCCAACATGCGAGAAACTTTTTTCATGCGGAATTGATTGTGGTATTGCAAACGTTTCGCCATTTTTTAAAATATTTAATGATAGACAACCATTACAATTATGCGTATCATCAAATATTGGAACAATATCAGCATGAGGAAAACCAATTTCGTCTAAAATGTGTGATGCGAATAATTCTCGTAAATCCTCATCATTTTTTGCATTATCCATGCATCCATTTACTTTATAAAATCCTGTTTTGTTAAGGTATGGAATATAATATTCTCCTCTTACTGATGTAAAGTTTCCAGAAATATGATCTTCGTCTCTTAGTTTCATAAATTCAGATAAATTAAATCTTTTGTATTTCATTTTTTTCACCAAATAAAATATATCATAATAATAGGTAAATTTCTATAAATAATATAAAATATATTGAATTAAAAATATTGAAAGCAAAAAAATGCAATGATATAATAGAAAAAATAAAAGAAAGGAATTAATAGGAAAATGAATTTAGAAACTTTAATGCCAAATTATAATAATAGCATTTTGAATTTAATTAATTCAATTCTTAAAAAATTTAATGTAGAAACTAAATATAAAGGTCTTAGTAAATTAGATAAAATCTTAGATAAAGAATATAAAAATGTTGTATTAGTTGTATTAGACGGGATGGGAGAAAGAGTTTTAAATGATCATGTTAAAAATGGTTTATTTAAACAAAATGAAATAGATACAATAACTTCAGTATTCCCATCTACAACAACTGCAGCAATGACAACATATTACTCAGGCAAGCCTCCAATTGAAACTGCTTGGATTGGGTGGTCACAATATTTTAAAGAATATGGAAAAACATTGGATTTATTTCCAGAAAAAGATTCATATACAGGAGATAAATTAAAGATAAACAATTTACCAGTAGATAATATAATAGGATTTAAGACTGTATATGAAATGATAAGAGAAGAAAATGAACAAATAAAAACATATGAAATAATGCCAACACATTGTGCTAAAAAAGCAAAAATAACAATGACTGCAAATACGATAGAGGAAATGTGTGAATGCATTGAGACATTATGTACAGCAAGAGGAAATAAATTCATAATGGCATATAATGATAATCCGGACGGAATATTACATAAATTTGGATGTGAATCAGAAGAAGTAAATGAATTTATGAAAAATACGGAAAAAGAATTTGAAAAATTAATAGAGAAATTAAAAGAAACAAATACAATAATAATAATTTCAGCAGACCATGGACATAATGACATTAAAGAGACAATAGATATAGTGGAAGAGGAAGAATTGCAAAAATGTTTATTAATGCCACCATCTGTTGAATCAAGAGCGACATCTTTCTTAGTTAAAGAAGAAATGAAAGAAAATTTTGAAAGAATATTTAATGAAAAATATGGTGATAGATTTAAGTTATATACAAAAGAAGAATTTTTAAAAAACGGATTTTTAGGATATGGAGAAAAACATGAAAAAATAGATGAGTTTTTAGGCAATTACATTTCTGTTGCAATAGATTCATCAAGATTTTTATTAGGAACTAATTTATCTAGAGAGTTAAAAAAAACAGATGAAAAGAAATCAACTCATAGTGGATTAACTAAAAATGAAATGGAAGTGCCATTAATAGTATTTGATTTATAATAAATAAAAAAGAATACAAAATTAGAATTTTAAATTTTGTATTCTTTTTATATTATATGTCAAATTTTTAGTAGAAAAATAATTATATTTATGATATATTGATACAAGTTATTAATTATACGAGTATACGAGGAGAAAAAATGAAAATTTTAGATGTCTATAAAGAATATAATATTCCAGAAAATTTACAGATGCATATGCTAAGAGTAGCAGCATGCAGTAACATAATAATGGATAATTGGAATGGAAGAAAAATTGATAAAGAAGCAGTTACAAGAGTTTGCTTATTACATGATATGGGTAATATTGTTAAAATACCAGAAGATTTTTCTAATGATGAAGGATTTAAAAAAACTAGAAAAAAGTATTTTGATATATATGGATCAAATGATCATGCAATAAATATGGAAATAGGAAGAGAAGTAGGTTTAAATGAAAAAGAATTAGAAATATTAGATGGTAAAAGATCTAGAAAAAATGAAGAAACACTAAATTCTAGTTCATATGAAAGAAAATTATGTGCGTATTGTGATCAAAGAGTAGCACCAGACGGAGTAATTGGGTTAAAAGAAAGATTAGAAGATGCAAAAGAAAGATATAAGAATAAACCATTATCAGTATGGTCAAATGAGGAAAAAGCAAATCATTTAATAAAATGTGCTTTAGGAATAGAAGAACAATTAATGGAATGTTGCTCTATAAAGCCAGAAGATATAAATGATGAATCAATAAGACCTTATATAGAAAAATTACAAAAATATGAAATCTAAATAAAAGGAGGGTTGTTGTATGAAATTAGTATTAGCATCACAAGGATTTACAACAGATGAAATTGCAGAAAAAGTTGCAAAATTAGTAGGAAAAGATTTAAAAAATATAAATATAGGAATAATAAATGAATCATATGTAGCAATATCAGAATGTCGCTCAAAAAGATGGCTCATAAATGAACTTATGAACATAGAAAGACATATAGGTGGTATCATAGATTTTGTTAACTTAAGAGCATATAATAAAAAAGAAATAGAAAGAAGATTATCTGCAGCAGACTTAATTTATATTGTTGGAGGGAAACAATTAATATATGGAGATTTATTTAAAAAAACTGGAGTAGATAATGTGCTTAAAAAACTATTAGATACAAAAGTAATAATGGGAACATCTGCAGGCTCAATAGTGTTAGGAAAATTGATTGATAGTAAGTATTATTGGAAAGAAAGATATAATATTGATCTAAATGGCATACAAAACAATGAATTAGAATTTGTTAATTTTAATATAATACCTCATTATATGAGGGAAGATCATAAAAAATGGAATGAAGAATTCTATAAAAGAGTAGCAGAAGAAAATTCTTTTCCATTATATGCAATAAATGATAACCAAGCTATTATATATAATGATGGAAAAATAGAATATGTAGGAGGTAATCCGGTAATCTTTTAAAACAAATTATAAATAATGAGGAATGTATAATGATTGACTTTAATAAAGCAAAAGAATCTTTTGTAAATTATTTGAAAAAATATGATGTAAATGATTCTAAAATGAAATTAAAAATAAAACATACATATGAAGTAGTTAAGCAGAGTGAATTTATTGCAAAAAGTTTAGGATTAGATAATGAAAATATAGAACTTGCAAAATTAATAGGATTACTTCATGATATAGGAAGATTTGAGCAGATAAAACTTACATCAGATTTTGTAGATAATAGTAAGATAGATCATGCAGATTATGGAGCCAAAGTATTATTTGAAAACAATTTAATTAGGAGTTTTATAGAAACAAATAAATATGATAAATTAATAGAAAAATCAATTATAAATCATAATAAATATAAAATAGAAGAAGGACTAGATAAAAATGTAGAATTACATTGTAAAATAATAAGAGATGCAGATAAAATAGATAATTTTAGAGTAAAAGAAGTAGAAAATTTTAAAGATATATTTCCTAATGTATACAATCCTAAAACTATATATTATTCTAAAATTTCACCTAAAGTTTACTCTGATTTCATGAAAGGAAAGTGTATAGATGTAAAGAATAGAATTACTCAACTGGATTATTGGGTTTGTGTTATAGGATTTATTTTTGATTTGTATTTTGATATTTCGAAAAAGTATATTTTAGATAAAAACTATATTAATATTTTAATAGATAGGATACAATATAAAGACGAAGAAACAAAAAAACAAATGGAAGATATACGTAAATTCGCAAATAATTATTTAAAAGAAACTATAAGTAATAAATAAAAAATATTCACGAGGAAGAAACCTATACAATTATTTATCAACAAAAAATTGTATTATTGTGGATTGTTTAATTAAAGATTAAAAGATATTGCAAGGAAAAGGAAGAATATGATTTTAGCATTAATTTTTGTGATTTTAATTTCAATAGTAATGGGATTTATTGCAGGAAACTTTTTATTTAATTTAGCTTTAAATCCTAAGTCATCAAAAAGTATAATTTTCAAAAATGACTATGATGAAGAAATAGAAAATAAAAAAGAAGAAAACAGAAAATGGATTGAAGAAAATTCAAAAGAAGTATATATAGAAAATAAAAAAATAAAATTGCATGGATATGAAGTAATAAATAAAAAAGAATCTAATATATGGATAATAGCAGTTCATGGATATATTGACTCTGCAGTATCAATGGTACCAAGTTGCAAGCAGTTTAATAGATTAGGATATAATGTTCTGATGCCAAATTTAAGAACACATGGAAAAAGTGAAGGTAAATATATTGGAATGGGATGGCTTGATAGAATAGATATTCTGAAATGGATTGAATACTTAATAAACAAATACGGAAATATAAAAATAATTTTATATGGAATATCAATGGGAGCTGCAACTGTGATGATGACCAGTGGAGAAAAGTTACCTGAGAATGTGAAAATGGTAATAGAAGATTGTGGATATACATCCGTATGGGAAGAATTTACATATGAGCTTAAAACATTATTTCATATGCCGCAATTTCCAACGCTATATTATGCAAATTTAATTACTATTTTACGAGCAGGATATTCATTAAGAAAAGCATCTTGCATAAAACAAATCAAAAAATCAAAAATACCAATATTATTTATACATGGAGATAAAGATAAATTTGTACCATTTTATATGCTTGATAAATTATATGAAGCTGCAACATGTAAAAAAGAAAAATTAGTTATAAAAAATGCAGAACATGCAGAAGCACAGGAAATAGACAAAGAGAAATATTGGAAAACAGTAAAAAAGTTTATAAAAAACAATCTATAAAAAATACGAGGAGGAAAAAATGCAAAAATTAGATTATGCAATTTTATTTGCTACAAAAGCACATGACGGACAAAGGAGAAAAACTGACAATGTAGATATGATATTTCACCCATTTACAGTAGGAATGTTATTACAAAAGAGTGGAATGAGTGAAGAAACCGTGATTGCCGGAATTCTACATGATGTAGTAGAGGATACTAAGTATACGATAGAAGATATTGAAAAGATTTTTGGAACAAATGTAAAAAATATTGTAGAAGAAGTAACAGAGAATAAAAAACTAGAATGGAAAGAGAGAAAAAAAGAAGCAATAAAAAAAATTAAAAATGCAAGTTTCGAAGGAAAAATGGTTGAATGTGCAGACAAAATAAATAACTTGGAAAGTTTATATGATTTATTAGAAGAAAAAGGAGAAGATGTTTGGAAAAGTTTTAATAAGCCATATCAAGAGCAAAGATGGTATTATACAGAAATGTATAAAGCAGTTATACAAAATGTGGAATATAATAACTTTTTCAAGAGATATGAAACAATATTATACAAAATTTTTAAATAAAAGTGGGGTATAAAATGATTACAATTTCTGAAGCTGATATGGAACAAAAGATGAATGAAATAAAAGACAATATGCGTAGGATAAAAGAAGGAATCAATGATGACAGAGATCCAATCTTTATTGAATTATTAGGAACTCCTAAAAGTGGAAAAACAACATTATTAAAAAATGTTAAAGGATTATTTGCTAATAGCGGAATTGAAATGTTTACAAGAAGAGAAACAGCAGAATATAATCCAGTAGATAAAGATTCTAATCAATATGATTTATGGATGGTTTTAGAATTATTTAGAAATTTAGTTGAAGATATTTCAAATAGAAAAGGGCAAATAGTGATATATGATAGAGGAATTATAGATAGGTTAACTTGGCTTCAAAGTGCACGATTAGAAGGAAGTATAGAAGATGAAGACTTAAATAGACTTTTTGAATTATATAAAATAAATAGTATAAATAGTGGATATAAACCTATAACTTTAGGATTTTTAACTTCTCCAGAGTTAAGTGTGCAACGAAAAGGAAAAGAAGGTAGAGTAGTAAATGTGCAGAATTTAAGAAGATATAATACAATTCTTAAAGGTAGTCAACAATTGATAAGTCAAATGTCTTCTAGCTATAAATTAACAGAAACTGATACATATCAAGGAAAACTCGAAGAATTTATATTAGATATGTCATCATATATTACAGGACAAATAGCAAATCAACTAGAAGTAAAGAAAAGTGAAAAAGTAAAGAATACTACTATAAGTGAAAAAACTGAAAGAGAATAGATTCTAAAGAAAAGAAAGGAAGGAAAATATGAAACAAGGTAAATTATTTGTAATTGATGGAACAGATGGAAGCGGAAAGCAAACTCAACTTCAAAAATTAAAAGAAAGATTTGATAAAGAAAAAATAGAATATAAAACAGTAAGTTTTCCAAATTATGATAGTCCATCATCTTCTTTAGTAAAAATGTATTTAAATGGAGAATTTGGAACAGATCCATTAAAAATTAGTCCATATATAGCTTCAACTTTTTATGCAGTAGATAGATATGCTACTTTTAAAAAAGAATATGAAGAATATTATAATAACGGTGGAATAATTTTAGCAGATAGATATACGACTTCGAATATGGTACACCAAGCAGGAAAGATAAAAGATGATGAAGAAAGAAATAAATTTTTAGACTGGCTATGGGATTTTGAATTTAATTTATATGGATTACCCGTACCTACAAAAGTTATATTTTTAAATATGCCAACAGAATATGCAGAAAAATTGATGAAAAATAGAGCAAATAAAATCACACATGAAGAAAAGAAAGATATACATGAAAGCAATAAGTCACATTTACAAGATGCGTATAATGAAGCTTGTAAATTAGTAAAGAAATATGATTGGTGTGAAATAAAATGTGTAGAAAATGAAAAAATAAAAACAATAGAAGAAATACACGAAGAAGTATTTAACAATGTAAAGAAATATATATAAAAATTAAAAAAGGGGACGGGCTTGTGTTGTGAAATATAAAAAATTTACAAAACAAGCCCGTCCCCTTTTAAAAAAATACTTGTAATTCTTGGAAAATGTATGTATAATAAGTAAGTATTAACATAAAAGTAGTGAGGAGTGATACTATGGCAGATGTAAGTAAAGAAGAGCTATTGCATATTGCAAATTTAGCAAATTTAAATATTAAAGAAGATGAACTAGACAATTATTTAGCAAATCTTCAAGATATATTAAATTTTGCGAATGTAGTAAACAATGCCAATACAGAAGGATTAGAAGAAACAATAGGAGAAAACGACAAATATAATGTATTTAGAAAAGATGAAGTAAAAGAATTTAAAGAGAATAATTTATTATTAATGAATGCAAAAGAACAAGAAAGAAATATGTTCAAAATACCAAAAGTAATTAACTAGGAGAATTTATGAATTTATGAATATAGGAATAGATATAGATGATACACTTACTAATACATATGAGCTAGCTTTTAATTATGCAGAAGAATATACAGTTAATGAATTAAAGAAAGAGATTCAATATGTAAATAGAGAAAGAATTAGAAATAGATTTACTCAAAATTTTCATGGTTGGTCAGAAGAAGAGGATAGAGCTTTTTGGGATAAATATTATGAAATTATTGTTAAAAATGTTAGAATAAAACCGTTTGCTAAAGAAGTTATAGACAAACTAAGAGATGAAGGAGATTGTATATACTTCATAACAGCAAGACATATATCTGAAAAATTTGATATTGAAGAAGTAACAAGAACATGGCTAAAAAAACATGAAATAGAATATAAAGGTATATATTTAAATATTTCAGATAAAGCTAAAGTCATAAAAAATAATAATATAGATTTTTTTATTGATGATAATATAACTAATTGTTTAAATGTTTTAGAAACAGGAATAAAGACATGTATAATGGACGGTTTAATAAATTGTAATTTTTATAATGAAAAAATAGAGAGAATATATTCATGGCCACATCTATATCAAGTAATAAGTAGATATAAAAAAGAGATTGGAGGAAGTAAATAATGGACATTACAAGTTTAACAGTACATGAGCTTCAAGAAAAGTTAGAGAAAAATGAGATTACAAGTGAAGAAATAGTAAAAGCATATGTAGATAGAATAAATGACAAAGAAAAAGATGTAAAAGCATTTGTTACAACATTATGTGATGAAGCTTTAGAAGAAGCCAAAAAGGTTGATAATGAAAGAAAAGCTGGAAAAGAATTATCTAGCTTAGCTGGTATTCCAATAGGAATAAAGGATAATATGTGTACAAAAGGTGTAAAAACTACATGTAGTTCAAGAATGTTAGAGGATTTTATTGCACCATATAATGCAACAGTAGTAGAAAAGCTAAACAACGAAAATTTAATTAATTTAGGAAAATTAAATATGGATGAATTTGCAATGGGAGCTTCTACAGAATATTCATATTTTAAGAAAACTTCAAATCCATGGAAATTAAATACTGTACCAGGAGGATCTTCTGGGGGAAGTGCAGCAGCTGTGGCTGCAGAATTAGTTCCATGGGCACTTGGAAGTGATACAGGAGGTTCAATACGTCAACCATCATCTTTCTGTGGAGTTGTTGGCTTAAAGCCTACATATGGTCTAGTATCAAGATATGGACTAGTTGCTTTTGCATCATCACTTGACCAAATAGGACCAATTACAAAAGATGTTAGAGATTCAGCAATATTACTTAATATAATAGCAGGTCATGATGAAAAAGACTCAACATCATATGATATTCCAAAAAAAGATTATACTAAGGCATTAAAAAACGATGTTAAAGGGCTAAAAATAGGAATACCAAAAGAATATTTTGGTGAAGGAATAAATGAAGAAGTTAAGAAAAAATTAGAAGAGGCTATAGAAACATATAAAAAGCTTGGAGCAGAAGTGGAAGAATTTTCACTAAATATTGCTGAATATGCACTAGCAACATATTATATTATAGCTTGCGCAGAGGCAAGTTCAAATCTTGGAAGATTTGATGGCATAAGATATGGATATAGAACAGAAAACTATACAAATTTAAGAGAATTATTTAGAAATTCAAGAAGTGAAGGTTTTGGACCAGAAGTAAAAAGAAGAATTATACTTGGTACTTATGTACTTTCTTCTGGATACTATGATGCATATTATAAAAAAGCTCAACAAGTTCGTACTTTAGTAAAAAAAGAATTTGATAAAGCTTTTGAAAAATATGATGTATTACTAACACCAACTTCACCAACAGTTGCGTTTGAGATGGGTACTAGATCAGAGAATCCATTAGAAATGTATTTAGCAGATATTTGTACAGTTTCACTTAATATTGCAGGACTTCCAGGAATTTCTATTCCATGCGGAGTAAATTCTGATGGGATGCCAATAGGAATGCAATTAATAGGAAACAAATTTGAAGAAGAAAAAATATTAAATGCAGCATATACTTTTGAACAAGAATATAAATTTAGAGATAAATATAAACCAGAATTTAGAAAGTAAAAAGGAGGAGAAACGATAATGTCAAGATCAGATTTTGAAACAGTAATGGGACTTGAAGTACATGCAGAGCTTTCTACTAAAACAAAAATATTTTGTTCATGTCCTACTGAATTTGGTGGAGAACCAAATACACATACATGCCCAATATGTATGGCAATGCCAGGAACTCTTCCAGTTTTAAATGAAAAAGTTGTAGAATATGCAGTAAAGGCGGGTCTTGCTACAAATTGTACAATATCAAGAAATAGTAAAAATGATAGGAAAAATTATTTCTATCCAGATTTACCTAAATCATATCAAATATCACAATTTGATAAACCACTTTGTGAACATGGATATATAGAAATAGAAGATGATGAAGGTAATCCTAAAAAAATAGGTATAACAAGAATACATATAGAAGAAGATGCAGGAAAACTAAATCATAATGAATTTGGTGGAGGAAGTTTAGTAGATTTAAACAGAGCAGGTGTTCCTTTAATAGAAATAGTTTCTGAGCCAGATTTAAGATCAAGTGGTGAAGTTGATAGATATTTAAAAAAATTAAAATCTATTCTAGAATATATAGAAGTATCAGACTGTAAAATGCAAGAAGGTTCTTTTAGGGCAGATGTCAATGTATCTGTAAGAAAGAAAGGTATAAAAGAGTTTGGTACAAGAACAGAAATGAAAAATATGAACTCTTTTAGAGCAATCCAAAGAGCAGTCGAATATGAAGCTGATAGACAAGTTGATGTAATAGAAGATGGAGGAAAAATTGAACAAGAAACATTAAGATGGGATGATGTTTCAGGAAAAACATTTCCTATGAGAGATAAAGAGGATGCTCAAGATTATAGATATTTCCCAGAACCAGATTTAGTTGCAATAAGACTTTCAGAGGAATATATAGAAAATATAAAAAATAATCTACCAGAAATGCCTGAAAGTAGAAGAGAAAGATATATAAATGATTTTAAACTATCAGAAAAAGATGCTAGACTTTTAACAGCTTCTAAATATCTATCAAATATGTTTGAAGCAGCTGAAAAGATATGTGGTAATCCTAAAGCTGTAGCAAATTGGTTACTTTCTGATATATCAAGAATATTAAATGAAAAAGAATTAGAAGCAGATTCTATTCCTTTCAAAGCAGAGCATTTAGCAAAAGTTGTAGAGTTAATTGAGAAAGGAACAATTAGTTCTGCAATAGGAAAGAAAGTTATAGAAGAATTATTTGAAAATCCAAAAGATCCAGAAGAAATAATTAAAGAAAAAGGATGGATTCAAATTTCTGATGAAGGAGCTATAAAAGAAGTAGTAGAAAAAATTATATCTAATAATCCTCAATCAGTAGCTGACTATAAAGCAGGAAAAGATAAAGCAATAGGATTTTTAGTAGGACAAGCAATGAAAGAAACAAAAGGAAAAGCAAATCCTCAAATGTTAAACAAGATGTTTAAAGAGGAATTAGATAAATAAAGGGGAATGATAGTAGAATATGGTAATAGCATATATAATTATCTGTGTTATAGTTCATATATTTTTAGCTTATAGAATAGTTGTAGAAAGACAAAATAATGAAGATAATATAGAAATAAGAATTAATCAACTTACATTATTAAGAACATTCGTTATTATTGCAGGTATAATATTTTTGGTTTTAGGTTTAACTTTAGGACTAATACAATATGGTACAGACTTTTTCTATATGATAGTAGAAGTATTTGAAAATAATTTGATTAATAGTGCAATAGATGATTATGATATTACAATGGGTTCTTATTATGGAGCTTATTCAGAAGTTGAAACATTATGTATTGCTGTTGGAGTAACTTTAACAGTTTGCGTAATTGAATGTGGACTAATAATTAAAAGTATAAAAAGTAATGAAAAAATGAAATTTAAAATATAAAAAAGAGTGTCGAATAAGGTCGAACGATTTTACTTGAAAAATAGCATATTATGTGTTTTAATATAATTGTAATTGCATAATATGCTATTTTTTATATCTAAAAAATTAATGGTCTGTTTTAAATTTAAATCTATATAAAATCATATACTTTTAGAAATCTATATTCACCCCTATATATAAATAATATTAGTATGTAATTAGTAAGAAAGGAGGAACCTCTTTTTAGCATATATGCAATTAATCTAATACGAACATAATATATAAAAGCAACTAATATTAAATTATTAGTTGCTTTATTTTTTTGTTTATTTTATATTATTACTATGTAATTTTATTGTATCTATTGCAACTGAGCATATAACAAAAAATACTAAAAAAAATAGGGCGGAACTAAATATTTTTGTTCCGAAATATAAAAGAATATGGGTTATGTACTGTTAAATATATAGTAAGTGAGAAAGTAGCTAATAAGCATAATATAAAAGAAAATTTTAATCCAACATATAAAACTTTTTGTATATTTTTGTCCATTAATTTAAATTCATTAAAAATCAATTTTTTCATAATAACCTCCGTTTGAATATAGGAAAAATAATATATATTATAATGTTAACATGTTTAGATATATAAATCAAAGGAAATTATAACCAGTAAGAGACATAATAAAAAGATAAAATAAAAAAGGATTATAAAATTTATATTTTATAATCCCTACATTAATAAAAAACTGTGCACAATCTTCTATTAATAAACTATGCATTTGCTGCATTTAATTTTTTTGCTAAGTTTGATTTTTTTCTAGCAGCTGTGTTTTTTACGATAACACCTTTTGTACAAGCTTGATCTATTTTTCTTGTTGCTACTGAGAATAATTCTGTAGCTTTTTCTTTATCATTGTTAGCTAAAGCTTCTTCAAATCTTCTTATAGCTGTTTTATATTCAGATTTAATCATGTTATTTCTTAATGTTTTCTTTTCAATAACACTTACTCTTTTTATAGCTGATTTAATATTTGGCATGTTTTGCACCTCCCTTTAAGTAACCTAAAATTAACGTATAATATTTTATCACACAAATACTTAATTTGCAAGTGTTTTAGTAAATATTGTTAAAATATTAGAGCATTTGGAAATAAACAAATAAAAAAAGCGGAGCTACTGTGAAAGCAGCATTTCCGCTTGATACGCTAATAACAGCGCATATTAGAGGTTTGTAAGGATGTGCTTAAGGTCTGCAATATTACAGTCAACATAGTACTGTTCAATCGCATGAATCCTTAGCTGAACCAATTGCTCACTTGTTTTGATGGACTGCTCTTTTTCTGTTCGAAATGCACTCCACCCATAGGATAGGGCAATATGGCTCTGATTGAATGGCCTATATGCAATTACATGCATACCATGGTAGGATATTTGCATCATGTACATATTTTCCACTCTGCTCCCACAAATCATTGGAATCTTAGCGTCTTTGCCATTTAAGGCGAAGTGACCAATAAGCTCGGCAATTGCAGTTTCAAAGTTAATGTCATCTGAACTATTATACATGCTTAGTTCATCAAACACCTTGTTGCAAAAGCTTAAAAGCTCGCTTGCATACCTAGCATCTCCAAGTTGAAGGTGTTTTTGTTGTAAAGCCTTGTACTCAGAGCGGTATGGCATGAAGTCAATCCCGTTTTGTGAGGCACGGCCTATTGTCCGCATCATAAGTCTTTCCTTGTTATAAGCTTGAATTAAGCTCATATATGCATCCTCCTTTTTAATTGTGTTCTTAAACAACTATTTAATTATACTACATAATTATGTAAAATTCAACTATTTACTACTTTAATAAGAAATGTATCTGACTTCATTCAAATAGTGAAAACAAAATTCTTTAAATTACTTGAAAAATTAAGAAATTCAATATATAATATAACCACATTATAACTAATGAACAATAATTGGAAGGAGAGAATGGTTATGAATATTAAAATTACAAGTAAAGAATTAGAAGCAACAGAAGCCATAAAAGATTATATAGGAAAAAAAGCTGAAAGATTAGAGAAATACTTCGGAGGAGATTTTGATGTTTATGCTACAATAAAAACAGAAGGTAGCCAAAAAGTAGCAGAAATGAATATTAAAACAAATACTGAAGACTTTAGAGCGGTTACAGCTCATAAAGATTTATATGCTTCTATAGATAAGGATATAGATATATTAGAAGGTCAAGTAAGAAAAATGAAAACTAAAAAAGATAAACAAAATAAACTTGATACAATAAGAGCTAAAGAAGAAATGGCATCAGAAGATGCAGAAGTAACAAATGAAATAGTAAAAGTTTTATATTATGATATAAAACCAATGACACCAGAAGATGCTAAATTAAAACTTCAAGAACAACCACAAAATAGATTTATGGCATTTATAGATGTAGATACAGGAAAAACAAATGTAATTTATAGACTAAAAGATAACAAAAACTTTGGATTAGTTGAACCAGAGGGATAATATATATAAGACTTGCTTTTTAGCAGGTCTTTTTTTCTTGACAAAATAAAGAAATATTTTTAAAATAAATTAAAAAAATTAACAGATTAAAAGGGGGCAATATATATGTTACATAAAATGAGACTATATGAAAGACCATTTGAAAATATAAAAAATGGAACTAAAACAGTAGAATTTAGACTAAATGATGAAAAAAGACAAAAAATACAAATTGGTGATGAGATAGAATTTACTAAACTTCCTAATAGTGATGAAACTTTAAAAGTTAGAGTATTAGATTTATATCATGCCAGAAATTTTAAAGATCTATTTACACAGCTTTATGATGATATAAAAGAAATAGAAAGAAAAACTGAATCGATGTATTCTATATATACAAAAGAGGAAGAAACAAAATATGGAGCATTAGGTATAAAAATAGAATTATTAAAATAGTTAAATACAAATAAAAAGCAACCTTTTTAAATATACATCTAAGAAGGTTGCTTTTTTACGTGTTTTTAAGCAAAATATATAAGTATATTAAATTATATAGACTATATTGACGAAAATTTAATAAACTAATATTCTTTGCTAAATAGCCCTACGCAAAAACTATTTCATTTGGCTTTCAGCTTGTTGTATTAATTTTCTAACCATTTGTCCACCTATTTTACCAGCGTCTTTAGCTGATATATCTCCGTTATAACCTTGTTTTAAATTAACACCAACTTCTGAAGCTACTTCATATTTGAATTTGTCTAAAGCTTCTCTTGCTTCAGGAACAACTTTTGAATTGCTGTTTGAATATGCCATTCTAATTCACCTCCTAGAATGTGATTAATGTTTAATTTATATTTTTGAAAAAGTATAAGTACTTTTTCATTAAATATGATGCACGTTTTTTAGAAAATTAAACTGGAAATTTTTGAGAAATTTTTGTTAAAATATTTTAATAAATATTGTAATAAAAAATATAAATGGTATAATCATGTAGATATGAACTAATAATAAATAATAAACATATAAAAATAAGGAGAAAATTAATGTATAAATTAATAGCAATAGATTTAGATGGAACTTTACTTAATTCTTATGGACAAGTATCAGAAAGAAATAGAGAAGCATTAAAAAAAGCACAAGAAAAAGGAATACAAATTGTTTTAGCTTCTGGACGATCTACAAACTCTGTAAAGAATATGGCAAATGAACTAGGAAATAACAATTATATAATTTGTGGAAATGGATCATTAGTATATGATTTACGAAATGAAGATATAATATACGATAAGTTTATAGAAAAAAAGAAAGCTCTTCAGATAATTAAAATATGCGAGCAGAATAGTATATACTATAATGTATATACTGAAAATATGGTTATTGCTAAAACATTAAGTAATAATGTACTATTCTATCATCAGGAAAATGCAAATAAACCAGATAGTAGAAAAACAAAAATAAATTTAGTAGAAAACATATATGAATATATTGAAAATTTAGAAAATGAAAACATTTTAAAATTTACAATAAGTGATAATAGTAATATTATATTTAATAGTATAATAAAAAAATTAAGAGATATCAAAAATATAGATGTTCTAGATGTAGCACATATGTCTAGAAAAATTATAAAATCAGGAACAGAAGAAGTAGAAATAGCATATTATTATACTGAAATTACTACTGAAAATGTAGATAAATGGAATGCTACAAAATGGCTTGCAGAAAAATTAAATATATCAAATGAAGAGATAATCGGAATAGGTGATAATGTAAATGATAAATTATTAATAGAAAATGCAGGACTTGGTGTTGCAATGGGAAATAGTGCTCCATATATTAAAGAAATAGCAGATAGAGTAGTAGCAACGAATAATGAAGATGGAGTAGCACAAATAATAGAAGAAATAATAAATTAAATAGAAGAAAGAATAAATAAAAAGAAAATGCACAAACTAGTTAATACTAGGAGGTGCATTTTTTATGAAAGAAGAAAAAGATATAAATGGAATAGATAAAAATGAAGAGATTGAAGATGTAACTAAATATGGAGAATTTGTTACAACATATTTTGCTTGGGTAACACCTGAAAGACAGAAAAAGAGAGCGAAAGAATTAGACGAGATGACTAAAAAAGATGATTCAAAAAATAATTAGTAGTAAAAATAAAAAAATTTAATTTAGATATTGACAATTTATAAAAAAAGAGTATAATATAAACATAGGTCAAAGAAAGTCAAAGTCAAAAACAAATAAAATAAAATAGAAGTGGAAGTGATAAAAGTGAGAATATCAGATATGATAGAAGAATTTATAAAAGACTTATTTGATGATGAAGATTATATAGAAATTCAAAGAAATGATTTAGCTGAACATTTTAATTGTGTTCCATCACAAATTAACTATGTAATATCAACTAGATTTAAGCCATCACAAGGATATTATGTAGAAAGTAAAAGAGGTGGAGGAGGACATATTAGTATAAGAAAAGTCAATACCACTAAAAGCAATTATTTAATGCATGCAATATCAAGTATAGGAGATCATATAACTTCACAGGAAGTAGATATTTTTTTAAGCAATTTTCTATCATATGATGTTATTACAGAAAAAGAAGCAAAATTATTAAAAGTTGCAACAAGTGATAATGTACTTACGATACCACAAAATATTAAAGATGAAGTAAGAGCGAAAATATTTAAGAATATGCTTATAAATTTAGTAGAAGAATAAAATTAATTTTAAAGGAGGAATTAATTATGTTGTGTCAAAATTGTGGAAAAAATGAAGTTACTTTTAAATATACTCAAGTTATCAATGGGGTTAAAAAAGAGTTAAACTTATGTGATAAATGTGCACAGGAGTTAGGATTAAAGGATATGAGTTTTAGTATGCCTATGAGCTTTTCAAGTTTTTTAGGAGATTTCTTTAATGATTATACAGACAATATTTTACCAAGCTTTATGGGAACTAAAGAATTACAATGTAGAAATTGCGGAACTACATTTGATGATTTTTTAAATTCTGGAATGTTTGGATGTGATGAATGTTATGATACATTTGAAGATAGAATAGAACCTCTTCTTAGAAAAATTCAAGGAGCAAATAAACATGTAGGAAGAGGATATAGAAGTGATGACCCAACAAGTAAAGTAAATAAAAATAAAGATAAAACTTCAAATAAAGAAGAAAATAAAGAAGATAAAAATAAAATTAAATTAGATAAATTACAAAAAGATTTACAAAAGGCAATAAAAGATGAAAGATATGAAGATGCAGCCAAAATTCGTGATGAAATAAAAGAAATTGAAAAGAATAATAAAAATGAAGAAAATAAATAATAATATTTCTAATGTTAATTCAATATAAAATATAAGTTGGAGGTATAAAATGTCAAATTGGTATTTACAGAATGGTAAAGATTCAGATGTAGTTGTTAGTTCTAGAGTAAGACTTGTAAGAAATCTAAAAGAATTTAAATATATTAATAAATCTTCAAAAGAAGAGCAAGAAGAAGTATTAAATTGTATCAAAGAAATTGTACCAAGTTTAGGATATGGACTTAAATACATAGATTTAGATAATATAGATAATATTACAAAAGTTAGTTTAGTAGAAAAGAATATAATAAGTCCAGAATTTATAACTAATAATAAAATAAAAAAAGCAATAATAATAAATGAAGAAGAAAACATTTGTATAATGATTAATGAAGAAGATCATATTAAATTACAAGTGTTTAGCTCAGGACAAGAGCTAGAAAATCTAATGAATTTAATAATAGAACTAGATCAAAAATTAGGAGAAATGCTAAATTATTCATACAATAAAAAATTCGGGTACTTAGCAGCTTCTCCAATAAATATTGGTACTGGTATGAGAGCTTCAGTTATAGTTCATTTACCTGCATTAAACTTGACAGGAAATTTATCAAAAATGCTTAGAATTATAAATAATATGGGAATGAGTATAAAAGGAGTATATGGAGAAGGAAACCAAAACATAGGTGATTTATATCAAATATCAACAAATCAAACTATAGGTATAAAAGAAGAGGAAATTATTGCAAATATAAAAGCTATAACAGAAAAGGTTATTGAACAAGAAAGATTAGCAAGAAAAATATTATGTAAAAATCAAATAGAGATAGAAGATAGAGTATATAGATCTTTTGGACTTCTAAGTAATGCCCTAATTATGCCTATAGAAGAATGTAGAAGATTATTATCAGATGTAAAACTTGGAACAGATTTAGGAATTATAAAAGAACTAGATGATAGTAAAGTGAAAAAACTAGAGATATATACAAAATCCGCAAACTTGCAAAAATATCTAGGAAAAACATTTGATGGATACGAAAGAGAAATACGTAGAGCAGAAGTAATAAAACAAATAATAAAAGAGTAAAATTTGAAAAATTATTAATTTATAAAAAGGAGTGTGATAATTATGGTATATAAGTTTACAAATAGAGCTGAAAAAGCTATAGAAATTGCAAATGATATAGCTTTAGAACTTGGTCATAGCTATATAGGTACAGAACACATTTTGTATGGATTAGCAAAAGAAGGTACTGGAATAGCAAGTAAAGTATTAGCAAACCAAGGAATAACAGATGAAGATATATTAAATGAAATACAAATGCTTATAGGAACAGGAGAACCATTATCACAAAATGATTCTCTTGGATTTACACCTAGAAGTAAGAGAATTATAGAAAATGCATTTGTTGAGGCACGTAGATTAGGATCAGAATTTATTGGAACTGAGCATATTTTAATAGGAATAATGCATGAAGGAGATAGTGTAGCAGTAAGAATTATGATGGATTTAAATATTGATCCACGTAAGTTATATAATGAAATTGCAAAAGTAATAAATGAAGATGGAATAGATTCAAATTCTATTAATCAAAAAAATGATAAAAATTCAGGAAGCTATAATTCAACACCAACATTAAATCAATTTGGAACAGATTTAACTAAAAAAGCAAGAGAAGGTAAATTAGATCCTGTTATAGGAAGAAAAGTAGAAATAGATAGAGTAACTCAAATTCTATCTAGAAGAACTAAAAATAATCCATGCTTAATTGGTGAACCAGGCGTTGGAAAAACAGCTGTAGTAGAAGGACTAGCTGAAAAAATAATTGCTGATGATGTTCCTGAAATGATAAAAAATAAAAGAGTTGTTTCAATAGATATTTCAGGAATGGTAGCAGGTGCAAAATACAGAGGAGATTTTGAGGAAAGAATTAAAAAATGCTTAAAAGAAGTTCAAAAAGCAGGAGATGTAATCCTATTTATTGATGAAATTCATACAATTGTTGGTGCAGGATCTGCTGAAGGTGCTGTAGATGCAGCAAATATTTTAAAACCACTATTGGCAAGAGGAGAAGTACAAGTAATAGGAGCTACTACTTTAAATGAATATAGAAAATACATTGAAAAAGATAGTGCATTAGAAAGAAGATTTAGCCCTGTTACAGTTGGAGAACCAACAGAAGAAGAAACTATAAGAATTCTTGAAGGATTAAGAGATAAATATGAAGCACATCACAATGTTAAAATTTCAGAAGAAGCAATAAAAGCTTCAGTAGATTTATCAATAAGATATATTAATGATAGATATTTACCAGATAAGGCAATAGATTTAATGGATGAAGCAGCTTCTAGAGTAAAAATGAAAACATATACTATGCCAGATAGTATTAAAGAAATAGAAGATAAAATAGCTTCTTTAGATAGAGAAAAAGAAGATGCTATACGTGTTCAAGACTTTGAAAAAGCAGCAACACTTAGAGATAAAGAAAATGAACAAAAAACAAAGTTGGAAAAAGAAAAGAAAAAATGGCAAAATAAAAATAGTAAAAATGTTATGAATTTAACAGAAGAAGATATAGCAGAAGTTATAGCTAGCTGGACAGGAATACCAGTAAATAAAATTACTCAAGATGAAAATGAAAAATTGAAACACCTAGAAGAAACATTACATAAAAGAGTAATAGGACAAAATGAAGCTGTGGAAGCAGTAAGTAAAGCAATAAGAAGAGGAAGAGTAGGATTAAAAGATCCAAATAGACCAATAGGTTCATTCCTATTTTTAGGACCAACAGGTGTTGGAAAAACAGAACTTTCTAAGGCTTTAGCTGAAGCACTTTTTGGAAATGAAAGCGCAATGATAAGAGTTGATATGTCAGAATATATGGAACCACATTCAGTTGCAAAATTAATTGGTTCTCCTCCAGGATATGTTGGCTATGATGAAGGCGGACAGTTAACTGAAAAAATAAGAAGAAAACCATATTCAGTAATATTGTTTGATGAAATAGAAAAAGCACATCCAGATGTAATGAATATGTTACTACAAATACTAGATGATGGTAGATTAACTGATGCACAAGGAAGAACAGTAAACTTTAAAAATACAGTAATAATAATGACATCTAATATTGGTGCTAGAATGATTACAGATAAAAATATTTTAGGATTCAGTAATGAAAATAGCGATAAAGAAGGAAAAGAGAAAGAATATGAAAATATCAAAAAAGATGTAATGGGAGAATTAAAGAAAGAATTTAGACCAGAATTTATAAACCGTATTGATGATATTATTGTATTCCATAAATTAACAGATGAAGATATTGGTGAAATTATTGAAATAATGCTAAAACAAGTTCAAAAACGTTTAAAAGAACAAGAATATGAAGTAGAAATAGATAAATCAGTAAAAGATTTAATTGCTAAAAAAGGTATCGATACAAATTATGGTGCAAGACCTTTAAAAAGAGCAATACAAAGTAATTTGGAAGATAAAATAGCAGAGGCAATATTAGATGGAAAAATTTTACCACATAAAAAAGCAAAAATAATAGCAGAAAATGAAGAAATAAAAGTAGAGTAAAACATTAACAATTAGCAATTAGCAAAAGGGGACGGGCTTATTTTGTAAATTAATTTACAAAATAAGCCCGTCCCCTTTTGAAAAAACTCTTTTATGTTTTTTGTTTAAAGAATTGAAAAAAGTGGTATAATGTGATAAAGTAATATGTGGCAAAATAATTTTTAGAAGGGAATGATATAAATGAAAAAAGGTAAAATTGTATTAGTTGGTACCGGTTTTGTTGGAATGAGTATGGCTTATTCTATGCTAAATAGAGGTGGAATAAATGAACTTGTACTAGTTGATTTAGACAAAGACAAAACTATTGGAGAAGAGATGGATTTATCTCATGGACTTCCATATGCACCTCAAAAAATGGTTATAAAAGCAGGAGATTATTCAGACTGTAAGGATGCTCAAATAGTAGTTATAACAGCAGGAGCTGCTCAAAAACCAGGACAAACTAGATTAGAGCTTGCTGAAACAAATACAAAAATAATGAAGAGTGTAACAGAACAAATAATGGCAAGTGGATTTAATGGAATAATAATTGTTGCAAGTAATCCAGTTGATTTAATGACATATGTTGTAGCAAAAGTATCAGGACTTCCTAAAAATCAAGTTCTTGGTTCTGGAACAGTTCTAGATACAGCAAGACTACGTTATTTAATGGCTGATTATTTAAAGATTTCTAGTAAAAATATACATGCATATATAATGGGAGAACATGGCGATTCTTCATTTGTTCCATGGAATCATGCATATGTTGGATGTAAAAAAGTTATAGATGTTATGAAAGATAATAATCATCCAATGTCAGATTTAGATAAAATTCATAAAGGCGTTGTAGAAGCAGCTTATGAAATAATTGAAAAGAAAAAAGCAACATATTATGGAATTGGTATGGCTTTAAATAGAATTGTAAGAGCTGTTTTAGATAATGAAAATTCAATTCTTACAGTTTCAACATATTTAGAAAATGGTCAATATGGACAAGATGATATATATATTGGAGTTCCAGCAGTAATAAATGCTCATGGGGTAAGAGAATTACTTGATTTAGAGTTAAGTAAAGAAGAACAAGAAAAATTAGATAATAGTTGTAGAATAATCAAGCAAATGAGAGAAGATTCAATTGATAAAATAATTAATGGATAAGAATTAATATATAGAAAAATAAAAGAAAAAATAGACTAAAAGAAAATAAATTAGAACAATATAAAATAAATAACAAAATAATAAAAGCGGAGGCCCCAGTGGAGCCTCCTTTTTACCGAGCTTCGAAAAAGTAGACGTATTCGCAGTCCTCACAGACTGTTTTGAATTTTATCTTTTTCGAGCAGATCTCGGTGATCAAGTTCCACCTCTTGATTGTTGGAATCCGTCCGATTCCAAGATTAAGAGAGATGGACTGTGTGCCAAAAATGTAGCGATAAATACCTTTCCTGGAAGAAATATCGCCGGCTTCTGCCGATAACATTTCAATAACTCCAGGAGAGACATAAAGCCAAGCATCCCTGGCCTTGTCACCAAGTTTCTCAAGAATTTCCAACATCTCGTGGATGTCTTTTATCTTGTTCGGTTTAACTCTGTATCCATTGACCTTCATTTTAATACCTCCAATCTCATGAATCCAAGGTCAACGTTGCTACAAATGAGCTTATGCTCATATATATATTATACTACATTTCAGGTTTAAAATCAAAAACTAATAGAAGTATAAAATGGAAAAATTAGTAAATAATATATATAAATAGAATGTGAAATAATTGTGAAAAACGTTGAATATAATTGATGAATATAATATAATCTAAAATGATAGAAAAAGGAGATTTTTATGACAAGAACAAAGTTAAAAGATAGAATTTTACCTACATATTCAAAAGGTGAAGAGATATTTAATATGACATCTCATATAGTTGGTGCAGCTTTAGGGGTTGTAGCAATTGTTCTTTGTGTAGTGTTTGCTGCTGTAAGAGGCAATGGTTATGGTGTTGTAAGTGGTGCAATCTATGGTACGACAATGCTTATACTGTATACAATGTCTAGTATTTATCATGGATTAAGTCCAAGATGTAAAGGAAAGAAAGTTTTACAAGTATTAGATCATTGTACGATTTTTTTACTTATAGCTGGTTCATACACTCCGTTTGCTTTGTGTACATTTAGAGAATATGATACAGCAACTGGCTGGATTATATTTGGAGTTATATGGGCAATGGCGATATTAGGGATTGTTTTAAATGCAATTGATTTAAAAAAATATAAGAAGTTTTCTATGATTTGTTATTTAGGTATGGGCTGGGCAATTATATTTAAAGCAAGCTTACTACCAGTACTTCTTTCTACACCTGCATTAGTACTATTAGTAGCAGGAGGGCTTGCTTATACAATAGGAGCAATTCTTTATGGAGTAGGTAAAAAACATAAATGGATGCATTCAATATTTCATTTATTTATATTACTAGGTAGTATGCTTCACTTCTTTTGCATATTATTATATGTAATGTAATAAAAAAACATGATATATTTAGACTGTTAACAAATTTTGTGTTAACGGTCTTTTCTAATATCACGAGAGATATTTGATTAATTTTAAAATAAGTACTAAATATGGTATAATTATAGATGTATTGGGAGGTTTATTATGATTAGTAAAAAAGAATTTGAAGAAATGATTAGTAGAAGCGATTTTAAAAAAGTATTACAAAATAGTTCAAAAGAAAGTATTAGAAAATATTTAGGAGAAGAAGTAGCAAATATGGTAGGATATGATCAAAATAATCCTAATCATCATTTGGATTTATTTAATCATACATTAGAAGTTATGGATTCATTACCTCAAGATAAATATCTTCCTCAAGACTATATGACTTTAAAGGTAGCGGCATTTTTCCATGATGTAGGAAAACCACATGTTGCAAAGGATAAAAATGGAAAGACTACATATATTAATCACGCAGCTGAATCTCAAGAGATAGCTTTACCTATTTTACAAGAATTAGGGTATTCAGAAGATGAAATTAATAGAATAGGATTCTTTATAAAACATCATGATGACTTTTTGAATATTTCGTCCATAGATGATAAGACAGTAGGAAGAGTTTCTAAAGTTTTAGAAAAAATGAAAACTGGTACTTATGTACCTACAGAAAAAGATCAAACTATGCTTTTAGATTTATGTAAGGCAGATGTTACAGCTCAAAGTGAAATTGTTGAAGAAAACGGAGAAATTAAAGACACTAGAGCTAATAGAATATCAAGATATAATTCTATTCAATCTATGTTACCTGAAGCAAGAGTACATAAACAAGTAAAAGGTGTAGATGACGAGATTAGTAAACTACAAAAAAGGTTATCTCAATACACAGATGAGCCAAAACCTATTGAAAAAAATGGAAGAATTGTTAATCAAAAACAATTAGATAACTGGGATGAATGGATGAGTAAACCAGAAGATGAAAGAAAAGCTATAACAGGTGAAATTAAAAGTCAAATATCTTCTTTACAATCTCAAAAAGATAAGATTTTAGAATCAGTATCTAAACAACTTGGATAATTATTGAAAATAAAATAAAAAAATACATATAGAATTACAAAGAAATATAAAAAAATTGTGTAAAACAGGCATGTTTAAATAAAAGGAAAAACATGTCTGTTTTTTATATAAAATTCATCAAAATAATTTACATAAAATTGACTAAAACAGTAAAAAATGCTAAAATGAATAGTATCTAGCATAGCTAGAAGTAACATCAACAGTCAGTCATCAAGAAAGGAGAAACATTATGAAGAAGACAACTAAGGCAACTATGGGAATGCGGTTACTAATGGTATTAACTATGGTGATCGTGGCTGTACTGTGCTTTGGCACAACAACTGCTATGGCAGCAGGTGTGGCAAAAGTCAGTATCGACATCGAAAGGACAGGTGATTTGGAACTGCCTGAAATTACCAGTAACTCTTCTATGTATAACGTCACAGACGTTGAATGGAAAGATGAAGGTGATCTGGAAATAGGAGATATTGTCACCGGCATTGTAACTGTTAAACCAACAAGTGGAAACAATTTATATGTTGAAAACTTGTCAAGTGTTGAAACAACTGGAGCGGAGGTAGATGTGATTTCCATCGAAGGATGGGATACACAAATGAAAATTACACTCCACTATACGGTAAGAGGACGGATGGATGAACCTAGCAAAGCCTATTGGGACGGATGGGTAGCCAGATGTTCTAAAGTAAACAACGCAGAACAGTATGAATTTGTCCTGTATCAAGATGGGAGAGAAGTTTATCGAGATAAGTCATCTACTAATTCTTTGAACCTTGCAAGGCAACTTGCTGATATATACAAATATGATGATGTATATTTTAAGGTAAGAGCATTGAATGAAGGAAACAGAGATAGTAGATATGTAAAGTCTAAAGACTTTGACGATTGGGATGAACTTTGGGAATATTGTGAGGATAAGGATATTCCTGTTAATCACAATAAGATTCCAAGTAGACCAGATAAACCTCACCATAATGAAAACGGGATATATCTTCCGCCAATAAATTATGGTACTAGTGGTTGGGTGCAGAATGCCGACCAATCTTGGTCCTATTATATTGACGGAAAAAAAGCGACTGGTTGGCATCTTATAAATGGGCAATACTATTATCTAAACGATAATGGCATCATGCTCACAGGATGGCAATACATTAATTGTGCTTGGTATTTCTTCAAACCAGATGGTAGCATGGCTACTGGATGGATTTTCACTGGATGTAAATGGTATTGGTGTGAAATTGCCGGCAATATGGTCTTCAACACATGGAGATATATAAATGGTAATTATTACTACTTTAACGGATCCGGAGAAGCTGTTGAAGGATGGCAAACTATCAACGGACATACTTACTATTTCAGGACAGAAACATCTGAGGCAGGTCCTGAGTGTGCTTTAGCATGGTAAAATAAGTATCAGCAATGCTGATACGAGGGAAGGTGAATATTAATAAAGGGGGCAGATTATCGCCCCCTATTTTTTTACTTTTTATCCAGTATTTTATATTCAATTACAAATATTTTAAAAAATGCTGTACTATTTGGAAAAATTAGTATATAATAGTAATGTGTTTATCCGACAGGCTTATATTCTTAAATAAGAATATACTGTGTATTATATTGAAACTAGAGGTAATAAACATGAAAGATTCAAAAGATTATACAAATTTTGACAGAAAGGAAAATTTAAAATTTGCATCAAAGGTAGTACATGGTGCACTAGGAGTTGATCCAGAAACAGGTTCATTAAGCTTCCCTATTTATCAAACAGCAACATATAAACATAAATCACTTGATAAACAAGAAGCATATAATTATTCTAGATGTATAAATCCAACTAGAGAAGAACTAGAAAAAACAATGACAATATTAGAAGAAGGAACAAGAGCATTTGCTGTTAATTCTGGAATGGCTGCAGTTACACTTGTATTTTCTTTATTAAAACCAGGAGATCATATTGTGATGTCTGATGATATTTACGGAGGTACATTTAGAGAAGTTAATGAAGTACTTACTGTAAATGGCATAGAATATGATAGTATTGATTTATCTGATATAGATTTATTAAACAAAACTATTAAGAAAAACACAAAAATGATATTTATTGAAACACCAACAAATCCTATGATGAAAGTTGCAGATATTGAAAAAATATCAAAAATAGGACATGAAATAGGAGCTTTGGTAGTAGTAGATAATACATTTTTAACACCTTACTTCCAAAAACCACTTACTTTGGGTGCTGATATAGTAATCCATAGTGGTACAAAATATCTAGCAGGACATAATGATGTGCTTGCAGGAGTAGTTGTAGTAAAAGATTCAAAAATAGGTGAAAAATTAGAAATCCAAATGTATATTTATGGAGCAGGTCTTGGACCAATGGATTCATGGATAATGCTTAGAGGATTAAAAACATTAGCATTAAGAATGGACAAGCATGCTGAAAATGCAAAAAAAGTAGCTACATGGCTTCGAAATCAACCAAAAGTAGAACAAGTATATTATGTAGGATTTGAAGATCATAAAGATTATGCAGTTACTAAAAAACAAACTACAGGTTTTGGAGGAATGATTTCTTTTAGAGTAGATAGTATGGAAACTGTAAATAAAATTTTAACAAATTTAAAATTAGTTATATTTGCAGAAAGCTTAGGAGGAGTTGAAAGTTTAATTACTCACCCAGTAAGTAGAACACATACAGAAATTTCTGAAGAAAAAAGAAATGCACTAGGAATAACAGATACATTACTTCGTCTATCTGTAGGAATTGAAGATGCAGATGACATAATTGCAGATTTAGAACAAGCAATGAAATAAAAATATAAATACTAGGGCCAAAGAAGATAATCTTATTTGGTCCTATATTTGATGAGATAAAACAGGAGGAATTAATATATGACAAGATTTACAAAAATGCAAGCATATGGAAATGATTATGTATATATAGATGCAATAAATCAAAATATTAACAATGTTCATGAACTTGCAAGATATATAAGTGATAGACATTTTGGAGTAGGCTCTGATGGGCTCGTTTTAATATGCAGTTCTGATGTAGCGGATTTTAGAATGAGAATGTTTAACCCAGACGGAACTGAAGGAGAGATGTGTGGAAATGCATTAAGAAGTTTAAGTAAATATGTATATGATCATAATTTGACAGATAAAACGGAATTAGAAATAGAAACATTAGGGGGAATTCAACACGTAAAACTAACTGTAGAAAATGGAAAAGCAATTAATATAGAAGCAAATATTGGAAAACCAGTGTTAGATACTAATATTATACCAATTAATACAAATCTTCCAGAATTTATAGAACAAGAAGTAAAAGTACTTGACAAAACATTTAAAATAACTGCTGTGTCATGGGGAAATCCTCATTGTGTAATGTTTATAGATGATGTAGATAATTTTGATGTTGAAAAATATGGTAAAGAAATAGAATATATGACAGATATATTTCCTAATAAGACAAATGTAACATTTGCCGAGGTAATAGATAGAAATACTATAAAGATTAGAGAATGGGAAAGAGGAACAGGAGAAACAATAGGATGTGGTACTGGATGTTGTACTGCAACAGTAGCAGCTGTACTAACTGATAGATGTGACAGAAGAGTAAATGTTCATCAAATAGGTGGAATACTAGAAACTAATTGGGATGAAAAAACAGGAAAAATGTTTATGAAAGGCCCATCACATACTGTATTTGAATCTGAGATTGATGTAGATAATATTATAAAGAAAAATAGAATAACCAAATTAACAGATTTATTAAAAAATGTGGATTATGAACTTGTAAAAGGAAGCTTAGATGTGGAAATATCTGATGTGAAAGATGATTCAAGAAAAGTAGAACAAGATGATATGTATATAGCGAAAATAGGAGCTTCTTCAGATGGACACAAGTATATTCCAGATGTTATAAAAAAAGGTGCTAAAGTAATTGTAATAGAAAAAGATATGGATATTCAAGAAGATGTAACAGTTATAAAAGTTAAATCTTCAAGAGAAGCAATGGCTGAAATATCAGCAGCTTATTTTAATTACCCAGCAAAAGAATTAACTGTAATTGGTATTACTGGGACGGCTGGTAAAACATCAACTTCAACAATATTAAAAAGAATGATAGAAGCTGATGGAAAAAAAGCGGGATTAATTGGTACAATAGGAGCTTTTATTGGAAAGAGAAAAATTACACTTCATAATACAACACCTGAAAATTATGAAATACAAAAGCTTTTTAGAGAAATGTGTGATGAAGAATGTAAATATGCAATAATGGAAGTATCTTCGCAAGGATTAAAAATGCATAGAGTTGATGGATTTACTTTTGATTATGGTGTATTTACAAATATTTCTAATGAACATATTGGACCAAATGAACATGCAAGTTTTGAAGAGTATATGTATTGTAAAAGTCTATTATTCCAAAAATGTAAGGTAGGTATAATAAATGTTGATGATAGTAATTATGAAAATATTTTAAAGGACCATACATGTGAAGTAATTAAATTTGGAATGAATGAAGAAAATTTAGATATGAAAGCATCAAATATAAAATTTATAATGAATGATAAATTCCTAGGAATGGGATTTGATGTTACAGGAAAAATAAATGATAGTTTTGAAGTATCAATTCCAGGTAGATTTTCTGTGTATAATTCATTATGTGCAATAACAATAGCAAATGAAATAGGTATAAGTAAAGAAGCGATGAAAAAAGTATTAACATCAGTTTCTGTTAAAGGAAGAATGGAACTTGCTGTTTCAAATGACAAATACAAATTAATTATAGATTATGCTCATAACGAAGATGAAATGACAAATTTAATGGAGACAATAATGGAATATAAACCAAAAAGAATAGTATGCATATTTGGTGGCGGAGGCAACAGAGCTAGAGACAGAAGATTTGATATGGGAGAAATATCAGGTAAATATGCAGGTTTAACAATTCTTACAGAAGATAACCCTAGATTTGAAGATATGGAATCAATTAATAATGATATAATTACAGGTTTAAATAGAAGCAATGGTAAATATATTGTTATAAATGATAGACAAGAAGCAATTGAATATGCAATGAAAAACGCACAAGAAGGAGATATAATTCTTTTAATTGGAAAAGGACATGAACAATATCAAGAAATTAAGGGTGTTCAATATTTCTGGGATGAGAGAGAAGCGGTTGAAAGAGCAGTAGAAAAATTATATAAATAATTATATGAAATTATAAAATAGGACATGATTTATAACATGTCCTATTTCTCTATTTCTTTTATTGGTTATTTTAAATATTAATTTAATAATAATCTTGAAAAATAAATAAATATATAATATTATGTTAAAAAATTATAGGATAGGAGAAAATAAAATGGATGAAACTTTAATGTTTATTATTATATTTTCAGGAATTTGGGGATTAATAGGAATTATTTTTTCTTTAGTAGGAATATTAGTTCTTAGAAATAGAAAGAAAAAAGAAGAAAAATGTACAGCTAAAACATGGGGAAAAGTAAAAGATATAGTAAGACAAACAAGATATGATAGTGACAGAGGATATAGTTCTAGCTGGCATCCGGTTTTTGAATATAATGTAGGAGAATTAAAGTTTGTAAAAGAATCATTATTTGGAAGTTCACAATCAAAATTTGCAATTGGTCAAAATGTAGAAATATATTATAATCCAGAAAATTATAATGAATTTTATATTAAAGAAGAAACTATTCAAAAAACTTTGGGAAAGATATTTACAATCGTAGGAATTGTAGCTATTTTAATAGCTGTAATAACAGATTTAATTATTTTGATAGCTAAATAATATATTCATAAATTTAAATAACTAAAAAAATATAATAAGCATAGGTGAAAAATGGAAACAGTAAAAGACAGAGAAATAGAAGAAAAAATAAATGAAGAAAATAATGTGAAAAACATAAATGTGGAAAACAAAAAAACAGACAAAATTATAAAAGAACTAAAAGAATTTCTTAAAAATAATATAATATTTTTTATAGGAACTTTTTTATTAGTATATAAAGGATTGTTGTTAAATTATAGTATTGGACTAGAGATAGGAAAGAATGTTATTCTATATACTATATTAGTTTCTTTTTTACTTTTAGTGCCAATTATTAATAATAAAAATAAATTTAGTTATATCTATTTTAATATTATATATTTTATAATTACACTTATAATATTTGCAGATTTTGTGTATTATAGTTATTCAACAAACTTTTTATCATTTTATCAAATAGTGAATTTACAATATTCAAAAGAAATAGCAAGTGGATTTCAATCAATTATAAATATTAAAAGTATACTAATATTTTGGATAGATAATATTTTTATTATAGGATTAAGTATTTTGGCTTATAAAAAATTTGGTAATACACATTATAAAAATAGGATCATAAAAATTATTTTAATTGTAACAATAATATTATTAAACATATTATTAGTTAAAACAAAAATAAACTGGATATATACAGATAAAGGATATAATAAATCATTAATAATTCAAGAAGCATCAGTATATTATTATCATTTTGAAGATGCTAAAGATTATTTTTCAAGTTTGACAAAAAAAGAAGAAATAGATGAATCAAGATTAAGAGAAATATATAGTAGTTATATAGAAAACAAAGAAGACAAAACAAAATATACAGGAATAGCAAAAGATAAAAATGTTATAATTTTACAACTAGAAAGCTTAAATGAATATGTAATTGGGAAAAAAGTAAATGGAAAAGAAATAACACCTAATTTAAATAAATTCTTTAATGAAAATATATATTGTAGTAATATGTATAATCAAGGACTTGGAACTACAGCTGATTCAGAATTTGAAATGGAAAATTCAATGTATCCATTAGAAAATGGATATGTTTTTCAAAAATATTATAATAATAAATGGCAAGATATTTATACAACACTTAAAGAAGAAGGATATTATACATCATTTATGCATCCTAATACTAGTACATTTTGGAATAGAGAAGAAGTATATAATACTGGATATAAAATTGATGAATACAATGATATCTCAAGCTTTCCTAATTTAGAACATGCAGGAGAATTTTATTCTGATGAAGGATTTTTTAAAGAAGCAGTAAATATAATGAATAATTACGAAGGAAAGTTTTGTACTACATTAGTAAGTGTTACAACACATATTCCATTTTATTTGGAAGGTGTATCTAATCTAGAAGATAAAGTAACAATAACAAAAGAAGATGTGAAAAATTTTGAAGATGAAACATATAGGAATTATTTAATTTCATGTAATTTTGTAGATTATGCATTTGGCCAGTTTTTAAATGAATTAGAAAAAACAGGATTATCAGAAAATAGTATATTAATAGTATATGGAGATCATGGTGCAGGATTATCTTGCGTAAATGATATAAAGAAGTTATATGAAGAAAATGAAATAGAATATACTGATTTTGAAAATTCTACTAAAGAGGTACATATTCCTTTTGGTATGAGAATCCCTGGAATTAATAACAATATACTAATAGAAAGAAGCGTTTCAAAAATTGATATAAAGCCTACAATATTAGATTTATTAGGAATAAATGATAAATTTTCAATAGGAAAGAGTATATTTACAAGTAAAGATTACTCATTTGTTAAAGGACTAGGATTTATCACAAGTGATTACTATTGTATCAATGATATTTTCTATAATAGAAAGAATTTAAAACAAATAGAAGCAAATGAAGAATTAACTAATTTATTTAAACAGATGGAAGATGAAATTTATTTATCAGATATGATAATAAAAAATGATTTATTAAAATGATAAATTGGGGGACGCCTCCTAATTTGTCATTTTTTACTAGACTTTTTTATATATTTGTTTTAAAATAAAAGAAATATATGTAAAAAGAAAGAAAAGAGGATAGAATGAATATTTGGCATGATATAAATAAGGAAAGAATAAATAAAGATAATTTTATTGGAGTTGTAGAAATATCAAAAGGTGGAAATATTAAATATGAACTTGATAAAGAAACTGGGATGCTAAGACTAGATAGAGTTTTGTATACAGCTACACATTATCCAACAAATTATGGTTTTATACCAAGGACATATGCAGATGACAATGATCCACTAGATGTACTTATTCTTTGTAATGAAGAAATTACTCCTCTAACATTAGTTGAATGTTATCCAATTGGAGTATTAATTATGAATGATAATGGAGAGGATGATGAAAAAGTTATAGCTATATCAAAAAAAGATCCATATTTGAATGCATATAAAGATATTTCAGAACTTCCAAAACATATTTCAGATGAAATAAAACATTTTTTTGAAGTATATAAGCAGTTAGAAGGAAAAACTACAACAGTTGATAGAATGCTTGGAAGAGAAGATGCAGAAAAGATAATAGAAAAATGTATCAAAACATATGAAGAAAAATTTAATTAAATATATTAATATAATAAATTTTAAGTTACAAAAGCAGAAAAAATTAGAAAATAGGCGGTGACAATATTGATAGAGAAAATCATATTTAATTTATTAGCTTTTGCAATATTTATAATTACATTTGGTAGATTTATAAGAAAAAATGATACAAGCTATGTATATATTTTAGGAATTGAATTTATTGGTATAGTTATTAATTTTTTAGAATTACTATTTTCAATAAAACTAAATATTGTTTTTAAGATAATAATTTATTTATTGTCAATTATTATACCAGGAATAATTTTATTAATAGAAAAATATAAAAAAATAGATTTTCCTGAAATGTTAAACATTGCATTAGCTAAAATTGCTTTGAAGTCAGGAAATACAGAGCAGGCTAAAGAATATCTTTTTAAATTAATAAATAAATACCCAGAGAGTTATATGGGACATAAAACATTAGCTGAAGTATATGAAAAAGAAGAAAAATATTCATTAGCTGTTGATGAATATATTAGAACTACAGAAATTAATAACAAAGATATGAAAATTAGTCTTAATTTGGCAAGATTATTAAACAAAGCAGAAAGACCTGATGATGCAATAATAATGCTACAAGATATATTAAAAAAGAAACCAGAATATTATGATGCATCAAATCTTTTAGGAGAAATTTTGTATTCAAATGAGAGATATAAAGAAGCAATAAGTGTATATATGAATGCACTTAGATACCATCCTGGTGATTATGATTTATATTATAATCTTGGTATGGTATGTACTATGGTAAATGATTTTCAACGTGCAAAAGAATTTTATAAAAAAGCAGCGCAAATAAATTCTCTTTTATATAATGCTAAATTAAGTATAGGACAAATAGCACTTATAGAAGGTGATTTAGAAGAAGCAGAAATGTTTTTTAAAGAGAGCCTTAAAGGTGAAGATGCGGAAGCAGGGTCATATTACTACTTATCACAAGTTGCAATGCTTAAAGGTGATAAAGAAAAAGCTACTAATTATATGAATATAGCAGTAGAGTTAGAGCCTAATATGTATAAAAAGGTTCAAAAAGAAGATGTGTTTATTCCAATAAAAGCTGATATTAGAAAACCAGAAAAGGAAAGAAAAGAAGAAAGAAGAAAAACAAAAATGCTTTTAAAGGAAAAGAAAGCAATAAATCATTTATCAAAGATATGTTCACTAAGTTCTAGTCTTAATAATGAAGATATAAATATGATGAAAAAAATTAGAGAAAACGAAAGAAGAAGAGATGACTATCAAAGAAGTAAATAATAATTAAAATAAAATAAAAATAAAACTGGAATAATCCTCATATAATATATAAATATTGTATGAGGATGTGATTTTTTTATGAGTCTTTCAATAATTGGAGGAGATTTACGAATTATAAGATTAGCGCAAATGTATGCGAATGAAGGAAAAACAGTATATGTATATGGATTAGAAAAATATTTTAAAAAATATAATATAATTGACAATAATATTATAATGTGTAAGAATATTGAAGAAATAATTAATTTATCAAAATATATTTTAAGTAGCATACCGTGCTTAAGTGATTCTAAGTATATAAATACTCCATATACAGATGAAAAAATAGAGTTTAATCAGGTTATAGAAAAGATAAATAAAACAAATGATGAAAAATATTTTATAGCGGGGAAAATACCCAAAAATCTAAATAATGAAAAAATACATTTTATAGATTTATTAGAAAATGAAGAATTTAATATTTTAAATTCTATTCCAACTGTAGAAGGCACATTAAAAATATTAATACAAGAAAGAGAAGAAACTATTCATGAAAGTAATATTTTAGTATGTGGGTATGGAAGAATTGGAAAAATCTTATGTGATAGATTAAAAAAACTAGGAGCTAATGTATTTTGTAGTGCAAGAAAGGAATATGATTTCGCTTGGATTAGAGAAAAAGGATATATACCTTTAAAATATGAAGAAATAAAAGAATATGGTAAAAGACTTGATGTAATAATAAATACAGTTCCTGAAGTGATAATAGATAAAGAAAAATTAGATTCTCTCTATAAAGATATATTGATAATAGATCTTGCCTCAAATCCAGGAGGAATAGATAAAGAATATGCAAAAAAGAAAAATATAAGAGTTATAACAGCATTGGGAATACCCGGAAAAGAAATGCCACAAGCAGCAGGTAGATACATAAAAGAAATAATTGATAAATTAATAAAAGAAAATTAATAAAATTTTAATTTATTAATTAAAAATGTATGATATAATACAAAAAACATAAGAAGGAAAGGAAGAAAAAAATGTTTTTAGACATCATAAAATCTATTGTATTTGGAATTATAGAAGGAATAACAGAATGGTTGCCTATTAGTAGTACTGGACATTTGATATTAGCAGAACAATTTTTAAAATTTGAGAATGTTTCACCAGAATTTTGGTCAATGTTTCAAGTTGTTATTCAATTAGGAGCTATTTTAGCAGTTATATTGATATATTTTAAAAAAATTTGGCCATTTACAAAAAATAAGGAAAAAGCAATTAAAGAAAAAGGAATTTTATCAATATTTGATAAAAATATAATGAATTTATGGGGAAAAATTTTAGTGGCATGTATTCCAGCTGCAGTTATTGGAATATTATTTGATGAGACTTTTGAAGCATTATTTTATAATCCAACTTGTATAGCTATTGCATTAATTGTTTTTGGTATTGCATTCATTATAATAGAAAATTGGAATAAAAATAAAAAAAGTTCTAAAGATAAAAATTCTGAAATTACATATAAAGATGCTTTAATAATAGGAGTGTTTCAACTATTAGCAGCTATTTTTCCAGGAACTTCACGTTCAGGAGCAACAATAATAGGTGGTTTATTAATTGGATTATCAAGAGCAAATGCAGCTGAATTTACATTTTATTTGGCTATTCCAACAATGCTAGGGGCAAGTTTATTAAAAGTATTAAAATTTGGATTAGCTTTTACAAGTGCAGAAGTTGCTATCTTATTAATAGGAATGTTTGTATCATTTATAATATCTATGTTTGTAATTAAATTCTTAATGAATTATATTAAAAAACATAACTTTAAAGTATTTGGATATTACAGAATTATTTTAGGTATTATCGTTTTAGCATATTTCTATTTAGTATAAACCTAATGAAAAATAAAGAATAATAAAAAATAAATAAAAATAATAATTAAAACAAATAAAGAGAATATATAACTATTGATTAATAAAGATGTTATATATTCTTTTTTTATAAAATTAAAATAAAAAAAATAAATAAAAATAAATTTAAACAATTAAAAAAATAAAAAACAAAAGAAGCTTAAAAAGTATTAAAAAACATATAAAAAATGAATATTACAGAAATATTACAAAAGTATTACAGTAATATTAAATATGCCCTAAATATATTGACTTTTTAATAAAAAAATATAAAATATAAAGAGAAATAAAAGGTTTAAAATGACATAATTGGACGGAAAAAAGTACAAGTATTATTTATAACATATGTGAAAAAATAATAAAAATAAAAAACAAAGGAGAATATGATGTCTAGCAGTTTAGGATTATATGTAGAGAAAAATCTAATTAAATATGCTAAAGTATCAAAAGATCATGATGAATTAAAAGTTGAAACTTTTGGAACAAAGTTTTACGAAGATATAGATGAAGCTATAAAACAAGTTGTATCAGAAACATTTAGCCACAATATACCAATTAGTATAAACTTATCTGATGAAGTTTATAATTATTTTGATGTTTCAAATCTTTTAAATAAAAATGAACTAAAACTAGAAATTGAAAAGCATTTTGAAGGCTTTTGCAAAAGCAAAAAGAAAACAAGTGAAGATTATGAAACTAGATATAGTATATCACAAGATGAAAAAAATAATACATTAAAAGTAATGCATGTAGGTGTTTTGAAAAAATCTTTAGCTAATATACTAGATGCAATGAAAGAATATAAATTATCTACAATTACTCCTATAGGTACAAGCATAGCTAATATAATTTCTACAAATCCAAATGAAAATATATTGATAGTTAATATAGAAGAAGAAACAGAAGTGACTAGCATTGTTAATAAAAAAATTAATGATGTAAAAAGGATAAAAGAAGGATCAGCAAATGTACTTAAAAAGATTGCTGGTAAAGAGAATTCATATTCAAAAGCTTATGAAATTTGTAAAAATTCAACTATCTATACAATGGAAGGAAGAGAACTTCCTGATGATGAAAATGAATATATGGATGTAATAATTCCTACGCTTTATAAAATAGTGACAGATTTACAAAAATATATAACTGATTCAAAGATTAATTATGACAAAATATATATAACAGGAACATTATCTGTTGTAAATAATATAGATTTATATTTTCAAGAATTTTTCCCATTAGAAAAATGTGAGATATTAAGACCATATTTTATAAAAGATATTGTAAAAGTAAATATAAAAGATTATATAGAAGTAAATTCTGCAATTGCTCTTGCAATGCAAGACCTTGGATTTGGAATAAAAGAAATTAACTTTAAAAAACAAAGTTTTTCAATGCAAATTCCGGATTTATTAAAAAAGGATAACATTAAAGAAAAGAAAACATCTAAAAAGGTGCATAGTAATAAAATTGATTTTAATATGTCTGGTAACTTAGATAAAACAGAAAGATGGTTATTAAGGGGAGCTGGACTTATTGCTATAATTATTATTGTGTATTCATTTTTCTCAATGTATTTAAATGGTAGAATCACTAAAAAAATACAAGAAGCAGAAGATTCTATTAGTTACACGGAGAGCCAAATATCTTTAGCAGATGAAGATATAAAATTGATAAACGAAAAATCAAGTGATTATGAAGAGATGAAGAACAATTTAAGTAATTATAGTTCAGATTATATAAATAGAATGGATTTAAAAGGTGCGATTCCAAATCTATTAATTAGTGTTATGAATATCATACCAGAAGATGTTCAAGTAACAGAAATTGAAAATACTATAGAAAACAATAATAGACATATAGTTATTAAAGTCCAATCAGAATATTATGATGAATTAGGATATTTTAAATTAAAATTAAAAGAAGATGGAATTTTAACAAATGTTGTTTCAACACAAGGAGAAAATCAGGGAGATGTTGTTAAAATGGTTATTGAGGGGGATTTGCCATGAGAAAAATATTAATAACAATATTAGTTATATTATTAATTATTTTGGCATACTTCACAATCTTTCAAGGAATTTCTATAGGTTCATTTAAGATATTAGGAACAAGCCAAATTGCTAAGCTAAGTGATGAGCTAAATACTAAAAAAGATGAAGCAAACAGAAAAGTTGCAACTGATTTACAAAATAAAAAAGAAGAAGTATCAACAAGTGTAAACAATTTATTACAAAATAAAGAATCATATTATGATGTAGCCAATATAAGTTCTGAGACAGACTTATCAAATGCTACTAAAGAAGAAGTATATAGTTCTGAATATTTATATTTAAAAATCGGTGGACATGCTAGAGAAGAAGGAGTTAAACTAAAATTTTATATAATGTCTACTGATAATGGAGAATCTAATGTTAAAGACTTGGAATTTGTAGTTACTGGAAAGTATGTAGGAATTTTAGATTTTATATCTTCAATAGAAGAAGATAGCGATTTGAATTTTAAAATAGAAAATTTTAAAATGAAACCAAATGCAGAAAATCTAGAAGCAACATTTAAAGTAACAGGAATAAGAGTAGAATTTGATGAAACTGATCAAACAGCTAATCAAAATCAAGGTGAAAATGTTCAATAAATGATTAATAATTGTGTAGAAAATTAAAAAATATGGAGGTTAATATGCCAAAATCAATATTAAAAGAAGTTTGTATATTAGTACTCTTAAGTATAGCAATACTATTAATATTTGGAATAGTATTTTATGACTATATTCCAATAGGAGTTACTATTCCAACAAAAGAAGCATACGAAACACCGGATGAAGTTAAAAATGAAATAAATGAGTTAGCAGCAGATGCGGCAAAAACAGAAGTAACATATGAAGTTACAGACTCAGATTTGAATATTTATAAACAAAGAGCAAATTATAAAGAAGGTAAGGCTGATCCATTTGCACTTGAAGAACAAACATCAATTGAAGGAACAGTTACTACAGGAACAAACAATTCTGTATCAAATACTATATCTAATAATAATTTAGTAGCAAACAATAGTGCTAATAATAGTAGTAATAGTAGTAATAATAATTTCTTTAGCGGAAGTACATCAACCAATATAAGTAATTCAAACAAAAATCAAAGTAGTGCTTCTACAAATAATAATAGTAACAATACTAATAAAAATTCGAGCAGTACAAATAATAAGAGTGATTCAACAGGAACATTTTTTGAAGATAAAGGGATTAAATAACAAATAATCATATATGAATATATTTATTTAGATAAATATATATAAAATTTAAATAAGGAGGAAGTAAAATGCAAAAAAATCAAAAAGGTATTACATTAGTTGCATTAGTAGTAGTAATAGTTGTATTGATAGTTGTAGTAACAGTAGCAATATCATTTGCTTTTGGAAATAACGGATGGGGAACTTCTTCAAACGAAGAAGGCTATGCAGCAAATACAGAATATAAGCTTGATGAATTTATGAACGAAACAGAAGTAAGATTACAACAAATAGAGCAAAGTATTTCAAATCAACAAAATGTTGTAACAGAGACAACTAATACATTAGAGCAAAATCAAGAAAACGTACTAAATGAAGTAAACGAAGTAGTAGAAAATATACAATAATTTAAAATTATTTTAAATAAAAGAGGATATACTTATATTAATTTTAAATTTAAAGTATATCCTTTATTTTAAAGTAAGGAGTAATAATGGATTATTTAATATATATACTGATATTTTTTATAGGAGCATTATGTGGTAGTTTTATTGCTTTAGCAGTATATAGAATACCACTAAAACAAAATATAACTAATAAACATTCTTATTGTCCAAAATGTGAACATAAATTAGGATTTTTTGATTTAATACCGATTTTTAGCTATATTTTTTTAAGAGGAAAATGTAGATATTGTAAAGAGAAAATTGGGTTAACAAATTTTTTAGTAGAGATATTAACAGGTGTAATATTCGTTTTATTTGCAGCTTCAATTAAATTTAGTATTTTTAATCTCACACAGTCTATATTAATATATTTTATTATAGGTTTAATATATATTACATTAATATTAATTATTTCAGGTATAGATAAACAAAATATAAATATTAATAAATCAGCTCTTGTTGTTGGATTTGCTGTAGTCACACTATATTTAATTTATTTGTATATAACAGAAAGACCTATAGATATTAGTATGTATAGATATGTTATATATTTATTATTAGCATGTTTTTTGGTATTTTTCAGTATCATATATTTAAAAAGAAAAGGAAAAGATAGTTATACAATAGATATACTAATGTTATCAATATTTATGATTCTTTATACATATGAGGCTGTATATATTTATACTGTTATGATTACACTTATTGCTATTGCTCTACAACTTATAATACATGGTATTTTAAATAGAAAAAAGAATAGTAAATATGTTAAAGGGATAAAAAATGAAAGTTCAAAAATCCCAATAGGATTTTATATGGGCTTTGCAAATTTAATGGCCTTAATTATAACAAATTTTACAATATTTTATTTATAGAATTAAATAATAAATTATATAAAACTATTCAAACTTAGATTATTGTGATATAATCGGGTTGAATAGTTTTTTATGTGGAGGAATAATATGAAAATTGGAATTGATATTGGTGGAAGTCACATAGGAATAGGATTATTAGATAACGAAAATAAAATAGTCAATAAAATTGAAAAAGATATTACATATGAAGAAGATGTTGAAAGAAAAGTAATACAATATTTAGAAAAACATATAGATAAATTAATAAATGAAAATGATATACAAATAATAGGAATAGTGACACCTGGTAATATCAAAGAAAATGTAATAACAAATTTAGTAAATTTGGGATTAGATAAATTAGATTTAAATTATTTATTTGATAAATATAAAAATATTCCAATAAAAATAAAAAATGATTCAAAAGCAGCAGCACTTGCAGAGAATGAATATGGAGCACTTAGAGAGTATTCTGATTCAGTGTTTTTATGTTTGGGAACAGGAATTGGTTCAGCAGTTTTTCTTAATAAAAGACTATTGATAGCAAATAGAAATACTGGATTTGAATTAGGACATATGATTATAAAAAGGGGAGGCATACATTGTAATTGTGGTAAAGATGGTTGCTTTGAAACATATTGTTCTATAAAAAGATTTAAAGAAAAAGTAAAAGAAGTGCTAGAAATTGATAATTGCTCTTCAGAAGAGTTATTAAAAATAATTGAAAATGAAAAAAATAATAAAAAAATTAAAGACATAATAAATGAATATATAGAAAATATGATCGTTGGTTTATCAAATATAATTGATATATTTGAACCACAAGCTATTTGCCTAGGGGGAAGTTTTGTATTCTTTAAAGGAATATTTTATGACAGATTAGTTCAAGAAATGGACAAAAGAAGATATGTATTTAATAAAGATAGTATTCCTAAAATAGTTTTAGCAACTCTAAAAAATGATGCAGGAATAATAGGTGCTATATTATAAATATGTTTGACACAAATAGATAAATTTGATAATATATGAATAAGGGTCATCAAAATTCGAGAAGAACTTTGATGTGCTCTCAGGTTTTTGTTAACTCTAACCTTACCCGAGATATAAAACTCGGTTTGGTTAGAGGATTTTTTTATAAAATAACTAATAAATGTTTATATGATGCTGCGATAGCTACATCATTTGGATGATTTATTAAATATGTAAAAAGCATGTTTTGGATGCTTCGTATTTCATGTTGAAAGCTTAAAATCTTATCTTTTTTGCTAAATAATTTAATGTATGCGAAATCTTTAATTAACCAGAAAACTTTTTCATTTATAAGATTTCTTGCAATGTCTTTATCCAATTTAGTTACTTTTTTGTTCTCTAATGCTTTGATGTTATCTTGAAAAAAACTTCTTATTACTTCTAATCTACTAAATATATAATCTTCCATTTTAATTCCCCCTAAAATATAAATTTTAGAGAGCTAACATCAAAATCTTCCTTACCGAATTTTAACCCTATTCAATTTAATGAAAGCTTACGCTTTACAAGTAAATTATAACATATAGATTTACATAATTCAAATAAGACTAGAAGTCAAATTTGACAAAAACTATAAAAAATAGTATAATAATTTACAGTTGTTACCAAAAAGTAAGGTAAAGAAGAGATTTATATAGTATTTATAAGATAGAGAATTAATAAAATATAATATTGTGAATTATTGAACGGATAAAATGAATTTGATGAAAAAATAATATATAGATATGTTTATGGTGCGGAAATTAAAATTAAACATGTTATATATTTAAGTTATATAAAATGAATAAAGAATAGAGATTTAACTTTAATAAATAAGTATCTCTAGTTCTAGTGTGCAGTCATATTATTTTGTTTTGAGCAGTAGTTTATAATATTATAAACTACTTTTTATTTTGTATATTTTGTATATAATATGTAAATTTATAAATAATATAATAGAAAAGGAGAGATATAATTTAATGGAAAACAACCAAACAGTAGAAGAAACTGCTTTAAAGAAAACAGATAAAACAGAAAAAGCAGTAAGAACAAATAGAAGAAAAAGTGTAAAAAATAATACTCAAAGAAATAATACTCAAAATAACACTAAAAAGGAGAATACTAAAAGAAAACCTGAAAAAAAGGAGAAAACAGAGAATTTAAATAATAATAAAAAAATTGTAAAAAAAGAAAGTGAAAATAAAAAGAAAAGTACACCAAAATTTGAATTTAAAAAAGATAATTTAAAAATTATTCCACTTGGTGGATTAGATGAAATAGGAAAAAATATTACAGTTTTTGAATATGGTAATGAAATTGTATTAGTAGACTGTGGACTAGAATTTCCAGAAGATGACATGCTAGGTGTAGATTTAGTTATTCCAGATGTAACATACCTAGAAAAAAACAAAGAAAAAATAAAAGGTTTAGTAGTAACACATGGTCATGAAGATCATATTGGTGCAATACCTTATGTATTAAAACAAGTAAACATGCCTATTTATGCTACTAAATTAACAATAGGATTAATAAAAAATAAACTAGAAGAACATAAATTACTTTCATCTACAAAATTAGTAACTGTAGAACAAGGTCAAACAATTAATTTTGGAAATATTAAAGTAGAATTTATAAGAAGTAGTCACAGTATACCAGATTCTGTAATGCTTGGAATTCATACACCAGTTGGAACAATTCTTCATACAGGTGACTTTAAAGTAGACTATACACCTATTGATGATCAAGTAATGGATTTTGGTAGAATTGCTGAACTTGGAAATAAGGGGATACTTGCATTAATGTCAGATAGTACTAACTCTGAAAGAAAAGGATATACTATGTCAGAAAGTACAGTTGGAGATGTATTTGATAGATTATTTCAAAATAATAGAAAAAGAATAGTGGTAGCAACATTTGCTTCAAATGTACACAGAGTTCAACAAATTGTTAATTCAGCAAAGAAATACGGAAGAAAGATTGCAGTTTGTGGTAGAAGTATGATTAATATGATAGAAACAGCAAGAGAAATTGGATATATTGATGCACCTGAAAATATGTTTATAGATATTGATATGATAAAAAATTATACAGATGATCAATTAGTAATTATAACTACAGGAAGTCAAGGAGAAACTATGTCAGCATTGACTAGAATGGCTGCAGGAGAACATAAAAAAGTTGTTATAACTCCAAATGATATGGTTATAATTTCTGCAACTCCAATACCAGGAAATGAAAAATTGGTTTCTAATGTTATAAATGAGCTTATGCAAATTGGAGCAGAAGTTATTTATAGTGCATTAGAAGATGTACATGTTTCAGGACATGCTTGCCAAGAAGAACAAAAATTAATTTTATCTTTAGCAAGACCAAAATATTTTATACCAGTTCATGGAGAATATAGACAACTAAGAGCTCATGCTGAAACTGGTAAGAAGATGGGAATACCACCTGAAAACATTTTTATACTTGAAAATGGAAAAACACTTGAATTAAATAGAAAAGAAGCAAAGATAACAACATCAGTTCCTTGTGGTAAAATATTAGTAGACGGTCTTGGAGTAGGAGATGTTGGAAATATAGTTCTTCGTGATAGACAACATTTATCACAAGATGGTTTAATAGTTATTGTAATGACAATGGATGGAAACACAGGTGAAATAGTTTCAGGACCAGATGTAGTATCAAGAGGGTTTGTTTATGTAAGAGAATCTGAAACATTAATGGATGATGTAAAGAAAGTTATTAATGAAGAAGTAAGAGGATTTGAAGAAGATGGAATAAGAGATTGGGCAACAATAAAATCAACATTAAAAGATGATTTAAGAGATTATATATTCCAAAGAACAAAACGTAACCCAATGATTTTACCTATTATAATGGAAGTTTAATAAAAAGCAGTAACACCAAGGAGATAGAGCCTTGGTGTTATTAATTTGCTTTTTTACAGGCTTTTACATACTTGTTATTGTAAATTATTAAAAAATAGAGTATAATATACAAAGATTTTTTAGATAAAGAGAGGGAAGAATATGGATTATAAGGATTTAGCAAATTTAATATTTCCAGATGCAAAGGAAATTTCATATTATGAAGAAAAGTATCCAGAAAGAAACTTACCAGAAGGAGCAGTAGTGTCAAGATTTGCACCAAGTCCTACAGGTTTTGTTCACGTAGGAGGATTATACCAATCTTTGGTTGCAAAAGAAATGACTAAAAAGACAGGAGGAGTATTCTTCTTAAGAGTTGAAGATACAGATCAAAAAAGAGAAGTTGAAAATGGTGTTACAGATATAGTAAACTCATTAAAAGACTTTGATATGGCTCCAGATGAAGGAATGGTATCAGAAACAGAAGAAATAGGAAATTACGGACCATATAAACAATCATTAAGAAAAGATATATATGAAGCTTATGCAAAATATTTACTTTCTCAAGGTAAAGCTTATCCTTGTTTTTGTACACCAGAAGAAGTAGAAGAAATAAGAAAAAAACAAGAAGCAGCTAAAATTAGACCAGGATATTATGGCGTGTGGGCAAAGTGTAGAAACTTAACAGTAGAAGAAGCTGCTGGAAAGATAAAAAATGGAGAAAAATATATAATACGTTTTAAATCACCAGGAAGAGAAGATAGAAAAATTAAACATCATGATGTAATAAAAGGAAATGTAGACTTTCCAGAAAATGATCAAGACATAGTAATAATTAAAGCTGATGGATTACCAACATATCATTTTGCTCATGCAGTAGATGATCATTTAATGAGAACAACACATGTAATACGTAGTGATGAATGGCTTTCTTCAGTTCCTTTACATTTACAATTATTCCATGAATTAGGGTTTAAAGCACCAAAATATGCTCATATAGCCCCAATAATGAAGAATGATAATGGGAATAAACGTAAACTAAGTAAAAGAAAAGATCCAGAAGCAGCAGTAAGTTATTATAAAGAAGAAGGAATACACCCAACAGCTGTTAAGGAATACTTATTAAATATAGCAAATTCTACATTTGAAAATTGGAGAAGAGCAAATCCAGATAAAGATATGGATGAATTTGATTTTAATTTAAATAAGATGAGTGTCAGTGGAGCTTTATTTGATATGGTAAAATTACTAGACATAGGAAAAACTGTAATATCAAAAATGACTGCAGAAGAAGTGTATGAAAATAGCTTAAATTGGGCAAAAGAATATGATAAAGAATTAGAAGAAATGCTAAAAGATAAAGAATATTCATTAAAAGTATTAGGAATAGAAAGAGGAAATAAAAAGCCTAGAAAAGATATTTCAAAATGGTCTGAAGTAAAGAATAATATTATATATATGTATGATAATAAATTTTTAAATGAAGACATATCATATGATTATGCAAAGATATCAGATAAAGAAGAAATAAATAAAATCTTAAAATTATATATTGATGAATATTTTGATATAGATCATGATAAAGAAACATGGTTTAATAATATTAAAGATTTAGCAGAAAAAGTAGGATATGCAAGAGAAGTAAAAGAGTTTAAAAAAGAGCCAGAAAAATGGCCAGGACATGTTGGAGATATTAGTACAGTTATAAGAGTTGCTTTAACAGGAAGACAAAATACACCTGACATGTATGAAATAATGCAAGTATTAGGTAGAGAAAGTGTTATTAATCGTTTAAATAAAGCTATGAAATAAAGAACTATTTTAGTAAAGGAGGGTGCAAGTAATGGAATATAATATAGGAGATATAGTAAGAACTAAAAAACAGCACCCTTGTGGTAGTAAATTATGGGAAATAACAAGGGTAGGAGTAGATTTTAAACTTAAATGTTTAGGATGTGGTCATACTATAATGTTAGAAAGACAAAAAGCTTTAAAAATGATAGTAAGAAAAGTAGAAAATGAAGATAAATAAAAAATAAAACAAACTGCTATTTTAATAGTAGTTTGTTTTATTTTTATATATATTTCTCAATCTCTTCCCAAACTTTTTCAGAATAAATTTTTCTTTCTGAAGAATAAGGCAAAAACGTAAAATCTTTTAAAGGATTTAATTCATTTTGTAAATCTTTTACATAAGAATCTACTTTAGTTACAGCTATTTTATCAGCTTTATTTGCAATAATAATACATGGACTATTAGAATTTATAACATATTGATACATTAATCTATCATTTTCAGTAGGAGAATGTCTTATATCAATTAAGAAAATAATCAGAGCTATATGTTTGCTCTTTTTTAAATATTCTTCTATAAACCCACCTACTTTGACTTGCTCTGCTTTTGACATTTTACTATAACCATAACCAGGTAAATCAACAAAGTAAAATTTATTATCCATATTGTAAAAATTAATTTGTCTTGTTTTACCAGGTTCGCTACTAGTTCTAGCTAGTTTTTTTCTATTAATCATGCTATTTATAAATGATGACTTACCTACATTTGATTTACCTACTAGCACAATTTGAGGTAAATCATCATCAGGATATTGTTTTGGATTAACTGCTGATATTTTAAATTCAGGATTTTTTATTATCATAATTACTCCTTTCTTATTATTCAAAATAATTAAGATTTCTAAAGAATGAAAAAGTTTTATAAAGTAAAACATATAATGGTTTTAAATACAAAAAAATTAATATTTGAATTTTTTTGAAATTTGAAAGTATATGTGTATTAAGTAATAGTTTCTTATTTTTCTTTATGATTTTGGTAGTATATTTATTTGGTCTAGTAAAGAAAGTATTTTTTAAAATAGAACTATTATAAAAAAGTAAACAGAAAAGTACATAGTTTAATCTAACACTTTCTATAGGACTATCATATATTTTTGTAGTAAACTTAAGAACTTCTTTTGAACTTAGGATACAATCAAAACTATTAGAGATTTTACTATTCATAATAGATGATTTTCTACGTCTATAAAAGTATAAGGGTGATGAATCATATACTATAATATTTGATTTATAAAAAAGCTTATAAGTTGTATATTGATCTTCACATATTTTATTAACAGGATATTTAATATTATTAAATAAATGTTTCTTATACAATTTACCACAAGCAGAAACTGAAAAGTATCTCATTCTATAACTATAATCTATAGCATCTTTACTATTTAATGTCATATAGATATTAGGAAATAAAGGATATTTATTTCCACTTTTAGTTAATAGCGTATATGCGATAATAGAAATATCTGCATTTTCTTTTTGCATGTTTTTATATAAAACATCTATCATAGTAGTATCAATAATATCATCAGAATCAACAAAGGTAATTAAATTGCCTTTTGATTGATTTATACCGATATTTCTTGAGTCTGATAGTCCAGTATTTTCTTTATGAATTACTTTTATACGTTTATCTTTTTTAGAATAGTTATCACAAATATCACCAGAAGAATCTGTTGAACCATCATCAATTAAAATAATTTCAATATTAGAATAAGTTTGATAGATTAAACTATCAATACATTCCGATAGATATTTTTCTACATTATATACAGGAACGATTATTGATATTAATTCATTTTTGACATTTTTATCAATCATTAATACACTCCAAATCTATATATACAAAATTATAATTATAGTTTACTATAGTTTTATATAATAATTATCTCAAATACTTTAGATTATTAATCTCGAATGATTTTATTCTAACATAAGGTTTAAATTTTTTCAACTTTACTAAATTGAGAAAATTTCTAAAATATGGTATAATAAAATTTAAGCAACTTGCAAATGTTTAAAAAGAAAAAGAGAGGCCTACGAACATGAAGAAAAATGGAAAAAAGAAAAGCGTAGAAGAAGAACTTAAGGAAGCAACAAGGAGAGTAAGGACAATGCCGACATACGGCGATCCATATCTCAAAATGCTGAAAGAGGCAACTCTAAAAGACTGCGAAGAGGCCGAGAAAATTCATGCCAGAACGCAGCAAATTTTAGCTGAAGCCAAAATAGAATTGGATGAATACAGCTAAGATGAAGAATAAGGACCGATACTTTCGCAAAGTAAAGGTCCTATTTTTTTATGATTTTATATCAATTTTATTAAAGACTATTTCTTAGGTACTAATTTATCAATTCCACCCATATATGGTCTTAATACTTCTGGAATATTTATACTTCCATCTTTATTATAGTTATTTTCTAAAAATGCAATTAACATACGAGGTGGAGCAACTACAGTATTGTTTAAAGTATGTGCATAATAGTTTCCCTTTTCACCTTTTATTCTAATACCTAAACGTCTTGCTTGAGCATCTGTTAAGTTTGAACAACTTCCAACTTCAAAGTATTTTTGTTGTCTTGGACTCCATGCTTCAACATCACAGCTTTTAGCTTTTAAATCAGCTAAATCTCCACTACAACATTCAAGAGTACGAACTGGAATATCCATACTTCTAAATAATTCAACTGTGTATGACCATAATTTATCATACCATTTCCAGCTATCTTCTGGTTCACATACTACAATCATTTCTTGCTTTTCAAATTGATGTATACGATATACACCACGTTCTTCTATACCATGTGCTCCTTTTTCTTTTCTAAAACATGGTGAGTATGAAGTCATTGTATATGGCATATCAGCTTTTTGTAAGATCTGTCCTTTAAATTTTCCTATCATAGAATGTTCACTTGTACCAATTAAGTAAAGATCTTCACCTTCAATTTTATACATCATAGCATCCATTTCCTCAAAACTCATTACACCTGTAACGACATCACTACGAATCATAAAAGGTGGAATGCAATAAGTAAATCCTTTGTTAATCATAAAATCTCTTGCGTATGAAAGTATTGCTGAATGTAATCTTGCAACATTACCCATTAAGTAGTAAAAACCATTTCCAGCAACTCTACGAGCAGAATCTAAATCTAAACCATCTAAGCTTTCCATTATATCAGCATGATAAGGAACTTCATAATCTGGAACAACAGGTTCACCAAATTTTTCTATTTCAACATTTTTACTATCGTTTTCACCAATTGGAACTGAATCATGAATTATATTAGGTATTTTCATCATTCTTTCTGTTATTGCTTCTGAATATTCATTTTCTAATTTTTCATTTTGTGAAAGTTCGCTATTGATTTTTTGAACTTCTGCTTTTATTTTTTCTGCTTCATCTTTTTTGCCAGATTTCATCAAATTACCGATTTCAGAACTTAAGGAATTTCTTTTCATTCTAAGTTCATCACCTTTTAATTTTGCTTCTCTGTTTTTTTGATCAAGATCTAATACTTCATCAACTAAAACAAGTTTATGATCTTGAAATTTTTTCTTAATGTTTTCTTTTACAACATCAGGATTTTCTCTTAAAAACTTAATGTCTATCATAAAAACTCCTCCTTACAATATATATTTAAAATTAATATACTAAAATAATATAATGAAAATTAAAACATTTAATTAATTTGATTTGTTTTATTATAAATACAAAAATCGCCCTTATACTATATATAAGGACGAATATAATCCGCGGTGCCACCTTAATTAATCAAAAATTGACATCTCTAAAATGCTTATAACCTAGCATCACACGGTTTTACTTTCATAAAAAAACTCTAAAAGTAGATTCGCATAATATTTTAAACTATTTACACCAACCATAGTCTCTCTATATAAAATTAATTATGTTACTATTCTTTTATCAAATGTTTATCAATATTAACAATGATAATATTTTACCACCAAATAAAAAAAATATCAAGAAAAATTTACTAAAATGTGGATATATGGATAGAATAATAATGATTTTGTTAAAAGGTGGTAATTAATTTATGATAAAAGAATTCATACTATTTTTTATTTACTCAATTTTAATTGTTTTAATTTCAAAATATGTTTTAATAAAAATTTTAAGAAATATTGCAGAAAATTTAAAATTAAAACCAAAGATAGTAGGAAATATAGCTGGATTTACAACATCTATTCCAGAACTTTTGACTGTGTCTTTTTCTGCTGTAACAGGACTATTAGATACAGCAATATTTAATGTTATTAGTTCAAATATAATAAATTTAATTCAATATATTACTACAATAGTTATAAATAAAAATCAAAGAAAGTTAAGAAACAAGGCGATTAAAATAGATCTTCTTCTTGTGATTGTAACTATTATTATTCCAATTATAATTTTTTTTCTTAACATTCAAATTAATACTATTTATATTTTATTGTTTATAATATTATTTTATATATTTAATAAAATTAGTAAAAATGCTCATAAATTATATACCAAAAAAGATATAAATGATATTGAGAGAATTAATGAAAAAAGAAATAGAGAATATTCTAAAAAAGATTTATTTATTAATATAGTTATACTAATATTATCTGCAATTGGATTATATTTTATTGGAAATTTATTAGGTGATACTTTAGAAATATTATGCGAGAAATTGAATGTACCAGAATTTATAGTAGGAATATTGCTTGGCATGATTACAAGTATTCCTGAATTTATTACATTTTTTGAATCTCAAAAACACCATAAAGATAAAACATCACATGAAGGAATTATTGAAGCTACAAGTAATTTACTATTTTCTAATATGATGAATTTGTTTATAATTCAGTCAGTTGGAATAATTCTATTTCTAATATTTGCATAAAATGAATAAATTTACATGAATAAGAATAAAATAATATAAATAATAAATATATTGGAGGATATATGTACGAGAAATATATTAAAGAAGAAAAGATAGAAGATAGATCTGAGGAGGAGAAAAACTTAGAATTAATAGTAAGTATTATAAAAACAAAAAATGAATTGGAAGAAGCATATAAAAATTTTGAATTTGCAGAGGAAGGGCTAATAGATTATTATTCGTATCAGATAAAAGCAAATCAGACAAAATTAGATTATCTTATGAAAAAAGCTCATAAAAAAGGAATTGTATTGGACATGGTTAATGAAATATATATAAGAAAAAACAAAGCTTAATATTAAAAGAATATTTGTCCTAATATTAACATATCTTTTATAAAGGGGTGCTAATATATGGATATAAATTCAGTTGGAACTTTTATAATATGTATAGTTTTATTATTTATTATAGGAAAAGTATTTATATGGCCATTAAAAAAAATCTTAAAACTAGTTTTTAATTCAATTTTAGGCGGACTCTTAATTTATATAATCAATATAATTGGAATGAATTTTGGGTTCCATATAGGATTAAATTTACTAACTTCAATATTAGTAGGAATTTTAGGAATACCAGGAGCAATATTATTAGTTTTTCTTAAAATAATAATTCGGGTAAATATAAATAAAAAAATAAAATTTGTTGTAAACAATAAATTTATATGATAATATCTGATTATAAAACTATGGGAGATACAAATGAAAGAAAACGAAGAAGAATTTGATGAAGAAGAATATAGGAGAATAATTGAAGAATATGAGAATTCATTAGAGGAATATGATGATTTTGAAGATGACTTTAGAGATTTAAATACAGGAATATGTGCTTTAGATAGAACATATATTTTTGATAAACGTGTAGAAAAATTAGTTGATATTTTTGATGAAGCAATTTCGTTTATAGAAGAACATACTGATTTACCTAGAGATGAAATTATAAATAGAATAAATTCAAAAATCATTGAGATAGAATTAGCAGATGGATATAAAGATAATCAATATGGTATTGGAAATGTAGATAATGTATTTAATATTCTGAGTGTTAATGTAAATATACTAGAAGAGGATAAAGAAATAATATATGAATTTATTAGACATGAAATGACTCATATGTTAAGTGGTGAATTAGTAAAAAAATTCTGGCAAAAAAGACCAACTTTAATTTCTGGATATTCTAGAGAAGATGTTTTTGATTTTGAGACAGAAGAACCTAAAAAAGAGAACGAATATTTTAATGAAGCTGTAGTAGAAATGTTTGCTTATCAAGATGAAGATTATAGAGAAGAAGAGGCTTTTGGACATACTGTATATACTAATCAGGATTTTAATGAAGGATATTATGCAATAAATTCCAATATCATAAGACAAATGATGCTGGCAAGGGGAATTGATAAAAACACTTTGTTTAGAGGGTTATATGATAGAAATACAGCAAGAAAAGTAGAAAAGAGCTTTGATAGAAAAGTATTTAAAGAGTTATCAAGAAATATGGATGATATATCTAATGGAATTTATGAATATTGGAGCTTAGAAGATTCAGAAGAAGATGGAAAAGAAAATCAAGAATTAGATTCTAAAATACAAGGAAAGAAAAGATTAATTACTGATAAAATAAAATCTTCAGAGAAAATGGTTATAGATAGAATTTTGATGCCAAGATTAAATAAATTATCTCCTGAAAAAAGAGAGGAACTATTATCTGAATATGACAAATTTTTAATATGTGAAAGAGATTATTTTAGGCAAAGAACTCATTATCAAGCAGTAGCAAAACCGGTAGGAAGGAATGATGATAAACCATGGCTTAAAAGAGTAGAAGTAGATGTTAATGAAGTTTTAGAAAAACAAGGAGAGAAGCGGACAAGGCAAAAAGCAACATATAGGGAAAGAAGAAAAATAATAAAAGTGAGCAAATTAGTAGGTTTTGCTCACTTTGTTATTCTATGTTATTTATTTTAATTCTATTATTTTTATTTTTTATAATTTATATTCTATGTTTTTATTCTATATTATTTTTTATTTATATCTAATCTTTGGTTATTAAAATATTTTTCCTTTGTGATATATAATAAATTTAATTAATTAACTAAATTTGTATTCATAAATACTAATTTATTCAACTGTTACTGATTTTGCAAGATTTCTTGGCTTATCTACATCTAAACCTTTAAATTTAGAGATGTAGTAAGAAAGAAGTTGCATAGGAATAACAGATAGAATAGGTGAGATAAGAGGATTGGTTTCAGGTATATTTAATACATAATCAAAATGTCCATTAGGTATAATTTGATTTGTTATAATTAATGTTTTGGCTCCTCTTGTTATAACTTCTTGAATATTACTAATTGATTTTTCAACTAGATTAGGATTTGTTATGATACCTATTACTGTAACTCCATTTTCTATAAGTGCTATAGGTCCATGCTTTAATTCACCTGCAGCATATGCTTCAGAATGAATATATGAAATTTCTTTTAGTTTTAGAGATCCTTCTAATGCAACATTGTAATCAGAACCTCTTCCTAAGAAAAACATATCTTTTTCAGTATATACTTTTTTAGCAAAATTCTTTATTGGATCTACATTAGCTAATATTTGTTCAATTTTTGAAGGTAAATCTATTAAATCAGATTTTAGATTTTCAATTTCTGATTCATTAGAAGTACCAAGAACTTCAGCAAAATACATAGCTAAAATTGCAATTAATGCTACTTGAGATGTATATGCTTTTGTTGATGCAACAGCTATTTCAGGTCCAGCGTGAGTATATATAGAATAGTCAGCTTCTCTTGTAATTGAACTTCCGATAACATTTGAAATAGCAAGAGTTTTTGCTCCATGTTCTTTTGCAAGTTTTAATGCTGCAATTGTATCAGCTGTCTCACCGGATTGACTAATATATATGCATAAAGTATGTTCATCAATTATAGGGTTTCTATATCTAAATTCAGAAGCGATATCTACTTCTGTTGGTATTTTGCATAAATGTTCCATTAATGCTTTTCCAGCTAATCCAGCATGCCATGCTGTACCACATGCTACAAAGAAAATTCTATTAATACTAGACAAATATTCTTTAGAAATATCTATATCATCAAAAGAACATTTTTCTCCAAGTTTAAATCTTGAACCAATTGTTTCTCTTATTGCTGTAGGTTGTTCATTTATTTCTTTTAACATATAGTCTTCATAACCATCTTTACCTGCAGCATTAGCATCCCACTCAATATTTTTGATAGCTTTATTATGTTCAATTAAGCCATTATCAAAAAATCTAACTTTACTTTTTGAAACAACTGCAAATTCATTATCATCTAATAAATAAAATTCTTTGGTATGCTTTAAGATTGCAGGAATATCAGAAGCGATAAAGTTTTCACCTTTGCCTTTACCTATAACTAAAGGACTATCTTTTCTGACTACAATAATTTCATCAGGACAAATTGGTGAAATTGCTTCTATAGCATAACTACCTTTTAAATCATATACAGCAGATTTAACTGCTCCTAAAAATCTTTCTTTTTTATCTTCTAAAATTGATACAGGTCCATTAGTATAATAGTAATGAATTAAGTTAGGAATAACTTCTGTATCAGTTTGAGATAGAAAATTATATCCGTTTTTGCTCAAGAATTCTCTTAATTCAGAATAATTTTCTATAATTCCATTATGAACAACAGCAAAAGTTTTACTATTATCCATATGTGGGTGAGAGTTTTCTTTTGAAGGTTTACCATGTGTTGCCCATCTAGTATGAGCGATACCGACAGTACCTTCTAAATCATTTATACCTTCTATATTGTATAAATTGTTAACTCTACCTTTATCTTTCATAACTTTTATTTCGGCTTTTTCAATTGTAGCAATTCCAGCTGAATCATAACCTCTATATTCTAGACATAAAAGGCCATCTATCAGCACAGGGGTTGCTTTTTTATTGCCTATGTATCCTACGATACCACACATAAAAAATACCTCCTTAAAATATATTTAAGAAAGCACTACAAATAAAGATTACCCTACTAGTATTGTATTCTAATATTACTATTAGGTTTTGACTAGTATTTGTGGCAGTAATCCGATGCCAAGAAACCATCCGCCGAATATTTCGATAAAGTTTCTAACCTCGTCAACGTATAAAATATACGTCCTGGCGCTTACACTAACAAAATTACACTCCTTTCCTTCTAAATTTTATATTTGTAAAGCATTTCTTAGTATATGGTAGTATATTACTATAAATTTGAAAATGTGTCAAATTGAATAATTAATAATAAAAAATGTCTTAAAGATACTGATAAATCAAAAAATTTAATAAATTACTTGTAAAAAATCAAAAAATATGTTAGAATAGTTAGCGTTAGAAAATAGCTTAGCTATTTTTCCTTACTTATGACATTTATGTTCATAGGTTATATATCCATAAGGAGGTGAAAGATAATGAATAAATACGAGAGTGTTGTCATTATTAATCCAAATGTTGAAGAAAATGCATTAAAAGAATTAACAGACAGATTTACAACATTAATTAATAGTGATGGAAAAGTAGAACAAGTTAATGATTTAGGAAAGAAAAAATTAGCTTATGAAGTAAAGAAAAATAAAGAAGGATACTATGTAGTATTTGATTTCGAAGCTAATCCAAGCTTAATCGCAGAACTTGAAAGAAATTACAGAATCACTGATGAAGTAATAAAATTTATAGTTATAAAAAAATAATTAACTAACTAACTAACCCACAAATCGGGGGCCTTTAATATACGAAAGGTAAATGGTGTAAAATATGAATAAAGTAATTTTAATGGGAAGATTAACAAGAGACCCAGAAGTAAGATATACTCAAACAAGTAATACACTTGTAGCTTCTTTTAGCTTAGCAGTTAATAGAAGATTTGTAAGACAAGGAGAAGAAAGACAAGCGGACTTCATAAATGTAGTAGCTTGGGGAAAACTTGGAGAGTTTTGTAGTAAATATTATAAAAAAGGTCAACAAGTAGCAATAACAGGAAGATTACAAACAAGAACATGGGATGATGAACAAGGACAAAAACATTATGTTACAGAAGTTGTAGCAGAAGAAGCATATTTTGCAGATAGCAAAAGAGATGGAACAGATACAGGTTCATCAACATTTGATGCTACATTTGGTGCAATGCCATCTGCAGGATCAAATTCAGATTTTGAAATATCTTCAGGTGATGATTTACCATTTTAAAGTAAATTTAGAGATAAAGTAAATTATTATACATATATAAATAAGTAAAAACTACTTAAACCTTATAAATTTAGTCAAGTAAGGGGGTAAGAAAATGGCTGACAAGAAAAATAAAAGAAATAATAGAAACAATAATGCTGATAATGATTACAATCCAAAATTTAGAAAAATGAGAAAGAAAGTATGTCCTTTATGTGCTGACAAAAACTTAGTATTAGATTATAAAAATGCTGATCAAATAAGAAAATTTGTTAATGATAAAGGAAAAATACTTCCAAGAAGAGCAACTGGAGCTTGTGCAAAACATCAAAGAGATATAACATTAGCAGTAAAAAGAGCAAGACAAATAGCAGTATTACCATATACAGCAGAATAATATTCATAAATTAAGAGATAAAAAGCAATATAGAGATTTTCTATATTGTTTTTTTGTGTTTGTAAATACTAATATTACTAGTTGAAAATAAAGTAGAAAGATGATAATATAACAAATGATAAAATAAAGGAAAATATAAAAATATGAAGGATAAAAAAATAATAATAGATAATGTTTATATAGTAATAATTTGCTTATGTATTATATTTTCAAGTTTATTTATAGGAAGTCCTATAAATAGAAACTCTGGAATATTATTAGCAATAATAAATACATCAGCTGTCATTTACATTATATTAAATATGTTTTTTAATAAAGATAATAAAATAAAATTTAATATATTATTAATTATTACCTTTATTATGCTGATTTCAAGTGCACTTCCTTTAATATTTAATACTTATGTCAGTTTGTCAGGTACTATCGATAATATTTTAGATGCAGTTGGAATAGTATCACTAATTATATTAATATTTTACAATGAAAATAGAAATAAAAAGAAATATATAATAAATTCTATATTAATATCAGGTATAATTTTATGTATCATAAGCATAGATAACTTGACTACAAATGTATTTACAAATTTTTTAGAGAAAATAGGAAATGGAAGATTTTTTAGTGCAGATGGAAGACAGATTTCAAGTTTAGGATATCCAAACTCTTTTGCAGTATATATTGGATTATGCTTTATTTTATCTATTGGTAGACTAATAGAAACGAAAAAAAGCCTGAATAAATTGATATATTCAAGTATTTTAGTACTTTTCATTTCATTAATATTATTATCATATTCAAGAGGAACATATATTTTTTTAGGAATAATATTATTAATATATATATTTACCATAAATGAAAATAAAAACAAAATTAATTTATTTCTTACAAGTATAAGTACATTTATATTATCTATTTGTTTTATGAAAATATATGTAAGCTTAATGGCCACTAAGCAATTTCTTCTTATATATCCAAGCATCATAATACTATGCTTAATAAATGCCATAATGCAAATTATTATTAGTAAAATAAGTACTAAATTAGAAAAAGTTGATATGAAAAAAGTACTAATTGTACTTGCAATTTTATTATTATGCGGTATAGGATTATTCTTTTTTCTTTTTAGGTTTACAAAACCATTAGAGCTTTTTTCTAGAGGAAAATCAGAAACAGAATATATACAAACTATAGATTATATAACAAGTGAAAATGGATTTGATGTAGAAATAGAATTAGAAGCAAAATCTAAAACAGAAGAAGGAATGCAATATGGAATAGTAATAGCAGAAAAAAGTATATATAATGATACTTTAAAAGAACATTACATAGAGTTAAATAATTTTAAAGGAAAAAAGGAAATAAAAATAGAAAAACAAAAAGATGTGAAATATCTAGAAATTAAATATCAGAACTATAGTATAAAAAATAGTGGAGGACTTACTATTTACTCATTAAAGATAAATGGTAAAAATGCTATATTGGACTATAAATATTTACCTAAAGAAATTGTATATAAAGTAAAGACGATATTTAATAATCCTTTTTCTGTAACTGAAAGATTCACATTTTATAAAGATGGATTAAAGGTTGCAAGTAACCACCCTATTTTAGGACAGGGGGGAGATGCATGGAAATATTTAGAACAATCAGTTCAAGAATATAAATATTATGCAAGTGAAGTTCATTCTTATCCTATAGAAGTATTTATAGATAATGGAATATTAGGCTTGATTAGTGTAATCACTTTATATTTATTAGCATTTTATTTATTCTTTAAACAAATGAAAAATAATCAAGTAAATTATTTGATATTAGGAATACTATTAGTTTTAGGGCATAGCATTATTGATTTTGATATGTCATTTATGGTTATTCAATTAGCCTTATTTTCTATATTTGCTTTATGTATGAATTGTATGGAAATGCAAATAAGAAGAAATAAAGTAAATATAATTATTAGATCAATATTATTGATTACATTAGTATTAGGATGTATATTTAATATATTAAGAGGTGTAAGTGAACAGATTTATTGGATTAATATAAATAAATCAAATAATCAAATAGAACAAGCAAAAGAAATATATAAGATTTATCCATGGAATAATAATGTATTAATATATATATTAAATAATACAAATAATACAGAAGAAAATGAAAAATATGTATATTATGCTATAAAATATGAACCTTTTTTAGAGCAAAATTTAATAATTGAAAAAGCGCTAGATAATAATATGCCAGAAGGAATAATTATGAAATTGATATATAAAAGTATAAATTCAAAACCTAAAGATTTAGAAAATATGTTAGAATGCTATAATATACTAGATAAGTATGAAAATAATATAAAAAATCCAGAAAAAATAAATAAACTAAAAGAAAAAATAAAACATGATATTTTAGAAAATTTAAATAAAATTGAATATAGAGTTGATATTAATCTAAAGGATAAATATATTAAAAATTTAAACTAAGAAAGGTCTAAACATGAATACTTTTTCTCTAGTTATTGCTACAATAAAACGAAGAAAGGAACTTGAAGAATTATTAGAATCTATAACTAGAATTAACAGTAAATCATTATTAGAAGTTATAATAATAGATCAAAATGAAAACGGGTTTTTATTAGATATAATAAAGAAATATAAACAAAAACTACCAATAAAATATACTAATGTAAATTTTAAAGGAAGTTCAAAAGCAAGAAATTACGGTGCGAAAATAGCAAAGGGAAGTATAATAGGTTTTCCAGATGATGATTGCGAAATTTTGCAAAATACATTAAATAAAGTAAATGAAATTTTTGAAAATAATAAAGATGTAATTGCAGTATTTGGTAGAGTGCAGGATAAAAAAGGAAATAAAGATATAATAAATTATCTAAAAAGATCAACAAACATAAATTACTTTAACTTATATAAAGCAGCAATAGAATGTAGTTTTTTTATTAAAAGAGAAGAATTTATAGAAATAGGGGGATTCGACGAAAACTTAGGCCCTGGAAACTACTATGCATTTGATGAAGGGGCTGATATTTTCTTTAGACTATTATATAAAAAGCAGGTAATGAAATATATTAAAGACACTTTTTTTTATCATCCTTCTAAAAAGGATGAGTTGAATTTTAATAACTTATACAATCAAGGATTAGGACAAGCCGGACTTGCAAAGAAACATTTGAAGAAATATAAAAGATTTATACCATATTTTTTATTTATGTTAAAAAATTTAAAAGCTTTTATATTATTCTTTAAAGGAAAATTAACAAATGACAAAGTGTTGGAACATAGAAATAGAATAATCTTAGTTGGAAGAAGAGATGGATTAAGGAGTAAAATAGAAATATGAAAATTGCATTTGTTCATGATTGGCTTACATCATTTGGTGGAGCAGAAAGAGTTTTATTAAAGTTACATGAAAATTTTCCTAAAGCACCTATATATACATTAGTTTATAACAAAAAGAATATGGAAAAGTATTTTTCAAATATCAAAGTAATTACATCATTTATGCAAAAAATACCAGGATCAAAAAAGCATTATAGGGAAATGCTTCCTTTAATGCCTATGGCAATAGAACAATTTAATTTAAAAGATTATGATCTAATTATAAGTTCATCTTCAGCATGTGCAAAAGGAATAAATGTAAGTAGCAAAACAATACATATATGCTATTGTCATACTCCTATGAGATATGCTTGGGATATGTATAATGAGTATAATGATTCAAAAAACAAGATAAAAAAATTTATAATAGCAAAAAGTATGAGCAAATTAAGAATATGGGATTATGTATCATCAAATAGAGTAGATTATTTTATTGCAAACTCAGAAAATGTAAGAAAAAGAATAGAAAAACATTATAGAAGAGAAGCTTATGTAATATATCCTCCAATAAAAAATGAATTTTATGGAGCTTGTAAAAATGAAGAGATACAAGACTATTATTTATTAGTTACAAGATTAGTAAAATATAAAAGTACAGAATTAATAATTAAAGCATTTAATGAAAATGGTAAGAAATTGGTTATTATTGGTACAGGACCTGATGAAAAGAAATTAAAAAGGATAGCAAAAAATAATATTAAATTTCTAAAAAATGTTTCGGATGAAGAATTAAAGAATTATTATAAAAAATGTAAAGCGTTCGTATTTATGGCAGAAGAGGATTTTGGAATGGTTATGGCAGAAGTACAAGCATCAGGTAGACCAGTAATTGCTTATGAAAAGGGTGGAGCAAAAGAAATAGTAATAGATGGAAAAACAGGAATATTAGTAAAAGAAAAAAATATTGAGAAATTAAATGAAGCAGTAGAAAAAATGGAAAAAGAATATTTAAACTATAGTTCTGAAGAAATAATAAAAAATGCAAAAAGGTTTAGTGAAGATGAGTTTAAGAATAAAATTAATGAATTTATAGAAAGAGTAATAGAAGAACATAAAATTAATATAAATTAAGTGATAGGGTTAATATAAATGAAGTATGTTATAAATGGAAAGATATTTACTAAAAAACGAATAACTGGACTTTTAAGATATATGATAGAATTGCTAAAAGTAATTGATAAGAAAATTGAAAATATTAAAGAAATAGAGATTGAAATATTGATTCCTGAAAAAACATATAATTTACCAGAATTAAAGAACATTAAGTATGTTGTAAAAGGTAAGCTAATAGATAATATATGGGAGCAAATTACGTTATATTTATATGCTAAGAAAACCAAAAGAACAATAATAAATATGAGCAATACTGCTCCAATATTAAAACCAGATATACTAATAGTACATGATATAAATATAACAAAGAATAGTAGTCAATTTAATTTTATAAAAGTTCTTTTTTATAAAATTTTGTATTCTCTGAACATAAAAAGAGCAAAGAAATTAATAACAGTATCTAATTTTTCTAAAGAAGAAATATCAAAATATTATAAGATAGATAAAAACAAAATAATCGTGGTACCAAATGCATGGCAACATGTAAATAGAATTAAAGAGAAAACAAAAACAAAGGCAAGTACTGTGTTAAATTACGATATAGTACAAAGTAATAATAACGATAAAAAAGAATATTTCTTTACATGGGGATCAATTGATAAGCATAAGAATATAGAATGGGTATATGAAGTAGCAAAACATAATACAAATTATAACTTTTATATTTCTGGACTTATGATAAATAAAAAGATAATGAAAAATAAAGAATTAGATAAAATAAGTAATGTTAAATATTTAGGTTATGTACCCGATGAAGAGATAATAGATATTATAGTAAATAGTAAAGCTTTAATAGCACCATCTTTATATGAAGGATTTGGACTTACAGTAATTGAAGCATTAGCATTAGGTACTAAGATAATTATATCAGATATTCCTGTTTTTAGAGAAATATATGGAAATTCAGCATATTATATTGACCCATATAATCCAGATATTAATTTGGATAAGCTATTAGATAAAAATATAAATAGTAGAGAAGATGTTCTAAAAAAATATGATTGGGAGAGATCTGGAGATATATTATTAAATGAAATATTAAAGGAGTAAAAATGGATATAATAATATTAGCTGGTGGACTTGGTACAAGGCTAAGAAGTGTTGTAAGTGATGTACCAAAGGTAATGGCACCTGTAAATAATAAACCTTTTTTAGAATATATATTAGAATATATAAATAAATTTAATTTTACAAATGTTATATTAGCTGTTGGATATAAATCTGAAATTATAGAAAAATATTTTAAAGATAAGTATAAAAGATTAAATTTAATATATTCAAAAGAAACAGAGCCACTTGGAACAGGTGGGGCAATAAAAAAAGCTATGAGTTATTCAAAAGAAGAAAATATAGTTGTAATAAATGGAGATATTATTGCTAAAATAGATTATAATAAATTTTTTCAGAGTATCAAAGATAATAGTTTAAAAAATATTATAGCTATAAAAGAAATGACTAAATTTTCGAGATATGGAATAGTTGAAATAGATGAAAAAGGAATTGTAAAAAAATTCAAAGAAAAACAATATACAGAAAAAGGATATATTAATGTAGGAGCTTACATATTAAATAAGAAAAACTTTACTAATATACCTAAAGAAAAGTTTTCTATAGAAAAAGATTATTTTGAAAAAATCGTAGACAAAAAAACAATTTCTACATATAAGTATGATGATATTTTCTTGGACATAGGAATTCCAGAAGATTATGAGAAATCAAAAACATATATTAATAAATTATTGTTATAAACTTTAAAAGTTTATAGCAATTTTTTTAAAAGGAAATATTAAAAATAATCTATTCTAAAAATGATTAAAATTTATGAAAGAGTTAATAATATAAATAAAGAATTTTATAGGAGAAATAAAATAATTTATGAAATTAGGGATAGCTTTATCAGGAGGAGGAATTAGAGGTATAGCACATGCAGGAGTTTTGAAAGCTCTTGAGGAAGAAAATATTAAAATAGATATAATAGGTGGAACTAGCGCAGGGAGTATTATAGCTAGTTTATATGCAATTGGATTTAGTCCAGATGAAATTTATGATAACTTTTCAAAGAATTCTTCAAAAATTATAGGTAATAACAAAATTGGATTTTTTCAAGGAATAAAACATATTATACAGCAAAGTAAGGTGTATAGTGGATTTAGAAATGGCAAAAGCTTAGAAGAAGTAGTAGAAAAATTGGCTTTTTCTAAAAAAATAGAAAATATAAATGAAATAAAAATGCCACTTGTAATTCCTACAGTTGATATAATGGATTCTAAAGAATATGTTTTTACAAATTATATTCCTACTGAAAAAGATAATATTAAAAGAATTAATTATATAAATAATATAAAAATAGGAGAGGCAATAAGAGCGAGTAGTAGTTTTCCTGCAGTATTTGATATATGTAATATTGATTCTCATTCTTTTATAGATGGAGGTGCTTTAGATAATATTCCAGTAGGTGAAGTGAAAAAGCAAGGAGCGGATATTGTTATTGCTATAAAATTTAAAGGTGAAAATATAAGCAAGAAAAGTAATATATTTGATGTTGTAATGAAGACCATTGATATAATGGGAAATAGAATTATAGAAGAGGAATTAAATAAGAGTGATTATATTTTAGAAATTAATTTAGAAAGTATAGGGATGTTTGATATAAATAAAATAGAAAAATGTTTTGAAATAGGATATGAGTCTATGAAAAATAAATTAGACGAACTAAAAGAAATATTGAATAATTTTTAGAAGTACAAAAGAAGATTTTTCTTTTGTACTAAATTTACATAAATATAATGAAAAATATTGAAAAAAACTGGAAAAAATGGTATTATATTGTAAGTTGTATGGAGGAATTTTAATGAATAAAAATACAAAATATAAAATTATAATATCAATTTTTGTTATACTTATAATTGTTCTATTAGTTATTTTAAATTTAAGGAAAAATAATAATGATAAGGTAGATGATCAGACAACAAAAATAGTTTCATCATTTTATCCTATGTACATAATTGCAGAAAATATAACTGATGGAGCGCAAAATATTGAATTAGTAAATATGGCAGATGTAAATGTAGGTTGCTTACATGATTATACATTAACTACAGAAGACATGAAAAAAATCGAGAATGCAGATATTTTTATAGTTAATGGACTAGGAATGGAAAATTTTATAGACAAGGCAATGTCATCTAATGAAAATATGAAGGTTATAGATTCTAGCAAAAATATTACAAATATAATATCAGAAGATGATGAAATTAATGCTCATATTTGGACAAGCATAGATAATTATATTATACAAGTAAAAAACATTTCAGAAGAATTAATTAATTTAGATAAAGAAAATGCAGAATTATATAAAAATAATACAGATGAATATTTAAATAAATTAGAAGAATTGAAAAAAACATATTTAGAAAATTTAAAAGATTTAGATGGAGATAAAGTAATTTCATTAAATGAATCTTTTGAATACTTAGGAAAAGAATTAAATCTAGACATGACAACAATAAAAACAGATCATGAAGAAAGTACATTATCTGCAGAAATGTTAAAAAATATTATAGATAAAGTTAATAATGAAAAAATAAAAATTATAATAATTGATAAAGATGATAATGATGAAAATGCTAAAGCAATAGCAGATGAAACAGGAGCTAAAATATATAAACTAAATTCTGGATTAAAAGGCGATTTAGATAAGGATGCATATATAAAGCAAGTAGAAGAAAATATGCAAATTTTGACACAAGATGATTAATTGTGTCAATTTTATATAGATGGAGGAAATAATGGAGAAAGCTTGTGGATTACATTGCACAAAAATAAATAATATTGGAGTTAAAATAGGAAATGAAGAAATTTTAAAAAATGTAAGTATTCATATACATTGTGGTGAATTAACTGTTATTATAGGAAGAAATGGAGCAGGTAAAACCACTTTATTAAAAGCTATTCTAGGAGAAATAGAACACACTGGTGACATTACATTTGTTGATAAAAAAGATAATATTTCTAAAAAAATCAAAATAGGATATGTTCCACAAAGTATTAATGTAGAAAAACATATGCCAACTACAGTTTATGATTTATTTGCATCATGTATTACTCATATACCAGTATTTTTAAGAAAAGATAAAAAAATATATAATGAAATAAAAGAACAATTAAAAATATTTGGAGCAGAGAATTTAATAGATAAAAGTATAGGAGATTTATCAGGAGGGGAATTACAACGTGTGCTAATATCAATTGCTACAAAACCAACTCCAAATTTATTAATATTAGATGAACCTGTATCTGGTATAGATAGAAATGGTATAAAAGAATTTTATAAAATAATAAATAAATTAAAAACTGAGTATGATATGTCTATAATTTTAGTATCACATGATTTGGACTTGGCTAAAAAATATGCTGATAAAGTGATACTATTGGACAAAGAAGTAATAAAAGAAGGAACACCAGAAGATGTTTTTAAAAGCTTAGAATTTAAGAATAGGTTTGGTGAATTAGCTTAAGTTAAATGGGGGAAAAATGGAAATAATAGATAGTATATTAGAAGTAATATTACCTTTTGAATTTATAGATTATGAATTTATGAAAAATGCACTTTTAGCAATAATTTTAATATCTCCAATATTTGCAATATTGGGAACTATGATTGTTAACAATAAAATGGCATTTTTCTCAGATGCATTAGGACACTCTGCATTAACAGGAATTGCACTTCGGTAGTTTAATAGGAATAAGTAACTTAAATATTGGAATGATAATATTTGCAATAGGATTTGCGATTTTATTAAATTTTGTAAAGAATAAAACAACATATGGTGCAGATACAATAATTAGTGTTTTCTCATCAATAGCTATAGCTTTAGGCCTTGCAATATTAGCACAGACTGGAAACTTTAATCAATATTCTAGTTATTTAGTTGGAGATATATTAAGTATAACAGATACAGAAATAATATATGTGTTTTTAATAGCAATAGTAGTTTTAGTATTTTGGTATTTTACATTTAATAAATTAAATTTAATAAGTATAAATTCAACTTTAGCAAAAAGCAAAGGAATTAAAACCAAAAAAATTGATAATATCTTTGCTGTATTAATAGCAATAGTTGTAATGATTTCAATAAGATGGATAGGAATATTATTAATTAACTCATTATTAATACTTCCAGCTGCTTCAAGCAGAAATATTGCAAAAAATATGAGAACATATCATTTATATTCTGTGATATTTTCACTATTTTCTGGTATATCAGGATTAATTGCATCATACTACTTTAATATACCTACAGGACCAATGATAGTAATTATTTCAGGATGTATATATTTTATAACTTTAGTAACAAGAAAAACTTTAGTAAAGAATTAAATAAAACTAAATTAAAGATGTAATATTCATTATAGAAATTTATTATAGAAAATAGCTTTAGAGTTAGGAGGAGAAGATATGGATAAAAAAAGAATATTAACTGGAGATAGACCAACAGGTAGGCTACATATTGGACACTATTTTGGATCACTTAGAACAAGAGTAGAAATGCAAAATTCAGGAAAATATGATCCATATATATTAATTGCAGATGTTCAGGCTTTAACAGATAATTTTAATAATCCAGAAAAAGTAAGAAAGAATGTAAGAGAGGTTATGCTTGATTATTTATCAGTAGGTTTAGATCCAGAAAAAACTACAATATATATTCAATCAATGATACCAGAAGTTGCAGAACTTACAGTGTTTTATTCCAACTTAGTAACTATTGCAAGACTTGAAAGAAATCCAACTGTAAAAACAGAAATAGCACAGAAAAAAGCATTATTTGGAGAGAGTGTTACATATGGATTTTTAGGATATCCAGTAAGTCAAGCTGCAGATATTACAGCATTTGAAGGAAAACTTGTTCCTGTTGGTGAAGATCAATTACCACTAATAGAACAATGTAGAGAGATAGTAAGAAAATTTAATAGCATATATGGAGAAGTATTAACAGAACCAGAAGCAGTACTTTCAAGCACAAAAAGAATTAAAGGATTAGATGGAAATGAAAAAATGGGCAAATCTTTAGGAAATGCTATTTATTTATCTGATAGTCCAGAAGAAATAACAAAGAAAGTAATGGGAGCTGTTACAGATCCAAATAGAATAAGAAAAGATGATAAGGGAAATCCTGATATATGTATGGTTGCATACTATCATAATTTATTTACTGATAAGGAAGAATGTAAAAAAGTATGTGAAGAATGTAAAGCAGGTAAAAGAGGATGTGTAGCTTGTAAGAAAGAACTTGCAAAAAATATAATAGACTTTTTAGAGCCAATTAGAGAAAAAAGAAAATATTATGAAGAGAGACCAGAGCTAGTTGATGAATTGTTAATAAAAGGTACTGAAAAGGCAAGAAAAACTGCAAAAGAAACGATGAAAAAAGTTAAAAAAGCAATGAGATTAGATTATTTTGAAAAATAGAATATTTAATTAATGATATAACAGAATTATTTGATATATTGATTGGAGAAATTATGGATTATATAAAAAAATTGCCAGAGAGTCCTTCTTTTAAACAAAAAGGACTAAATGGATATAACTTTGATTTATATACAAAAGAAATAAGTATTTCAGTAGAAGATTGTTTTAAAGGACATGATAAATATCATACTAATGTTTATAGTCAAAAGATATATTATGTCCTTGATGGAGAAGGTCGTTTTAAAATTAATGGAAAAGAAATAAAAGTAAAAAAAGATGATTTGATAGAGATTCCAAAAAATACTGAATTTGTATTTGCAGGAAAAATGAAATTATTATTAATTATGAGTCCTGCATTTAGGCCACAAGATGGAATAGATGGTAAAGATAATGATTTATATAATGAATAAAAGATATTTAAAAATTAAGAAAGGAAGAAAGAAATGTTTACAGACTATGTAAAAATAATAGCAAAAGCTGGAAATGGAGGAAATGGAGCAATTTCATTTAGAAGAGAGAAATATGTAGCTGCTGGTGGACCAGATGGAGGAGACGGCGGAAAAGGTGGAGATATATATTTTGAAGTTGATCCAGATTCAAATACATTAATAGATTTTAGATATAATAAAAAGTTTAAAGCAGAGAGTGGAAAAAATGGAGAAGGTGGAAATAGATACGGTAAAAGTGGACAAGATTTATATATAAAAGTTCCTATTGGTACTATTGTAAGAGATGCAAATACAAATGAAATTTTAGCAGATCTTTCTGAATCTGGACAAAAAGCTTTAATTTTAAAAGGCGGAAGAGGAGGAAAAGGAAATTCTCATTTTGCAACATCTACTAGACAAGCTCCTAGATTTGCACAAGATGGAGAAAAAGGAGAAGAAAGAGAATTAATATTGGAACTTAAACTTTTAGCTGATGTAGGATTAATAGGATTCCCAAATGTAGGAAAATCAACATTTCTTTCAATGACTACTTCTGCAACTCCTAAAATTGCAGATTATCATTTTACAACATTAGAACCTAATCTTGGAGTTGTTAAAACAGACTATGGTGATAGTTTTGTTATTGCTGATATACCAGGTATAATTGAAGGTGCTAGTGAAGGTACAGGACTTGGAATACAATTCTTACGCCATATAGAAAGAACAAGATTACTTTTACATGTTATAGATGTTTCAGGTTCTGAGGGAAGAAATCCTGTAGAAGATTTTTATACTATAAATAATGAATTAAAACAATATAGTGAAAAGTTAAGTAAAAGAAAACAAATAATAGTTGCAAATAAAATTGATGTAATGCAAGATGAAGAATTATATAAAGAATTAGAAAAAGTTGCTAAAGAAAATAACATGGAAATATTTAAAATTTCAGCTGCAACTAATCAGGGAGTATCTGAGTTAATAAAACATGTTTCTGACGTATTAAAAACTTTACCAAAAGAGAATTTAATAGAAATAGAGGATAGAAAAGTATATACATTAAAAGATGATAAAGAATACACTATTACAAAAGAAGATGGAATGTTTGTAATAAAAGGTGAAGCAGTAGAGAAAGTTATGAGAAGGGTAAATATTGCTGATAATGAATCTTTATATTATTTCCAAAAAAGTTTAGATGAATTAGGAGTTAATCAAAAATTAAAAGAAATGGGAGTAAAAGAAGGAGATATAGTAAAGATTGCTGATTATGAACTTGAATGGGAAGATTAGAAGAAAATATTAGAACATTCAATAAATATTGAGAAAACAATAAAGATGTCAAATAAAATCAAAAATTTGTTTGACATTTTTTTGTTTGTATGATAGTATAGTGTAAAATAAAATTTGGAGGGATGATTTAATGGCAGAAGGAAAGAAAAGAAAAACAAAAGAATTAACACCAAGACAAAAACAGATATTAAGATATATAACAAAACAAATTGAAAAAAATGGTTATGCGCCATCTGTAAGAGAGATAGGAAAAGCTGTAGGATTAAGTTCAACAGCAACAGTTCATTCTTATTTAAAACAATTAGAGGAACTAAGATATATTAAGAAAGAAAGCCAAAAAGGTAGAACATTAAGAATATTAAAATCAGAAGATGAATTATACATGCCAAAAAAACCAGGAACACCACCAGCAAAAGCTTTTTATAATAAAAAAGAGATGGTTGATGTACCAGTAGTAGGAAAAATAACAGCAGGGGCACCAATCCTAGCAGTAGAAAATATAACAGATACTTTCCCAATACCATTAGATTTTGTTGGAAATAGCCAAAGCTTTATGCTTGTTGTTAGAGGAGAAAGCATGATTGAAGCTGGAATTTTAGATGGCGATTTTATATTAGTAAGAAGACAAAATGTAGCTGAAAATGGAGAAATAGTAGTTGCATTAATTGATGATGAAGCAACTGTAAAAACATTCTATAAAGAAAAAGATTATATTAGATTACAACCAGAAAATAGTACAATGGATCCAATAATTGTTCCAAATTGTACAATACTTGGAAAAGTAGTTGGCGTATTTAGAAAAATGTAAATAATATAGATTAATTTAGAAAGGAAAGAAATAATATGGGCTATTCTGATTTTTGGTTTATAGACGCTAGAGTTCAAACAAGAAACTTCAGAAGATATTTCATTTGGTGTATTCTATTATTTGTATTTGTTTCGATAGGTAGTGTAATGGCAGTTAAATCTATGTATAGAGATATCAAAGTATATAGAATTCAAGAAACAAACCCTGTAATTACAGTATCAGAAGCTAAAGTAACAAATGTAAATGGATACATAAAAGGAGAACTAAAGAACGAATCAGAAGAAGATGTAACAGATAAAAATTTAACTTTTTTTCTATACAATAAAGATAATGAATTAATAGGAACAGAATATATTGATATAGGAACAATAAGTTCAGGACAGACAAAAACATATGAATTAAAATTTAGAAGAGATGGAATAGATAGATTTTTAGTTGCATTAACAGATAAAGAATAGAGAAAATTAATTTTATTATATAAAATGAATAAATAAAATACCTTTTAGTATAATATAAATATGGTAAAAGGTATTTTTTTATGTTAAAATACAAAAAGTATTTGCTATTTAATAATAAATGTAATATAATTGTAACGAAAATGTAATATAAATGAAATATAAGAAAGGAAGATGGAAATGTTTAAGTGGGGACAAGACATTGGTATAGATTTAGGAACAGCTACTGTAATTGCATATGTTAAAGGAAGAGGAATAGTCCTAAGAGAACCATCAGTTGTAGCTGTAGACAATAATACAGGAGATGTTTTAGCTGTTGGAAAAGAAGCTAGAAGAATGCTTCGGAAGAACACCTGGAAACATTGTTGCTACAAGACCTTTAAGAGATGGAGTTATTTCAAATTATACAGTAACTGAGAAAATGCTTAAATATTTTATAAATAAAATATGTGGCAAGTTTGTTTTTTCTCCACGAATAATGATATGTATTCCATCACAAGTTACAGAGGTTGAAAAAAAAGCTGTAATAGATGCTGCTTCTCAGGCAGGAGCTAGAAAAGTATTTTTAATAGAGGAGCCAATCGCTGCGGCAATTGGAGCAGGAATAGATATTTCAAAACCATGTGGAAATATGGTTGTTGATATAGGTGGAGGAACTACAGATATTGCTGTTATTTCACTTGGAGGATCTGTTGTTAGTGAATCTTTAAAAGTTGCAGGAGATAGATTTGATGAGGCAATTGTAAAATATATAAAAAGAAAACATAATATAATGATAGGAGAAAGAACAGCAGAAGATCTAAAAATCAATGTAGGATGTGTTTATCCAAAAATACAAGATACAGAAATGGAAATAAGAGGTAGAGATTTAATTACTGGTTTACCAAAAAATGTTACTATTCATTCAAGCGAAATGCTTGAAGCTTTAATGGAACCAGCAATGCTTATAGTAGACGCAGTACATTCTGTTTTAGAAAAAACTCCACCAGAACTTGCAGCTGATATTAGTGATAGAGGCATTTATATGACTGGAGGAGGATGCTTAATTGATGGACTTGACAAATTATTACAATCAAAAACAGGAATAAATGTAATGATAGCACAAGAGCCAGTTTCATGTGTTGCATTAGGAACAGGAAAAGCATTAGATAATTTAGATACATTAGATAGAAGAAGATAGAATATAAATGATTGTTTAGTTTAAATAATATATATTAAAGTAAAAGGGCGCGGATTATCCAGCGCCCTTTTTGGATTCAATAATGACATAACCTCCTTCGTCCTCAGATCCAACGAATCGTCCGATAAAGTCATCTTTAGCTCGATAGAAACGATCATCGTATTTCTCCAGTGGAGTATATACGAAGATAATTTCTACAGAATTGTCGGAGTTCAGGACAATATTAAAGATTTTATCCTGATAATCTACTAACATCCGACGTGAGCCAATTGCATCAGGTTTGCTCTTTTGAATAACTTCTTTTTCTATTGGAAGCTTTTCAGGTAAACAATCCTTTAGCATAAGAGTCATGATTATTGCCTCCCTTTCAAGTAGATAAAAATATCATAACATAGAATTTACATAAAATCAATCATAAACAATTTTTTAAAACAATTATTTAGCTGAAGTGGTCGAAAAAGAAGTAAACTCTTGCATATTTTAATAATAAATTATATAATTATTATAGTTTTTTTATAAAGGTGAAAATGTATGAATAAAACAAAAAGAAAAATATTTGAAGCTTCAATGAAACTTTTTGCAGACAAAGGATATGATGCAACTAGTATTGAAGAAATTACTGCTACAGTAGGTGTAGCAAAAGGAACTTTATATTATCATTTTTCTAGTAAAGAAGAAATATTTAATTTTTTAGTAGATGAAGGTGTTAAACTTTTAAAAAATAGTATTAGCATAAAAACTGAAAAATTAAATAACTCTTTAGATAAAATAAGAGCAATAGTATTAATACAAATAAAAATATTATTTAAATATGAAAACTTTATGACTATTATATTAAGTCAAATATGGGGAAATGATGAAAGAAGTTTAATGTGTAAGAAGCATGTATTTGAATACATAAAAATAATTGAAGGAATTGTTAAAGAAGGTATAGCAAAAAAAGAAATAGTAGATAAAGATCCAGATATAATTGCTTCAGGAATATTTGGATTTACTTGTTCTAGTTTTATTTATAAAATGAGACACGAAGAAGTAGATGTTCAAAATTTGTTTGAAGAAATAGATAATTTATTTATAAAAAAATTAAAGGCATAAAGAAAATAAAAGGAAAATAGGAGTGTAAAAAAATGAGAATATTAAAAGATTTTAAAGTACCAAATTTTAAATTTCCAAAATTTCATATGAAAGAAATGTCTGAAATTGATGAAGTAAAAGTTGATTATGATAAATTGAAGAAAGCAGAAGAAAATAAAAATAAAAAAACTAAAAAGAATTATCAAGGAACATCTTTTACAACAGTAAAAGAAATGTTTATAAATTCTTCTAAAGAATATGCAGATAGAACATTTTTGTTAGAAAAGTTTAATCCAAAAGGAGATTGGACTGAAATAACATATAATCAATTTAAAAATGAAGTTATTGGACTTGGTACAGCTTTAACTAGAAAACTTAATTTAAAAGATGCAAGAATAGTAATAATTGGAGAAAATACACATCATTGGTATGTGTCATATATGACAATGCTTTGTGGAGCAGGAATTGCTGTTCCTGTTGATAAAGAACTTCCAGAAAATGAAATAGAAAATGTAATAAAAAGATCAAAAGCAAAAGCTGTAATTTTCTCAAGCAAAAAAGCAGAAGTTATAAAAAAAGTATCAGAAAATTTACCTGATGTAAATTATTTTATACAAATGAATTCTAATCAAGAAATAAATGATAGATTTGTTGGATTGGATTATTTGATAGAAGAAGGTAAATCTTTAGTAACTGGTGGAGATAATAGCTTTATGAGCATTGAAATAGATCCAGAAGAATTTAAAGTATTAATATTTACTTCAGGAACTACTTCAAATGCTAAGGGAGTTATGTTATGTAATAGAAACTTAATAGAAAATGTAAATGCTGCAACAGCATATGTAAAATTATTACCAGAAGATAGGCTTATGTCTATATTACCACTTCATCATACTTATGAATCTTCAATAGGTTTTTTATTACCTTTTGGAATTGGTGCTTCTATTAGTGTATGCCAAGGATTAAAACATATTGTTTCAGATTTACAAGAAACAAAACCAACAGCACTTTTAACTGTTCCATTACTTGTTGAAAATCTATATAGAAAAATTAATGCAAACATTAAAAAGAGTAAAAAAGATGGATTGGTTAATTCAATGATACATGTAACTAATGCATTAAAAACAGTTGGAGTAGATATTAAAAGAAAAGTATTTAATGAAATATATGAAAACTTAGGTGGAAGGTTAAGAATAATTGTATCTGCAGCAGCACCTATTGATGCAAAAATAGGTAAATGGGTAGAAGATATAGGAATAATATTCTTACAAGGATATGGCTTAACAGAAACAGCACCTATAGCAGCTTTAACACCAGATTTTGATACTAGAGTAGGATCAGCAGGTAAAGCAGTAGTAGGAGCAGAACTTAGAATAGACAATCCAAATGAAAATGGAGAAGGAGAAATATTAATTTGTAGCAAAACTTTAATGATAGGATATTATGAAGATGAACAAGCTACAAAAGATGCAATTTTTGAAGAAGATGGAAAAAGATGGTTCCATTCTGGTGATGTAGGATATATGGATAAAGATGGATTTTTATACATTACTGGAAGAAGTAAGAATGTAATTGTTACTCAAAATGGTAAAAACATATATCCAGAAGAAATTGAATTAATGCTTTCAAAACATACGGAAATAAAGGAATGTATGGTTTATGGTAAGGAAGTAGAAGGAGAAAAAGAATTAATTATAACTGCTAGAGTAATACCAAATTATGAAGTTATTGAAGAAAAATATGGTAAAGACTTAGATGAAGATAAAATATATAAAATAATTTGGGATAAGATCAAAGAAGTAAATAAAGGTCTTACTTCTTATAAAGCCGTAAAGAAATTAGAAATAAAACATGATGAATTTGTAAAGACTACAACTATGAAAATAAAACGTTATGCAGAGATAAAAAAAGACAAATAATTGTAAAAAAAGTCTTGACTATACTAAAAAGTTGTAATAAAATTATAATGAAATCAAAAAAACAAAATCCTATCAAAGAGGAATTTTACTTACGGAAATAAGCGTTACATAGGATAAAGGAGGGAAGGTTTACAATGTCTAAATCTGGCATAGTAAACGTGAGAATGGTAATCACGGAAGAAAAGATTTTATCAAATATTGATAAAGTACAAAAATTAATTAATCCAAATAGTAAAAAACAAATTGTCCAATTAGAGGATGATGCGTATTTTAAAGATTTAATAGAATCAATTAAAACATATTTAATAGAATATCCAAAAAAGAAAAACTTTCCAGTAAGTGTATATAAAGCAGCTTATGGACTAGTTGAGTATGCAACAAATCAATTTGAAGAAAATACAAAGAAAATTGAAGAATTGATTAGACAAAGAGAGAAAAATATTTCTTTAGCAGCTAGTTTAAAAACTGTACTAGAAAGTGTAGAAGCTAAATCAGAGGGATGGAAAGAAGCAATAAAAGGAATTTCTAATGACTTTTCTGAAGATATTATAGAAACATTAGGAGTAATAGGAAGAACTAAATCTAATACTTCTGATAATTATAAAGATGCATTAAAATTAATAAATGCAAGAATTGGAAACCTAGAAACAAACTTACATATTGAAATAGATATGGAAAGAATAGAAGATAAATCTAAAGCTTTAAGTTATATAGGTATAGAAATAGCTGATGCACTAAAATTAATACCTGCACCAGAAGAAACTCTAGAACCTGTTGTTGAAGAAAAAATTGAAGAAATATCTGTAAAAGATACATCAAAAACTACAGAAACAACAGAAGAAAATCAAAAATATATTGAAGAAACTAGAGTTGATGTTAAACCTACATTATGGCAACGTATTAAAAATAGTAAGATTGTTAGAGCTATAAAATATGTAATGAAAATTAAAGTTGTTATTGAAATGCCAAATAGCTTACCAGAAGGTAGAGGAGAATAGATTAATTGAATAATTAACATAAAAGTGCTATAATTTATATAGCACTTTTTGTGTGTAATAAAAGATAGGAGGAATTTATATGGAACTGGTAAAATCAACAGAAAAAATAGTGAGGTGCCGGTTAGAAATTGAAGAAGGGTTTGACAAAGATTATAGACCCTATGTGTATGTATCAATGGAAATCGGCAAAAATAATAAGCCGATGAAGTGGGACATATGTGGAGATGGCTACTTTGAAGAAGAGTACGAACAGATTTGTAATCTTGCTATGCTTCTTTTCGGAGAAGAAGGCAAAAAGCCGGAAGACTTTGAAGGAAAAGAGGTGGACGTATTTATCTACAAAGAACATGTATGGGCAATCGGTAAAGAGGAGCTGTTTATCATTCCTTATTGGATGATTGCAAACTCAGAAAGAAGAATCCCATACCAAATGTATTATTCGGAAAAAAGTGTTAGACGCTATCTTAGTGAAGAGCTTCCTATCATAGTAGGAGAGTGATTTAAATACACTCTAACCTTAAAAAGCCCCCAGAGTTCTGGGGGTATTTTTATTTTTTTAAATGTAAATATACATATATTTATAACTATTGAAAAAAATACATAAATAATATAAAATATATAAATAATATAAAATATATAAATATGTTAATAAAAGTTTAATATAAATAAAATTTAAATAGGTAAATATATGAAGAGTAATTTAAAATTTAATTTCGTTTTATTATTAGTAAATATTATTATAATAATTTCATCAATTTTAATAGGATCACCATTAAAATATAATGTACAAACATTGAATTTAATAATATCAATATTATTTTTAATAATTATTGTTGTTAATACAAAAAATAAAGAAAAAATTATAAATAATAGGTTAGATTTTGTTATTATAATTTTACTAATATCTTCGATTATTCCATTAATATTTAATACATATATTTCATTGGAAGAAACCATCGATAATATTTTTACATATACAAGTTTAGTTTCGATTTATTTTATAGTTAAAGAATTACTAAAAAAGAATAAAGAAAGAAATATAACTATTATTATAAAAACTATAATTATTTCTGGAATAATAATTTTTATATTTGGAATTGATAACTTAACTATTAATTTTTTTGGAAATTTTTTTAATAAAGTTGGTATATTAGAATATCAAAATGAAGAAGTTAGAATGATAGCAAATATAGGTTATGCAAATACTGTTGGTATTATTATGGCAGTTTGTTCAATATTATCAGTAGGATTACATTTAAAACAAAAACAATCTTCTATAATAGAAGTAATTACTAATTTTATTTTTTTAGTAGGTTTACTTCTTTCAGAATCAAAAGGAAGCTTAGTAATATATTTGTTTGTTCTTATTCTATATTATTTTTTTAATAAAAGAGCAAAAAATAGGGCTAAAATTTTAGTAATGACAATTACAACAGTTATTACTGGATATATGTATTATTTAATCTTTTGTAAATACATGAAAAATATAGCTATTGTTTATGGTGGACTCATTTTATTCATAATTTTAACAGGAATAATATATAAATTTGCTTCAATGATAATAACAAAAAGATTGCAAAAAGTAATTTATAAAATTAATAGAAGAAAAATAATAATTACTATTATATCTATAATAATTGTTATAAGCTTAATATTTGTTATATTGATACAATTTACAAAATCATTAGAATTATTTAAAGAAAAGAACTCTGGATTAGAAGATAGACAAACTATACGAAATATTGAACCTAATAAAGAATATAAAATAGAATTCGATCTAGATGCTAATACTAAAGAAAATAATGAAAATACATATTTAATACAGATAGATGAAGAAAATAAATATGATCAACCTATTTTGTCACACTATGTATATGTAGGAAGTTTTGAAGGCAAGAAGGAAATAGATATTACTACTACTTCTGATACTACAAGAATAACCATATTATATCAAAATATACTTCCTCAAAATGCAAATGGCTTAGTTATAAATAAACTAACAGTTAATGAAAAAAACATACCTGTGGATTATAGATTTATAACAAAAGAATTAGTTAGTAATATGCAAGGATTTACTTTGTCTAACAAAAATCTATGGGAAAGGTTAGTATTTATAAAAGATGGAATAAAACTTGCAAGCGAAAACTGGATAACTGGAATTGGTGGAAATGGATGGATGTATAAGTACGAAGAAATTCAAAGCTATGCATATAGTGCTAAACAATCACATTGTTATTTAACACAAATGTGGATAGAAAATGGAATATTAGGTTTATTAAGCATAATTATAATATTTATTATTGTATTAAAAAATCTTATAAAAAATAAAAATGATTCTAATATTATTTTATTTGGATTGACTTTTTTATTAATCTTTTTACATAGTTTAATGGATTTTGACTTATCATTTTATTATAATAAATTAATATTATTTATAGTAATAGGAATCATATCATCATATTTAGTAGGTTATGCTGCAAATAAGAAAATAAAAATATTTAACGTTTTAAGCATAATGGTATTAGCTTTATTTTCGATATTTACATTAGTAGAAAATGGAAAAATAATTTATATACATGGAAATATAGAGAATATTGACTCTATAGAAGAAGTAAAAAGTTTTTCTAAAGTATTACCATATAGTTTAGAATTGCAAAATAAAGAAATAGAAATATTACTTAAAAACGAAAGAAAAAACGAAGCTGTTTTGAAATTAGAAGAAATTAATGATAGTACAAATAATATACAAACATATGAATCAATTAGTGACATAGCAATAACACAGTTAAAAGATGGTGATAAAGAATCAGGAATTAAAAATTTACAGAAAGCTTGCATGATTTTATCTAAAGAGACGTAAAAAAGGAATATAAAATTAGAAAAATATGAAGAAATGTGTGAAATTGTTTTAAAAAATTGTGAAGAATTACAAAGTGAACTTAATAATTATGAAATTATAAAAATGCAGTATGAACTTATTATTAATATAGTAAATGAAAGCGAAAAAAATGTGCAAGAATATGATATAACAAGAAAATCAAAGGATGAATTCATAGAAATAAAAAATAAATTAGAAGGATATAAAAAAGATGCTGAAAAATACATTTACAAAGAAAAATGAAAAATATAATTGGGATTGTATAATAATTACAGTAAGAAATAACAAGCAAAGAGCATATGCAAAAAAACAATTAAAAATTAGAAGAAAAATAGGTTTTATACCAGAAGAAACTAAATGTATTGTTAAAACTGTAAATAAAAGGTTAGGAACAGGGAAAATATTATTAAATAATTTATATAAGATATTTAATAAAAAGGAGTATAAGAAAATTTTATATATTCCATCTGCAGGAAATTCTAAAAGAACATTGTATTACTCAAGAATAGGTAAAATATGGATACCAATTAATAAAAGACTAAGTGGTGATATAGAAGAAACTATATTTGATCAGATATTAATTAATACATTTCCAATTTTGAAAAAAATGAATGATGGAATTTTAGTATCTTGTAGTGATGTTGTTCTATTCTTAAAAGAAGATATAAATGAAATAGATAATAGTAAAATATATTTTTTTTCTACTAAAGAACTTGTAAAAAAAGGAACGAAGCACGGAGTATTTAAAATTCAAGAAGACAGATTAATAAAATATTTTCAAAAAGCATCAAAAAATATTTTAGAAAAGGAAGCTTTAACTAATGAAAAGAAAGTATATATTGATACAGGAATGTTTATATTACCTCAAAAAATTCTTAATTACTTATACGAAAATATCCAAGAAAAAAGTGCAGATATATACAATGATTTAGTACCATTTTTAGTAGATAATACAAAGGATGACATTAAAGTAATAAAATTAAATAATGGTAAATTTGTACATTTTGGATCAAATAAAGATATATTAGAAATAAAAAGTGATAGAGATAATTATTTTAAAAGACTAGGATGGAATCAAAATACAAGATGTTTAATAAAGGACAATTCATATATAGAAAATAGTTTGTACATAGGCAAATTAAATAATAATATTATAGTTGACTCATGTATTAAGCAAAAGGTTCCTAAAAATACTTTGATATATACTGTTAAATTAAATAGAAAAAAATGGGTATCAATTATATTAGGGATAGAAGATGATATAAAATATAAAGGAAAAAATTTAAAAATATTTAATAAAGAAATATATTTAAAGAAAAAAATAAAAAAAGAAACAAGTTTATGGGATTTAAAGTTATTTAAGCCAGCAAATTCAAAAGAAAAAGCATCTGAACTAGCTATAGAATTATATTATCAAATTCAAAAAGGAGAGATAATAAATAATAGAAAATTGAAATCTATACGTGAAATATTAAAAAAAGGAAAATATTGTAATGAATGAAATATATATAAGTATGCCAATAAGAATTAATTTTGGGGGTGCTTGGTCAGATACACCACCATTTTGCTATAATGAGGGTGGATGTGTATGTAATTGCTCAGCAAAATTAAATGGAATAAGACCAATAAGAATAATAGCTAAGAAAATAAAAGAAAATAAGATTATAATTCAAAATGAAGATGATGTAAAAGAATATAATAGTTTAAAAGAATTAAAGCAAGCTAATGATAAATTTTTATTACAGAGAACATGCATCGGAGTAAGCAAAATAAATAATCTGGGATTTAAAATTATTACTAATACAGAAATGATACCAAAAGGATCAGGACTTGGAACAAGTAGTATTTTGTCATTAGGAATATTAACAGCTTTAGGAAAATTATTTAATTTATCAATTAAAAGAAATGAGTTGATAAATAAAGTATTGGAAGTAGAGAAATTAATTGGAACTGGAGGAGGATGGCAAGATCAAGCTGGCGCAATTTGTTCAGGAATAAAGATTATAACATCAAAACCAGGAAAAAAACAAAAACTAAATATAGAAAAAATAAAAATCAGACCTGAAATAAAGCAAGAATTAAATAAAAGAATATTGTTAATATACACAGGAAATACAAGAAATTCATCTAATATTGTGTTTGAAGTTATGAAAAAGTACAAGGAAGATAATGCTCAAAAGAATAATATTATAGAATTAAAAAAGATTGCTGTAAAAATGAAAAATGCACTTGAACTTGGTGATATTGATGAATTTGCATCTTACTTAAACTTAAACTATAATATTTCACAAAAATTAAGTAAGAATATTGTAAATGACACAATGAATCAAATATTTAATATTTGTGAAGAAAAGATAAAAGGAAAAATGATTTGTGGAGCTGGCAATGGAGGATTTGTAATAGTATTATTAAAAGACAGTATTGAAAAGAAAGAAATTAATGATAATTTGATAAAAGCGTTTCCAAAATCTGATATAAGAGTATGGGAGGTTAACATAGAATAAAATGAAAGAAATAAAAATATGGTTTTGTGACTTTTGGCCTAATTTTAATAAAGATGATAATTATATTATAAATATATTAAAGAAGCATTATATTATTAAATTAGAAAAACATATACCTGATTATATATTTTATTCTAATTTTGGATATAACTTTCTAAAGTTTAAAGGAATAAAAATTTGGTGCAATGGGGAAAATGTATTTCCAAATTTTAATTTATGTGATTATGCTATTTCATGTCATGATATAAAAATAGATAATAATAGATATTTTAAGCTACCAGTTTACATGTTAAAAGGAAACAATTTAATTGAAGAGAAAGATAAGATAGTAAAAGAAAATGATCTGAAAAACAAAAATAAATTCTGCAATTTTATATATGATAATAAAAAGGGAGATATTTTCCGAAAATATTTTTTCATAGAATTAAGTAAATATAAAAAAGTGGATTCAGCAGGTAAATTTTTAAATAATACTGGATTTGTGACTAATAAAAAATTAGAATTACAAAAACAATATAAATTCACTATTGCATTTGAAAATGAATCATATTATGGATATTGTACTGAAAAAATAATGGATGCATTTTTTTCTAAAACAATACCTATTTATTGGGGAGATCCATATATAGAAAATGATATAAATAGTAAAGCATTTATTAATATTAAGAGTAAGAATAATATAAAAGAGGTAATAGATCAAATAAAAGAAATCGATAATAATGATAGTTTATGGTTAGAGATAGTAAATCAACCTATTTTTAATAAATCACATTTTATACAAAACAAGAAAAAAGATTTAGAAAATTTCTTATTACAATTGATTGAAAATGGAAAAAAACAAGTTCCTAATTCTATTGAAGCAAAAAGAGTATCATTTATAGTAAATCATGGTAATAAAATTATTAATCTTAAACACAAATTACATAAAATAAAGGTGGAAAAATGGATATAGAAGTATTGCTTTCTACGATGAATTTAAGAAATAAAGAAGAATTAATAAAGTTAATTAGAAAGATGAATATAAAAACCAATGTTTTAATAATTAATCAAATAACTGAAAAAATACCTATTTGGAATTATGAAGAAGGGAATATAAGGTTATATTCATATTTAGAAAAAGGATTAAGCAAAAGCAGAAATAAAGCATTAGATAAAGCAAAAGGCGAAATATTAGTTTTTGCAGATGATGATATCCAATACAGAGATAACTATGCGGAAACAATTTTAAATGCATATAATAACAAAAAAGATGCAGATATAATAGCTTTTAATATTGAAACTGTAGGAGATAGAAAAGCGAGAAAACAAAAAAGTCACAAAATAAATTGGATTACTGCAATGCAAATTCAATCAACTCAAATTACTTTAAGAAAAAATTTCATAGATAATATAAATATAAGGTTTAATGAGTTATTTGGAAGCGGAAGTATCTATACAATGGGAGAAGAAAATATATTTTTATATGATTGTTTAAAAGAAAAAAGAAAGTTATACTGTATAGATAAAGATATAGGAAAAGTAATTCATAAAAAAAGCAATTGGTTTAAAGGATATACAAATAATTTCTTTATTTCTGAGGGAGCTGTATTTTATGAAATTTCAAAAAAATTTTATATTATATTAATAATACAATATGCTATTAGAAAGAGAAAATTATATAAAACTGAAAATAGTTTTATAAATTCAATTAAATATATGCTTAAAGGAGCAACTAGTTATGCAAGATATAAAAAATTACGAGGAATTAGTAAGTATAATAGTTCCAACATATAATGGAGAAAATAGAATAGATAAAGTAATTAAAAATATTAAAAATCAAACGTATAAAAATATTGAATTAATAATTGTAAATGATGCGTCTACTGATAATACAAAAGAGATTTTAAAAAAGTATGTAAAAGATACACAAATCAAAGTTATTAATTTAGAAAAAAATTCAGGGCCAGCGATTGCAAGAAATCAAGGACTAAAATTTGTTAATGGAAGATACATATGTTTTCAGGAAGATGATGATTTATGGCACGAAGAAAAATTAGAAAAACAAATAGAATTTATGAGAGAAAAACAGTGTGCATTTTCATATACAGCTTTTGAATATGTTAAGCCAAATAAAAGAAAAGTAAGAGTAGATGTGCCAGAAAAATTAGATTACAAAAAAGCGTTAAAGAATACAAAAATTTTAACCAATTCAGTTATGTTTGATTTGCAGAAGATAGACAAAAAATTATTAGAAATGCCAGATATTTATGCTGAAGATATAGCAACTTGGTGGAATATATTAAAACATGGATATTATGCATATGGCTTAAATGAAGTTTTAGTATACTATTGCGTTAGAGTTAATAGCAGAAGTTATAATAAAATAAAATCAGCTAGAAATAGATGGAAAGTATATAGAGAAATAGAAAAATTTTCGATAGTAAAGTCAATGTATTATTTTATTTTTTATGCTATTAATGGAATAATAAAAAGAATTTAAATAAATAATTCTAAATAACTATTAAAAAGTGCTATTTTTATAGCACTTTTTACAAAAATTAATTTTAATCATTATTTACAAATAATAATCTGATTGCCCATAATCCAGAAAGACCAACTAATATATATATAATTCTACTGATTATAGACATTACACCAAATATAGTATCAACTAAATTGAAATTAAATATTCCAATTAACCCCCAATTAATAGCTCCAATAATAATTAGTGCAAGAGCTATTTTATCTATTATTTTCATGTGTATCAATCCTTTCAAATTAATTTTTATACTATTGTACTCAAAAAAAAGAAAATTATACAAAAAAATAAAGAACCATAGAGTCCTTTATTTTTTAAGATTTACTATATTGAGATATTTTTTTAGAAAAAATATGTATTAATACAATTGAAGTTATTCCAAATAATGTATATATAATAATAGATTTTAAGAAAGCTTCCATAGGATTATTATTTTCTTTTATATATTGAATTATTGAACCATTATATGAGATTTTCTCTTTTTTTCCTATACCATAGGGAAATTCTTTAATGACATATAATTCTTGATGGTAATTTGTATTGCATACGATTATGTTAAAATTTCCTTTTAGACCAGTTTTATCTATTATATATGATTTATCATCTTTATTACACCATAATACATATTCATATCCGAAAGATAAATTTATAAAATTATAAAATATTTTCTCAACACATAATGTCATAATAAAGACACAAATGATGATTGTTAATATATAAAGTTTCTTCATTTAAACTCCTATTAATAAATATTTGTTTTTTATTTATTGTTTTGACCATATTGCAGTATTTAAATCTTCTACTTTCTCTATTAAATCTTCTTGTTTTTTTTCAATTGTTTTTACAGCAAAAATTAATTCAACAAGTAATTCTTTTTCACTAAGTGATAAAAGTTTTTTCTTTTCTTGTTCTATTAATTCTTTTTTTAATCTATCTTTTTCCTTTTTTATTTCTTCTTGTTTAGCTAGTTTATCTTTAATTTTATCAAACATTTTATCCTCCTTTTAAAGTTAATGTTCATTTTATATAATATCATAGAAAAGAGAGATTTACAATAAAGATACTTGTTTTGTAAGTTAATTATAGCAATATGAAAATTTATATTAATTATTCTAAAAATATTGCTAAAATATTGTTAAAAAAAGTAGATTATGATAATCTTTTAAAAGATAATAATATATATTTAATGAAAGGGAAAAGAAAAGTGGAAGATAAACAAGTTTCAACAGTTAGAAAAATAACAGGGGAGTTAATAGGTGGATTTATTCTTTATGGATTAATATTTGGATTATTGTATAGTTTAGTATATTCATCAATAACTGATCTAATTCCAGAGAATATGTTTATATTAACATCTAGTATATCAATTATTCTCCAAGGAATAACTGCATTTTGTATATGGAGATGTAGTATTGTTAGTACTTTTAAAAAAGATTGATAGAAACAGAATCTGTAAAAATAGTTATTAGAAATCTTATTATTTTTACGATTATAATTTGTTTAATACATGCATTAATAAATTTCATACAAGTAAATAAAACAGTAGAAAAGGAAATAAATTCAAATGAAGGTATAAGAATTTCAGAAACATATATGAAATATTTATATAGTGATGAAGAAATTGCTCAGTATGAAGCTGAAAAAGAAAAAATAATTAATGAAACAAGGACAAAAACATATATTTATTTAGCTATTTTTGAAATTGTGTTATTAGCTGTATATATAGGTGTAGTACCGCTACAAAAAAAGGCGATTTTAAAATATTCTGTATAGTAAAAAATAAAATAATAAATAGTTTAAGAAATATAAAATAAAAATAGAGTATTGTAAGAAATACTCTATTTTTAATGGGCAGGATAATTTTATGATCTTGGTAATTATTGATATTAAAACATTTCTTCATTTGACTCGTGTAAATAAAATACCAACAAGTATTGTTTACATGTTGGCAAAAAATATAAAAAAACAAAGAATATTAACAATAAAACTTAATATCTTGATTTATACTATGTTGTTTCCATTGGTCTAATATGAAAAAGTAATTTGAAGTAATTATACCCATTATATATTTTAAATCTTTTTAGGTATTCTACTTTTATTATGCCCTAATATGCAACCTCCCGCCTTTGTTAGCCACACTTTAGTTGAATTAGACGATGGTTTTCCTTTTGATATATGAACATGTACAGGCTCCATAAATTCATCAGACTAGAAAAATATTTTATAACCGCATTATTTCAAATAAACTAGGCAATTTTTATTCCTCCTTCTCTAGCCCATTCATAAAAATATGGTGCACCTTTTTCTACAATTTTTTTAAACATTGCTTTTTCGGATTTACTATAATGTCCTTCTTCGTATACTATTTTATAAGTAGGAAGTTCGAATCTAATACTATCAAATCCATATTCCATTGGTCTTTCAAAATATACATAAAGAACTTCTTCGTCATTTTCGTTTTTTACTATATTAGAAAAAGTAACCAATGTTTCATCAGCGTATTTGCAAAATGGATACATCATAAAACTCACGCTCCTCTAAATTAATTAATATATATTATATCATTAATAAATAAAATTTACTATAATTTATTGAATAATTTTAGACAAAAATAAAAAAAGCTGAAATTAGTTAAAATTTCAACTTTTGGTGGGCAGGGATGGATTCGAACCATCGTACTCAAATGAGAACAGATTTACAGTCTGCCGCCTTTAGCCACTCGGCCACCTACCCAAAATATAATTTATTAAATAATTGAAATTAATTATTTAATAAAAATGGTGCGCCCTCAAGGATTCGAACCTTGGACCTACCGGTTATGAGCCGGTTGCTCTAACCAACTGAGCTAAGGGCGCATCTCGAACGCAATTAAAAGTATAAAACATTTTTATTATGTTGTCAATACTTTTTTAGAAAAAAATGAAATAAATTTTAAAAAAAATAAAATAAAATTTATATAACTAAATGGAAAATAAAATAGCTTTTTTCACACAAAATTCACAAACAAAATTAGCAATAAGTATTGACAATTGCTAATTTTGGATATAATATATATGCAGTTTAGCAGTCTAACTAAATAATTGCTAAAAGAAGGTGCAAAATTGGATAATAGAAAAAAGAAAATTTTACAAGCAATAGTTGAAGAATATATAAACACAGCTGAACCAGTAAGCTCTGGTAGTTTAACAAATAAATATGGACTAAATCTTAGTAGCGCAACTATTAGAAATGAAATGGCAGACCTAGAAAAAGTTGGATATATTGAAAAACAACACACATCAAGTGGAAGAGTTCCATCTGCTAAAGGATATAGACTATATGTTGACGAACTACTTAATGATCATAATATTAGTATTGGAGAAATCAAATATATTCAATCAAAACTAATGGCTAAGATAAATGAAATTGAAGATTTGACTAAGATTGCAACTAGCACAATATCTGAAGTAACACACTATACTACAGTTGCAATTGGACCAAAAAATCAAATGCAAAATATAGAAGAAATAAAATTTGTTCTACTTGGCACTAGAATGTTAATGGCTGTTATATTAACTGATACAGGTTTAATAAAAGAGACAATGATTAAATTTGATCAAGATATAAATGAAGAACAAGTTGAAACTTTAAACTTTATATTTAATAACAAATTAAGAGGAAAACCATTAGAATCAATTGATAAACCATTAGAACAATATATTTTTTCACATATGAATTATAGTTTGGGAGTTATTAAACCAATAATTAGTCAATTAAATAAAGCAATCAATGAAGAAGAAAAGATATATTTAGAAGGTGCTAATAAAGCATTTGATTTACCGGAATTCAAAAGTTTAGAAGTTGCCAAAAACTTTATAAATCTTATTGATCAAAGAGAAATTGTTGCTGACCTATTAAATACAGGTTTTGCAAATGACATAAATGTATATATCGGAGACGAAAATGATAATGAAAAGTTAAAAGATTTTAGTATAGTTACATTTAAGCATAGATATAAAAACAAAAATTTAGGAACCATTGGTATAATAGGACCTACAAGAATGGATTATTCAAAAGTTATTTCTGTAATGAAATACATTAGTAAAAAATTAAATGGTGAATAATTTATAGTATATATAAATAGTAAGTTCAGAAAGGATTGTGAATAATGGAAGATAAAAAAGAAGAAAAACTTGAATCAAAAAAAGCTGATGAAATAATTAAATTAAAAAAAGAAATAGAATCACAAAAAATTCAAATTGACGAGACAGAAGACAGATTAAAAAGAGTAGCAGCAGAATTTGATAACTATAAGAAAAGATCAGCAAAAGAAAAAGATGCATTATATAATTCATTAATTGCTGATATAGTTTCAAACTTTTTACCTATCATGGATAATTTGGAACAAGCAGTTGCTGCAGAGACTAAAGATGAAGAATATAGAAAAGGAATTGAACTTGTATTAAAACAATTTAAAGATGTTCTAGCATCAAAAGGAGTTAAAGAAATAGACGCCGTAGGAAAAACTTTTGATCCAGAATTACATGAAGCAATTAGTTCAATTGTTGACGAAAACTTAGGAGAAAAAGAAATAGCACAGGAATATAGAAAAGGATATATGATAGGAAACAGAGTAATTCGTCATTCTATGGTAATTGTAGCTAACTAAGTATACAAATAAAATTTAAAAAATTTTTAAATATTTAAATTTGATATTAGATTTTAATTTTAAAAAATATATAAGAAATTCAAACATAAAGAAAGGAAGATTTTTATATGGGAAAAATTATAGGTATTGATTTAGGAACAACAAACTCATGCGTAGCAGTTATGGAAGGTGGGGAACCAGTAGTAATCCCTAATGCAGAAGGAAATAGAACAACACCATCTGTTGTAGCATTTTCAAAAAATGGTGAAAGATTAGTAGGACAAATAGCAAAACGTCAAGCAGTTACTAATCCAGATAACACAGTTATATCTATAAAAAGAAAAATGGGAACAAATGAAAAAGTAAATATAGAAGGAGATACTTTTTCTCCACAAGAAATTTCAGCAATGATATTACAAAAATTAAAAGCTGACGCTGAAAACTATTTAGGAACACAAGTTACTCAAGCAGTTATAACAGTTCCAGCATACTTTAGTGATAGTCAAAGACAAGCAACAAAAGATGCAGGAAAAATAGCCGGACTAGAAGTTTTAAGAATTATAAACGAACCAACAGCAGCTGCTTTAGCTTTTGGTATGGATAAAGAAGACCAAGACCAAAAAATTATGATATACGATTTAGGTGGAGGTACATTTGATGTATCTATACTAGATATCGGTGATGGTGTATTTGAAGTTTTAGCAACAAACGGAAATACAAAACTAGGTGGAGATGATTTTGATCAAAGAATTATAGATTACCTAGTATCTGAATTCAAAAAATCAAATGGAATAGATTTAACACAAGATAAAATGGCAATGCAACGTTTAAAAGAAGCTGCAGAAAAAGCTAAAATAGAACTTTCAGGAATGCAACAAACACAAATTAACTTACCATTTATAACAGCAGATGCAAATGGACCAAAACACTTAGATGTAACATTAACAAGAGCAAAATTTGAAGAATTAATTGGTGATTTAATAGAAGCAACAAAGGTACCTGTAGAGAATGCATTAAAAGATGCAGGAATTACAGCAAATGATTTACACAAAGTATTATTAGTTGGAGGATCAACAAGAGTTCCAGCAGTTCAAGAAGCTGTAAAGAAAATAACAGGAAAAGAACCAGATAAAGGAATAAACCCAGATGAGTGTGTTGCTATAGGTGCAGCAATTCAAGGTGGTGTTTTATCTGGAGATGTTAAAGACTTAGTACTTCTTGATGTAACTCCATTATCATTAGGTATTGAAACATTAGGTGGAGTATTTACAAAATTAATTGAAAGAAACACAACAATACCAACTAAGAAATCTCAAGTATTCTCAACAGCAGCAGATGGACAAACAAGTGTTGAAATACATGTACTTCAAGGTGAAAGAGAGATGGCAGCATATAATAAAACATTAGGAAGATTCCAATTAACAGGAATTCCAGCAGCACCAAGAGGAGTACCTCAAATTGAAGTTACATTTGATATAGATGCTAATGGTATAGTTCATGTATCAGCAAAAGATATGGCAACAGGAAACAGCCAACAAGTAGCAATTACAGCAAGTACAAATTTAACAGATGAAGATATTGACAAAGCTGTTAAAGATGCAGAAGCACATGCACAAGAAGATAAGAAGAGAAAAGAAGAAATTGAAGTTAGAAATAATGCAGAAAGCTTAGTATATAATTGTCAAAAAACAATAAATGACTTAGGTGATAAAATTAGTGGAGAGGAAAAAGCTAAAGCTGAAACAGAAATAGAAAATGTAAAGAAAGCATTAGAAGGTACAGATGTAGAAGCTATTAAATCTGCGACAGAAAAATTAACTCAAATATTCTATTCAATTTCAGAAAAATTATATTCTACTGCACAAGGAGCAGCAAATAACGGAGCAAATGCAACAGGTAATGAAGCTGGAAATAATGATAATAACGAACCTCATACAGATAATAATGGAAATGTATATGATGCAGATTATAAAGTTGATGAAGATGACAAAAAATAAAAAAGCATAATTTGATAAGATAGTCAAAAGAAAAGTGGTATCACATAAATATAAATAATACCACTTTTCTTATAGCTGATAAGTATTATAGGAGGCAATATGGCAGGAAAAGATTACTATGAAATATTAGGTGTAGATAAAAATGCAAGTGAAGAGGAGCTAAAAAAAGCATATAGAAAACTTGCTAAAAAATATCATCCAGATGCTAATCCAGATAATAAAAAGGAAGCAGAAGCTAAATTTAAAGAAGTAAATGAAGCATATGAAGTATTGTCAAATCCTGAAAAAAGAAAAATGTATGATCAATTCGGAACTGCAGATCCAAACCAAGGATTTGGTGGAGCAGGAGGACCTTTTGGTGGAAGAAACGGATATTATTCATATTCTTCAGGTGGATTTGACGGATTTGGAGATTTTGGAGATTTGGGAGATATTTTCTCGTCTTTTTTCGGTGGTGGATTTGGCGGAAAAAGTTCTAGAAACACAAATGGACCAAAGCAAGGAGCAGATCTAAGAGCAAGTTTGGATATTACTTTTGAAGAATCATATTTAGGAACTGAAAAACAAATTAATATAACAAGAAATGAAACTTGTACAATCTGCCATGGAAACGGAGCTAAACCTGGAACTAAAAAACAAACATGTAGTATGTGTCATGGAACAGGTCAAGTAAAACAGACACAAACAACGATATTCGGTCAAGTACAAACTGTTAGACCATGTTCAAATTGTAATGGAACAGGTGAAATAATACCTGAACCATGTACAGAATGTAAAGGAAAAGGAACTGTAAGAAAACAAGTTAAAGTAACAGTAAAAATACCTGCAGGAATTGATGAAAATCAAACAATAGTACTTAGAGGTGAAGGAGAGCCTGGAACTAAGGGAGGAGCTAAAGGAGATTTATACATAACAATACATGTAAGAAGACATAATATATTTAAAAGGCAAGGACAAGATGTATTGTGTGAAATACCAATAACCTTTACTCAAGCGACATTAGGTGCAGAAATAGAAATACCTATGGTAGATGGTAGCAAAGAGACATATAAAATACCTGATGGTACTCAGCCAGGAACTAAGTTTACTTTAAGAAATAAAGGATTTAAAAATATAAATAATGGATCTTCTGGAAATTATGTATTTACAGTATTAGTTCAAGTTCCAAAACGACTTACAAAAGAGCAAAGAGATTTAATGGTAGAACTTGCAAAAACTATGAATGAACAACCACCTGTAAAGAAAAGAGGATTATTTGGATAAATACAATATCTTAAAATCAAGTAGAGTAATTAAAAATAAAAGTTACTCTATTTGATTTTTTTGTCAATATGAATCGAAAAAAGTCAAAAAAATTTAAACAGCATATTATATATTAGATAGTATTTTTTTACTATCTAGGAGGTGAATATATTGAAAAATTGTAATAAAATAGAAAAATGCTGTGTAGATATTATAATTTGTATTCTAACATCTTTGATATTATTTTTAGCAGGATTAATAGTAGGAGCATTTACAGGTCTTGCTAGTTTACTAGGCATTGGTGCAATAATAGCTATAATAGCAATTTTAGCAATATTATTAATTATAAGAATAATAAACTTAATATGCTGTAAAGAAAATAATAAATGCAAAGAAAAATCTTGTGATTATGATCATTATTGTTAATATAAGAAAAGTAGGTAACTGTTGAAAGTTACCTACTTATATGATAATATAGATAATAAAATCTAGGAGAAAAATAAAATGAAGATAAATTTAGATAGAGATATTAAATATGATAAAAATAAAATAGTAATATTTGATTGGGGAGGAGTTATAGAAAGCCATAAAGATGGGGAATATAATTTAGACAAAGCAATTATTAGTTTTATAAAAGCTTTAAAACCAGGAGTTGATGAATTATCAATATTAGATAGATTTTATAAAGCTATTAGATTTAAAGAGAAAAAATTAGAAGATACATTTAAAAAGCTAGATGAAAAAGAAAGAATGATTTTTAAATATGAAAGGATAAAGGAAGAATTTAAAATAGAATCTGATTATGATACATACTATAACACATATATCAAAGAATTTGATAAAATTTATTACTACAAAGAAGTAGTAGAAGTTGCACATGAAATAAAAAAATATTGTTTGACGGGTATTTTATCAAATCTAGGAGAAATAGACAAAGTAAGGCTAGATAAGCAAGTGAATTTAAATAAGTTTGATTATGTTTGGTTATCTTGTGATGAAGGTTTCAGAAAGCCAGAAGAAAAAATATATCAAATTGTAGAAAATGAATGTAATATAAAAACAAATAATATATTATTTATAGATGATTCAAAAGAGAATATAGAAGTGGCTAAAAAAAGAGGATGGAATGTTTGTAATGCATATGGATATGAAATAAATAAAATAAGAGATAGTATTATCAATTTCTTATATAAAAAATAAAGAGGCTCAATATAAATAAAATGAGCCTTTTTTATTGTATTTCTAATATTTTTTTTGCTCGAGCTACATCTTCTGTAGTTGCATTAGGAACATCTTCTAATTCATAATTACATCCTAGATTTTCCCACTTAAATCTACCTAGATCATGATAAGCTAAGATTTCAACTTTTTTTACATTACTTAAGCTAGAAATAAATTCTTTTAAATCTAATAAATCTTCTTCATGATCGGTTATTCCAGGAACTAAAACTTGTCTAATCCATACATCTTTATTTATACTGCTTAAATACTTAGCAAATTCTAGTTCTAATTCATTCGAGAATCCAACTAGATCCTTACAAATATCGTTATTGATACATTTTATATCTAATAAAAATAAATCAGCTAAATCGATGATTTTTTTGATTTTATCAGTAAGAGGGAAGTTTCCTGATGTATCTATCGCAACATGAATTTTTTGCTTTTTTAATTTAGGTAATAAATCAAGTAAAAAATCTTGTTGAAGTAAAGGTTCACCGCCTGATAAAGTAACTCCTCCACCTGAAACAGTAAAATAATTTTGATATCTAGAAATTTTAGAGATTAATTCATCAGATGTATATTCTTTTCCAGCGTTTATTGTCCAAGTATCTCTGTTATGACAATATTTGCATCTTAAGCTACAACCTTGAAAAAATACTACAAAACGAATTCCAGGTCCATCAACAGCACCAAAAGATTCGAATGAATGAATATGTCCCTTCAATATATCGTTATTATTAATATTGTTTTCTGCCATAATATCCTCCAAGTAATTAAAATATTAAGACGTAAGAATAGGGGATACCTGTTCTTACGTCTTTAAATGAAACTATATTCTCTCGTGAATTGTTCTATTTATTACGTCTAATTGTTGTTCTCTTGTTAATTTTATAAAGTTAACAGCATATCCTGAAACACGGATTGTAAGTTGAGGATAATTTTCTGGATGATTCATAGCGTCAATTAATAGTTCTCTATTAAATACATTAACATTAATATGATGTCCAGTTTGTTTAAAGTATCCATCTAACATACTTACTAAGTTATTAATTTTTGTATTTTCATCTTTTCCAAGAGCAGCAGGTGTAATAGAGAATGTAAATGAAATACCATCTTCTGAGTATTCATAAGGAAGTTTTGCTATAGTATTCATAACAGCAAGTGCTCCATTTGCATCTCTTCCATGTAGAGGATTTGCTCCAGGTCCAAATGGTTCTCCAGCTCTACGTCCATCAGGAGTATTACCTGTATTCTTTCCATAAACAACATTAGATGTAATTGTTAATATAGAAAGAGTATGTTTTGAACCTCTATATGTGTGATGTTTTTGTAATTTTCTTAAGAAAGATTTTACAATATCTACAGCTATACTATCTACTCTATCATCATCATTTCCGTATTTAGGGAAATCTCCTTCAACTACATAGTCAACTGCTAATCCTGATTCATCTCTTATAACTTTTACTTTAGCATATTTAATTGCAGAAAGTGAATCAGCAACAACTGATAAACCTGCTATACCACATGCCATAGTTCTTAATATATCTTGCTCTCTATCATGTAAAGCCATTTCTAAAGCTTCATATGAATATTTATCATGCATATAATGAATTGCGTTTAATGCTTTTATATATATTTTAGCAACATAATCCATCATTACATCAAATTTTTCCATAACTTCATCATAATCTAAATATTCAGATGTTATTGGCTGATATTTTGGAGCAACTTGTTTTCCAGAAAGTTCATCTCTACCACCATTAATAGCATAAAGTAGAGTTTTTGCAAGGTTTGCTCTAGCTCCAAAGAATTGCATTTGTTTACCAATTTTCATTGCAGATACGCAACATGCTATTCCATAATCATCACCAAGTGTGATTCTCATTAAATCATCGTTTTCATATTGAATTGATGATGTTCTAATTGAAATATCTGCACAATAGTTTTTAAATCCTTGTGGTAAATTGTTTGACCATAATACTGTTAAGTTTGGTTCAGGAGCTGGTCCTAAATTATCTAATGTATGAAGTACTCTGAATGAGTTTTTAGTAACTAATGTTCTACCATCAATACCCATACCACCAATACTTTCTGTTACCCATACAGGATCTCCACTGAATAGTGAGTTATATTCTGGTGCTCTTAAAAATCTTACTAATCTTAATTTTATAATGAATTGATCCATTAACTCTTGAGCTTGAGATTCTGTTAATGTTCCGTTTTGAAGATCTCTTTCTATATATATATCTAAGAAAGTAGAAGTTCTTCCTAAACTCATAGCTGCACCATTTTGATCTTTTACAGCTCCTAAATATCCAAAGTATAACCATTGAATAGCTTCTTTAGCATTTGAAGCTGGAACTGATATATCAAATCCATATTTTTCAGCCATTGCTTTTAAGTCATTTAATGCTTTTATTTGATCACCAATTTCTTCACGATTTCTTATAATTTCTTCTGTGAATTCATCAGTATCTAATATTTCAAGTTCAACTTTCTTTTCAGCAATTAAAGCATCAACTCCGTATAAAGCGACTCTTCTGTAATCACCTATTATTCTTCCACGTCCATATCCATCAGGAAGACCTGTAAGTAGGTGAGAGCTTCTTGCAGCTCTTATATCAGGTGTATATACTTCAAATACACCATCGTTATGTGTTTTTCTTAGATTATGATAAATATATTCTGTCTCTGGATCTACTGTAAATCCATAACTTGCAGCAGATTTTTCAACGATTCTGATACCACCATTTGGCATAATTGCTCTTTTTAAAGGTGCATCTGTTTGTAGACCAACGATCTCTTCTAGGTCTTTATCTATATATCCTGCTTCATAAGCATTTACTGCAGAAGGTGTTTTACAATCTGCATCTAAAACTCCACCATTTTCTCTTTCTTTTTTATAAAGCTCTAAAACTTCATCCCACAATTTTTTTGTTTTATCTGTAGCACCTTCAAGGAATTTACTATCTCCTTCATAAGGTGTATAGTTAGATTGGATAAAGCCTCTGACATCTATTTCTTTTGTCCATTCTCCGGCTTTATTAAAGCCATCCCATTGCTTAAAATCCATAATAAACCTCCTTAAAATAATTAAATTAGCACATATAATAATATCATAAAAAATATATAATATCAACAAAAATGTCGAAAAAAATAAAGGGATTTTCTGGAATTTATATGATAAAAAAAGAATACTTTTATATTTTAGATATATTTTTAGTTTTATCTAAAATATAAAAAATATTCTATAAAATAAATCTATTATTGAAATAAATATTAATTATCATTTATAACTTTAGCTATTTCATATATTAATTTTTGCTTTTCTGGAGGCACATTTTTTAATAAATCATTAAATTCTGAAGATAAATAACTGTCAGAATTATTTGAAGATCCATTTAAAATCGAACCTTCTGTAATGCCTAATATATCACATATTTGACTAAGTCTTTTTAAACTAATATGAGAGCTACCTCTTTCTATTCTGCTAAGAAAAGCAATAGAAACATCCAGTTTTTCTGCGAGTTTTTCCTGAGTTAGTCCATTGTTAATTCTAGCTTTTTTTAATCTTTCACCAATAATATTATAGTCCAGTGCCACAAGCTTCACCTCTTCCTAATCTGAAAAAAATATAGCATTTATACGAAATAAATTACAGAAACATATAAGTAAATGTATACAAACTATATTTGTTTATATTAGTATGTTCAGAATAGAATAAAATATGTAAAAAACTTAAAAAAATAGAATTAGACATTTAAATAAAAAAATGTTATACTGCAAAAGGTGATTAATTAATATGTTTGAAAAAAATTTAAATAAAAAAACAAAAATAATTGGAAACAATATAATATACTTTAAAGAGATAAACTCAACACAAACTAAAATAAGAGAATTAGCAGAGAAAAAAGTAGAAAATGGAACAGTAGTAATTACAGATAATCAAACAAATGGAATAGGAACTCATGATAGAAAATGGTATACTGAAAAAGCTAAAAATTTAACTTTTTCTATGGTGGTATATCCAAAGTGTACTGTAAAACAATTAGATACATTAACTATTGATATTGCTAAAATTATAACAAATGCTATAAAAAAGTTATATGGTATTAAATTAGATATAAAAAAGCCAAATGATGTTATTTTTAATGGAAAAAAGATTGGAGGAATTCTTACACAGATTATTTCTTCAGGGGAAAAGATTAAATATCTTTTAATTGGTATTGGATTTAATGTAAATCAAGTTATATTTAGTGATGATATTAAAGAAATAGCTACTTCATTGAAATTTGAATTAAATAAAGAATTTAGTAGAGAAGATATATTGGAGGAAATATTATTTGGATTTGAAAATTATTTTATAGAAAATAAAATAATATAGAGAGTGTAAAACAAATAATAATAAAAAAGGATAGAAATAAATAATAATAATAAAATAATAAAATTAAAAAGAATAAAAAATAATAGAAAATGAAATCAAAAAAAGAAAATGGATCTAATCTTCCATTTTCTTTTTTGATAATATCTATATTATTAATTAATAATTTTCAGCGTTAACTTCAAAATAGCTTTGAGCATGTTTACAAACAGGACAGATTGTTGGAGCTTCTAATCCTACATGGATATGTCCGCAGTTTCTACATTTCCATACAACAATACTTCCTTTTTTGAAAACTTCTCCATTTTCTACATTTTCTAATAATTTTTTATATCTTTCTTCATGATGTTTTTCAACTTCAGCAATTCCTCTGAATGTTGCAGCTATTTCCATAAATCCTTCTTCTTCAGCTTCTTTAGCGAATTTTGGATACATATCTGACCATTCGTAATTTTCACCAGCAGCGGCATCTGCTAAGTTTGATTTTGTATCTCCAATACCTTCTAGGTATTTAAAATGTAATTTTGCATGTTCTTTTTCATTTTCAGCTGTTTCTAAAAATATTGCAGCTATTTGTTCATAACCTTCTTTTTTGGCAACACTTGCAAAATATGTGTATTTATTTCTTGCTTCTGATTCACCAGAAAAAGCAGCTCTTAAATTAGCTTCTGTTTTTGATCCTTTTAATTCCATTATTATACCTCCTAAAATAACTTTTACGTATATAAATATATTATAAGATTTAGAAAAAGTCAAGCGAACAAAATGTGTATTTTTAGCATAATATATCTATAAAGTTAGCAAAAAAATAATAGAGTGGAGGAAAGATGAATAAAGAAAATAAAAAATATACTGTAACAATTGCGGGAAATCCTAATGTTGGAAAATCTACTATATTTAATGCACTTACAGGAATGAAACAACATACAGGAAATTGGACTGGTAAAACTGTAGGAAATGCAGTTGGAATGACATATTTTAATGGAACAGAATTTAAACTAATTGATACTCCTGGAACATATTCTATAATGTCAAATTCTGAAGAAGAAAAGATAGCTAGAAATCAAATATGTTTTTCTAATTCTGATGCAATTATAGTAATCCTAGATGCAACTTGTTTAGAGAGAAGCTTAAATTTAGCTTTTCAAATTTTAGAAATATCTGATAAAGTATTAGTTTGCGTGAATTTATTAGATGAAGCTAATAAAAAGAAAATACATATAAATTTTAAAGAACTTGAAAGAATATTAGGAGTTCCTGTTATAGGAACAATCGCAAAAAAGAAAAAAACATTAAAGAAAATATTAGAAAAATTATTAGATATATGTAATAAAAAAATAGAAAGTAAACCGAGAAGAATAAAATATACACAAGAAATAGAGGATTGTGTGGATATTGTTAAGGAAAAAATAGAAAAAACAAATTTTGCTGATAGAAGATTAAATAGATGGATTGCATTAAAAATAATAGATGGGGATAAAGAGATAATAGAAGATATTAAAAGAAATTTAAAAATTAATAAATCATCTAACGATGCAAAAAAAATAATTGAAGCAGATGAAGCAGTTAATGATTTACTAAAAAATAAGGGGATAAAAAGAGATAATATTAAAAATATAATGATTACTAATATAATATTTATGTCAGAAAATGTATATAAAGATGTAGTTACATTGGAAAATGAAGATTATAATAGTAAAGATAAAAAAATAGATAAAATAATTACATCTAAAGTATTGGGAATTCCAATTATGTTATTATTTTTAGGAATTATTCTTTGGATAACTATAGTTGGGGCAAATTATCCATCTGAAATATTATCAAATTTTTTTGGAATAATTGAAAAAGAAATTGTTAGTTTATTTGAAAGTTTTAATATACCAGAATTTATAAAAGGAATAATTATAGATGGGGTATATAGAACTGTTACTTGGATTATATCTGTAATGCTTCCACCTATGGCGATATTTTTCCCACTATTTACAATATTAGAGGATATAGGTTTTTTACCAAGAATTGCATTTAATTTAGATTGTTTATTTAAAAAAGCAGGAACTACAGGAAAACAGGCTTTGACAATGTGCATGGGATTTGGTTGTAATAGCGTAGGTGTGACTGGATGTAGAATTATAGAGTCAAAAAAAGATAGATTGATAGCTATATTAACAAATGCTTTTGTACCATGTAATGGAAGGTTTCCATTTTTAATTACAATGTCTAGTATTTTTTTAGGAGGCTTAGTTACTGCAAAGAGCGGATCATTAATAGCAACATTATCTGTAATGACCATAATATTATTTGGTATATTAATGACAATATTAATATCAAATTTATTATCAAAAACAATATTAAAAGGTGAAAAGTCATCATTTTTATTAGAACTTACGCAATATAGAAAACCACAGGTAGGTAAAGTAATTATAAGATCTATATTTGATAGGACATTGTTTGTTTTAGGAAGAGCAATTATGGTAGCACTTCCAGCAGGAATAGTTATTTGGATTTTGGCAAATACAAATATATATGGTATTAATATATTAAATTATATAGCTGGATTTTTAGACCCACTTGCTAAGTATATGGGAATGGACGGATATATATTGACAGCATTTATATTGGGGATTCCTGCAAATGAAATTGTACTACCTATTATACTTATGTGTTACATGGGAAAAGGAAGCTTAGTAGATATTGAAAGCAGTTATGAAATAGGGAATATTTTACTACAAAATGGTTGGAATCTGTTGACTGCAATAAATGTAATGATTTTTACAGTTTTACATTTTCCATGTGCAACTACATTAATTACAATAAAGAAAGAAACAAATAGTTATAAATGGATGATGCTTGCATTTATATTGCCTACAATTTGTGGAGTAATAATATGTTGTTTAAATACAGTAATATGGAATTTAGTTATTTAGATTTAGCAGTATAAAAATCACACTTATAACGTAAAAAAGTGTGATTTATTTTTCTTCTAATTGTTTATCTACATCCATAGATATCCCTTTTTTATGAATATTAGATTTAGCTTCTTCCTTTTTTTGCTGCCATTCTGGAGAAGAAACTTCATCTAAGGAGATAATTGCTGATGATATATTATTGCTTGTTCCAAACAATTTAGTAGCAAGAATCGCTTCAGAGTTATTTTGCAAAAAGTTAGGATCAGATAGTTGCTTTTTGGAAAAAGTTTTAGTGTCAAAATCTAAACTTTGCAAAAAAGATAATTCTCGTTTTAATAAGATAGGTGAAATCATATATAAAGAGTCTATATTATCTAAGACATGATAATTTTCCTGTTTTAATCTTACGATCTGATCAATAGCATCTAATAAATAAAGATTTAATTTATCTATTGTCCTATTTATTCCATTTTGATTAATTTCATCATGTAAATCAATAGGCAAATGAAGATGTATTGTACTTCCTGTTAAACCATAAGTAATATATTTATTTAGAGGAATTTTATGATTATCTTCATGTTTTTTTACTATTTGTTCTAATATTAAATTATCAAGATAGTTTTTTACAGCTTGTTCAGAATCACCTATTTGAGATAATATTTGAGATATATTTTCATCTGTTAATCTATCAACCTTTTGCAAAACTGATTCTATAACAGCTTGTGTTTCTGCTGTCTTTAATGAGTACAATATACGTTTTACATCATTTCTATTCATATAGTATCCTCCTTAAAATACAAAGATAATTATATTTCTATATAATTATGACTGCAGGCACGGACTAATCTATTCATTATAGCTAATCCTAAACCTTCCTGTTTAACTCCTTCGATTATAACAATATCTGGATTAAACTTATCTACTTTTCTTAAATCTGTAAAAATGTTTTTGGCGATTTCATCTAAATTATATTTTGAACCAATATCAATTACTAATTTATTTTCATAATTTTTTACATTTTCTGATGTAGAAAGAATAAGTGGAGTTTTGTATGACATACTAATTTCATTTATTTTTTTTACAAGTAAATCATTATTATCACTATAAACTAATACGCATTTACTATCAGGGGCATAATGTTTATATTTCATTCCTGGAGATAATACTTTTTCTCCATCTTCTAATTTTGAAAAGATATGCTTATCAATTTTTACATTTCCTACAACTCTTTTTATATCTTCAGGAGTTATTTTTCCTGGGCGAAGTATTGTAGGAATGCCATCTATAACTCTAACTACAGTAGATTCTAAACCTACTAAAGTATTTCCACCATCAATAATACAATCAACTTTATCTGATAATTCATCGAAAATATCTGAAATATTAGTACCACTTGGTTTACCAGAAATATTAGCACTAGGTGCTGCTATTGGAAGTCCAGAGTATGAAATTAGTTTATTAGCAATTTCATTACTTGGCATACGTATTCCAACGGTATCTAAGTTGGCAGTTACTATATTGGGAACGACTGGTTTTCTATTTAATATAATAGTAAAAGGACCAGGCCAAAATTCTTTCATAAGTTTATATTCAACATCAGATATATTTTCTACAATATCGTTTAGCATATTAAAATCTGAAATATGTAAGATTAATGGATTATCAGAGCTTCTACCTTTAGCTTTGAATATGTTTTTTACTGCATTTTCATCTAATCCATTTGCACCAAGACCATAAACTGTTTCTGTAGGAAAGAGAACTAGTCCTCCTAAGCGTATAATTTCAGCTGCTTCTTTTAATTTTGTATAATCTAATGAATTTTTTAAGTCTATAAATTTTTTCAAAGTAAAATCACAATCCTTTTAATAAAATATATACATATATTATACTACAAAATAAGCTATTTAGTAAATACTAGTATATTTTTAGCATCTGATTTTCTTAGACCAATTACTATATTTCTAACTAAATAAGCACAAGGATCATTAAAAACACTTTTAAATATAGGTACGATAGGTGTATTTGATATAAATCCTAAATCTAATAATCTCCTTTTAATATTATCACAATTAATGCTTTTAATAATTCCTTCTTCACCAATTTTTAGCTCAGATAATGGTATTAATTTTGACATATAATCACCTCATAATATATTATGAAAAATATATTAAAAGGTTTATATAATTTAATAAATGCGTAAAAAATTAAGTTGAATCGTGTCGATTTATATGATATATTGTGGAAAATAAGATTAATAATATTGCTAAGAAAGGAAGTTATATATATGGTAAATATTGCAGTACTTGGATATGGAACAGTTGGATCAGGAGTAGTAGAAGTTTTTGATAAAAATAAAGAAATGATAAATAAAAAAGTAAAAGAAGAAATAAATGTAAAATATATTTTGGATATTAGAGAATTTAAAGGAGATAAATTTGAAGAAAAAATAATTCATGATTTTGATAAAATATTAAATGATAAAGAAGTAAGTATTGTAGCAGAAGTTATAGGAGGTGCTACAATAGCGTATGAATATACAAAAAAATTATTGGAATCTGGAAAAAATGTTGTAACATCAAATAAAGAATTAGTGGCATTAAAAGGAGAAGAATTATTAAAGATTGCTAAAGAAAACAATGTAAAATATTTATATGAAGCTTCAGTTGGAGGAGGAATACCAGTAATACACCCTATAAAAGAGTGTTTGAAAGCCAATAATATAGATAAAATTGTAGGAATTTTAAATGGTACAACAAATTACATTTTAACAAGAATGATAGAAGATAGAATTAGCTTCAAAGAGGCATTAGAAAATGCTCAAAAATTAGGATATGCAGAGGCAAATCCAGATGCAGATATAAAAGGAATTGATGCATGTAGAAAAATATGTATTCTTTCAGAACTAGCTTATGGCGTAAGTATAAATCCAGAAAGTATTTTAGTAGAAGGAATTGAAAATATTACTTTAGATCAAATAGAAGAGGCTAGTAAAGATGGGTATGTTATAAAATTAATTGGATATTCAAAGAAAGTGTCTGATGAAAAGATAGAAATATTTGTAAGTCCTTGTGCAATAAAAAAAGACAATCCATTAGCAAATGTAAATGATGTTTTTAATGCAGTACTTGTAAACGGAGACATGGTAGGAGAGGTTATATTCTATGGAAAAGGAGCTGGAAAGCTTCCAACTGCAAGTGCAGTTTGTTCTGATATATTAGAATGTTTAAACAAAAATATGAATAATGAAATAATATGGGAAAAGAAAGATATATCTATAGAAAAGCCTAATTTATCTATTTTAAAAAGTGTAAAATTACCTATTATACAATAATTTTTATTAAATTATGGAGGCTATAATGGAATTCGATAAAGAAAAAAATGATGATAAAGACTATGTTTTAAGTATGGTTAAAAAGCAAGGGAGTTTACTTGATTTAGTATCAGAAAGATTAAAAGATGATAAAGAGGTAGTAATGGCTGCATTGGAACAAGATGGAAATGCTTTAGAGTTTGCAGGCCCTAAAATGAAGAATGATAAAGAAGTGGTTTTAAAATCAATAAAAAAAGTAGGATGGACAGCTTGTTATGTTAGTAAAAAGTTATCAGATGATAAAGAAGTTATATTAGATGCAGTAAAAATAAACGGACAAGAGCTATATTATGCATCAGAAAGATTAAGAGATGATAGAGATGTTGTACTAGCAGCTGTAACAAACAAAGGTCTTATTTTAAAATATGCAAGTAAACGATTAAGAGCAGATAAAGAAATTGCTTTAGCAGCTGTAAAAAGTGATAAAAGAGCTTTAGAATATATTTCAGATGAAGATATAAAAAAACAGGTAGAAGAAGAACTTTCAAAAGAAGATAAAGAGTAATTTAAGTTAATTACAATATATAAAAAATAGAAAAAGTTAAAATAAAAAATAAATAAAATAAAGGAATAAAATATAAAAAAACATCAAAAACTAATACTGGTGATAATATGAAAATATCATGGATAAAGTATGAAAAAGATAATAAGAACTATATTATGCCAGAAAGATTAGGATTTGATGTTTTTAAACTTAATAATCCAGAAGAAACTGATAAAAAAATAGAAGAATTAATAAAAGATAAATATAATACAATATTTATAACAAATGAAATAGCTAGTTTTTCTAATGATATAATAAAAAAATATGGTAAGGATGATAAAATAAAAATCATAATCACTAAAACAAAAGAATAATATTCAATAATAAAAGAAAGGATGTAGTATATTGAATATTAATGAATACAACGAGTACAAAAAATTTGAAGAAAAATTAGCATATAATTTTAAATTAAAATTTCAAAATGAAATTACTAGTACAGCTGAAGAAAATAAAGTAACAAAGTTTTCAAATATTGTATTTCTATGCATTGGTACAGATAGGATTAAAGGAGATTCTATAGGACCAATTATAGGAAGTAAAATAAAGAAAATGGAAAATGAATATATAAAAATATATGGAACACTAGAAAAAAATCTGGACTTTTCAAATGCAAAACATGTTATAGATGAAGTATATAATATATATAATAATCCATTTATAATAACAATTGATGCTGCACTTTGCAAAGAAAATAAAGTAGGAAAGATATATTTAAATAGTGGGCATATAAAAATTGGAAAAGCGTTAGATAAAAGTATTTCTTTTTATTCTAATATAAATATAAAATGCATTGTTGGAATATATAACGAAACTCAAACAATAAATAACATTGATATTTTAAAAAATGCTAATATAGATAATATAATTAAAATGTCAGATATAGTATCTAAAGGAATAGTAAATATTATAAAAAATATATATGTTTATGTATAAGTATAAAATAAATGGCAAAACTTTAAGTAATGAGATATTTATAGGAGGAATAAATCATTATGAATAATGAAGGGTTAAAAAACATTGTATTACTTAAAGATTTACCATCTAATTTAATAGAAGAGGCTATAATTGTTTTAAAAGAAAATAAAAAGATACATAAAGTTCAAAAAATAATTGATATAAATAATGAGAAAAAAAGACAGAAAAATGATAAACAAAATAAAAATAAAAATAATTTAAATAATAATGAGATTTTAAATAAAAATATAGATAATGACTATATAATAAAAGAAGCATACATGCTTTTAGATGATTATACAAAAAGATTAGAAACAGAAACTCCTAGTTGGAAAAATAATGTAAAAAAGCTAGAAAGAAAATATAAATATTCAGTAAAACTCAATATAATTTTATCAATAAGTATTACGCTAGGAGTAATTTTAAATATTTTTATAAAATAAATTTATATATGAATAATAAACACCTTATATGAATATACATTAAAAAAACAACAAAGGAAGAGGTGTTTTTTTTATGGAACGAACAATCACTCAAGAAGAACGAATAAGAAGAGCAGAAGAAATATATAATAGAAGAAAAAAATTAAATGGAGTTAGAGTATCAACTAATAATGTAAATAAAAACGAAAAAATTAAAATTTCTTTAGCGAAAAGGATGTTTTATCAGATTGCAATTTGTATAGTAATATATGTGATTTTTTATTTAATAAAAAACAGTAATTACATATTTTCAGAAGATGTTTTAAATAAAACTAAAGAATTTTTATCATATGATATAAATTTTGGAAATATTAGAAATAGTGTAAGTTCATTTATAGAAGAAAATAAAGAAAAATTTAGTTTTCTAAAGAATTTCAGTAATGATAAAAGTGATAATGAAAATAATGTGGAAAATACTATAGAAAATAATAACGAAAGTGCAAATACTGTAGGAGGTATTGGTGGAGCAAGAGATGAAGAGGAAAAGGATAATGAAAAAGATGATAAAAAAGAGGATGAAGAAAAAAATAAAAAATCTCAGTATGAATTAGATGTAGAATATATTAAAAATAATTTTAAATTTATTGTTCCAGTTAAGGGAACCGTAACTTCAAGATATGGAAAAAGAGAAGCAACAGAAGTTGTATCGGCTAATCATCAAGGAATAGATATAGGAGCAAACAAGGGAACTGCAATTTATGCTGCAATGGATGGAACTGTAACTACAGCATCTGAAGAAGGTGAATATGGTAAACATATAGATATTACAAATGAGGATGTTCTAACTAGATATGCTCATTGTAGCAAACTTTTAGTAAAAGAAGGAGATAAAGTAAAAAAAGGAGATAAAATAGCTGAAGTTGGTTCAACCGGAAACTCAACTGGACCACATCTTCATTTTGAAATTAGAAGAGATAATAGGACAATAAATCCTGAATCTATAATTGATTTTTAATTTTAGAATTATAGATAAATATCTTTTAATGGAGGATTTATGAGATTAAAAATAGATTTAAAAATATTTTTATTTCTTTTACTATTTTTAATAACATCTCAATTTGAAATATATATTATTGTAATGATATTTGCAGTAATTCATGAAATTGGACACTTAATAACTGGAATATTATTAAAATTTAAAGTAGAAGAAATGCAATTAACACCAATGGGTATAAGCTTAGGTTTTAAGATAGAGACAAAAGAATATAATAAGAAAATAAAAAAAGGGAATAGATTAAATATAAAAAAAGCAATAATTGCTATTGCAGGACCTGTTATTAATTTAATTATCATATGTATATTAATGATAGTAAATTATTTCTTTCCTAACTTTTTAGATATATATGTATATCAAATATGTATTTATTCAAATTTAATAATAGCAATATTTAATTTGATTCCAATATATCCAATGGATGGTGGTAGAATTATATATGAAATACTTAAAATATTTAAGGGGTATAAAAAAGCATATAAACTTACATATTTAATGTCAAAAACTGTACTAATTATTTTAACTATTATATCTAGTATTTCAATACTATATTTAAAAAATATATCAATCTTATTTATAATAGGATATTTATGGTTCTTAGAATTTCAAGAAATACGTAGATATAATAAAAGAAAAAACATCGAAAAAATGGTTGAATATGTAGAAAAGAGAGAACATAATATGGTATAATAGATATGCATGAAAAATATAAATAGAGGAGAAAAATGTTTAATATAGAAGAAGAATTAAAAAAATTACCATCAAAACCCGGTGTATATATAATGCATGATAAAGATGATAAAATTATATATGTGGGTAAAGCAATTTCATTAAAAAATAGAGTAAGACAATATTTTAGAAAAACTAACAAAACTAAAAGAATACAAAATATGGTTGCTTTAATTGATCATTTTGAATACATAGTAACAGATAATGAGGCAGAAGCTTTAATATTAGAGTGTAATCTAATAAAAAAGAATATGCCTAAATTTAATGTCTTACTTAAAGATGGTAAAACATATCCATATATAAAAGTGAATATAAAAGCAGAATACCCAGATGTATATATGACAAGAAGAATTTTAAATGATGGAGCAAAATATTTTGGACCATATGCTAATTCTGGAAGTGCAAAAGAAATGGTTGAATTTATAAAATCTAAATTTAAAATTAGGCAATGTAAAAGTTTTAAATATAAAGATAGACCATGTCTAAATTATCATATAAAAAAATGCATGGCTCCTTGTATGGGATATGTTTCAAGAGAAGATTATATGAAACAGATAAATGAAATTATTGATGTGTTAGAGGGAAAAACTGAAAAATTAATAAAAGATTTAACAAAAGAAATGGAAGAAGCATCAACTAATTTGCAATTTGAAAAAGCTGCATATATAAGAGATAAAATAGGAGCAATAGATAGAATTTCAGCAAAACAAAAAGTATCTAATATTTCAGAGAATGATATTGACGTTATAGGTTTAGCAAGAAGTGATACAAGAGTATGTATAGAAATATTTTTTGTTAGAAAGAGTAAGATGATTGGTAGAGAACATTTCTTTTTAAATGACTTAGTTGATGAGGAATCAAAAGAAATATTATCAAACTTTATTAAACAATATTATATGGGAAGACCAATTCTCCCAAATAAAATAATGATAAGAGAAGAAATAGAAGATAAAGAAATTTTACAAGAATTACTTACTGAGCAAGCTGGAAGAAAAGTAGAGATAAAGACGCCTCAAAAAGGTGAAAAGTTAAGATTAGTAGAAATGGCAGAAAATAATGCATTAATTACCTTAGAAAATAAAGAAAAAGATAAAAATACAATATTAATGGAATTAAAAGAAGTACTTAAAATTGAGAAACTACCAAGAAAAATAGAATGTTATGATATTTCAAACTTATCTGGAACTAATATGGTTGCTGGAATGAGTGTGATGCAAGATGGAAGTATTAAGAAAAACTTGGCAAGAAGATTTAAGATAAAAACAGTATATGGTCAAGATGATCCAAAATGTATGAAAGAGGTAATAACAAGAAGGCTAATTCATTCTATAGAAGAACCAAATGGGGGTTTTGGAAAATTACCAGATGTAATATTTGTTGATGGTGGAATTACACAAATTAGAGCAGCAATGGAAGCAATAAATGAATTGAAACATGAATATAAATTAAAAGATGAAGAGTTTGATGATACAATCTTAAATATTCCAGTATTTGGAATGGTTAAAAATGACAAACATCAAACAAGAGCTTTAATGAATGAAGAGAGAGAAGAATTAAAGATTTCAGATAATTTATTTAATTTAATTACAATGTTTCAAGATTCAGTGCATGATACTGCTATAGGATATCATAAAAAGTTAAGAGAAAGAGAGCTTACTAAATCAAAACTGGATGAAATAGAAGGAATAGGAGAAGTTAAAAGAACAGCCTTACTTAAGAAATTCGGTAGTAGTAAGAAAATAGAAGAAGCGGATATAGAAGAACTAACTCAAATAAAGGGAATTAATGAAAAATTAGCTAAAAAAATAAAAGAAGAATTAAGTAAAGAAAATTAAATTGTAAAATAATAAAAGAATAAATAGTAAAAGATTAAAAAAAGTAATACGATTGATAGAATAATTATATAAATTTTGAATATCTATATTAATAGAAAATATAGATAGGGGGATTTGTATAATGGAATATGCAAAAGATATTTTGATAAATTTAAAAAAAGGACAAGTAGAAAAAAAGAGAAGAAACGTAAAAAAGGTTAAAAGCGGATTTGGAAATAGGATACATAATTATAGATTTATTGTTTCAATTGTTTTATCTACTTTGAGTTTTATAGTATTGGATTTAATATTAATATCAAATTTTATAAATGTATTAATAAGTCTATAAAAAGAAAGGAAAATATACCATGAATGTAGCAAATAATTGGAAAGATTATGAAATATTAGATATGGCAAATGGTGAAAAATTAGAAAGATGGGGAGATGTTATATTAATAAGACCAGACCCACAAATTATTTGGAAAAATAAATCATTTCCTAAAAAATGGGATATGGCAAATGCAAGATATAATAGAAGCTCATCAGGTGGTGGTGGATGGAAATACAATAAAAAAATGCCAGAAAACTGGAAAATAAAATATAAAGATTTAACTTTTAATATAAAACCAATGGGATTTAAACATACTGGTTTATTTCCAGAACAAGCTGTTAACTGGGACTGGATGATATCTAAAATAAAGAATGAAAAAAGAGATATAAAAGTATTAAACTTATTTGCATATACAGGAGGAGCAACTGTTGCGTGTAGTTATGCAGGTGCATCTGTTTGCCATGTAGATAGTTCAAAAGGAATGACTACATGGGCAAAAGAAAATATAGCATCATCAGGTCTTGCTGATAGACCAGTAAGATATATAGTAGATGATGTAGTAAAATTTGTAAATAGAGAGATAAGAAGAGAAAATAAATATGATGGAATTATAATGGATCCTCCTTCATATGGAAGAGGAACTAATGGAGAAGTATGGAAATTTGAAGATAATATATCTGATTTAGTAGAATTATGTTCTAAAGTACTTTCTGATAATCCATTGTTTTTCCTTATTAATTCATATACAACTGGAATTTCTAGTAGTGTATTAGAGAATATCCTTAGACTAAATATAAAAAGAAAAGGAAAATTTTCACATGGAGAAATAGGACTTCCTATGACTAATTCAGATTTAATATTACCTTGTGGAATTTATGGAAGATGGGAGAAATAAATGAACCAATTAAAAGTAATATATGAAGATAACCATATAATAGTTGTAGAAAAACCAGTTAATATACCATCACAGGGAGATAAAACAGGTGATATAGATATGCTTACAATTATAAAAGGCTATTTAAAAGAAAAATATAATAAACCAGGAAATGTATATTTAGGGCTAATTCATAGATTAGATAGACCTGTAGGTGGAGTGATGGTATTTGCTAAAACTTCTAAAGCGGCAGCGAGACTTAGTGAGCAAGTGCGAGAAAAAATATTTAGAAAAACATATTTAGTAATAGTTAATGGAAGAATGGAAAAAAATAAAGGTGTTTTAGAAGACTATTTATTAAAGAATGAGAAAAATAATATGAGCAAAGTTGTAAAAAAAGAAACAAAAAATTCTAAGCTTGCCATATTAGATTATGAGGTACTTAAATATAATGAAGAAATAAATTTATCATTATTAAAGGTTAATTTACATACAGGAAGACATCATCAAATAAGAGTTCAATTTTCAAGTAGAGATCATAGTATATATGGTGATCAAAAATATGGTGGCAGAGGACATGGTAAACAAATATGTTTATGGGCATATGAACTAACTATTAATCACCCTATCACCAAAGAAGAGATGACTTTTAAATCAATACCAGAGGTAAATGGTAGTTGGAAAATAATAGAAGATGTTAAACTTTAGAAATATAATCAAAAATATACAGATATTAATAAATCAATTACAAATTAAATAAAGTAATTGATTTATTTTTTACGAAAAAACTAAAATATTATACGAAATGAAAAATTGGGTATTTCATATATAAAAAAGAGGTCTTTTGTAAAAATTAGAAAAATAATCCCAAAAAAAGTATTATTATAGTTTAAGATAAAAAAGAGGTGAAAATTTTGGTAGAAAGATTTTGTGCTTTTATCTTAAAAAAGATGAAGGTTAAAATGCCAGAAATTACAGAAGAACAAGGGGAAGTTATACAATATGGATTAGAACTCATAATTGGAGAATTTCCTAAAATAATATTGTTATTTGTATTAGGCTTTTTATTAGGAATAGGATGGTATGTATTATTTGCTTTTATAGCAATTGCACCATATAGAGGAATGTCTGGAGGATTTCATCTTCATACACATTTAGGATGTATTCTTACTACTAATATATTTTATATTGGAAATGTATTAATAAGTAAATATCTATTTTTAGATAATATAGAGAAATATATACTAATTGCTTTAAGCTATATATTTGGAATTCTTATGATAAGTATGTACGCACCAGCAGATACTGAAAATGTGCCTATAATAAGTAAAAAGGAAAGAAAAAGAAAAAAGATATTATCATATATTGTATTAACTATACTACTCAGTGCAGCAACACTTATTCAAGATAGAATTTTATCGAATATATTAATAATTGGAAGTATATTTCAAACTATGACAATAACTAGAATAGCATATAAAATTACAAAGAACGAATATGGACATGAAATATATGAAAAAGAAAATATAGAATTAAATAGGTAATAAACATTAGCCGGCAATGTTTTATTATAAATACAAGATACAAAGGAGGAATGTTTTATGTTAAAACAATTGGCAAAATTGGCTGAGAAATATGCAAAATCAACTAATACAGCTTGCTTAGTTTTTGGTGTTATTCATCAGCCTAAAATGCCAGCATCTTTAATAAAAAAAGATAAATAAAAAATAATTAAATAGAATTGAGAACGATATAGGATTAATAACCTATTTTAAAATAATAAAATTCGAATATGACAAACGAAAAAAATAGTCTCACATAGGAGACTATTTTTGTTTGCCTTAATTGTATCTATTTAAATATTTCAAATTGTTGTGTAAAGAACTCAGAATTTTTTGTTGTAAATAAATTTAGATTATTATTTTTCATTAATATTTGTCTTACCTTCCATAATCCTAAACCACTATGATTTTCTTTTGAAGATATACCTTTTTGATAAATTCTTTCAGTATCTATAGTTTTATCTTTATATGTATTTTGAATAATAACTAAAATTAAATCATCTCTATTAATTTCTTTTCTAAAAGTTACATTTACTAATTTTTTATCACATTCTACTGCCGCATCTATAGCATTATCTAATAAAATTCCTAAGATTCTAGTAAAATCATAAATTTTCATACGAGCTTCAATTTCATTTAAATCCAAGAAAACATTTAATGTAATAGTAACATTCTTTTGATCAGCGTCATAATATTTAGTTGCAAGCATGTGATAAATTGCAGGATGATTTATTACATTAGGTGATAATGCATATAAATTATTTGTCTTTTGACAATCTTCTAATAATTGATTATAGAATCTTTTTAATCCTCCGATATCTTCTGTTACAACATAACCACCTAAACTATTAACTATATTATCAAAATCATGTTTAAATGATCTTACTGTATCATGAAGTATTGTTAAAGAATGAATTGTAAGATTAGCACTTTCTAGATCTCTTTTGGTTAATTCTAGTTTAGAAATATTTATTAGATTATATATACTTATTACTGAATAAGCAACTAAACCGAATATTGCTATAAATGTAATTAAAAAAGGCATAGTATCATTATAGAATATTACTAGATAAAATTGACTAGCAATTATTAATAGGCAAAGTAGAATACTAGCTATTATAAGAACTTTATTTTTTATAGTCATATTATCAAATACTTCTATATTAACTTTAAAGTATTTTACAAGTCGGTATAAAAGATACATAATCAAGTAAATTACCAAAAGTAATATAATTCTATAAATAGGAATATTAACTATTTGTTCATAGTTAATTGAAAAAGCATATTTCATAAAGCTTGAACAAATAAATTCTAAAACAGAAGTAGTTAAGAATATTATTGTTGTAGCAGATATACTTTTTAAAATACTAGTTCTTAATATAAAGAATACTAGAATAGGTAAAAGAATGATATTAATAAATACTGCAAATGATGGAACAAAAAATAAAGCTAGATTAGTAATAATTCCGTGAACTATTACATAAATGATTTTTCTTTTAGTTGTTGTTTCAATATTTAATATACTGGTGAAAAAAAGCATCCCTATATATAATTCTAAGAATGTTAGTGGTATTGCTATAAATTTAAATAACATTGGATTTGGTGTAGTCAATGCATACCAAATTGCTTGTAAAGTTTCCATTTTCTAAAACCTCCATAATTTTATTTTTATATTTGGGACCAATATAGCATTTATCATTTGAGGTAAATAAAATAAGATTGTTAGAGAAATCTATATCTGTTATTTTTGAAATATTAACAATATATGATTTATGACATCTGACAAAATTATAAGGTAACATATCAGATATTCTACTAAAAGAGCTATAAGTTTCGTATTCTCGAGTATCTGTGTTAAATATTACCTTCATACCATCTTTTTTTATAAACCTAATGCTATTTATTTTGATTACAGTTTTATCATTATCTAATCGCAAATATTTATCCGTGCTTCCAAATACATCAGAATAAAGTCTTAAAATTGTTTCTTCAAATCTTTCTCTAGTCAAAGGTTTTTGTAAAAAATCAAATGTTTTGTATTTATATGCAACCATTCCAAATTCAAAATGTCCTGTTATGAAAATGATATAAATACTTTTATCAACTTTTCTGATTTCTTCAGCTATTTGTAGTCCCGAAATTGAAGATTTTAAATTTATATCTAATAATAATACGTGAGTTTGATTATTTCTTACAAATTTTAATAGTTCTTGTGGGTTGTTCGTAGAAAAAATTATTTCTCCTTTTAAGTTATTAGAAATGATAATAGAATTTAACATTTTAGATAATTTTTCAATAGCGCTAGGATTGTCATCACATATAACAAAATTTAACATTATATCCTCCGTATTTTAAAATAAAAATCTGAATTTAAATTCGACAAACTGCAAAAATAAAACCAGTTTTTTCCAGTTTTCTATATTAATATAATCTAAAAAATTGGGGTTGTCAATATTTAAATTTTAGAAAAATAAATTTAATTGTCGAAATAAAAAATATAAGAAAACAAAAGTAAGTAATATAAAAATTAAATAAGATTATTAGTAAAAAATGAAAAAAGTAGTTGCATTTTGTAGAATGATTTTATATAATTAGAAAAATGCATAAAGGAGATAGAAAAAATGAATAACTACAAAAAAAGCGCTAATTTAATATCTAAAGACAAGGCTTTTTTTATAGTTGTTTTATTTTCTATTATTATTTTATTTTAAATAAGGATTAGTGTTCCTTATTTTTTTTTGGCAATTTATATAAAGAAAGGAAGTTAGATATGAGAGAGGTAAATAAAAAAATCGTACTAGAAAATGGAGAAGAATATTATGGAACAAGATTTGGAGCCGATAAAGAAGCAATATGTGAAATAGTATTTAATACATCAATGGTTGGATACCAAGAAATAGTATCAGACCCATCATATACTTATCAAATGGTAGTGATGACATACCCTCTAATAGGAAATTATGGAATAACAGATGAAGATTACGAAACAAAGCAACCAAGTATAGGAGGATTAATTGTAAGAGAATACAACGATAAGCCAAGTAATTTTAGATATACTAAAACTCTTTCAGAATATTTAGAAGAAAATGAAGTACCAGGAATATATGGAGTAGACACTAGAAAAATAACAAGAAGCATACGTGAAAATGGAAGCATGAAAGTAATAATTACAGATATAAGTACTTCTAAAGAAGAGGCTTTAGAAAAATTAAGAAATTATGAAATTCCAAAAGATGCAGTATCAAAAGTAAGCTGTAAAAAAAGATGGTATTCAAGAACATCAAACTTTAAATATAATGTAGTAGCTATTGATTGTGGTATGAAATTAAATATTGTAAGAAACTTAAATAAGAGAGGATGCAATGTAACTATAGTACCATATAATATGACTGCAGAAGAAATTATAAATTTAAAACCAGATGGAATATTTTTATCAAATGGACCAGGAAATCCAGAAGACGTAAAAGAAGTAATAGAACTTGTAAAAAAATTAAAAGGAAAATATCCTATATTTGGAATTTGTTTAGGACATCAATTAATAAGTTTGGCATATGGAGCAAAAACATACAAACTAAAATTTGGACATAGAGGAGGAAATCATCCAGTAAAAAATTTACAAACAGATAAGATAGAAATAACAAGTCAAAATCATAGTTATGCAGTGGATGAAGAATCTTTAAAGAAAACAAAACTTATACCTACTCATATAAATGTATTAGATAATACAATAGAAGGAGTAGAATGTAAAGAAGATAAAGTATTTAGTGTACAATATCATCCAGAAAGTGCGCCAGGCCCACAAGATAGCGGATATTTATTTGATAAATTTATTGGATTAATGAAAGGAGAATAAAAATGCCAAAAAGAAAAGATATAAAAACAGTATTAGTAATAGGATCAGGTCCAATAGTAATAGGACAAGCAGCAGAATTTGATTATGCAGGTACACAAGCTTGTTTAGCATTAAGAGAAGAAGGATATAAAGTAATATTAGTAAACTCAAATCCAGCCACAATTATGACAGATACAGTCATAGCAGATAAAGTATATATGGAACCACTTACACTAGAATATGTTGCTAAAATTATAAGATATGAAAGACCAGATGCAATACTTCCAGGAATAGGAGGACAAACAGGTCTTAATATTGCAATGCAATTACATAAAAAAGGTGTATTAGATGAATGTAATGTAAAACTTTTAGGAACAGATATTGAAGCAATAGAAAGAGCAGAAGATAGAGAAAAGTTCAAAGAACTATGTGAAGAGTTAGGAGAGCCAGTACTTGAATCAATTATAGTAAATTCAGAAGAAGAAGGAAAAGAAGCTGCACTAAAAATAGGATATCCAGTTGTATTAAGACCAGCTTTTACATTAGGAGGAACAGGAGGAGGATTTGCTGATAACGAAGAAGAATTTGAAGCACTAATAAAACATGCACTTGGACTTTCACCTGTACATCAAGTTTTAGTAGAAAAAAGTATAAAAGGATTTAAAGAAATTGAATATGAAGTAATGAGAGATGCAAATGATACAGCAATAACAGTATGTAATATGGAAAACTTAGATCCGGTTGGAATACATACTGGAGATTCAATAGTTGTTGCTCCAAGTCAAACTTTAACCAATAAAGAATACCAGCTATTAAGAGATAGTAGTCTAAAAATCATAAGAGCATTAAAAATAGAAGGAGGATGTAATGTGCAATTTGCATTAGATCCACATTCATTTAACTATTATGTAATAGAAGTAAATCCAAGAGTATCACGTTCATCAGCATTAGCTTCAAAAGCAAGTGGATATCCAATAGCAAGAGTATCTGCAAAAATAGCTGTTGGAATGAGATTAGATGAAATAAAATTAGCCAATACTCCTGCAAGCTTTGAGCCAGCACTAGATTATATTGTTTGCAAAATTCCAAGATTTCCATTTGATAAATTTACCCATGCTTCAAATAAATTAAGCACACAAATGAAAGCTACAGGAGAAGTAATGAGTGTTGGAAGAACATTTGAAGAAAGCTTACTAAAAGCTATTAGATCATTAGAAATAGGAGCTTATCATATAGAACTTACTAAATTTAATGATTATGAAGAAGAAAAACTAATGGAATATATAAAAGAAGGAAGAGATGATAGGATTTTTGCAATTGCTGAATTAATTAGAAGAAATGTTGATATTGGGTTAATATACAATATTACTAAAATAGACATGTTCTTCTTAGAAGGAATAAGAAAAATTATAAAAAGAGAAAGAGAACTTGCAGAAAATATTGGAAACTTAGAAGTATTAAAACATGTAAAAAGAAGCGGATTTAGTGATAAATATATAGCGAAAGTTTGGAACATGGAGGAAAAAGATATATATAAAATAAGACAAGAAAATAATATTAAACCAGTATATAAAATGATTGATACATGCAGTAGTGAATTTAAGAGTTATGTTCCATATTTTTATTCTACATATGAAGAAGAAAATGAGTCTATAGTAAGTGATAGAAAGAAAATAATAGTTCTTGGAGCAGGACCAATTAGAATAGGGCAAGGCGTTGAATTTGATTATTCAACAGTACATTGTGTAAAAACTTTAAAAGAAGCAGGTTATGAAGCGATAATAATTAATAACAATCCTGAAACAGTTTCTACAGACTATACAACAAGTGATAAGCTATATTTTGAACCATTAACAGTAGAAGATGTAATGAATATAATAAATTTAGAAAAACCTATAGGAGTAATAGCTTCTCTTGGAGGACAAACAGCAATAAATTTGGCAGAAGATTTAACAAGTTTAGGAGTTAAATTAATTGGAGCAGATTTAAATGCAATTGAGAAAGCAGAAAATAGAGATTTATTTGAAAAAGTAATGGATGATTTACATTTATTAAAACCTAGAGGAGAAGCGGTAACTAATATTAAAGATGGAATAAAAACAGCAGAAGAAATAGGATATCCAGTATTAGTAAGACCAAGTTATGTATTAGGTGGAAGAGCAATGCAAATTGTTTCTAACAGAAAAGCCTTAGAAAAATATTTAAAAACAGCAGTTGAAATAAACAAAAAACAACCTGTACTTGTAGATAAATACATTATAGGTAAAGAATTAGAAGTAGATGCTGTATGTGATGGAAAAGATGTATTTATACCAGGAATAATGGAACATGTTGAAAAAACAGGAATTCATTCAGGTGATAGTATAAGCATATATCCAACATTTAGTGTAAGTGATAAAGTAAAAAAAGAAATAATTGATTATACAGTAAAATTGGGATTAGGAATAGGCATTATTGGATTATATAATATTCAATTTATAGTAGATAAAGAAGAAAATCTATATGTAATAGAAGTAAATCCAAGATCATCAAGAACAGTACCATTTATATCTAAATCAACAGGATATTCACTTGCTGATATAGGAACATTAGTAATGATAGGAAAGAGTTTAAAAGAACAAGGAATTACAGAGATATATCCTAAAGAAAAAGAAAGATGGTATGTAAAAGCACCTGCTTTTTCATTCTCAAAATTATTAGGATTAGATGCATGTCTTTCACCAGAAATGAAGTCAACAGGAGAGGCTATAGGTTATGATAAAGAGCTTACAAGAGCATTATATAAGGCACTTCAATCATCAGGAGTAAAACTTGCAAATTACGGAACAGTATTTGTAACCGTTGCAGATCAAGATAAAGAAGAAGTATTACCATTAATAAGAAGATTCTATAATTTAGGATTTAATATAGAAGCAACAAAAGGAACAGCAGAATTTTTAAAATCAAATGGAATAAGAACTAGAATAAAAAAGAAAATTAGCGAAGGTAGCAATGAAATATTAGATGCGATTAGAAAAGGTTATATCAAGTATGTAATAAACACAAGAAACATTGACGATATAGATGAAGAAACAGATGGAAGTTTAATAAGAAGATGTGCTGCTGAAAATAATATTACAATGTTTACAGCATTAGACACAGTAAGAGTATTATTAGATGTAATAGAAAATATGACATTTAGAGTATCAACAATAGACGAAAAATAAAAATTTACAAAAGGGGACGGAGTAGATTTGTAAATAATACAAATCTACTCCGTCCCCTTTTGTAAATTTACTTGTAATTTTATATGAATATTTGAAAAGTTATAGAATAATATTAAAGTAGTAAGAATTTAAGGGGGAATCTTATAGTATGAATAAGAAAAAAATAGAAAAACTTACTACTTTTTTTATGCTATCATTAGTATTTATATTTTCATTTTCTGTACTAAGCATGAAAGAAAGTGGAAATATATCAAATAAAGAAAAGAATGAAATAAATTTAGTACAAACAAGTGCAACAAGTAGTATTAGTAATAAAAAAATAAGTTGGGGAATAAAAAGAGGAAAAAATCATGATCAGCCAGATTTAGGAAATGAAAATAAAAAAATCATAAATAGATATAATGGAATATGTATAGGAAATAGTGAAAAGAAATATATATATTTGACATTAGACTGCGGATATGAGGCTGGATATACAAAAAAAATATTAGAAATATTAAAACAAAATGATGTAAAGGCAACATTTTTCATAACAGGACATTATTTAAATACGGCTTCGGATACAGTTAAGAAAATGATAGATGAGGGGCATATTGTAGGAAATCATACATCTGATCACATTTGTATGCCTGAATCAAGTAATGAAGAAATAAAAGATGATGTTATGGAACTTCATACAGCAGTTTATGATAAATTTGGGTATGAAATGAAATATATAAGACCACCAAAAGGAGAATATAGTGAAAGAAGCATAGAATATACTAATACGCTTGGATATACTACTGTTATGTGGTCTTTTGCATATGATGACTGGGATGAAAATAAACAAGGAAGAGAAGAATATGGAAAAGAAAAAATAATGGAAAACTTACATAATGGAGAGGTAATGTTATTACATAGTACATCTAAAGATAATAGTAATATTTTAGATGAATGCATAAAGAAAATAAAAGATATGGGGTATGAGTTTAAAACTTTAGATGAATTTGAAAAATAAATTATAAATATTTAGGAGAATGTCTAACATTCTCCTATTTTTTAGTATAACAAGGTATTAATTACTTTATCATGAATAAAAGATTGTTTAGTAATAATTTAAGACAAATCTCATAAAATGAAAGTATATAACTAAAACAATAGTAGGAGGAATTTATGAGAAGAAAAGCAAGAAAAATTGATGAATTATTAGAAATACCTATAGAGCTTAGTACTGATAATCCGAAAATAACAATAATAGGTTTTGAAAAAGTATTAATAGAAAATCATAAAGGAATTTTAGAATATCAAGATTATTTTATTAGATTAAACACATATATAGGAATTATAAATATTAATGGATTTAATTTAAGTTTAGAAGAAATGAATACAGATGATTTAATAATAACTGGAAAAATAGAAGGAATAGACTTTGAAAACACGATAAATGATGAGGAGGAATAAATATCTTGAATTTAAATAGAGTAATAGAATATTATAATCGGATATGTAAAAATTTTAGTAGAAGGATATTATATAGAAAGATTTTTAAATATATGCTTCCAAAAACAAATTGAGTTATGGGATTTAGAAAGAACAGATGATATTACTTTAAAAGCAAATATAAATAGAAAAGATTTTAAAAGGTTAAAAGAAATATCAAGGAAAACAAAATGTAAAGTAAGGATAAAAGAAAAAAAAGGACTACCATTCTTTATAAAAAAATATAGAAAAAGAAAAATATTTCTAATTTTACTAATTTTAATCATTTTATTAATTTTTACATTATCCCACTTTATATGGAATATAGAAATAGAATGTAATGGATACATAAATAAAGACGAAATAATTAGTTTGTTGGAACAAGATGGATTAAAAACAGGAGTTTTAAAAAATAGCATTGATACAAAAGAAATAATAAATAAAATAAGATTAGAAAGAGATGATATTGCATGGGTGGGAATAGAAATAAATGGAACGAATGCAAAAGTAAAAATAGAAAAATCGGATCCTAAACCAGAAATAATAGATGAAGAAGAATTTTGTAATGTTGTTGCAAATCAAGATGGAATAATAACTAAAGTAAGTGCTGGAAATGGTACTCCCCTAGTAAAAAGTGGGGATGTTGTAAAAAAAGGAGATATACTAATAGCCGGATACCTAGAAGGAAAATATACAGGAAAGCGATTTGTCCACTCATATGGTAGTGTTGAAGCAAAAGTATGGCATAATAATGTCCAAAAAATATATTTTAAAGAAACTAAAAAAGAAGAAACAGGAAACCTTGAGAATAAATATTCCGTAAAGATAAATAATTTTCAAATAAATTTGCATAAAACACTTCCAAAATTTGAAAAATATGATACAATAGAAACGACAAAAAAATTAAAATTATTTTCAGATTTCTATTTACCAATTGAAATTATAAAATATGAATACAAAGAATATGAAGAAACATCAATAATATATAGTATAGAAGAAGCAAAAGATATAGGCATAAGAAAAGCAGAAGAAGAACTAAAAAAAGATATAGAAAACAAAGAAGTAACTGACAAAAAAATAAACACAAGAGTAGAAAAAGACTATATAGAAGTAGAAGTAATATATGAAGTAAAAGAAGAAATTGGCTTAGAAGAAAAAATAGTTTTTTAAAATAATTATTTAAGAAACAAACAAAGGAAGAGAAAGGATGGATAAAATGGAAGAAAGAAGTGTAAGAATTTATAATTCAGAAAGAACATTTTTCTCAAAGATAACAAGCACAATTAGTAAACTACTTATACCAACAAAGATTGGACTAAATGGCGTAATAATTACAATGAAAAGGAACAATGTACTAAAGTTATTTGAAAACTTGAATAGTGCAGAAGAACCTGAGAAAAAAGAAATTTTATCTAAAAAGTTAGATGATACATATGCATTATATCTTGAAGCAATAGATAAGCATATAATGGATTCAATATATAAAAAAGTAAAAAATGATACTGCAAGTGAGTTTGAAAAAGATGCATTATCTCAATATTATATGATAACTCATTTAAAAGAGAGCGGATATACAGAATATAAATATAGAAAACAAATTTATTTAATTGGATTAGATTATCAAAATGTATTAAATGATAAACCAAAAGTAATAGAAAGATTTAAGAAATTCTATTGTACAGAATCTGAGATACTTTATAAAGGTTTATTAAAACATTATTCAATAAGACTTGCTGATAATATGAATGATGGAGAAAAAGAGGAAATATATAATAAAATATTTAAAACATTAGAAGAATATATTTCAAATATTTTACCAATTAAATTTGAAATAGAACAAAATGATACTTATAAAGAAATTTTAGATGAATATGATAATTTTGATAGATTTTCTGTAGGAAAATTAGATCAAAATGATGTAATAGAAAAAAATGTAATTCTTCTTGGATTAAGTAGAAAACTATTTACACATAGTTTACCATTAGTAGTTGCAGAGCAATGCTATGAAAAACTATTGAATGATACAAGGAGTTTAATAGTTGATACAAAGGTATTAAGAAAACAAGAAAAAGCATATGCTTTACTAATAAATATAATGGAAGAATATAATGTTAAATTATTAAGTACAAAGATTTATTGGGAAAGACCAACAGAAAGAGAAAAATTTAAAAAGTTCTGGGATAAATATAAAGAATTAGAAAACACAAAAACTAAAAATTATGATGAATATATTAAACAAAAAGAAATATTATTTATAAGAAACGATTTAGATTATGTTTTATCAAATGAAAATAAATATTATAGAATAATTAAATTCTATAGAAATAAACTTGTAGAATTAGGAGTTATGAGAAATTTATATAATTCTTATGTTTCAGAAGGAGAATATAAAAAAGTAGCAAAAAAGACCAAAAGAAAAACTAGAGTAAAGAAAGAAGCAGTATAATATAAATAGAAAAAGGAATGAATATGGAAGAAAATTGCGAAATTATATATAAAAATTTAGAAAAAAATGAAAAATATGAAAATATCATTAAAGAAGTTGTTGATGAATGTTTTAAAGAAGAAAAATTAGATCAAGCAAATATATACATAAGCATTACATTAACAAATGAAGACGAAATAGAAAAAATAAATAAGCAGTATAGAAACATTGATAAAGCTACAGATGTACTTTCGTTTCCTATGTTTGAAAAAGATGAATTAGATAAATTCATAAAGGAAAATGCACAAAATACAGATGTTAATATGCAAGGAGATATATTAGGAGATGTAGTAATTTCAATTCCAAGAGTTTATGAACAAGCAGAGGAATATGGACATAGTTTTGAAAGAGAATTATCTTATATGGTTGTTCATGGTTTTTATCACTTAATGGGATATGATCATATTGAAGAATCAGATAAAAAGGTAATGAGGGAAAAAGAAGAGAATATATTATCAAAATTAGGAATAAAAAGGGAGACATCAGAAGAAGAAGGAAAAAAAGAACTTGAAGAAATAGAAAGAAAAGAAAAAAAAAATAAAAAAAAGACATCAAATAGCAACTTTATAGATGCTTGGAAAAATGCTACAAATGGAATTATATATGCGACTACAACACAAAGAAATATAAAGATTCAACTAGTTATAGCTGTTGCTGTAGTTATAATAAGTCTGTTCTTTGACTTAAGCAGAGCTGAATTCTTATGCTTTTTGTTTACAATCATTTTAATATTATTTGCTGAAATGTGTAATACAGCGATAGAAACAGTTGTAGATTTATATGTTGATGTTTATCATCCAAAAGCAAAAATAGCAAAAGATGTTGCAGCAGGAGGAGTTGTAATAACTGCATTAAATGCGTTAATTGTTGCATACTTTCTATTTTTTGATAAGATAAGTGATATAGGACTTCAGTTTATAAAAAATATTGTACAATCTCCAATACACTTAGCATTTTCAGCTATTATAATAGTATTGGTTGCTATAGTTGCATTAATTGCTATAGCTAGATCTAATAAACATAGAGGGTTAAATAAGAAATTTGTTCCAAGTGGATATTCTGCTTTAGCATTTGCAGCAAATACAATAATATGGTTAATAACAGATAATATAGTTATATTAACATTATCATTAGTTCTTTCAATATTGGTATCAGCAAGTAGAATTGAATCAAAAGAACATAGATTATCAGAAGTAGTTTTTAGTGCTTGTGTTGGAATAATAATTATATTGATTATTTATGGTATTACTTTAGGAGTAATGAAAATATAAGCAAAATTAAAACGAGAGGAATTGATAAAATGAGAGGAAATAGAGGACAAAGCCCAAAGAATAACAGCACAAGAATATTTGTAATTGTTCTAGTAGTTTTAATTATTATAGCAGCTATTTTGTTTGCATTAAAAATATTTGGAAATTGGAAAAGTACAGATACATCTAGTGTAAACGAAGTATTAAATGAAACAAAAGAGGAACCTGTTGTAGCGACACCTAAAACATTATCAGGAACATCTAGACCAATAGCAGTAATGATTGATAATAATATAGATGCTATGCCACAAGCGGGATTAAAAGAAGCAGATATTGTATATGAAATGATTGTAGAAGGTGGAGAAACAAGGTTAATGCTTATTCTTCAAGATAAAGACTTAGAAAAAATAGGGCCAATTAGAAGTTCAAGACATTATTTCTTAGATTATGCATTAGAAAATGATGCTATATATGTACACTATGGATGGAGTCCACAAGCACAAGAGGATATAAGTACTTTAGGAGTAAATAATATAAATGGCATTTACGAAAGTTCAACAGCATTTTGGAGAGTAAATGAAAAATATGCACCACATAATGTTGTTACTAGTACAGAGGATATAATGAATATAGCAGAAAGAAAAGGATATAGGACAACAACAGAACAAGAGCCGGTTTTAAATTATGTTGTTAGTGAAGTTAATTTGGAAGATGGAAAAACTGCAACAGATATAGTTATTCCTTATTCAGATTATAATAGTGTTGAATATAAATATGATAAAGAAAGTAAAGAATATGTACGTTATTCAAGAGGAGAAAAACAAGTTGATTGGACTTCAGGAGATACTATTACAACAAAAAATATAATAATTGAATTTGCAGAAAATACAACAATAGATGATGGATCAGGAAAAGGAAGACAAACACTTGATAATGTAAAAGAATTAGATGGATACTATATTACTAATGGAAAGGTAATTCCTATTACATGTACTAAAGATTCTAGAACAAGTCAAACAGTATATAAAGATGCTGAAGGTAACGAGATTGAAGTAAATGATGGAAAAACATTCATACAAATATGTCCATTAGATTCAGATGTTACGTTTGTTGAAGAATAGGGTAATATAATTATAAAATAATTAAAAGATATAAGAAGTTTTCAAATATTAAATAGAGTATAGAATGATTGAAAACTTCTTATATCTTTTTTTGTAGTTTTATAATATTTATATTGCGGTAGAACTATTTATCTTTATTTTTAATATTCTTTGTTTTAATCTTTTCAATTTTTACTTTATTTACTTTTTCACTTTTTTTATTAATAATCCATTTATTAATAAAATCTCTAATAACTTCTATTAAAGAATAAACAGTGACAAGGATTATCCATAATAAAAAGAATGTTAAACTAAATAAAGGAAGATCCTTAAAAAATAGTTGAGTTGCAAGTAATGGTATAAAGGCAAAGCCAAATATTAAAAGAATTAGTGATATAACAGTATAAAGTATTGGATGTTTCTTAGTTGTATATTTGTTATTTACATCATAGAATGTAAATAGAGATAATAAAGAAATAAACATAGAAACACCTAACACAAGAAGTTCTTTTAATAAAATATTAATATCAGTAATATAGAATATTTCACTGATATAAGTACTTTCTCCCATAATAATATAAATTAAAAAATAGATTATAAAAATTATAAAACTAGCAATAGGAAAGCCAAGTAAAGATATTCCTAGTCTTTGTGATAGTTTCATAAAACAGCACTCCCTTTCTTTAATAAAATAATTATAACAATAAAACAAAAATAAGTCATTAGAAATCTATAAATTTATTAAAGATAAATGTAAATAAATGTCGAAAATCATTGTATAAGAAAAGCCAGTTTGATATAATATACACATATTTAAAAGGATAAGGAGGAAAATTATGTGTGAATGTGTAGACAATAGAATAAGAGAAGAAGTAATAGAAATAATGAAACCATATAAAGAAGAAAAAGATAACTTAATACAAATTCTTAATGAAGTTCAAGAAAAATATGGATATATACCTAAGGTAGCACAAATGGAAATTTCTAAATATTTAAAAATACCTATGGCAGAAATATATGGTGTAATTACTTTTTATGCTAGATTTACCTTAGAACCAAAAGGGAAATATAATATTTCAGTATGTTTAGGTACAGCATGTTTTGTAAAGGGATCACAATCAATATTAGATAGACTAAAAGAAAGATTAAACCTAGAAGAGGGAAAAACGAGTGAAGATGGAAAGTTTTCAATTGATACAACCAGATGTGTAGGAGCATGTGGAATAGCACCAGTATTTACTGTTAATGATGAAGTTTATGGGCATGCAACAGTAAAAAAATTAGATGAGGTTTTAGATAAATTAGAAAAGGAAGAATAAAAATTAAAATCAAAAAATTAGTATAATACAAAAATATCTATAAATCAATATCTTATAGATATTAGTAAAAGGAGGTCTTGAATGAAGACTATTGAAGAAATTGAAAAAATAAGGGCTGAAAAAAGAGTTGAATTAGATTTAAGAAAAAATACTAATGCAGATACAAGAGAAAAACATATATTAGTATGTCATGGTACTGGATGTACTTCTTCAAAATCACCACAAATATTAGAAAATTTTAGAAAAATAATTAAAGAAAAAGGAATAGAAAATGTAAGAGTAATAAAAACTGGATGTTTTGGACTATGTGCTAAAGGACCTATAGTTATAATAAGACCAGAAGATACTTTTTATGCTATGGTAAAACCAGAAGATTGCGAAGAAATTATAAACTCACACATAATTGAAGGAAAAGTAGTAGAAAGATTACTATGTAAAGATATTGATGGAACAAAAGTTACTAAACTAGATGATTTAACATTTTACAAAAAGCAAAAAAGAATAGCACTAAAAAATTGTGGTGTAATAAATCCAGAGGAAATAGATGAATATATTGCATTTGATGGATATAAAGCATTAGCTAAGGTTTTAACAGAAATGTCAAAAGACGAAGTAATAGACGTAATAGATAAATCTGGACTAAGAGGTAGAGGAGGAGCAGGATTTCCTACAGGAAAGAAATGGAAGCTTACAAAAGAAGCTAAAGGAGATAAAAAGTATGTAGTGTGTAATGCAGATGAAGGAGATCCGGGAGCTTTTATGGATAGAAGTATTCTAGAAGGAGATCCACACGCAGTTTTAGAAGCTATGGAAATAGCAGGTTATGCAATAGGAGCAGAAAAAGGATATATTTATGTAAGAGCTGAATATCCAATAGCAGTACATAGATTACAAATTGCAATAGATGAAGCAAGAGATTATGGAATACTTGGAGAAAATATATTTGGAACAGGATTTAATTTTGATATAGAAATAAGACTTGGAGCAGGAGCTTTTGTTTGCGGAGAAGAGACAGCACTTTTAGAGTCAATTGAAGGAAGAAGAGGACAACCAAGAGTAAAACCACCATATCCAGCAAATTCAGGTTTATGGGGATGTCCAACTTTAATTAATAATGTTGAAACATATGCAAATATAGCTCAAATCATATTAAATGGTGCAGAATGGTATTCATCAATAGGAACAGCTACATCAAAAGGAACAAAAGTATTTGCACTTGGAGGAAATGTAAATAATGTCGGATTAGTGGAAGTTCCAATGGGAACAACTCTAAGAGAGATAGTGTTTGATATTGGTGGAGGAATACCAAATGGAAGAGAATTTAAAGCAGCTCAGACAGGAGGACCTTCAGGAGGATGTATACCTAAAGAACATTTAGATACACCAATAGATTATGAATCATTAAAGGAAATAGGTTCTATGATGGGTTCAGGTGGACTTATTGTTATGGACGATACTAAATGTATGGTATGTTTAGCAAAATTTTATTTAGAATTTACAGTAAGTGAAAGTTGTGGTAAATGTACTCCTTGTAGAATAGGAACAAAAAGAATGTTAGAAATATTAGAAAAGCTTTGTAGTGGCGAAGGAACAGAGTATGATATATATAGATTAGAAAAGCTAGCAGTTAATATAAAAAAGGCAAGTATATGTGGACTTGGACAAAGTGCTCCAAATCCAGTAATAAGTACATTGAAATATTTTAGAGAAGAATTTAGACAACATGCAATAGAAAAAGAATGTAAAACAATGGAATGTAAAGCTTTAGCAAAAATAGAAATAGACCCAGATAAGTGTAAAGCTTGTGGATTATGCCAAAAGAATTGCCCTGTAAATGCGATTGAAGGAGAGGGAAGAGACATAAGACATATAAACCAAGATAAATGTATAAAATGTACGACATGTATTAGATCGTGCCCATTCCATGCTATTGGATAAGGTGAATTGGGGACTGTACCCGATTTCTCAAATAAGGAGGAAAAAAATGGTTAATTTAAAAATAGATGATAAAAATGTTGTGGTTCCGGAAGGAACAACTATATTAGATGCAGCAAAACAAGCAGGAATAGATATTCCAACACTATGCTTCTTAAAGGATATAAATGAAGTTGGGGATTGTAGAATGTGTATTGTAGAAGTTGAAGGAAGAAGAGGGTTTGCAACTTCATGTATACAAAAAGTTGAAGAAGGAATGGTAGTCCACACTCATACACCAAATGTTTTAGAAGCAAGACATACAATCCTTGATTTAATTATTTCAAATCATTCTAAGGATTGCTTGACATGTACAAGATCTCGGAAATTGTGAACTTCAAGATTTAGCAATAAAATTCAATGTACTAGATATTGACTTTAAAGGAGAAAGAACGGAGCATAAAATAGATGATAAATCTCCATCTATAGTTAGAGATTTTAATAAATGTATTTTATGTAGAAGATGTGTTGCTACTTGTAAAAATGTTCAAAATATTGGAGCAATAGATTGTATAGAAAGAGGATTTGAATCATGTATTTCTACAACATATGATCATAGTTTAAATGATGTAAATTGTACATTTTGTGGTCAATGTATAGAATCTTGTCCTACAGGAGCATTACATGAAAAAGAAAATATAAATGATGTATGGGCGAAATTAAAGGACCCTGATACATATGTTGTTGTACAAACAGCACCATCTGTTAGAGTAGCACTTGGTGAAGAATTTGGTATGGATATTGGAACTAATGTTACTGGTAAAATGGTATCTGCATTAAAAGCTCTTGGTTTTGATAAAGTATTCGACACAAATACAGGAGCAGATTTTACAATAATGGAAGAAGCAACTGAATTTGTAAGAAGATTTAAAGAAAATGATAATTTACCAATGACTACTTCTTGTTGTCCTGGTTGGGTTAGATTCGCAGAAATGGAATATCCAGAAAATTTAGCTCATCTATCAAGTTGTAAATCACCACATCAAATGTTTGGAGCAATTATAAAATCATATTATGCCGAAAAGAATAATATAGATCCTAATAAAATTTATGTTGTATCTGTTATGCCATGTATAGCTAAAAAATATGAAAGACAAAGAGAAGAAATGAAGGTAAATGGACTATGGGATGTAGATAGTGTTATAACTACTCGTGAACTTGCAAGAATGATTAAACAAGCAAATATAGAATTTGATAAACTAGAAGACGAAACTTTTGATAATCCTATGGGAGAAGCAAGCCGGAGCCGCAGCAATATTTGGTGTAACAGGAGGAGTTATGGAAGCTGCTCTACGTACTGCATATGAATTAATAACAGGTGAAGAATTAAAAAAATTAGAATTTGAGGATGTTAGAGGTTCTAAAGGAATAAAGAAAGCTGTAGTAAAAATAGGAGAAAAAGAAGTAAAAGTAGCTGTAGCACATGGACTTGGAAATGCAAGAAAAATTATGGAAGATATAAAAAATGGAACAGCAGATTATAGCTTTGTAGAAGTAATGGCATGCCCAGGCGGATGTATAATGGGAGGAGGACAACCGATTAAAAATTCTAAAACAAGGATGTCTGTAGATATTAGAGCAAAAAGAGCAAGAGCAATGTATTCAATAGATGAAAGAAGTGTGATAAGAAAATCACATGAAAATCCAATACTAAAAGAAATATATAAGGAATACATAGGAAAGCCTGGAGAACATAAAGCACATGAATTATTACACACACATTATACTCCAATGGAAGAATATAGAATATAAAAATAAGAAGGGATGGCGTAAAAATAGGCTATCCCCTTTTTATGAAAAAATTGAAATTAATGAAAAAATATGATATATATGATATATGTCAAGTAAAATATGACGAAAGTTTTGAAAAAATTATTTCATTTTTCTACAAAAAATAGAAGTTTAAAGTTATATAATAACAAAAATGAAGTATTAATATAATGCAATAATGTTAACAATAATATAAAATATAAAATAAAAAAGAGAGGCAGTTATGGAAGAAAATTTTAAATCAGGGTTTGTTTCTATTCTTGGAAGAACAAATGTAGGTAAATCTAGTATAATAAATAGTTTGGTTGGAGAAAAAGTTGCAGCAATAGCTAATAAACCACAAACAACAAGAACAGTAATAAGAGCTATAGTAAATAGAAAAAATTCACAAATTATATTTATAGATACTCCAGGAATTCATAAACCAAAATCAAAACTTGGAGATGTTATGGTCGAGAATGCCTTTGAAGTTTCGAAAGATGTTGATGTGGTTGTATTTGTGGTAGAAGCAACATCTGATGAAATTGGAAAAGGAGATAGACTTATCTTAGATAAAATTAAAGCAGCAAAGAAAAAAACAATATTGGTCATAAATAAAGTTGATTTAGTGAAAAAAGAAAAAATTGCTAAATTAATAGATTTATATAAAAATGAATATGATTTTTCAAGCATAATACCAGTATCAACTGTAAAAAATATTAATTTAGAAGCTATATTGGATGAAATAGAAAAGAACTTAAATGAAGGACCTGCATATTATAATATAGAAGAATATACAGACCAAACAACAAGACAATTAGTAGAAGAGACTATAAGAGAAAAAGCTTTAAAATTATTAAATGATGAAGTTCCACATGGAATATTAGTAGAAGTAGAAAGAATGAAGAGAAGAAAAACAATGGAAAATAAACCAATATATAATATAGACGTAATTATCTATTGTTTAAGAGATTCTCATAAAGGTATAATTATTGGAAAAAATGGATCTATGCTAAAGAAAATAGGAACTTATGCAAGAGAAGATTTAGAAAAAATGCTAGGAATAAAAATAAATTTAAAGATTTGGGTAAAAGTAAAAGAAGATTGGATAAATAATGATAAATTTATTAAAAACTTTAAAATAGAAAAATAAAACAAAAATAAAAAGAATAAAAAAACAAAAAATGCAAAAGATAAAAATAAAGATATATTCTAAATATATTAATAATTAGAATTAGAATATATATTAACTTTATGAAATGGAGATGATGACATTATGATAAAACAAATGGCTTGGAATACATTTAAAAATACAGGAAATATAAATACTTTTTTAGAGTTAATAGAAGTTGAAAATATAGAAAAAAACTTAAGGATAAATGAAAAATTTAACGTAGAAAAAAACAATATTGAGGCGGAAAAACAAGATGGGAATATTGAAATTAAAGGGAATAGTAATATCAGAACATAATATGAGTGATTATGATAAAATGGTAACAATATTAACTCCAAATGGAAAAATAGGGTGTGCTGCTAAAGGGGCAAGACGTCCTAAAAGCTCGCTTATGGCAGCAACACAATTTTTGTGCTTTGGAGATTATTTGATATATCAAGGGGCTAGTTCATATAATATAAATTCATGTGAGGTAAATGAATTATTTTATAATTTGAGAATGGATATTAATAAATTACAATATGCATCACACATTACTAAGATTATAAATGATGTTACCGATGAAAATCAGAATACATATAGAATTTTACAATTATTTTTAAATACCTTATATGTGCTTTCTGAAACTGATAAAGATATGGATCTTGTTATATCAATTTTTAAAATAAAATTAATGTGCTTATTAGGTTTTACACCAATTATAGATAAATGTTCAAGTTGTAAAAATGAAAAGGAAAAATTAAACTATTTTAGCTTTAGAGATAATGGATTAAAATGTGAAGTATGTAGCAGGCAAGATAAGGGAGCAATAGAAATTTCTGAGGCAACATTAAATGCAATAAAATATATAGTACTTGCTCCACCTAAAAAACTTTTTTCATTTAATTTGTCAGAAAATGCAATAAAAGAGTTAGAAATAATAGCAAAGATCTATTTAAATGAAAAACTAGATAAAGAATATAAATTAGAAAAATTTAAAATATAAGCAAACAAGGTAAACATAAAAAGTAAAGTCCTGTTTGTTTATATTTTTTCTTTTGCAGTCTATGACTAAAAAGGATTGCTTTTTTTTATGCATTATGATATAATATGATAGTTCAAATAATTTAATAAAACTACAAAAAGTGTAGTTCTAAAAGAAGGGAGGAGGAAATGAAAAAGGCAGGAATTGTGACACTTTTTGGAGAGTATAATTTTGGTAATAGACTTCAAAATTATGCAGTTCAACAAGTGCTTAGAAAAAAAGGATTAGACGTTGAAACAATAAAGTATATAGGACTAGAAGATGACGTTCCTGTTATCAGAAATGAAAAAGATGAAAAAAGATTAAAGAAATTTAAAAATTTTAATGAAAATATAGAATTTGCAAACGAAATTCTATACAAAGAGTATGAAGTACCAAAGAGATTTACAGAGGATTATGATTATGTGGTTATGGGAAGTGACCAGATTTGGAATTTTACTTTTGATAAGATATTCTCAGATAAAGCATTAGGCACATTTGTACCAAAAGAGAAGAGAATTTCTTTCTCAGCAAGTATAGGAGTTGACCACTCACCAGAAAAAGATAGTGATGTTTATGAGATGTTTAAAAACGGTCTAAATGAGGTTAAATCAATATCAGTAAGAGAACAAGCTGGAAAGAAAATTGTCAAAGAACTTACAGGTAGAAATGATGTAGAAGTTTTAGTAGATCCAACAATGATGCTTAGTAAATCTGAATGGGAAAAAGTAATGAAAAGGCCAGAAAATTTAAAAACTGATAAATTTATAGTAAAAAGTTTTTTGGGAGATGTATCTAATGATGTTTGGAAAGAACTAAGAAGAGTTGCTGAAGAAAATGAATGTGAAATAATAGATATTTCAGATAAGAATAGTCCTTTTTATGATGTAGGACCAGCAGAATTTCTTTATTTAGAAAAGAATGCTTTTTTAGTAGCAACAGATTCATTTCATTCATGTGTATTTTCAATAATATTTTCTACACCTTTTATTATATTCGAAAGAGAAGGTGGAGATTTGCAAAGTATGTACTCAAGAATAGAAACATTATTAGAAACATTTAAGATGCCTAATAGGGTATTTAATAAAAAAATAACAGCAGATATACTAGATAATGATTACTCAGAAGCATATAAGATATTAGAGAAAGAACAAAAAAGAGTAAATAATTTTTTAGATACTGCTTTGGAATAATGAGGAGATTATGGAAGAAGATTGTAGTAGTAACATACCTTTAGAGGAGGGGTTTATAAGAATTATATAAAATTAAAATATAATATAACCTTTCACTAAAGGTATGTAAAATAATTTAAATAATTTAAAGTATACAGAAATTGCTATTTATTAAAAAATTAAACTATATTTAAATATTTATATGTACATATTGATTAGTATATAATTAAAATACTTTAAAAAACCTAGAAAGAAAATAAAATAACTTAAAATTCAACATGTAAAATCTATTAAAATAGATTCTTTATTTTTTTATAATGAAAATCTAAGCTTTTTAAAGCATTTTATAATAACAACTAAGACACCAAACAAAAGATAAATAAAAATTAATAAACAAATTTAAAAAAATATAGTATAATAATAAATATTCTAAAAGAGGGAGAAATTAATATGGAACTTGATAAAAGTAAAAGAAAGTATACTGCAAAAACAAAGGATATTTTAGGAGGTTTTAAAATTGCAAGCCCAGATGAAACAATAGATAAAATAGTAAATGATAAATGTTCTATTGCAAGATTTGGTGACGGAGAATTTGATATGATTTGTGGAGTAGGCATGAAATATCAAAAGTATAATAAAGTGCTTGCTATGAGATTAAAAGAAGTATTAGAGAGTAATGAGAAAGACTTATTAATAGGAATTAACAATGTAATAGATTTAGAATATTCAGAAAAATATAATGATTTTGCAAATAATTTTTGGAAAAAATGGCTTCATGATAATAAATTTAAAGTGTTAAGACTATTATCTAAAAATAAACAATATTATTCATCTAATATTACAAGATTTTACATTGACTATAAAGATAAATCATGGATAGGAGATTATGTAAAAAACTTAAGAAGAGTATGGAATAATCAAGATGTTGTTATTGTAGAAGGTGAATTTAGTAGATTAGGAGTAGGTAATGATTTATTTGATAATATGAAATCAATTCAAAGAATTATTTGCCCATCAGAAGATGCTTTTGAAATTTATGACAAAATATTAGGAGAAATATTAAAAGTAGATAAAAATAAAATGATAATGCTTGCTTTAGGACCAACAGCTACAGTACTAGCTTATGATTTATATAAAGCAGGATATAGAGCAATAGATATAGGACATGTAGATATTGAATATGAATGGTTCTTAAGAAAAGCAACTGAAAAAATAAAGATAGAAACTAAATATGTGACAGAAGTAAAAGACGGAGAAAATAATATTCAGGACATAAAAGACGAAAAATACGAAAAAGAGATAATTGCTAGAATTATGAACTAAAATTAGGTATATATGGAAGAAAAAATAGAAAAGTGACAAAAAAATAAATATATGATATAATATTCTAGTATTTTATATTAATACAAATCAATGAAACATTGATGAAAAAAAGAGAGAGGATCTTATGAAACAGAAAATAAACTTAGGTATTGGCTTTATAAGTGGTAGACCGAATGTATGTAAAATTATTAACAATTATGAACAATTTATGGTTGAGCAATTAAAAGAATTAGACGTAGAAGTGGACATAACAATTTATATATTATATGATTTAAATTACCAACATACGATAAGAACAGACTTTTATGGTATTTTGCCAAAGGCATATAAAAACTTGAGAATAAAATACATTACACCAGAAAATATTATAGAATATCAGAAAATATTGATGTCTAGATATGGAATGTCAAATGCTGATGCTAAATTACTTATAGGTAACGGATATGCTAAAGCAAGAAACACAATTTTATATTGTGCAATGCAACACAAAATGGATTATATACTTTTCTGGGATGATGATGAATATCCAGTAGCAAATGTTTTAGAAGATGATCAACTATTATGGATAAAACAGAAAAACATATTAGAACATGTAAAAAATATAAAAAATACAGATGTATCAATGGGATATCGTTGTGGAATGATGAATCCAGTTCCATACATCCAATATACAGATGAAATAAAAGAAGAAGATTACAAAAACTTTATAGATGCATTAGAAAATGAAGTAATATCATGGGAAAAGATACAAAAAATGAGAGAAAATACAAGTAGTATTTCATATGCAGATCCAGATATTGCAAGAGGAATAAAAAAAGCAGAATATGTAGAAGGGATAGGTAAAGAAAACTTTGTTTTAGGTTCAGGAATTTGCTTGAATTTAGATAATATTGATAAAATTCCAGCATTCTACAATCCACCAAATGCAAGAGGAGAAGATACATTTTTCTCATGTGCTTTAAGGAGTAAAGATGCAAAGGTTTTGAGAATACCTACATATCATTTCCATGATTCATTTTTACAATATACTGGTATAATGAAAGGTAGATATCCAAAGAAACTCGGAAAAATTTCATTAGTTGATGCAGAAATAGAGCAAAGATTCTTAAAAGCAACAATAGGATGGACAAGATATAAACCATTACTATATTACATTACAGATAGAGAAAATTATGACAAAATAATAGAAGAATCAAGAGACAAATTAAAAAGAAGTGTACAAAAAATAAATACTGAATTTGTAACTTGTGATTTTTCATGCTTAATTAGAGAATTAAATAAATATGATAATGATGTTGAAAAACATTATGAAGAATATTTAAGAGTAATTGATTTATGGGATAAATTTAAAAAAGATATAAGAGAAGGATAAGATTATGTACATTATTGTAGGACTAGGAAATCCAGAACCAGACTATTCTAGAACCAGACATAATATGGGGTTTGACGTTATTAATAAATTAGCAGAAAAAAATGATATAGCATTAAATAAAGAAAAATTTAATGCTATATATGGTATTGGAAATATAAATAATGAAAAAGTAATATTAATAAAACCTCAAACGTTTATGAATTTAAGTGGTGATTCAATTATAGAATTTGTTAACTTCTACAAAATACCACTTAAAAATTTAATAGTTATATATGATGATATGGATACTGAAAAATCAAAAATCAGAGTTAGAGCTAAAGGAGGAGCAGGATCTCATAATGGCATGAAATCTGTTGTTTCAAGATTAAACACAGAAGATTTTGCAAGAATCCGTGTTGGTATAGGAACACCAGTTGATGAATATGAAAAAATAAATTATGTAATAGGACGTATTCCAGAAGAAGAATATAAAGAACTACAAAAAGGTGAAGATCTAGCAGTAAAAGCAGTAGAAGATTGGGTAATAAAAGGTATAGATAATACAATGAATAAATATAATATTAAATAATAGGCAAGAAGGGAAAAAAATGCAGGAATTATTAATAGATGTAAACAAAGAAAATAAAAAAATATTGCTAATAGAAAACGGAAAATTAATAGAAAAATATGAAGAAGAAAGTGGCCAAGAGCGAATAGAAGGTAATATATATGTAGGTATTGTAGAAAATGTGTTACCAGGAATGCAAGCTGCTTTTGTTAATATTGGAAAAGATAAAAATACATTTATACATATAAGAGATGTAATTCCAAAAGTTAGTACTGAAACAGGAAATAAGAACGAAGATTTTGCAGAATATAATATTAAAGATTATTTAAAAGTTGGTATGCCTATATTAGTACAGGTAAAAAAAGATAGTACTAACAAAAAAGGTGCTAGAATATCTACACATATTAGTGTACCTGGACGTTTTTTAGTATTAATGCCAAACGAAAACTTTATTACAATTTCACAGAAAATAAATGATGAAAAGGAAAGAGCAAGATTAAAAGAAATAGTAAAAAAAGTAATGCCTAAAGGATATGGAGCAATAATTAGAACTTCTGCTGAAAATAAAAAAGAAGAGGAAATAGTAGAAGATTTAAAGAAAATCATTATAAAATGTGAAAAGGTCAAGATGGATTTTGAAAGTGAACAGGAAAAAGGAAATAAGGTTAAACCTAAATTATTATATAAAAGTGAGGGAATTGTTCAAAGAATTCTAACAGATTTAATTGATCAAGATTTGTATCAAATAACTACAAATAATAAAGAAATGTATGATAGTATTGATAAAAAACTAAAAGAAGAAAATAAGAATATTAAACTTGAAATAGATGAGAATATATTAGATAAATATAGTATAAGCAAACAGTTAGAAGAATTAAACAATAGAAAAGTATGGCTTAAATGTGGAGGATTTATTACAATAGATAAAACAGAAGCTTTAACAGCAATAGATGTAAATTCAGGAAAATATACAGGAAAAAAAGATTTAGAACAAACTATATTTACAGTTAATAAAGAAGCGACAATAGAGATTGCAAAACAACTTAGATTAAGAGATATTGGTGGTATAATAATTATTGATTACATAGATATGCAAAATAAAGAAAATGAAGAAAAAATAGTAGAATTGTTTAAAGAAAATTTAAAAAAAGATAGATCAAAAACACAAGTAGTAGGATTTTCTAAATTGAATTTATTAGAAATGACACGTAAGCATATGTGTAGTAATGATTAAAAGGCAAAAGGGATTTTCCCAATTGCCTTTTTTCTTATGCTTCTTTTAATATTAATTTCAATTCCTCATGTCTTTTTACTTTTTGTGTGGTTGTTTTTATTAAAGGAGTTTCTGTAACAATAATTTCTCTAATATATTTATATGCAGGCATTTTATGATTAACATTGTTTTTAATATCTTCCCATATAATATTTTTAATATCCTCAGAATTTGAAACTCCATTATTAAGCTCTTCAAAATGTTTTTTATCATATACTATTTTAGCACAAATCTTGTAATCTCCATTATCACAAGGCCTTCCAAAGACCATACTTTCTGATACATATGGTAGTTTATTAATTAGGATTTCTAATTCTTCTGGAAATATATTTTTTCCGTTTTTTAATACTATAACATCTTTTTTTCGACCGGTAATAAATAAGAAACCATCTTTATCAAAATATCCTAAATCACCAGTGTAGAACCAATCATCTTTTAAAACTTCTTTTGTGGCCTCAGGATTATCAACATATTCTAACATAACTGTTGGAGATTTTACAGCTATTTCTCCAATACCTTCTGAATTAGGATTTGAGATTTTTACATCAATTCCAGGTAAAGGAAAACCTACAGAACCACATCTTTTATATTTATCATTCTCTCCAGCTACAACTGGAGATGTTTCTGTTAGTCCATATCCTTGAAGTAAATTAATACCTAAATCAAGAAATCCTTGGATTGCATCTTTACTCATTGCAGCACCTCCTGCAATAAGTATCCTGATTTTTCCACCAAGATTATCTAAGATTTCTTTAAAAACCTTTCTTCGTATATCAATTCCTACTTTTAAAAGACTATTGCATACTTTACTCATTTTCTTAACAAGTTTAGTTTTACCTTTTTCTTCAATTCCTTTTTTTATTTTTTTGTACATAATTTCAAGCATTAAAGGAACACAAACAAATCCTGTTACTTTAAACTCGGCTAAATTCTTTTGTACATATTTAATACCATCGCAAAAAGCAACTGTGATTCCAGAAAATGTGCCATAAAGGAATGTACAAGTTGATTCGAATGTATGATGCAATGGTAAGAAAGATAGAAATGTATCTTCTTTTCTAATATCAGTCATCTGAGCTAATGCATATATGTCTTCACAAATATTTGACTGTGAAAGAGCAACAGCTTTAGAAATTGAAGTTGTTCCTGATGTAAATAACATAATAGACATGTCTTTGTTATTAATCTTTACATTTTCATATCTTTTGTCACCGCTATCTAATAAAGAGCTTCCTTTATTTATTAAATCAGAATAATAGTAAATGTTGGTATAATTATTATCTTTACTATTATTATTGTTTTTATCATCTAATATTGAATCCATATTAATATAATATTTTAAATTAGATTTATTTTCTTTTAAAATCTTATTAAATATATCTATATAATGTTTATCAAAAATAACTGCTTCTACTTTACTTCTGATAATTAAACTTTCTATTTCATTATCAGGAAGAGACTTATCTAGAGGGACAACAACCATGTTACCAGTAGTAATGGCTAGATAACTAACACACCATTCATAACGGTTTGGAGCAATAATTGCTACTCTTTTTTTAGATAAACCTAAGTCTATAAGTGAAGTAGATAATGATTTAATATCTTTTGCAAATTGATTATATGTTATTTTAATATGTTCTGTAGAGCTAGGTGTTTCTTTATATTCAAATGCTACTTTATCAGAGTATAGATTAGAATATCTATTAACTAATTCTCTAAAATCATTTATTTTAGTAGAATTATATAATTTTCTCTTATATTTACTCATAATTCACCTCTCTTAATATAAATTTAACTGGATATATTTTACAATAATTAATAAAAATATTCAATAAATTTGAGTAATAAAAGAAAATAAAAAAATGAAATAAAGAGTGAAGTAAAAAGTTAAGTGAAAAAATTAAAAATAGAAAATAAAAGTATAAAAAAAGAAAGGCAAGAGAAATAATGTAAGTATTGATATAGTAATGAAAAAATGATAAAATACTGAATGAAAAAATAAATTAAAAAGAGGTAAAAATGTCACGAAATAGAAGAAACACGAGAAGAAATAATAGAATTAAAGAATTTCTTACTTGGAGAAACTTTTGCATTATTATTGGAATTTTAATTTTAATAATAATTATATGCATAGGAATTAATATTGGAAGAAGTATTAATTCAAAGATTGAAATTGCAAAACAACAAGAAGAGTTAGATAAGCAATCACAACAGATATTTGAAGAGATAAGTGAAAGTATAGAAGAAACGAATAAAAATATTTCAGAATCAGATAGTATTTTAAGAATTTCTGCAGTAGGTGATATTTTATGCAGTAATGACATGTTAGAAGATGCATATGATAAAGAAAGTAAAACATATGATTTTTCGCATATGTTTAGTAATATAACAAATTTTGTAAATAAATCGGATATTGTAATAGGAACAATGGAAACAGGAATAACAAATAGTAATAAATATGATGAAAAAAATGCTCCACTTGAATTTGCAAAAGCTGTGAGAGATTCAGGGGTAAATTTAGTTACAATATCACATAATCATAGTTTAGATAACGGAGTGGAAGGATTACAAGAAACAAGAGAAAATTTAGAAAAACTTGATTTTGATGTTGTTGGTCAGAAAAAAGAAGATAACTGTATAATTATCAAAGAAATAAAACAAAGTAAAATTGCATTTTTAACATATACATGTTTTTTAGATGATGAAGAAAAGCTTAAAAAAGATGAAATACAATCAGTAAATATATATAGCAAAAAGCAAGCAAAATCAGATATAGAATATGCAAAAAAACAAGGAGCACAGTATATTTGTGTAATGATTCATTGGGGAGATGCGATTTCAGAGGTTGTAAATAGTGAACAAAAAGAAATTGCTGATTATTTAGTTGAAAATGGTGTAAATTTAATAATTGGATCTCATCCATCTGTTGTTCAACCAATGGAAATTAAACAAAATAAAGAAGGAGAAAATGTATTTGTAGCATATTCTATAGGAACATATATATCAACACTATCTGCTAAAGAAGCTAGAACAGAGCTAGTTTTAAACATTGAACTTAGAAAAAGTGGAAAAGATGGTAAGATATATTTAAACAAAGTGGATTATACACCAATATATATGTTAGATAATGGAGATAAAGCTAATAATAGATTTGAACTCATGGATATGAAGAATTTAGCAAAATCATATAAGGGAGATAAAACTGATAAAATAAGTAAAGAAACATATGAGGATTTAATAAAAGGTCTAAATAGATTAAATAAAATATTAAATATAGAAGAATAAAAACAAATAATAGATAAATAGATAATAAATAATAAATAATAAAGTAAATAAAAATTCTAATAATATAGGAGGAAATAATGAAAATAGGATTTGTATCATTAGGATGTAGTAAGAATTTAGTTGATACTGAAAAAACAATAGGAATATTTAAAGCAAATAATTATGAAATAGTAAACAGTCCAGAAAAAGCCGATGTAATTGTTATAAATACTTGTGGATTTATTGAATCTGCAAAAGAAGAAGCTATAAATACAATATTAGAAATGGCAGAATATAAAAAGAAAAAGTGCAAATATTTAATTGTAATGGGGTGTTTAGTTGAAAGATATAAAGAAGAACTTATAAAGGCAATTCCAGAAGTCGATTTATTTATAAAATATAGTGAATACAATTCTTTATGGAATCAAATAGAAGAGTTATTAAAAGATAATAACAATACAGGTAAATATAATGATTTTGACAACATAAAAGAAAGAGTTATATCAACAGGGGATAATTATGCATATCTTAAGATTGCTGATGGATGCAGCAACAGATGTACATATTGTGCTATACCATATATAAGAGGTCCACAAATAAGCAGAAAAATGGAAGATATCATAGAAGAAGCAAAAAAACTAGTAAATGATGGATATAAAGAACTTATATTAATTGCTCAAGATACTACAAAATATGGTACAGATATTTATGGTACTCCAAAACTAGCTGAACTTTTGACAGAAATTTGTAAAATAAAGGAATTAAAATGGGTCAGATTTTTATATGCATACCCAGAAACAATTACAGATGAACTTATAAAAGTTGTTAAAGAAAATGATAAAATATGTAAATATTTTGATATACCAATTCAACATATTTCAGATTCAGTACTTAAAAGAATGAATAGACAAAGTAATGGCAAGTCAATAAGAAGCTTAATAGAAAAACTAAGAAAAGAAATACCAAATGTAATTATTAGAACTACTGTAATGGTTGGTTTTCCAGGAGAAACAAAGGAAAATTTTGATGATTTATATGATTTTCTAAAAGAGGCGAAGTTTGATAAACTAGGTTGTTTTACATATTCAAAAGAAGATGGTACACCAGCATCTAGAATAAAAGAACAAGTTCATCCTATGACTAAAAAGAGTAGATATAATAAAATAATGAGATTGCAACAAGAAATTTCTAAAGAGAATTTAGAAAAGCAAATAGGAAAAGAATTAGAAATACTTATAGAAAATAAAACTTTTGATGGAAAGAATTATATAGGTAGATCATATATGGATGTTCCAGATATAGATGGAATAATATATATAAAAACAGATAAATTATTAAATATTGGAGAATTTGTAAAAGCAACAGTAGTTGATATAAGCGATTATGATTTGATATGTGAAATATAATAAGATAAAATCTCAACAGAAAGAGAAAAATAATTTGTGTAATTACAAATTATTTTTTTGACCGTTTGGTTAGAAAACGTGCAAAAAAAATATATTTATGATATAATTTTGCACGTAAAAAAATAAAGAGAGGAATACATATGAATTCAATAAAAATTGTAGCAAGCGGTATGTATTTGCCTGGAAAAGGAATTGATAATAGTTTTTTTAATAATAAATTTAAACTAGATGAAGATTGGATATTTAAAAGAACAGGAATAAATAAAAGATATTGGACAGATAGTGAGTCAACATCAGAAATGTCAATTAAAGCAGTAAAAAATTTAATAGAAACTAATGATAATGTTAATTTAAATAACATAGGATTAATTATAGTGGCATCTACCAGTTTTGAAACAACTATGCCAGGAATATCTTTTGAAATACAAAAAGAATTTAATATAGACAAATGTATGTGCATGGATATTTCAGCAGGATGTGGAGGATATATTAACGCATTAGACATAGCTAGAAATTACATAGAACTTGGCGAAATAAAATCTGCATTAGTAATTGGTGCGGAAAGATTATCTAAATACATAGATAAAGAAGATATTAATACAGCCATATTATTAGGTGATGGAGCAGGAGCTACTTTAATAGAAAAATCAGAAAACAAGTTATATGCAAAGAGTATTGAAAGTATTGGAAAAGAAGGCGATATTTTAACTTGCAGAGAAAATCAAAAAATATATATGGAGGGTAAAAAAATATATAAATTTGGTACAATTAAAGTATCAGACAATATAAATCAGTTATTAAAAAGAGAAAATATAAATATTCAAGATATAAAATATATAATTCCACATCAGTCAAATTTAAGGATGATGCAAAGTATGGCAGATAAAATTGAAGCTAAAAAAGAGCAAATGTATATAAATATTTCAGAAGTAGGAAATACATTTAATGCAAGTATTCCAATAGCATTAAATCAAGTTATAAAAAATAAATTAATTAAGGAAAAAGATAAAATAATGCTTGTAGGATATGGTGGAGGACTAAATCTTGGAAGTATTTTAATAGAAATATAAAGAAATATAAAAAGAACTAAACTAGATTCAAAATTATAATAAAACAAAAGGAGAGATTCATTTATGAAATTAGGGTATATTTTTCCTGGACAAGGAACTCAAGTAGTAGGAATGGGAAAAGATATTTATGAAAAATATGAGGAAGCAAGAAATATATATAAGTTAATTGATAATGCTTTAGGAGAAAAAGTAGAAGATATTACATATAAAATAAGTCAAGATGAATTAAATCAGACAAAAAATACTCAAATCGCAATATATTCAATGAGCTTATCTATTTTAGAAATATTAAAAAAAGAAGGTATTGAACCCATAGCTTTAGCAGGATTAAGTTTAGGAGAATATACAGCATTAACTTGTGCTAATGCAATTTCAATAGAAGATGGTGCAAAAATAGTTAGAACAAGAGGAAGATTAATGCAGGATTTAGCACCAAAAGGTGACTGGTCAATGGCAGCTATTATTGGAATGGAAGATAATTTAGTAGAAGAAGCATGTTTAAAAGTAGAAAAAGGTTTTGTAAAAGCAGTAAACTATAATTGTCCAGGGCAAGTAGTTGTATCAGGAGAAAAAGAAGCTGTTTTAAGAGCAATGGAAATTGCTAAAGAAATGGGAGCTAGAAAAGCTATTGAATTAAAAACAAGTGGGCCTTTCCATACAGAAAAACTAAAAGAAGCATCTGATGAATTAAGAAAAGCTTTAAAAGAAGTATCTTTTAATAAATGTAAAATACAAGTAATAAAAAATTTGGATGGCACACCATATAATGATAATGATGATATGGTAGATATTCTAGCAAATCATGTAATAAATCCTGTTAAATTCAGAAAATCAATTGAGACAATGCTAGATATGGGAGTAGATACATTTGTTGAAATAGGACCAGGAAAAACTTTATCAGGATTTGTAAAAAAAGTATGTAAGGAAAAAAATGTAGAAGCAAATGTATATAATATTGAAAATGTAGATACTTTAGAAAATACATTACAAAGTATAAAAAAATAGAATCAAATAGATAGAATAGAAAAATAAAAAGATTAATAAAAAAGGTTGAAAGGAAGAAAATTAGTATGAATGAAAATAAAGTTGCTTTAATTACAGGAGGAACAAGAGGAATTGGAAAAGAAATTGCAATGGAACTTGCTGAAAATGGATTTGATATAGCATTAAACTATAGAAGTGAAAAAGATGCACAATCAAATGTAAAGGAAGAGATTGAAAAATTAGGAGTAAGATGTGAATTAGTTAAAGCAGATGTTTCAAATTTTGAACAGTGCGAAGAAATGGTAAAAGAAACTATAGAAAAATTTGGTAGAATAGATGTACTAGTAAATAATGCGGGTATTACAAAAGATGGACTAATAATGAGAATGAAAAAAGAAGATTTTGAATCAGTTATAGATGTTAATCTAACAGGTACATTTAATGTTACAAGAAATGTTATTCCATATATGATTAAACAAAGATCAGGAAGAGTAATTAGCTTATCATCAGTAGTTGGTGTTGCAGGAAATGCAGGACAAACTAATTATTCTGCATCAAAAGCTGGAATAATAGGATTTACAAAAAGCTTAGCAAAAGAAGTAGCAAGTAGAAATATATTAGTAAATGCAGTAGCACCTGGTTTTATTGATACAGATATGACTAAAGTTTTATCTGACTCAGTAAAAGAAGGAATACATGCACAAATTCCATTAAGAAGAATGGGAACACCTAGAGAAGTTGCAAAAGTTGTTAAATTCTTATCATCAGAGGATAGTTCGTATATAACAGGTCAAGTTATAAATATTGATGGTGGAATGGTAATGTAAGACAATAAAGTAAAATAAAATATACTTAAATAAAGGGAGAGAAAAATGGAAAGAAGAGTAGTTATTACAGGTCTTGGAGCAATAACTCCGATAGGAAACAATACAGAAGAATTCTGGAAGGGAATTAAAGAAGGAAAATGTGGAATAGATGAAATAACACATTTTGATACAACAAACTATAAAGTTAAATTAGCAGGAGAGGTTAAAGGATATAATCCAGAAGAATATTTTGATAGAAGAAGCGCAAAAAGATTAGACAAATTTTCTCAATTTGCAATAGTTGCAGCAAAAGAAGCTTGGAATGATAGCAAGTTAGATAAAGAAAAAGAAGATATGACAAAAATAGGAGTAATATTAGGCTCTGGAATTGGTGGATTGGAAACAATAGAAAAAGAAGTTACATCATTAGTACAAAAAGGACCGGATAGAGTTTCTCCAATGTTTATACCAATGACAATAGGAAATATGGCTGCTGGTAATGTTGCAATAGAACTTGGAACAAAAGGAGAATCTATTTCAATGGTTACAGCATGTGCTTCAGGAACACATTGTATTGGTGAAAGTTTTAGAATGATAAAAAACGGATACCAAGATGTAGTAATAGCAGGGGGAACAGAAGCTGCTATTACACCTGTAGGAATAGCAGGATTCACAAATATAAAAGCACTTTCACAAGCAACAGATAAGAATAGAGCGAGTATCCCATTTGACAAAGAAAGAAGCGGATTTGTAATGGGAGAAGGAGCAGGAATAGTAATACTAGAAGAATTAGAACATGCTAAAAATAGAGGAGCAAAAATATATGCAGAAGTAGTTGGATATGGTGCAACATCAGATGCATATCATATAACATCACCAGCTCCAGGAGGAGAAGGTGGAGCAAGAGCTATGGTAATAGCTATGCAAGAAGCAAATGTAAAACCAGAAGAAGTTACATATATAAATGCTCATGGAACTTCAACACATCTAAATGATTCATTTGAAACACAAGCTATAAAAACAGCATTTGGAGAAGCAAGCAAAAAAGTAATGGTAAGTTCTACAAAAGGTCATATTGGACATTTATTAGGAGCAGCAGGTGGAGTCGAAGCAGTTATATGTGCAAAAGCTGTTGAAGAAGGATTTGTACCAGCTACAATAAACTATAAAGTGCCAGATGAAGAATGTGATTTAGATATAGTGCCAAATGAAGGAAGAAATATAGATGTAAAATATGCAATGTCAAATTCACTAGGATTTGGTGGACATAATGCAACAATATTATTAAAAAAATATGAAGATTAATCTAAAGAAAAATAATGATAAATTAAATAAATAATAATTAATAATAAAAAGGAGAATATTATGAATTACGAAGAAATTAAAAGATTAATTGACGATATGGGAGAAGCTAAAATAGATGAACTAAGTATTGAATTTCCAGATGGAATAAAAATTAGTATGAAAAAGAATAAAGCTCCAATAGCGCCAGCTCTTCCACAAGAAGCTGTACAATATATTTCTGTACCAGAAAAGAAAGTTGAAAATGATGAAAAAGCTGAAGAAAAAAGTGAAGATTATAAAATAGTTAAATCACCAATGGTTGGAACATTTTATTCAAAAGCATCACCAACATCAGAACCTTATGTAGAAGTAGGAAGCAAAGTAAAAAAAGGAGATATACTTTGCATAGTTGAAGCAATGAAACTAATGAACGAAATCGAATCAGAATTTGATGGAGAAATAGTTGAAATATGCGTAAATGATGGGGATATGGTTGATTATGGAAAACCATTATTTAAAATAAAATAGTAAGGAGATTAACTTTATGTTAGATATAAATGAAATAATGAAAATAATTCCACAAAGACCACCTTTTTTAATGATAGACAGAGTGGAAGAATATGTACCAGGAGAAAGTGCTGTAGCATATAAAAATGTTTGTATAAATGAACCTCATTTCGAAGGTCATTTTCCAGGTCAACCAATAATGCCTGGTGTGTTGATTGTAGAAGCTCTTGCTCAAACTGGAGCTGTAGCAATATTATCAATGGAAGAAAATAAAGGGAAAAATGCTTTATTTGGAGGAATTGATAAATTAAGATTTAAAAAACAAGTAATCCCAGGAGATGTCCTAAAATTAGAAGTAAAAATAATAAAACAAAAAGGGCCTGTTGGAGTAGGTGAAGCTATAGCAACCGTTGATGGAAAAGTTGCTGCAAAAGGTGAACTTACTTTTGCGATTGTTTAAGATATAAAAAATAGGGCCGGGGGACAAAATAGCGTCCCCAAGCCCCGAATAATTCTAGTTATCTTTTATCAAACTCACCGAATTCTCCACGCGTGAAAACTATGGCGGTCCAGATTTCCGCTGGGAAGTCTATAGCCGAGCAAGTCCATGGTGCGTCTAAGCATCCTATGGCTATAATGCTCCTTCAGAACGAACTCTGCGTAATTTGGTAAGTCACTCTTACAAAATGAAAATTCGCGTAAGAGCTCATCAATAAGCTGTAAACGCTTGGGATTGTCATGAGAAGCTTCATATACGAAGCCTAACCGATAAAAGACCGAAAGCCTTGAAGAATAGTTTAGTCTTCTACAGGTTACCCGTGCGTCTTTCTGTCCCTCAGAGAACCAAGGGAAACTAGTAACATTATTCATATATACACACTCCTTTCAAGTGGTGGTAAGTAGTATTGTATCATAAATAATAAGTAATTACAAGGAGAATGTCATGTTAAAAAAAGTTTTAATTGCAAACAGAGGAGAAATTGCTGTAAGAATTATAAGAGCATGTAAAGAATTAAATATAAAAACAGTAGCTATATATTCAGAAGCAGATAAAGATGCTCTTCATACAAAGCTTGCAGATGAAGCTGTATGCGTAGGACCTGCTCAATCAAGCAAAAGTTATTTAAATATTCAAAACATATTAGAAGCAGCTTGTACTACGAATTGTGATAGTGTTCATCCAGGTTTTGGATTTTTATCTGAAAATGCAAGTTTTGCAAAAATGTGTGAAGAAAGTAATTTGAAATTTATAGGACCATCATATAAAGTAATAGATATGATGGGAAATAAATCAAATAGTAAAGAATTAATGAAAAATGCAAAAGTTCCAGTAGTACCTGGATCAGATGGATGTATTGAAAACGTAAAAGAGGCTATAGAATGTGCTAAAAAAATAGGTTACCCAGTTTTACTTAAAGCATCAGCTGGTGGCGGAGGAAAAGGTATTAGAAAAGTAGAATTTGAGTCAGAAATGGAAAATGCCTTTAACTTAGTAAAGCAAGAAGCAAAAGTATCATTTAATGATGATGCTATATATATGGAAAAATTCATAGTAAATCCTAGACATGTTGAAATGCAGGTTCTAGCAGATGAACATGGAAATGTTGTACATTTAGGAGAAAGAGATTGTTCTGTACAAAGAAGAAATCAAAAAGTATTAGAAGAAAGTCCATCAATGGTACTTACAGATGAATTAAGAGCCAAAATGGGAAAAGCGGCAATAAGAGCAGTAAAAGCATCTGGGTATACAAATGCAGGAACTATTGAATTTTTAGTAGATAAAGACAAAAATTTCTATTTCATGGAAATGAATACAAGAATACAAGTAGAACATCCTGTAACAGAAATGGTAACAGGAATAGATATAGTAAAAGAACAAATAAAAATAGCATCTGGAGAAACATTAAGTTTTACACAAAAAGACATTACATTTAAAGGACATGCAATAGAGTGTAGAATAAATGCTGAAAATCCAGATAAAAACTTTAGACCATGTCCAGGAACAATAACAGAACTAAATTTACCAGGAGGAAATGGAGTAAGAATAGATACAGCAGTATATACTGGATATACAATACCACCAGTATATGACTCAATGATTGCAAAATTAATAGTACATGCAGAAGATAGAAATGAAGCTATTGCGAAAATGAAAAGAGCATTAGAAGAATGTGTTATAGATGGAATAGATACAAATATAGATTTTCTATTTAGAATATTATCAAATGAACATTTTATAAATAATGATTATGATACATCATTTATAGAAAAATATATGTAAACTAAAGGACAATTGGGGACGGGCTTAGTTTGTCCTAACCGGAAAAATTCCTTAGAAAGAGGGAACAAATGGTTATTGATAAAATAAAAAAAAGAATTGAATATGATGATGAAAATGAAGGTCAAGAAAAAGAAGAACATAGAAGTGATATTCCAGTAGGTAAATGGGTTAAATGTAGTAAATGTAAAGAAATTCTATATAAAGAAGATCTACACAAAAATTATAGTGTGTGTCCAAATTGTGGAAATCATTTTAGATTATCAAGCAGAAGAAGAGTTGACCAAATAATAGATAAGGGTACATTTAAAGAATTTAAATTAGACATTGATACAGATAATCCATTAAAAATGGATGACTATATAAAAAAGCTAGAAACATTAAGAGAAAAAACAGGATTGGATGAAGCTGTAAAGTGTGGAATTGGAAAAATTAATTCAGAAAAAGTAATATTATGTGTTATGGATAGTAATTTTATGATGGGAAGTATGGGAAAAGTAGTAGGAGAAAAAATTACTTATTCCATAGAAAAAGCGATTGAACTAAAACTTCCAATTATCATATTTTGTGCTTCTGGTGGTGCAAGAATGCAAGAAGGTATTGTTTCTCTAATGCAAATGGCAAAAACATCAGCAGCAGTAAAAAAATTACATAAATCAGGAAATTTATATATATCAGTTTTAACAGATCCAACATACGGAGGAGTAACAGCAAGTTTTGCAAGCCTAGGAGATATAATTTTAGCAGAACCTAAAGCAATGATAGGATTTGCAGGACAAAGAGTTATAAAACAAACAATAGGACAAGACCTACCAGAAGGTTTTCAAACAGCTGAATTTTTATTAGAGCATGGATTTGTTGACAAAATTGTAAGTAGACAAGATATGAAAGAAACTTTATATAAATTAATATTACTTCACAAAGGAGGTAATAAAGATGCCAAGTAAGATTACAGCGTGGGATAGAGTAAAAATAGCAAGAGAAGCTGATAGGCCAACAGCACTGGACTATATAGAAAATATATTTGATGAATTTATTGAACTTCATGGTGATAGATATTTTAAAGATGATAAATCAATTGTATGTGGTTTAGGTAATATAGGAAAACAAAATTATACTATTATAGGAGAACAAAAAGGAAGAAATACAAAAGAAAATATAGAAAGAAATTTTGGAATGCCTAATCCAGAAGCATATAGAAAAGCATTAAGATTTATGAAACAAGCAGAAAAATTCCGGAAGACCAGTTATAACATTTATAGATACAAAAGGAGCTTATCCAGGAATTGGTGCAGAAGAAAGAGGTCAAGGTGAAGCAATAGCAAGAAACTTAATGGAAATGTCAGATTTAAAAGTACCTATTATAGCTATTGTAATTGGTGAAGGTTCAAGCGGAGGAGCATTAGCAATTGGTGTAGGTGATAGAGTACTAATGCTTGAAAATGCAGTATATTCTATTCTTTCACCAGAAGGATATGCAAGTATTCTATGGAAAGATAGCTCTAGAGCTGAAGAAGCTGCGGAAAAAATGAAATTGACAGCCAAAGATTTATTAAAATTAGGAGTAATAGATGAAGTATTAAAAGAACCAAATGGAAATGCAAAAACAGATATAATAAAAATGGCTGAAACAATAAAGAAGAAGATAATATCTATTACAAAAGAACTAATAAAAGAAGATAAGGATGAATTAATAGAAAAAAGATATAAAAAATTTAAAAATATGTAAAATGAGAAAAAGGGATTAGTCCCACTTTTATCAAAGGAGGAATAAAAATGTTATTAGAAAATAAAACAGTATTAATTATGGGAATTAGAAATAAATGGAGCATTGCATGGGGAGCTGCAAGATCAGCTGCTGATAATGGTGCAAAAGTATTATTTACATTTATGGGAGAGGAAAACAGAGGAAAAGTTGAAGATTTAATATCAGAAATACCTGGAGCTAAGGCTTACGAATGTGATGCTTCAGATGATAACAAAATTAAAGAATGTTTAGAAAAAATAAAAAATGAAAACGGTAAACTAGATGGAATTTTACACAGTATAGCTCATGCAAATACAGAAGATTTAAGAAATGATTTCATAACAACTAGTAGAGAAGGATTTTCACATGCTAATGACGTAAGTGCATATTCTTTTGTTGCAATAGCAAGAATTGCTGATGAATTAGATATGTTAAATGATGGTGCAAGCTTAGTTTCATTGACATATTATGGCTCAACAAAAGTACTACCAGGATATAATGTTATGGGTGTTGCTAAAGCAGCATTAGAGACAAGTGTAAGATATTTAGCTGATAATTTAGGAAAGAAAAATATTAGAGTAAACGCAGTTTCTGCAGGACCTATTAAAACATTATCAGCAAAAGGAATTAAAGATTTTGGAAGTATTTTAGATGTAGTTGAAGAAAAAGCACCTTTAAGAAGAAATGTTACAACTGAAGAAGTAGGAGATGTTGTATCATTCTTATTTAGTAAAATGTCTTCAGCAATAACAGGACAAGTAATATATGCAGATAATGGATATAATATAATGGGAATATAATAAATTAAAAGAGAATATTTAAAGATTTACTTTAAATATTCTCTTTTTTAAATTTATCATATATAAATCTTGAAAAATTATAGAAAGTATTATACGATAAAAATGAAACATGATATAAAATGTAACTGGATTTTAAATTTGTATAAAATATATTTTTAATTGTAAAAAAGAAAGGAAGAAAGATATGGAAAATATTAAAATTTTTGCTTGTAATACTGCAGAAGAGTTCACTAAAGAAATGTGTGATTATTTAAAGATACCAATGGGAAAAATTAATATTATGAAATTTAAAAATGATAATACATTTGTTCAAATTGAAGAAACAGTAAGAGAGCAGGATGTATATATAGTTCAAACAACATTACCACCAGTTAATGAAAGAGTTATGGAATTATTAATAACAATAGATGCATTTAAAAGAGCATCTGTTAAAAATATAAATGTGGTATTACCATATTACTTATATTCTAGATCAGATAAAAAAGATCAGCCTAGAATACCAGTAACTGCAAAACTAATGCAACAGTTATTAGAAGCTGCAGGAGCCACTCGAGTTATAACTTGCGATCTACATAACCCTGCAATACAAGCATATTTTAATATTAATTGTGATAGATTATCTGCACAAAATATACTACAAAAATATTTTAAAGAGAAAAATTTAAAAGATTTGGTAATAGTTGCTACAGATGCTGGTAGTTCAAAAAAAGCATATAAATATTCAGAGTACTTTAATTGTCCAATTGCTTTAATAGATAAAAGAAGAGCAGGAAATGATGATAAGGCAATTGCTAGTAGTGTTATAGGAAATGTAAAAGGCAAAGAGGCAATAATATTTGATGATGAAGTAGATACAGCAGGTTCATTATTGGAAACAGCGAGAATATTAGATGAAAATGGAGCAAGAGAGATATATGCAGGTTGCACACATGGAATATTATCTGCAAATGCAGTAGAAAGAATAAAAAACTCACCAATTAAAGAATTAGTTATAACAAATACTATTCCACTTCCTAAAGAAAAACAAATAGATAAAATAAAAGTATTATCAATTGCACCACTTTTTGCCGAAGCGGTAAAAAGAATTAATGAAGCAAAACCAATAGGAGAACTATTTGCCTTAGAATAAGATTATATTAATATTCTAAATAGACAATATATAAATAAAAATATAAAATAAATAGAAAAATAAAAAGATGATAAATTTAATTTTATCATCTTTTTATATAGCTTTATCTGAAGAGGAAGTATCATGCAAATGACTATATTTCATTTTAGTTGCCATACCTCCACGTATGTGTCGTTCAGCTTTGTTTTCATCTAAAATAGCTCTTACTTCAGCTGCTAAAAATGGACTTATTTTTTGTAACCTTTCACTAACATCTTTATGTACCGATGTTACTTTTCGTAACGGTAGAACTATTTTTAGAAGTATTAATATCTTCAAAATTAGTTATCACAGTTGGTTTTGTACCAATTTCATTTAATAATTTTAATCTTACTTCTACATTTCCTTCGCTATCTACTTCAATGACATCTATTATTGTTTTAAGCATTGCATTTGTAATTGTTTCATTGTTTAAAATGTCATCTACTGTTTTTATTGTTTTTGTTAGTTCTTTTTCTAATACATCTTTCTCTTTTATTTCAGAAGTAATTAACTTTAATTCTCTTTCTAATCTTGATATATCTTCATTTAATGGATTTGTATATTGTTTTAGTTCCTGCATATTGATTACTTCGTTTTGGAACATTTCCATATATTTTTGTTTTTTAACTGTTACTTTTTCTATTTCTTTAAGTAGGCTTTCTTCACTTCTTTCATTATTTTCTCTTAATGCTGTTATCTTTTCAAACTCTTTTTCTACTGCTTTCATAAAGTTCTTTTTATTAGAAATTATACTTTTAAGATATTCTTTAATGGCATTTAAAAGTTCTTCTTCATCAATTACAGTTGTGTTAGGGCAATGATTTACACCCATTGAGTTTCTCCCACTACATACCCATCTTATATATTCTGGTCCGTCATCTGTATATTTTCTTTTTATTCTTCTAAAGGAATAGCCACAATGTTTGCAATATATTAGCGTACTAAATACATACTCTGTTTTTTCTCTTTTATTTTTTAGTTTAAATTCATTTGACCTCTGTTCTAAAATTTCTTGCGTTCTATTAAATAATTCATCCGATATAATTCTCATTTCTGGTTTGTCAGCAACAATCCAATCTTCTTCTGGTAAATCTTTTCTTGATCCTGTTATAAAGTCAGTAATTTCTGATTTCTTATTTGTTACTCTACCTGTATATATTGGATTTTTTAGCATTCTTACAATAGAAGTTTGTACCCATTTTGACTTTGTTTTCTTTGTTCTTATTCCTCTATCATTTAATTCCCAAGCAATTTTCGTTGTTCCCATTCCTTTATATACATAGCTTTCAAATATTTCTTTTACAATTTTTGCTTCTTCTTCATTTATTTTTAAAGTATATTTTTCTCCTGGTATTTTGTCATAACCAAATACTAAGTTAGGTACTCGACCTTTTTTAGCTGTAATGTCTTTTCCGAATTTAACCCTTTTAGACATATTGGCACTTTCTTGCTGTGCCATCGCACCTAAAATGGTTAGTATAAATTCTGACCCACCTTCCATAACTTCGCCATTGTTTAAGAAATCTACTTGTATTCCATAGGATTTTAGCTCTCTTATACTTTGTAATAAATCTACTGTATTCCTAGCAAAACGGCTAACATCTTTAACAACTACTCTTTCAAATTTTTTTGCCTTTGCGTCTTTCATCATTTGTTGGAATTGTTTTCTATTTTTTATTTGCTTTCCAGAAATTCCTTCATCTGCATATAGCTTGTACAACTCATAACCGTTCTTTTGGGTAAATTCATTAAAGAATTCTATTTGCTTTTCAAGAGAGTCTATTTGTGCTTCTTTTTCAGTTGATACTCTACAATATGCTGCAATTTTCATAACTTAAATTCTCACTTTCTTATATATTGTTTTGTGTCTGTAACTTTATATTCGTTCTGTTACATTTTAGCACATAAGTTATAAAAAAGCAATAAAAAACTACTCTCTTTTTGAGAATAGTTTTAATTTGTATTTGATTAGTTGTTTTCAGCTAAATATTTTTCAAAAACTTCTATTGTTAATTCTTCATTGTTTTCATATTTTTCCTTTGTATAATCTCCTTTTCCATCACTATATGATTGTAAAAATTTTATAAATTCGTGTAATCCTAGCCTTTCTCTTAATTCTTTTTGTTTTGCCACCATATTTCATTTCTCCTTTATTATCCTACACTTACTTGTGCATTTTCTTGTGTGTTTTCTTATGTATTTTTATTTTCTAATAATATATTTTTCATTTCAAGTATATCGTAAAAGGGAATGTTAATACCTTTCTTGGCAAGTTTTATAACATTCATTGATGTTCCTATTATCTCTTGCTTCAAAGTTTCAGTTATCTCAACATCTTTCATTTTATTTTGATATTTACTTTCTATGTATTCTTCAGTTGTTGGAAAAATATTTTGTATTAAAAATGCTTTTTCTTTTCCTAATACTTTTCCAAAGACAAAGTTATAAACTTTCTTTCGAGTTTTCTTTTTATTTTCATATATAACTTTATATTTATCAACTTTACTTGATATTGGGACAAACCATATTATTTCTTTATTTTCTGGATCATTAAAACAAAAATAGCAAGGTCTTTTATTTCCATTTTCTTTATTTTGCATTAATTTGTAATCTTTAAATATATCAAAAAATTCATCTTTTATAAAATAAAATTTTCCGTTTTCTACTTTCATTTTTACCTCATTTCTAACAAAAAATCTACCTTCGAAAAGGTAGATTTTTATTAACATTTGTCCATCTACGCATTTATTTGTCGCAAGTAGGGTTGCGAGTAACATTTGCACACCTATGCACTTTTACCCCGCAAATAGGGTTGCGGCTAACATTTGATTTGGACAAGATACATTTTGTATCTCTATTATTATATTCATTATAACCTTTTTTATTAACAAAAGTCAATACATTTTGTCTATTTTTTCTATTCAATCCATTCTGTCTATTTTATTAAAACTGTATTTTTATAATTCTATTTCAGATTCTATTTCGTGAGAATTTTGAAAATTATAATCAAACTTTATCTTTTCATCATTCTCTGCCAAGTTATATGCCAAAACTCCAGCCATAGCTTGTACTATTTGTTCCTCTGTATTAGGATTATAAAATGTAATATTTAAATCCTTTTTCAAAATTCTCACCTTCTTTCTTTTCAATACTATTATTAAAGTTCTAAAAATATTACTAAATTAAAAAATTCACTTTGATTTAACAAAGTGATTATCTTGAATATACATTTGAACTTTTTATACTACTTGCTCTCACAATATTTTTTACTACTCTTGGTACATCTTTTGTAACATTTATTCCTTTTCTTAAAACTAAATTGCTAGAATTTTTATCATATTGATATATTGATCTATTCCATTTAGCAAATGCAATGTCTGACATTTCAGATTTTGCTGATAGAAACTCGCTATCTCTTTTTAACAATTCAAGTAAAGCATAATATTCTTCTATTAAATTCTTTTTCTTTTTTCTAATATAAGTTTTACTATACTCTTTATTGTATTCAGCCTTTTTCTTCATTGATTCATTATGTCTTATCTCTTTTTCGTTAGTATATCTTGTATCTTTTTGAATTACTTGAGAAATATAACTTTGAGAAACTCCAACTGTTTTAGCAATAATATCTTGTTTTTGGTGTTCTTCAAAATACATTTGTAATATTCTTTCTTTTTTATCCATTTTGTCCTCCTTTCTTACTTATTGCGTTAGCAACAATGTTATTGGGTACCCGTTCAAAATCTTTGATTTTGCTAACGGGTAATGTTCTTATATTTTTTACTTGCACTTTTTTAGGTATAAAAATACCATATATATAAAGTACAACTCGTAATTTATATACATCATTTGACAATTATAAATATTTATTGTAATATATTATTATAGAGAAAGTATTAAAACTGACATAAAATGCAAGTTAATACTTTGCTGCATAAAATAGATTACATTTCTATTATAGTGTAATACTTTTTAAAAGTCAATATATTACAATAAATTTTTTAAAAAATTTTATGAATAGGAGAAAATTATGAAAATGAATTTAGAATATGGCTTTAACAATGAGTCAATGCCAAAATTTGAAGAATATGAAATAAAGGTAATAAATAACATCAAATATGTTGTTCCTAAAATTTTGGAAATACATAGAACAAACTATTCCTTAATTGATTTTGATGATTATAAAGAAAATGATAAACCATTAATAGATTTTATCAATTTAGGAAAATTATCTTTAGAACAAAAAGAAGATACTGACAAGTTATTGCTTGAATATGTAAATCAATATGGACTTTTAGGACTTATACACGACTTTCCAGTAAATAGATATTACACATTAGATAAGGAAATACTATTAAAAGAATTTAATTATATCAATAATAGTGATTGCTTTAGCACAATGAAAATAATTGATTATTTTAAAATATTCTTTCCTAATGCTACTGATGAAGAAATAAAAGAATTATTAGAAAAAGTAAACAAAAATATATATGAACATAGTATGGAAAAATTTATTTCTCCAGAAATAAATAATTTGTTATTTGAAAATGAAAAATATTACGAACAAGTAGATATGATAATAAAATATGCTCAATTTATGTATAATACTTTAAAAGAATTGAAAAAAGATAATGGAGAATATATCAATACAAGAGAAATAAATAAACTAGAATCAAATCACATAAGAGTTAATTTAGAATATGACGGACTAACAATACATATTAGGAGTTTAAAAGAATACATAGATGAAAACTTTAAATTATATGCAATACAAGAAAAGAAATATTTAAAACTGTGTAAGCATTGTGGAAAAGCATTTATTGCTAACAACCCGAAAACAGTATATGATACATTTAGTTGTAAAAACCAAGAAAATGTTTACAACAGTAGAGCAAGGTTAAGCTCAAATGTAATAAAAACAAAAGATGGACTAACTGTAAAAGTAACACCAAGTGAAGAATTATCTAATGAAATAATAAGAAAACTAAAAAAGAAAAAATAATAATTTGTATAAAGAGAGTTGCTATACTCTCTTATTTTATGCAAATACGCACTAAATATAAACCTATTTATGCTCGTTTATAAGGAATAGCAACAAGTATTATTTAAAAATAAAATTTTATATAATTCAATTGGTTGTAAAACGAGCAATAGGAGGTGGATATATGAGTGCAATAGACAGACTATATTCTATCAACAATAAAACTGTTAAGAAATCAATTAACATTGATGATAGTTTATATAAAAGACTAATGAGATATACTAAAAAGAACTATGACGCAACAATTAGTGATATGATAAATGTTTGTATTGAAGATTTACTGTCTACTGGAAGTGTAAAATATTATGCCAAACCAGAAGATGAGATAACAATTTATAGAAGTGTAATGATTAGAAAAGAAAATGCAGAAGCTTTAAATAAGATAACGCAAGAAACGGGAATTTCACTAACAAGATTAGTAAATATAGCAATGAAAGAATTTTTAGATAAATATAATAAATAATATTTAGGAGATTATCATAAAACATTGATAATCTTTTATTTTTATGATATTATTCTTTCAGAGAAATAGTAATTTACCAAAAAGATTGTCAGTAATGACAGTCTTTTTTGTACGACAGGCAGTTATACAAATAAATTAGTTCAGTGCAACTAATCTATTTTTTTATTATATATTGACTTTTAACGATAACTATTATAAAATATAGTAGTGTAGTTTATAGTAGAAAGGAGGACATTAAATATATGAAAAATTATGACAATTATTTTCTTCCTGTAGATAATATGGAAGAAGCAAAAAGATACTATGAGGAAATATTGGGGTTAAAAAAGAAATTTGATTTCTCTGATAAGGGAATGGTTGCTTATAATATTGGAAATGAAGAACCTGCAATAATTTTAAAAGACAAAAATAAATTTGAGAATTTAAAGCCTACAATATGGTTTGAAGTAGAAGATGTTGCAATCTTCTATAAAGAAATGTTGAATAATGATATAAAATTTTTGAGTGAGCCTTTTAAAATTGGAACTGGTAATGCAGTCGAGTTTGAAGATCCATTTGGAAATAGACTTGGCGTTACAGATTATATTAAGTAAGGAGTAGAGATTATGTCAAATATAGATTTGGTATTATTAGGACTTATTAAACAAAAATCACAAAGTGCTTATGATATTAAAAAAAATATAGAATATCGTAATATACCAAGATGGGTAAAAATTAGTGAACAGTCTATTTATAAGAAAGTATTACAATTAGAATCAAAAGAATATATTGTTAGCCATAAAGAGAAAGAGGGAAATATGCCAGATAAAGCAATATATACTATTACTAACAAAGGTAATGATTATTTTAATAAACTTATGAATGATATTTCAAATTCTGATGTTAGTCTATATTTGGATTTTAATGTTATTATCACGAATTTAGATTTAGTAGATGATGAACAAAAAAAGATTCTTGTTTCTAATATAAAATCAAAGATATTAGAATTAAAAGAATTACTAAATGAAAGACAATCTCATAGACAACATATTCCTAATGTTGGAAAACAAATGTTCAAACAACAATTAGCATTAGTAGAAACATTAGAAAAGTGGATAATTGATTTTGAGAATAGTTTAAAAGAACAAAATTAGCAAATATTGATTTTAAGTTAAAAGATAAATTTGTAGGGAGGGAAATTCAATGAAAATAATCAACATTGGTATTCTTGCTCATGTAGATGCAGGAAAGACAACTTTAACGGAAAGTCTGCTTTATACAAGTGGAGCGATTTTAGAATTAGGCAGTGTAGATAAGGGAACAACAAGGACAGATACTATGTTTTTAGAACGTCAGCGTGGAATCACAATTCAGGCAGCAGTTACTTCTTTTAATTGGAATGACTACAAAATCAATATTGTAGATACTCCTGGACATACAGATTTTATAACAGAAGTGTATCGTTCCTTATCTGTTCTTGATGGAGCAATTTTAGTAATTTCTGCTAAAGATGGTGTACAAGCACAAACCCGAATACTATTCCATGCACTTCAAAAAATGAATATACCAACAATTATTTTTATAAATAAAATAGATCAGGATGGAATTAACTTAAATAATATTTATCAAAATATCAAAGAAAAACTTTCAAATGATATTATTGTTATGCAAAATGTAACATTAACTCCAGAAATATCAATTAAAAATATCATTGATTTAGATGATTGGGATCCTGTAATTTCCAAAAATGATAAACTTTTAGAAAAATATATTGCAGGAGAAAAATTGACTATACAAGAATTAACGTATGAAGAATATAGGTGTGTTAAAAAAGGTTCGTTGTTTCCTATATACCATGGAAGTGCTAGAAATAATATAGGGACTCAACAACTTATCGAAGCTATTTCAAATCTTTTTTGTTCTGAAATGAATGAGAATGATTCAGAACTATGTGGAAGAGTTTTTAAAATTGAATATACAGACCATAAGCAAAGATTAGTTTATTTGCGTCTTTACAGTGGAACATTACACTTACGAGATACAATTATATTGCCAGAAAAAAAGAAAGTGAAACTTACAGAAATATATATTCCTTCAAATGGAGAAATGATACAGACAAAAACAGTTTGTTCTGGAGATATTTTTATTATACCTAACAATACATTAAGATTGAACGATATTATAGGAAATGAAAAGATTTTGCCATGCAATGTATGGAATGACAAGACTGTACCAATACTACGAACAAGAATTGAACCGATAAAAATAGAAGAGAGAGAAAAATTATTGGATGCTCTTACAGAAATTGCAGATACTGATCCTCTTTTACGTTATTATGTTGATACGATAACACATGAAATCATCATTTCTTTTTTAGGAACAGTGCAGTTAGAAGTTATCTGTTCTCTGTTGATTGAAAAATATCACATAAACATAAGAATCGAAGATCCAACCGTAATTTATTTGGAAAAGCCATTACAAAAGGCAGATTATACTATTCATATTGAAGTACCACCAAATCCATTTTGGGCATCAATTGGATTATCAATAACTCCACTTCCAATTGGCACTGGAATACAGTACGAAAGCAAAGTTTCACTCGGTTATTTAAATCAAAGTTTTCAAAATGCAGTAAGAGAAGGTATTAATTATGGACTGGAGCAAGGATTGTATGGTTGGAAAGTGACAGATTGTAAAATATGTTTTGAATATGGTGTTTATTATAGCCCTGTTAGTACTCCCTCGGATTTTCGCTTTCTTGCCCCAATTGTACTTGAACAAACATTGAAAAAAGCGGGAACGCAATTATTAGAGCCATATCTTTCGTTTATACTTTTTACACCACAGGAATACTTTTCTCGTGCATATAATGATGCACAAAAACATTGTGCAATAATTGAAACAAGTCAATCAAAAAATGATGAAGTTATTTTTACAGGACATATTCCTGTACGTTGTATTAATGAATATCGTAATACTTTAACTCTATATACAAATGGGCAAGCAGTTTTTTTGACAGAATTAAAAGGTTATCAAATTGCTACTTGTGAACCAGTTATTCAATCACGTAGACCAAATAATCGAATAGATAAAGTACGCCATATGTTTAATAAAAAAGAAAATTAAGTTACTATTCACTAAAATTACAATTTGTTATCTAAATAGAGGGCATAAACCCTCTATTTTATAGTTCTTTTTCAAAATCTCTAAATTTTTCTTGTTTAGTAAATTGTTTTTCAGCATTTAAAGAATTTCCTGTTTCTTTCTCAAAATCTCTAACAATTTCATCCCCAGAAAGTAAGTCGAATTTTTTACAGAGCCATTTTATAAATTTTTTAACTGTTTCCTCAAAAGTTTTAATGATTTTATGAAGTTTATTATTTTCCTTTTCTAGTTTGTTTATTTTATACTTATATTCATATTCCAAATTAAATGCCTTTTCCTCAAATTCTTTTTCTAGTTCTTCTTTTCTGTTGTTATATCTAAAATCAAGTGAGTTGCTTTTTACTTTATAATCGTGTTCCATTTGATATACTTTATTATGCAAATTTTCATTATCTTCAAGTATTTTATCTCTTTCTTTTTGATATTTTTCTGCCTCATCAATTACATTTACTTGTCTTTCTATTTCTCTGTGTAATTGTTTGTTTTCAGAGTATAATTTTTCAATAAGTTTATCTTTTGGCTCAATAATTTCTTTTTGTATTTTTTCATTTCTTTTGAAAACAACCTTATTAAAATCTTCAATACTTGGTACTTCTGGAAGTTCTAATGTAATATCTTGCAATATTTCTTTAGTTTTTTCATAATTTGTAATTTTTTTATATTCTTCAATACTCAAATGTGTTCTATTAGTTTCTTCTTTTGGTAATCCTCTTTCTAGCTCAAAATTGTGTAAAATAATATATTCGTAAAAGGCATTTTGTAATCGCCTGTAACTGTCTTTTTCTTTCCAAAATTCACTACAAGCCAATTTATCAATATCATTTCCTTTTTTATCTTTTGTATGAACAACTGGTAAAAAAACTAAGTGCATATGTGGTGTATCTTCATCATTATGCACTTTTGCAGAAAGAATATATTGTTCTCCTAAATTTTTATATTCACACACAAACTTATATGCAGTTTCAAAAAATCTTCTTGTTTCTTTTTCTCCAATTTTATTAAAAAATTCATTGTCAGATGTGATAATATATTCACAAGCAATGTTACTAACTGTTTTTATTTGACCTTTTAAATTATATTCTTTTCTTATTCTTTCAAAATCTTTTTCATAACTATATTTTGGATCTTTCAATGAATAATTTAAGTACGATTTTTCTTTATCAATATTTTTATTAGAATAATTTTCATTTTTCCTTTCATTATGTCTAAATATGCCTTTTAGATTTTCTCTTTTGTATTTTTGATTTCTTATTATAGCATAACTCATATAATATCCACCTCCTTGAATAGCTAAATAAACTAACACAAACTAAACTTAAAAACGGCACTTATTTAAGATGTGTTGTAACACACTACAACACTTTTTAGGCAAAAGTGTTCGTGTGGCAGGGTAAACCCTACAACCCAAAACTAAAAATTGCTACTAGCATTTTTTAGTTTTTTCATAACAAATGACAAGTTCATTTGTTATGCTTTCAATAAATTGCATATCTGCATTTATTGAAAAAAGAGCAAGAAAAAGTAAATTTTTCTTACTCTTTGAAACCTTGCTCGGTTTCAAACTTCCACGCTTTATGGCTACATTTTACAGAAACCAGAAGGAGTGAGCTTGAAGTAGAATTAGGTGTAATATTCCATTTGCTATAAAAGGAATTATTACACCTATACAAACTGAAACCGTCAGTCGTTCGCCTCGTTTCATAGGTAGTCTAGTAAGTAGCATTTGCTACTATAATTGCCGATACTTTTAAATATCTTTGTTCATACTTGTCCAAACTTTTTACAATTATAAATTCACACCCAAGTTTTGCCACCGAATACTCTTTTTTTATTGTGAGTTTTTGTTCTAAAATCTCACTTACGCACCTTGTATAATTAGACTACTTATACAAATACGGATAAACTTTATAGCATCGGCTCATCACACCTATCACTTTTATAGAGTTTGAGGCATATTCTCTTTTTGAAAACAAAAAACTACTCATAGTTTATAAACTACAAGTAGTTAGTTATTTTCTTTATTCAATTAAGCCTCAAAATCGTTTTTAAGGCATTTTTATTTTAAAGCAAACTAATTTATCATACATAAATTAATTCTTTTAAAACAATTTCTTCTGTTTGATTTTTTATTGCGTTCATTGTACCAACCCAATATAAAGGGTTAGTGTTTTTCATATCTTCTGTTAAATTACTTTTTGACTTTAAATCTTTTATTATAAAATCAATTTCTTTTTGTGCTTGCTCTTGAATTTCTTTCAAGTGCTTATTTAATTCTTTATTCATAAACAATATAGTATATTCTGCTTTTTTATGTTTCTTCAAAAAATTTAATCTTAATAACCCATATTTATTTAATGTGATTTTTTCTTCTGGCTTTAAATATAAGTTAGGCATATAATAATCTCCTACCAAAGTATAACTTATTCCTGTTTTTTCATCTACAATTTCCTTTTTCAATTCTTTACAATCCATAATAAACCTCCTAATTATTTTATTACTAATCCTAATTTTACAACTGGATTCTTCTCTGCTAAGAAAACCTTTTTAATTTCAATACTTTCTGGGATTATAGGTGATTTATTTTTACCGTTCTGGAATGTTACTTCGGTGTGTACAGTACTTTTACTTATACCAAATTTTTTTGCAGCTCCTCTTACAGTATCTTTACTATCTATTATATAATGTGCTAGATTAATTGCACGTTCCTCTATATACATTTTTTTCAATTCTAAAAACCCCCTAAAAAACTATGTTTTGTAACATTCTATTCTTAAGATTTGTCCGATAGAACTATAATAAAAATAAAAAAATATTTATTGACATTAAAAAATGGAAAATATATAATTAAAATAATTGAGAGGAGAAAAAATATGAACGAAGGAAAGAAAATAGAAGATTTAAAGAGAAGAGAACATACAATAAAAGGTAAAGATGGAGAAATTGTAAGAGAAATTCCATCAGCTAGCATGATGACAAAAGGAGGCGTATTTATTCATGTAAATGTTGATGAAACATTTAATATAGATGATATTATTGCAGCCGTAAGAACTAATTCTCAAAAAAGAGGGGAAGAAGAAATTGTAGATGTATACGAAACTCCAATAATAGGAACAGGTACAAAAGAAGTAAAGCCGGGAATGACTATAGAAGGAGTAGAGACTATTAAAGAAGAACCTACTATTAAAGAAGGTCCAACTATTCCAGAAACAGGAGTAGGAAAAGTAAATGGAGGAGTAGAAAAAACTACAGAAAATGTTTCAGAAAAAAGAGAGAATCAAACTAATTCACCCAAAAAAGAAGAGGATAAAAAGAAGAGAAGATTTATACCGCTTTTATTTATACCATTAGCAGCATTTTTAGGTCTATCATCATGTCAACATACTGAAACGGTAATAAAAGAACAATCTACGCCAATTGCTATCGAACTGTATGATACAGATAATCCATCAACAGTTTTAGAAGGAGCAGTAGGACAAGCAGGACAAGAAGAGATGACAAATGTATATGTTATGGGAAACGGCGGATATGATGATGATAAACAATTTGATGCAGAAAGTAAGGCAGTAGATGGATTTGATGAATATGTAAAAACAGATGAGCAATTAACAGATGTTATATCTGTTTTAAATGATGAAAAAGCAACTAGTAGTCAAATAAAAGATGCATTTGGACAATTAGAGCAAATTTATGACACAAGATCTCAACTATATACAGATAAAAGTCTTACGATGGATGAGAGTGTTGATAGATTTAAGAATGCAACATTGGCAAATAAAGATTCACATTCAGAAACAGAAATAGATATGCTAGAGGATATGAGTGATACATTAAAAACAGGAGAAAATTTAGAACAAATAAATTTAAATCAAGTAGCAGACATTAATGATTCATTGGAAAATTCAGATACTAGTGTAAAAGATGTTCATGTGGAAGAAAAGCCTAATGGAGATTATCATATAAAAGGAACAGAAATAACTAAAGTAGCAGAACAACAAACATATAGAGGAATAAGAGCATTTTTTGAAAATATTAAAGACTGGTTTAAAGGACTATTTGATAACACACAAAATAAAGATAATAATAATTTAGAAAGGTAAAATATGGATAATGTTAAATATAGTAGAGTAATGACTGAGATGGATGAAATACTAAAATATCTAGATGCTGAAATATTAAATAGAATACCAAAAAAATTATTAAATAATATAAGATTGACAAAAGATAAAAATTATAATTTTGAGCTAGATAAGACAAAAACTTTGGACGAACAAAAACTTTTAAATGAAACTAAACAATATTTATCAGCTATATATATTATCTATTGTTGTGACAGAGAAGAACAGAATAGACTTATTAATATTTGTAAAGAAAATGACAAAAAAGAAGATGAAAAACATAATATAAGTAATATTTTTAAAGAAAAACAAGATAAAATAAACGACAAGATTAAAGAAGAAAAATTAGATAATAATGAAGATATTAAAGAATTACAAGTAATACCAAAAACTAAATGGTATGAGAGAATTATTAATATTATAAAAAAAATTTTTACTAGAAAGGAAGGAAAATAATAGTGAACAAATATCAAAAAGGTATAATATTTAAAATGGATAATGATTCAGATGAACAGTATCTAATAGTGGGCAATGAAGAGATTAACAACAATAGATATTTATTAATAATGCCAGTAGAAGATTTAAAGAATATTACTGTAGATTATAAAAAAGTATTTATGGCTAAAGTAAATAGTGATGATACTTTAGAAATTGAAGATAATAGTGAGCTAATTGAAAAAGTTGTGAAAGAAACTGTAAGAAAAGAACAGATAAGAAATAATAGTCTAAAAAATTAAAAATTGAAAATTGAATTAAAAATATAATAAATTAAATTAGTATAATATAAACATCCAGATTATATTAATTTATATAACCTGGATGTTTATATATTTGCACAATTCTACATTATTCTACATAACATATAATAAGTTGCTTTTAATTAGAGGTGATTTATGTTGAATAATGTAAAAAAAGGAGATTTAGTTGTAAGAAAATCACATAATAAAGATATTACTTTTATTGTAGATATAATTATAAATAATCATATAGCTATATTAAATGGAATTACAACTAGACTACAAGCAGATAGTTATTTAAATGATTTAGTAGTATTAGATAAAAAAGAAATAAAAGAAGTGTATGATACTATTAATCTAAATATAGATAAAAAATTAAGCAAGATGCAAATAAGTAAAGATAAAGAGCTAAAAAGAAATAATAGTGTAATTTATACAGGTAGGATATTGCATTTGGATGGTGATAGAAGATATAGTGAAAAATCTAAAATATATTATAACAAAATAGGGCTAAAGGCTATAGTGAAAAACATTTCAGAAAGTAGACAAGCAAGTATAGTAGAATTATTAATAAATAGATATAATCCAGATATATTAGTAATTACTCGGTCATGATGGGATGATTAAGGCTGGGAAAGCTTATGAAGATATATACAATTATAGAAACTCAAAATACTTTGTTCAAACAGTTAAAAATGCTAGAAAAAGCAATAGGAAAGATTTAGTAATATTTGCAGGAGCTTGTCAAAGTTATTATGAAGCGCTTATGTCAGCTGGAGCAAATTTTGCTTCTTCACCTGCTAGAATTTTAATTGACTTTATGGATCCTTTGATAGTAGCAAGTAAAATTGCATTATCAGATGAAAAAAAGTATATAACTATAAATGATATTGAAGGTGAATTAAGAGATGGAGAAAGAGGAATTAATGGCATTGGAGCATGTGGAAAAAAGAAAATGTTGATATTGTAACATAGATGTAACGCAACTGTAATATAATTGTAATATAAGCGTGACTAAACCACAAACTCCTAGAGACACAAGGAATACAATAAAACGACAAAAGTCTTTCTATTTTGACTTTAATCTACTTTTATGATATTATACCACTATAAGACAGGAGTAGGTGATAAAATGATTTGCCAAAAAGATATAACAAGTTTAAAAACAGATATTGATGAAAAAATTGGACAAAAAATAATTGTTCGAGGTTCATTAGGAAGGAGTAAATCGTTTTCAAAAGAAGCTACTATAGAGAAAGCTTATCCAAATTTGTTTGTAATTAAATTTGAAGAAAACAATAGAAATGTAAGCTATAGCTATACTGATATATTAACAAGGACGATTGAAGTAGATGTATTTGATGGAAATGGATATAGTCCATTAATACCACCTTTATCAACAGTAAATGCTTAAAAAAATATAAAATTCCTAGAAATAGGAATTTTTTTTTGTCTATAAAATATATATTAAATAATTAGAAAATGAAGGAGGTAAATTAATGGCAATAGAGACAAGTAAAGAGAATATTTGTATTAACCATATAATAAATCAAAAAAAAGAAGCTTTTATAGTAAAAGGAGATATAATAATTCCAGATATTAAACCAGATATATTAAAAGAAATTAATACAAGTGGAATATTATGTATTTACAAAAAGGAGGTTTTAGATGGAAAGATTAGAATAGATGGAAATATAAATACATATACAATGTATTTAGCAGATGACGAAAATAGTAATATAAGAAGTATTAATTCTAATTTAGATTTTTCACAAATAATAACTGTGGATAAAGCTTTATCCGATATGGATTTTAAGTTAGATATGAAATTAAAAAATATAGAATGTAAAATTCTAAATGAGAGAAAAATATCTTTAACAGCTTTTGTGGAAGCGGAAATTAAAATAATATCTAATGAAAATGTAGATATTATAGAAAATGTTAATATAGAAAATATTCAAAAATTAGAAGATAATTTAAAAATAAGTACTAATGTAGGAAGTGGAAATGTTAGAACATTTGCAAAAGATACTCTTATTATTGATACAATAGATGATTTAGCTGAAATAATGAAAACAGAAGCTAATATTATAAATAAAGACATTAAATTAAGTTATAATAAAATTTTAGCAAAAGCAGATTTAAGTGTAAAAATACTATATTTGACAGAAGATAATAGAATAAATTCTATAGAAGGAAAAATTCCAATTATGGGCTTTATTGATATGCCAGATATATCTGAAGAAAATAGTTGTGAAACGAATTATGAAATCAAAAATATTGTAATAAAGCCAAATCAAGTAGAAGAACATTCTATATATATTGAAGCAGAAATAGAAATTTCATGTAATGTATACAAAACAAAGGAAATTAAAATTATACAAGATATGTATAGTCCAAAGAAAAAAGTATCATTTACTAGAAAGCAATTACAAGTAATAGAAAGCAAAGAAAATGTACGAAATATATGTAATATTAGAGAAAATCAAAAAGTACCTGAAATTAATGGAAATAAAATATATGATGCATCAATTAATATTGGAATTGAAAAACAGACACTTCTTAATGACAAGGTCATGTATGAGGGAAATATTAATATAATATATATTTTTAATAAAGATAATAGTTTAGAATCATATAAGAGTACAATACCTTTTTCATATAGCCAAGACTTTTTAGGAATATGTGCTAATTCAAATATTGAAACAAAAATAGAAGTAGAAAATCAGGAATTTGTTGTATCAGGAGATGATAGTATTGATGTAAAGATAGATATTTCATTTACTACATTCTTAATAAAAAGTGCAAATATAAATGTAATAGATGATATAAAAGAAGAGGATGAAATAAATCTTGTTACATCTAGTTTAGTTATATACTATGTAAAACAAAACGATACTTTATGGAAAATTGCAAAGAAATTTGCAAGTACTGTTAGTGAAATAAAGAGGGTTAATGGGATAGAAGATCCTGATGTTTTAAATATAGGAAAACAGTTATTTATTCCTAGATATAATGGATGAAAAGATATTTTCAAGAAAAAGAATTCGAATACCTAAAATAGTAAAAAATAAAAATGAATATAAATTAAAAAAATGTATAAAAATAATTACTATTTTAGTAATAGCAGTATTAGTTGTTAAAGTTATAATAAATGCAGTTAATCCAATAATAGAAGAAAGATGCAAGTCTTTAGCAAATACAATTTCAACAAGAATATGTAATGAGCAAGCTACAAAAGTAATGGCAAATTATGAATATGATGATTTTTGCAAAATTATCAAAGATGAGAATGATAATATAAAAATGATAAGTGTTAATATGATAACAATAAATAAGATAATATCCGATATTCCAATATATATTTTAGACGAATTAAATAAAGAAGAAAATAATACATTTAATATTAGATTGGGAAGTATTACAGGAAGTAAAATTTTATCAGGAATAGGACCAAATATAAAAATAAGAATGATGACTGATGGTGAAATTGAAACTGATCTTAGAACTGAATTTGTAGAAGCGGGAATAAATCAGACTATGCATAGAATATATTTAAATATAAAATGTAAAATATCTATTCTTACTCCATATAATGTAATAAAAGATGAAATCGATAACCAAGTACTTTTAACAGAAGGAGTTATTGTTGGAAATATTCCAGATACTTACTATAATTTAGAAGGTCTAAATGCAGATCAAATATTAGAGACAATAGAGTAATGAAAAAATATATTTTCATTACTTTTTTATATATTTTATGATATAATGTGCTCATAAACAGACGATATAGAAAAGGAGAACTAATAAATATAATGATAGATTTATTAAAAGCAGAAGAAGAATTTAAAAAATATGTAAATAATTACGATTTAAAAAATCCACACATAGAAAGAAAAGTCATACATTCATATAAAGTAGTAGAAGTAGCAGGAATAATAGCAGAATCATTAAAGCTAGATGAGGAAGATATAAAACTTGCAAAACTAATAGCATTATTACATGATATTGGTAGATTTGAACAACTTAAAAGATATGGAACATATAGAGATGTAGACAGTATTGATCATGCTGATTTTGGAGTAAAACTTTTATTTGAAAATGGATTAATTAGAAAATTTGTAGATGCTAGTAAATATGATAAAATCATATTTAAAGCTATAAAAAATCATAATAAATATAAGATAGAAGATGATGGATGTAACAAAGAAGAGTTACTTCATTGCAAGATAATAAGAGATGCAGATAAAACAGATATTTTCAGAGTTCATGCAGATGATATTATAAAAAAAGAAAATGTTTTATTTGATTACGAAAAGATAAAAGAAGAAAAAGTAACAGATGAAATTATTAATGCTTTTACAAACTTTAAATTAGCAAATTCAAAAAAATTAAAAACAGATTTGGACTGGTATCTTAAAGATATTGCATTTATCTTTGGCTTTTATTTCCCTAAAGGAATTGAAATTGTTAATGATAATAAATATATTGATGTAATGCTTAATGCAATAGAAAATGATAAAAATGAAGATATATCAAAAGAATTAATATTTATAAAAAATAAGTTAAACCAATTTTTTAATGCAAAATTAGAATTGAAATAGGAGAAAAAAAGATGGGATTTTCATATCAAAAAATAAAAGAAATTATTGATTTAATAAGTTCAGAAGAAGCACTTAGAGGAAAAATATATATTTCTGGAGGAATAGTACCATGGCTAGTTAGTAATACTGATTCAGGTAGGCAACATGGAGATATAGATTTAATATGTTCACAAGAAGATATGGAATTAGTAAGGAAATGCTTAAAGGAGAGAAATTTATATAGTGAAGAATTAGATTCTCTTAATTATGAACAAGATGGAGAAAAAGTAGATTATGGCGTTGATACATATATAAGAGGAGTTCCAGTTGGATTTTATCCATTTGAGTATAGAGATGGAGTTATTATTCAAAGAAGTTTTTCACCAGAGTTTGTTGATGGAAAAAGAGACTTGAAAGTAAAGAAAATAACAGGTATAAGTTTAGAAGACTATATTGCAGAAACAAAGCTAGATAATGGGAATAGTATAGGAATAAACACATTAGAAATTATAAAAGCTACTAAATCCATGGTACTAAGAGGAAAAGATATAACTGACATAAGACAAATAGATAAAATAGGAATTAATAGAGAAAGGTATGATAGAGTACTTAATTCAGTAGTAAATATGTATAGTACTCTAGAAGAAAGAAAAAAGGGAAGAGAACAAAAAGAAAGAATAGAGAAAGATAGAACGGATGTAGAAGAAAGAGACTTAAAATAAAAAAAAAGAAACCTCGGAAGTATATAACTTCTGAGGTTCTTTTATATAAATAAAATTATCTCTTACTAAATTGTGGAGCACGTCTAGCTTTCTTAAGACCATATTTCTTTCTTTCTTTCATACGTGGATCTCTTGTTAAGAATCCAGCAGCTTTAAGAGCAGGTCTATATTCACTATTTGCTTCTAATAATGCTCTTGCAATACCTAAACGAATTGCACCAGCTTGACCTGTAAATCCTCCACCTTGAACTTTACAGATAACATCATATTTTTCTAAAGTATTTGTTGTAGTTAAAGGTTGTCTAACTATAACTTTTAGTGTATCTGTTCCTAAATATTCATCTATATTTTTTCCATTTATAGTAATAGTTCCTTTTCCTTCTACTAGTCTAACTCTAGCTATAGAACTTTTTCTTCTTCCTGTACCATAAAAAACAATTTTATCTGTTTTTGCTTTAGGCATTTTACATATCCTCCTTTAATTAAAAATTCCAAACTTCTGGTTTTTGAGCTGCGTTTTCATGCTCAGCTCCTGCATATACTCTTAATTTCTTTAGCATTTGTCTTCCTAAACTATTGTGTGGAAGCATTCCTTTTACAGCATGCATCATCATTTTTTCTGGACTCTTATTTAATAATTCTCTTGCTGTGATTTCTTTCATTCCACCAATATATCCAGAATGATGTCTGTAGATTTTTTGATCTAATTTTTTTCCTGTTAAAACAACTTTACTTGCATTTAATATAATAACATGATCTCCAGTATCTAAGTTTGGAGTATAAGTTGGTTTATGTTTTCCTCTTAATAATCTAGCAGCTTCTGTAGCAACTCTTCCTAGAGGTTTTTCAGCTGCATCAATTATATACCATTTTCTTTCAATTTCACTTTTTTTAATACTATATGTTGTATTATTCATGGTAATATGTATCCTCCATTTCATAAATAAATTTTAATATATATATGAAACCATATTAATAGGCTACCGGGGAGAAGCTATTAAACGGTCATATTCAATATAATGCTATAATATTTTATAACAAATTACTTGAAATGTCAAGCAAAATGAAAAAAATGCTTGACATTTATACAAAAATGTTGTAAACTTATATAGTCAAATTAAGAAGAAGCAATCCACTTCTCACCTTAACCAATGGGAAAAGGTTAGAAAATATTAATAATATGTGAATAACTTATTGTAGAATTAAGTTGTTTTGTGAATAATTGTGGATTGATTTGTGTTTTGACAAATCAATTTTTTAGTGCAAAAAAGCACAAAATGTTTTGGAGGTGTTTTATATAAAGCAAGAATTACCTATTAATGAACAAATTAGAGCAAGAGAAGTTCAACTTATTGATGAACAAGGAGAAAAAAAGGGAGTAATGAAACTAGAAGAAGCTTTAGACTTAGCTTATGATAAAAAATTAGATTTAGTTTTAGTTGCACCAAATGCACAGCCACCAGTTTGTAAGATTATGAACTATGGAAAATATAAATTTGAGCAAGCTAAAAGAGAAAAAGAAGCTAAGAAAAAACAAAAAGTTTTTGAAGTTAAAGAAATAAGAATTACACCAAATATAGAGCAACATGATTTTGAATTTAAGGTAAAGAATGCAAGAAAATTTATTGAAGATGGAAACAAGGTAAAAATTACAGTTAGATTCAGAGGTAGAGAATTAAACTATGTAAAACTTGGAGAAGATAACTTAAATAAATTTATAGAAGCATTATCAGATGTTGCAAGTCCAGAAAAGAAAGCTATTTTAGAAGGAAAGAATATGTTTATTATATTAGCTAAAAAAGCTGATAAATAAATTTTGAATATTGTTAGTTTATAAATAAAAAATATATAACAATATATTTTTTATAAATATTAAAAGATACAAGGAGGAAGAAGAAATGCCAAAATTAAAAACAAATAAAGCAGCTAAAAAAAGATATTCATATACTGCTTCAGGAAAAGTAAAAAGAACAAAATCAAATAGAAGACATCTTCTAGCAAATAAAACACCTAGAGCTAAATCTAGAGGAAAAGTTATGGATGCTTATGCAGACAAAACATGTGAAGCAGGAATAAAGAAACTATTACCATATGGTAATAAATAGAGATATTTAAGAATAAGGAAGGTGAAATATAGATGGCAAGAGTAAAAACAGCAATTATAACTCGTAAAAAACATAAAAAAATATTAAAAAGAGCAAAAGGATACTATGGAGCAAAAAAATATAGATTTAGAATGGCTAAACAAGCTGTTATGAAATCTGGAATGTATGCTTATGTAGGAAGAAAAGATAGAAAAAGCAATTTCAGAAAATTATGGATAGCTAGAATTAATGCAGCTGCAAGAATGAATGGATTAACATATAGCAAATTAATAGCTGGATTAAAGAAAGCAAACATTGTTATTAACAGAAAAATGCTAGCTGAACTTGCAGTATCAGATCCAAAAGCTTTTACAGAAATAGCAGAAAAAGCAAAAAAAGCTTAAAAATAATATATAAAGATGAATGAAAAAAATGAAGTGCATAATAGCACTTTATTTTTTTATAAAAAAACTATTAACTAAAGAATAAATATGTTATTATTGTTATTATAAATAAAAAAATATATTATATAATAATAGAAGTTAGGAGAAATATTATGAGAATTGGGATAGACATTGATGGAGTTTTACAAAATATAAGTGAATTTATATTAGATTATGGATCTAAATATTGTTATGATAATGGAATTAAATTTGAAATACATCCTAATGAATATGACGAAAGTAAATCATTAGGAATATCAAATGATGAAGCTGAAAAATTTTGGAATAAATATTTAGTAGAATATGTTACAAACTATAAGCCAAGAAAATTTGCAAAAGAAGTAATTGATATATTAAAAGAGAAAAACGAAATATATATAATTACATCTAGAAATGAATATGGACTTCCTAAAGAAGAATATGGACATATGCAAGAACTAACTAAAAGTTGGTTTGAGAAAAATAAAATATATTATGATAAATTGATTTTTTCTCCAGAAAATAAAGTGAATATATGCTTAAATAATAATATAGACATAATGATAGAAGATTGGAATAAAAACATAAAAGAACTATCAGATGCAGGAATAAATGTAGTTTGTTTTGATAATCCATATAATAAAAATAATGTGAATGAAAATATTCCTAGAATATTTAGTTGGTATGATTTATTAAATAAATTAGAAAAATAAACAAAAACCAAGAGGGAGTAACCCTTTTGGTTTTATTGTTTTTTTATTTTAGGTTTTGAGATTAGAGATGCAATATAGCCAAAGAATATAGCTGCTGCAATGCCACCAGCAGAAGCTTTTACACCTCCGATAAAAGCACCAAGTAATCCAGAAGATTGAACTTCTGTAATTGCTCCTTTTGCTAAATTTGCGCCAAAACCTAAAAGTGGTACTGTAGCACCACAACCTGCAAAATCAATAATATATTTATATATTCCCATAGCACCTAATATAACTCCTGTAGTGACAAAAATAACTAAAATTCTTGCAGAAGTTAATTTAGTTTTATCTATTAAAATTTGTCCAATTATGCATATAAATCCACCTACCAAAAAACATCTAAGTAATTGCATCCAATCAATACTTTGCAAAAATTCCATAAATATCTCCTTATCTATAAATTTTCTATTGCTATAGCATGAGCAATTCCTGGAATACTTTCACCTTGTTGTGAAGATGTAGAATTCATTAATGCTCCTGTAGCAATAAGTAAAACTTTATTTAATTTGTTTTCATTTAGCATTTTATATATATAACCAGAAAAAACAGAAGCTACACAGCCACATCCACTACCACCAGAATGTGTATCTTGTTTATCTTTATCAAATATTAAAACACCACAATCATTATAATTATTCTTTATATTATATCCTTTAGAACTAGCCATTTCAGTCAATATTTCTTTACCTATATATCCAAGATCCCCAGTTATAATTGCGTCATAGAAGCTTGGTTTTCTTCCTGTATCTTTAAAATGTGTAATTAATGTATCAAAAGCAGCAGGTGCCATAGCAGCTCCCATATTATTGGCATCTTTTACACCCATATCAATAATCTTTCCTGGAGTTATATGAGTTATTCTAGGACATTTATTTCCAAGAGATTCATTTGAAATAATTGCTGCACCAGATCCAGTAACAGTCCATTGTGCAGATGGTGGTCTTTGATTTCCTAGTTCTAATGGAAATCTAAATTGTTTTTCTGCACTACAAAAATGACTGGAAGTAGCACAAATTACTTTTTTAGCAGCACCACTATCTACTAATATACTACCAAGAGACATTCCTTCAACAAATGTAGAACAAGCACCGAATATTCCAAAAAAGGGAATATTTGTCTCTCGTAAGCCAAAACTTGAAGAAATACATTGATTTAGAAGATCTCCTGCAAAGCAATAATCTATTTGAGTTGATGGAATACCAGATTTAGAGATAAGAGCATTAACATTTTCTTTAATAATTTTACTTTCAGCTTTTTCCCAAGTTTTTTCACCCCAGAATTCATCTTCTAAACATTGATCAAAAAATTTAGCAAGGGGACCATCTGCTTCTTTTGGGCCTACAATTGATGATGTTTCTAAGATATATGGTGGATTATTAAATTTAATAGTTTGATTACCGATTTTATTCATGTAGTTCCTCCTTATACAAAAAATGTAGAAATTATACCAACTATAATTGAAACTGATATGCCATATACAAGAACAGGCCCTGCTACTGTAAACATTTTTCCACCCACACCCATAACATATCCTTCAGATTTATATTCGATAGCAGGTGATACAATAGAATTAGCAAAACCTGTTATAGGTACAAGAGAACCAGCTCCAGCAAATTTACCAATTTTATTAAATATATTTAGACCTGTTAAAAAAGCAGCGATTCCAATCAAAATAATTGATACTATAGTTGAACATGATGCATCTTCTAATCCTTTATATTTACAAAAATCAAATATAATTTGACCAATAGAACAAATTAAACCACCAACCCAAAAAGCATTAAAGCAATTTTTTATGATAGGAGAGTTAGGTGATTTTTTATCTACATAATCTAAATATTCTTGTTTTGTTTCTATTTTATTCATATATTCACATCCTTTAATTAATTATCTCTATCTCGATCAATAATAAATGCTAAATCTAAATCAACATAGTATTGAATTAATTTTTTGCCATCTATTTTTGCTCTTTGATCAATTACTCTAACAGAAGAGAGATAATCTATAGTTTTAGATGCTTCAGCTACAGCTTGTACTACAGCATCTTTCCATGAAACATTAGATGTTCCAGTAATATTTAAATGTTTTTCTATACCCAATTGAAAATCAACCTCCATTTATATAAATTTAGTAATATAATTTCCAAAAGTTTTCAAAATATACAAATATATATATATATTTAATTTAAAATAAAAAAAGATGTTTAAAAAATTAAACATCTAAAATATAAATATGAAAAAATAAAAACAAACAAAATAAAAAATGTAGGGTGAACCTACATTATTACGCGTAATAAAATATATATAAATTATGAATATTAAATATACATAACCTTAAGCTCTTTTTACTTTTCCAGAACGTAAACATTTTGCACATACAGAGATAGTCTTTGTATTTCCATCTACGATAGCTTTAACTCTTCTTAAATTTGGTCTAAATGTTCTAGAAGTTCTTCTACTTACGTGAGAACGAGCTATACTTATTTTATTTCCGTGAGCGATTGATTTTTCACAAATTTCACATTTTGCCATAATTTTTTGCACCTCCTATATGCTAAAATAAAACTGACTATTTAATAGTTTATCATAAAATATAAGAAATTACAAGAGTTTTAATAAAAAAAGTTCAAGTATATATATTAATTTATTATATCTCTAATAACTTCACCTGCTATTAAAAGACCAGCGACAGAAGGAACAAAACTAATACTAGCAGGTGTATTAGAATTTATTTTCTTTGGTTCTTCTTTTGAATAGATAACTTTTAATTTTGGTATATTTAATTTTCTTAATTCTTTACGTATGACTTTAGATAGTGGACATACTGAAGTTTTATTAATATCAGTGATTTCAAATTTAGTTGCATCTAATTTATTTCCTGTTCCCATACAAGAAATTATTTTTATGTTATTATCATTTGCATATTGTATAATACTTAGTTTAGAAGAGACTGTATCTATTGCATCTACTATATAGTCTATATTATATTTATTAAGAATATTTACAATATTTTCTTTATTAACAAATTCCTTAATAGCAATTACATTACAATTTGGATTAATATCTAGTAATCTTTTTTTTGCTACGCTGGTTTTAGACTGACCAATACTTGAATGAGTGGCTATAAGTTGTCTATTAATATTAGTAATATCAACAATATCTTTATCTATAATAATTAAGTTTTCAATTCCAGAGCGGGCTAGAGCCTCTAAAACATATGAACCAACTCCACCAATTCCAAATATGGCGATAGTTGATTTTTTTAAAATATTTAACTTTTCTGTTCCAATTAATCTTTCTGTTCTATCTAACCAATTATTCATATTTATAGTACTCCTAAATAAATAATATATCATATTATACCATGCAAATTGTTCGATTTCAACAAAGAAAGCTTACAAACAAAAATTTGCAATAAATGTTGATTTTTTTTAGAAATATGATAAAATATCTAAAGTAAAAAATGGAGGATGAATACAAATGATATCATATTTAAAAGGTAATTTAGAGGTAAAAAATATAGATTATGTAGTAATAGAAGTAGGTGGAATAGGATATAAAGTATATATGTCATCTAATTCAATAAATAGACTTGGAGAGATAGGAAATAATGTAATGATATATACATATATGAGAGTAAGAGAAGATGATATAAGTTTATATGGATTTTGTACAAATGAGGAGCTAAGAATGTTTGAACAATTATTAGGAGTTAGTGGAATAGGAGCAAAATCAGCACTTACAATTCTAGCTAATATATCACCATCTAGTTTTGCATTAGCAATAATTTCGGGAGACATTAATACATTAAAGAAACTACCTGGAATAGGAGCAAAATCAGCACAAAGAATGATATTAGAATTAAAAGATAAAATGAAAACACAAGATGCAATTGAAAATGGTGAAGAAATAATAAATATAAATAATAGTTATGTGGAAAATGACAGAACTAAAGATGCAATAGAAGCTCTTCAAGTATTAGGATATTCAAGAAGAGACATAGAACTTGCTTTATCTAAACTTGATGTAAAAAATGATACTGTAGAAGAAATAATTAGAAAAGGCCTAAAATATTTAGGTATGTAAAAAAGGTGTTAATAAAATAAAAAGAGAGGAAGACTATATATGGATTTAAGTAAACCATTAGCATATAGAATGAGACCAAAAACTTTGGATGAATATGTAGGGCAGGAACATATTTTAGGAAAAGATAAAATATTATATAGAACTATAAAAGCAGATAGACTTTCAAGTATTATACTTTGGGGCCCACCTGGATGTGGAAAAACATCACTTGCTAGAGTAATTAGTAATACTACAAAATATAAATTTAAAAGAATAAATGCAGTAACATCTGGAGTAGGAGATATAAAACAAGCAATAGAAGAAGCAAGTAATTTACTTTTAAATCCTAGTGGAAAATGCATATTATTTATAGATGAGATACATAGATTTAATAAATTGCAACAAGATGCCCTGCTTCCATATGTAGAAAACGGAACAGTAATATTAATAGGGGCTACAACTGAAAATCCATATTTTGAAGTAAATAAAGCTTTAATATCAAGATCTATGGTATGTAAATTAAATCCTCTTACAGAAGATGATATATATAAAGTTTTAAAAAGATCATTGGAATGTGAAGAAGGACTAGGAAGTTATAATATAAAAATAGAAGATGAGACTTTAAGAAAAATTGCAGAAGTGTCAAATGGTGATGTAAGAACAGGATTAAATGGTCTTGAAGTTGCAGTACTTACAACAGAAATGGACAAAGATGGATATATTCATATAACAAATGAAATAGCAAAAGAATGTGTACAAAGAAGAAAAGCAGTATTTGATAAAAATGGTGATAGTCATTATGATAATATAAGTGCATTTATAAAATCGATGAGGGGAAGCGACCCGGATGCAACAATATTTTATCTAGCTAGAGCAATAAATGGAGGGGAAGATCCAGTTTTTATTGCAAGAAGAATAGTAATATGTGCTTCTGAAGATGTTGGACTAGCAGATCCAAATGCATTAGTTGTGGCAACAGCTGCAATGCAAGCAGTTAATATGATAGGAATGCCTGAATCAAGAATAATACTATCAGAAGCGGCAACATATGTAGCACTAGCACCTAAATCTAATTCAACATATGTAGGCATAAATAAAGCATTAGATGATGTTGCAAATAAAGATACAGGAGAAATCCCAATGCATATAAGAAATGCACCAGCTGAAGGAATGAGTGATTTTGGATATGGTAAAGGGTATAAGTATCCACATGATTATCCAGGGCATCATGTAGAACAACAATATTTACCTGATAAAATGCTTGGAACTAAGTATTATGAAGAAAAATAATATAAAAAGATAATATAAATAAATTATATAAATAAATGAAACAAATAAAAAACTGAATTTATAGTTTAATATAAATTCAGTTTTATAATATATATTATTTACATGTATAAATCATTTTACTTGAATAAAATAATTATTCTTCAATAGTAACAATGTTTGGATTTACATCATTATTATCATTAGTATTTTCTATAGGTATTTCAATACTATCTGTAGAAGCATCTACAATTTGATTCTTTCTTGTCCTTTTTTTGTCTGTTTTAAATACTTCAGCAGCTGCACCTAAACTTGATAGTGCTCCTGTTGCTTCGAATGGAATAAATATCTTATTTGCATCTCCATTAGCTACTTCTTTTAAAGCTTCTAAAGATTTTAATTGAACTAGTTTTTCATCTGGTTTTGCTTTCATCATAGCGTCATATACCATATGTACTTCCTCAGCTTTTGCTTCAGCTACTTTCTTGATAGCTTCAGCTTCACCGGCTGCTCTTCTAATTCTTGATTCTCTGTCAGCTTCAGCTTCTAATATAGCAGCTTCTTTTTTACCTTCAGCAAGAGTGATTGCAGATTGTCTTTCACCTTCAGCTTGAAGGATTAAAGCTCTTTTATTTCTTTCTGCATTCATTTGTTTCTCCATCGCATCACGTATATCTGCTGGAGGTGTAATATCTTTAATTTCAACTCTATCTATTTTACATCCCCATTGATCTGTTGCTTCATCAAGAATTACTCTTAATTTATCATTAATAGCATCACGAGAACTAAATGTTGAGTCTAAGTCCATTTTACCAACGATATCACGAATTGTTGTGATTGCTAAGTATTCAATACCTTTCTTTAAACTTTGAATTTCATAAACAGCTTTTGCTGGATCAGTTACTTTATAGAACACAACAGTATCTATTGTTATTGTAACATTATCCTTTGTAATAACACCTTGTGGTGGTATATCCATTGTTTGTTGTTTTAAACTAACTACACTACGAACATGATCAAAAAATGGAACAATAATTGTAAGACCAGCATCAGCGATTTTATAGAATTTACCTAATCTTTCAATGATATATACTTCTGCTTGTTTTACTATTTTGATTGTTTTAAATGCTATAATAAGTATGATTATTAATAATACAACAAAAAACCACATACATTATCCTCCTAATTATTTATATATTTATATATTTTTTAAAATTAAAATCTAAATAAAATTTATATTTTTATATTTTATACATTCACTGTAGAATCTTCTTCTACATTTGATACAAGTTTTACTACTGCTCTAACACCATCAATTTCAACAATTTCAACTTCTGAATTTTTTGGTATGTTTTCATCATTATATGACTTTGCAGACCAAACTTCGCCATCTATTTTGATTTGACCGTTTCCTTCAATGTTATTAATTGGAGCAATAACAATACCTTTTTTTCCAATAATAGAATATGCATTAGTTTTTACTTCTTTTGGTATTTTTATAAATTTATTTACAAGTGGTTTTGTAAATATAAGAAGTAAAGTTGATGATACTAAAAATACAACAAATTGAATAATAATATTATCTGTTATAAAGCTTGTTACCATAGCAAGAAGAGCACCAATACCAAGCCAAAATACTAAAAATCCAATTGTTGCCATTTCAATTACAAAAAAAACTCCAGCAGCAATTAACCAAAACACCCACATATTAACCTCCAAATTGATTAAAAATTATAAAATCACTACATATACAATTATACAATAAAAAGAAATAAATTGGAAGAGAAAAAGGTAAAAAAGTATAAAATAAACATAAAAACTTGTAAATGTTAACTCTTTTTGATAAAATAACACAAAACAAAGATTTGTATAACTTGTGTATAATTGTATATAAAATAAAGAAAAAATGGAGGAAGTATGATAGATTTAAATCAAAGTGTACAATATGTAAAAGGTGTAGGACCAAATAATTTACCACTTTTACAAAAACTTGGTATAAATACTTTAGGTGATCTTATTACATTTTTTCCAAGAAATTATGAAGATAGGGGTAAACCTAAAAAAATATATGAATTAGTTGATGGAGAAGAGGCTTTAATAGATGTAATTTGTGCAAGTAATGTATCAGAAACAAGATTTGCAAAAAATAAAGTGATATTAAAAATGCTAGTCAGAGACGATACTGGTGATTGTGTTATAACATGGTTTAATCAAACATATGTAAAGAATAAATTTAAAGTTGGAGAAAGATATCAGTTTTATGGAAAAATAAGTATAAAATATGGAAGAGTGGAAATGACCAAACCTGTTTTTGACAAAGAAGGACTAAATAAAAACACAGGAAAAATTATTCCGATATATCCACTTACATATAAGTTGTCTCAAAATAGATTAAGAGGAATTATAGAAAATGGTCTAGAAAAAATTAAAGGAAAATTGGAAGAAACAATACCTGAATATATTTTAAAGCAGTATAATCTAATGGATTTAAATTCAGCAATAGAAAAAATTCATTTTCCAGATAGTTTTGAAAATTATACTAAAGCTAGAAGAAGGTTTGTATTTGAAGAATTACTTACAGTGCAACTTGCTCTTTCTAGTCTAAAATCAAGATATGATAAAGAAATAGATGGAATTGTATTTGATAAAAATGTAAAAATGTCTGATGTTATAAATTCTCTTCCATTTAGATTAACTAAAGCTCAACTAAAAGTATTAGAGGAAATAGACAATGACATGGAAAACATAAAACCAATGAATAGATTACTTCAAGGTGATGTAGGTTCAGGGAAAACTATAGTGTCTGTAATTGCTGCATATAAAGCTGCTAAAAGTGGATATCAAACAGCAATTATGGCACCAACAGCAATACTTGCTGAACAACATATGCAAGAATTTTCTAAAGTATTAGAACAATTTGGAGTAAAATGTGAAATATTACTTGGAGGAATGAGAGCAAAAAAGAGAAAAGAAGTATTAGAAGGTCTAAAAAATGGAGATATAGATATTTTAATAGGAACTCATGCTATTTTAGTAGAAGATGTAGAATTTAAGAAATTAGGATTAGTTGTTACAGACGAGCAGCATAGATTTGGAGTAAGACAAAGAGCAAATATAGTAGGAAAAGGACTAAACCCAGATGTACTAGTCATGACTGCAACACCTATACCAAGAACTCTTGCACTAATATTATATGGAGATCTAGATATTTCAATAATAGATGAGCTTCCACCAAATAGAAAGAAAATAGAAACATATCCAGTAACCAAAAATATGGAATTTAGGATACAAGAATTTATAAGAAAAAATGTAAATGAAGGAAGACAAGCATATATTGTATGTCCATTGGTAGAGGAAAATGAGGAGTTTGAAAATTTTAAATCTGTTATAGAACTTGCTGAAAAATATCAAAAAGAAATATTCCCAGAATTTAGAGTAGAATATTTACACGGAAAAATGAAACAAAAAGAAAAAGATGCAATCATGCAAGAATTTAAAGATGGAAACATACAAATACTGGTATCTACAACAGTAATAGAGGTAGGAGTAAATGTTCCAAATGCAAATATAATGGTAGTTCAAAACGCAGAACACTTTGGACTAGCACAGCTTCATCAATTAAGAGGTAGAGTAGGAAGAGGAGAGTATCAATCATATTGTATTTTAATATATGAGGGAAATTCTAGAACAACAAAAGAAAGAATGAAAATAATGAAAGAAACAGATAATGGATTTATAGTAGCAGAAAAAGACTTAGAACTTAGAGGATCTGGAGAATTCTTTGGAACAAGACAGCATGGTCTTCCAGAATTTAAAATAGCTAATTTATTTGAAGATGTTGGTGTATTAAAAGAGGTACAAAAATTATCACTAAAGATAGAACAAAATGATCCAAGACTAGAAAAAGATGAAAATATAAGACTACATAAATTAGTAGAAGAAAAATTTAAAGATAGAATAAGTATTTAATTTACAAAAGGGGACGGGCTTGTTTTGTAAAAAAGGAGGAAAGATGAGTAGAAGAATTTGGAAATCAGGTACATTTATATATCCACTTCCAGCAGTTATGGTTTCATCAGGAACAATGGAAAAATCCAATATTATGACAGTAGCCTGGACAGGAATTATTAATACAAATCCAGCAATGTGTTATATATCTGTAAGACCTGAAAGATATTCATATAATTTAATAAAAAATCAAGGAGAATTTGTAATAAATCTTACTAATAAGAGTTTAGCTTATGCAACTGATTGGTGTGGAGTAAAATCAGGAGCAAAAGTTGATAAATTTAAAGAAATGAATTTAACTAAAGAAAAAGCAAAATTTGTTAAATGCCCAATAATAAAAGAAAGTCCAGTTGCGATTGAATGTAAGGTAAAAGAAATTAGAAAGCTTGGTAGTCATCACATGTTTATAGCTGAAATTTTATCAATAGATGCTGATGAAAAATATATAGATGAAAAAGGGGCTTTTGATATTTCAAAATGTGATTTAATTGCTTATTCAAATGGACATTATTATAATTTAGGTAAGAAAATTGGAAAATTTGGATTTTCTGTTCAGAAAAAAAGTAAAGTAAAAACTAAGATAAATAAAACAAATTCTAAAAAAGGAGCAAAAACAAGAATTAATAAAAACAAATAAGATTTTTAAAGCGAAAAATGTCGAAAAGATACGAATATTGTAGAAATTCGTATCTTTTATTCTTGACATAAAGGCAAAAAGAGAGTAGAGTATAGGCGGAACACTTATTGAAGATCTTGTTTTTTAACTAGAAAGGGTGATGCAAGATGATTTATGTTCCAAAAAGCATTCAAGGGCGGACAGGCTACCTTGTAATGGTTGACAGATTTTGTAGAGTTGGCGAGCCACCAGAGAAAATGGAAGGACGTAAGATTAAGGAATGGAAAGATTCTATTCCTGATTGGCAACCTGATAGTGACGGAGAGTACAGAAACAGGTACTTTTATGGCGGAAACCTTAAAGGTATTGCCAGTAAAATCGATTATTTCGATAAATTGGGGGTAGATCTTGTTTTTCTTAGTCCTATATCTAGGACTAATTCCTACCACCACTATGATGTACATGATCAAAGGATTATCGATCCATATATTGGAGATTGGAACGATTTTTCTTTGCTTGCCCAAAAGCTGCATAGAAGGAACAAACTGCTTGGTGTTGATCTTGTGTTTAATCACAGAGCAGCAGACAGTGAATTTTTTCAAAGAGCATTGGCAGGAGAAAAAGAGTACAAAGAGTGGTTTATGTGGGATGAAAAAGGAGAACCAATATTCTGGTATGATTTCCGTGACATGCCACAATGTGACAAAATGAACCTGGAATACCAGGAATTTTGCTGCGAAGAGGCTAGAACCTATGTTAGAAAGGGTGCTGATGTAATAAGGCTTGACCTAGGAGAAAACTTTCCTAGAGAGTTCATGCTGAAGATTGGTGCTGCAGTAAGAGAGATTAATCCAAATGTTGTGATTGTTAATGAAATGTGGAACTTTGCTTTGTTTAAGGAAAATCCACAAATTTATGACAATCAGGCAAACAGTGTGATGAATTATCCTCTCGGTGATGCAATTCTAAGATGGGTAAGGTATGGAAATTACCTACACTTTAATGCTTGTATTGCAAACCTTGCTAAATATCCAATGCAAGTTCATGATGTATTGCTCAATTATTTGAGTACGCATGATACTCCTCGAGAGAGGACTATGCTTGCAGGAGAAGCTATGGTGGAAGATCCATATTCTGGATTCATTTGGGACATTGAAAAATGGTGGAGAACCAGTAACACATTCCCAACATATGAATTTAGAAGATGGGAATATGAGCATGATAGTGTGCTAGAACCTAATGTGGATAAACTCCACAAACAAGCTGTACTAATCCAGTACCTTATGAAGGGTGTTCCTGTAATCTTCTATGGCTCTGAAATAGGAATGTGTGGTTACAAAGATCCATTCCCCAGAAAACCATATCCATGGGGAGAGGAAGATTTGGAACTGCTAAGTTACTATAACGGAGCAGGTCTTATGAGAAGCAAGAATAAGGATATTCTTGCAACAGGGGATCAGTATGCGACTGCAAATTCTGATGTGCTTGAGATCGTGAGAAGAAGTGCAAACGGAATTATAGTCGGGCTTGTTAATAGGTCTAATCACGATGTGCCAATCAACGCGAGCTATCCTAAGGCGAGAGAAATCTTCAGCCTGGAAGGAAGCAACAAACAAAATCTTAGACCATACGGTGCATATGTGTGCCGATTTTGAATGAAAGGAGCAAGAATTGCGGAGGCTAGTAGCCTCCGCTTTTCTATAAAAGCCCAGAAAATTGCCTAAAAACTCTTGACATTTACATAAAAACACAATATTATATATGTGAAAAAAAGTATATTTTGTAGAATAGGAGAGAACATAGATGTATGCAAAAATGCTAACCTCAAAAATGGGTGGAGAACTAGTAAGCTTTAAATTAGATGGCGTAGAAAGAATTCATCAAGGATTAGAATGTGTAGACGAAAAAGGAAAAGTATATTGGAAAAGACATTCACCAGTATTATTCCCTGTAGTAGGTAAGCTAAAGAAAAATCAAACAATCATAAATGGTAGAATATATGAAATGCCACAACATGGTTTCGCTAGAGATTTTGAATTTGAACCAATTACGAAATTGGACAATTTTCATTCATATGTTTTAAGAAGTAGTAAAATTACTAAAAATAAATATCCTTATGATTTTGAATTATATACAACTTATAGACTAGATGAAAATAAATTAACAACTATATACAAAGTCATAAATACAGGAGATGTTACTCTTCCATTTGGAATAGGAGGACATCCTGCATTTAAAATAGATCAAGAAGAATTAAAAAAAGGCAATTATTATCTTGAATTCGAAGAAGATGAAGAGAAAATTCACTTTTTGTACTTAGTGGATGGATTAGTAGGAACTGAATATGCTAGAAATAAAATGATAGATAAAAGAAAAATAGAAATAGGAGTAGATACTTTTAATAATGATGCACTTATTATGAAAGGAATTACATCAAATAAAATCAGCTTAAAGAATAAAGAATCAGGAAAGACATTGTTAACAATGGATTTTACAGGATTTCCTTATTTAGCAATATGGTCAAAACCAGGAGCACCATTTATTTGTATAGAACCTTGGTATTCAACAGCAGATACAATCCAAAGTACAGGAGTGTTTATACAAAAACAAGATATAATTTCATTAAAACCAAATGAACAGTTTGAATGTAAATATACAGTAGAATTTTTTAATTAAGGGAATGATATATATGGATATAATAATTAAATGCATTGCCTTTGCAATGGCTCTTTTGGGTGTAGTAATGATATATGATGCGCGAATAATTACAAAGAAAATGTTTGGCTTTGGAGATCAAAATCAAGCTGCATGGGGACTTAAAATATTAGGATTTGTAATTGCAATCATTGGAGCTTTAATAATATATTTTTAATGATATAAAAAAGAAAAGATAGGTAATAAATATAGATAATATAAATTAAAAAAAATTAATAAATAGAACAAAAAATATATTTATGTATTTTATAAAAATATAAAATGTATAAAAAAATATGTTTTACTTGTTCTATTTATTTTTTTATGATATAGTGTTACAAGATATAAAACTACAGAAAAATTTGATATAAAATTTAGTATTTAAATATTTAAAATAAAAAAATAATAAATAGGAGAATAATATGTCAAGAAGAGAAAAAAGAGAAGAAGAAGAAAAAGTAAAAAGTAAAATAATTAGTAAAATTTTAATTGTAGCAATATTTTTTAGTTTGGTATTTTTAGTATTAAAAATTGCACCAAACTATGTTAATGAAGAAATAACAGATAAAACAAATTTGGTAATAAATAATAGTAATGTCACAGATAGTTTGAAAAATGACATTATATTAGAAAATGGTATCATTTATATATCAGAAGAAGATATTGAAAATTTTTTTGATCCATATATATATTATGACGAAAAATATAATCAAATTGTAACTACATCAGATAACTATGTTGCAAGTATTGTGATTGGTGAGAATGCTATGACTAATAATGGCTCAAAGGTTAATATATCTGGAACAGTCATAGAAAGAAACGAAACAAGATATATTCCATTTTCAAGTATGAATAGTGTATATAATGTGGAAATCAATTATATTAACTCATCTAATACAGTAACTGTAGACTCTTTAGATAGAAGATATGTTACTGCAAATAGTAACAAGGATAATGTTATAAAATCTAATCCAACAATATTGTCAAGAAATGTTGATGAAGTAAAAGCAGGAGAAGAACTGATTGTTGTTCAAAATGAAAATAGTGAAAATGAAATAATAGGAGACTGGGTTGAAGTAAGAACAGATGCAGGAAAATTAGGGTATATAAAGCAAAAAGATATATCGAATGAAACAGTAAAAAGACAGAAAAAAGAAACTACAAAACAAATTGAAGGTAAAGTAAGCATGGTTTGGGATTATTATTCAGAATATTGGCCAGCTCCAGATAGATCAGGAACAGATATTAAGGGAGTAAATGTGGTAAGCCCAACGATGTTTACATTAGTAGATGAAGGACAAGGAAAAATTAATGATAATGCAAAAGAAGCTGGAAAAAAATATATAGAGTGGGCTCATTCTAATGGATATATGGTATGGCCTAGCTTGTCTAATAATTCATATATACAAACAACTTCAGAAATAATGAGAGATTATAATTTGAGAAATCAGTTAATAAATAATATAATTAATTTAGTATTGACATATGATTTAGATGGAATAAATATAGATTTTGAGAACATGTATGAAGAAGATAAAGCATTATTTTCAAGATTTATAATAGAATTAAAACCTCGTTTAAATGAGATAGGGGCAGTATTATCAGTAGATGTTACAGCACCAGATGGAAGTCCCGAATGGTCAATGTGCTATGATAGATATACAATAGGAAATGTAGCAGATTATATTGTATTTATGGCATATGATCAAAATGGTATTACTTCACCAGTAGAAGGAACTACAGCTGGATATAATTGGGTAAAAGCAAATATAGAAAAATTCCTAGGACAAGAAGGTGTAGAAGAAGAAAAACTAATACTTGGAATACCTTTTTATACAAGAGTTTGGAAAGAAAAAAATGGAGAAATAACAAGTTCAGCAGTTAATATGAAAGATTTACAAGATATTGTTCCAGCTAATGCTTCTAAAACATGGGATGATGATTTAAAACAATATTATATAGAATATATACAAGATGGAACAACATATAAAATTTGGTCAGAAGATGAAGAGTCAATAAAATATAAATTATCATTAATAAAAGAATATAATTTAGCAGGAGCAGCTTATTGGACAAAGGATAGAGAGACTGATTCTATATGGAATATAATATCAGAAGAATTAGAAGTAGAATAAAATAAAAAAATAATATATTTAAATTAATAAAAAAGTAATAAATATAAAATCACCTAAATATAATTTAAGACAAGATATCTTAAATTGGTTAGGTGATTTTTTATGATAGTTGGATATATAAAAGAAAAGAATAAAAGTTTAAAGTTTTTAGATAGATTAAAAAGTATAGAAATAACTAATTATAACAATAATTATATTATATCAATTTATAAAAATTTGAACAAAGAAAATAATAAAAATATGTCAAAAATAATAAAAATAATAATAAAACTTTTAAAAATGTATAAAATAGATACGATTGTTTTTTCAAATGAAGTTACAAAAGAATTTAAAGAAGAATTTAGTAAAAATTTAATTATTAATAAATTTAATATAACTACTTTAAACGGAAAAAGAATAATGAAATATATGGATTTAGAAATACTAAATTATATATTTGAAAAACAAAATATAGAGAAGAAAAATGAAGAAATATACATTTTAATACAACAAAATAAAAATTATAACATTAACTATAAATCATTTTTAAATGAATTAAAAGAATATATAAAAAAGTATATATATATATTTAAAATAGTTAATCTAATATCTAATGATATTAGAGAGCTAAAAAACATTCAAGATGAAATTATGGAGAAAGAAAATATATTAATATCTGTTTCAAATAATAAAAGAAAAGCATTAAAAAGGGCAAAATATATATTGAATATTAATTTAAATGAAAGTGAATTACAAAAATATACAATTAATAGAAATGCAATAATTATAAATTTAGAGCAATATATCATATTTAATAAAACTAGTTTTAATGGTATTAATATAAATAATATTGAATTAGATATTCCAGATGACTACATTGAACAGTTTGAAGAAATAGGAGAAAATTTTAATTATACAGTATTATATGAAAGTATAATTTTAAATTTAAATGGAGAAAAATCAAAAAACAAAGTAAAAGAGAGAATAAAAGAAGATAATATTAAGATAAAATATCTAATTGGAAATAATGGAAAAATATCGGATGTAGAATTGAAACAAATGGTCAAAAACAATATAGGAATTCTTGACAAAAAACAAAAAGTAGTTTAATATATAACATGTTGTTTAAGAAGGGGATAAAAATTAAATTATTATAGTTTGATTTTTATTTTTTTATTAATTAAACAACAATTTTCTTGTAACAAAAGGAAGGTGACAATATGGATACTGAAAAAGAAGTTTTATTAACTCAAGAAGGATATGACAATCTAGAAAAAGAATTAGAGTATCTAGTAACTGAAAAAAGAGCTGAAATAGCTGAAAGAATAAAAATAGCTTTAGGATTTGGAGATTTATCAGAAAATTCTGAATATGATGAAGCAAAAAATGCACAAGCAGCTAATGAAACAAAAATAGCAGAATTAGAGAACAAATTAAGATATGCAAAGATTATTGATGAATCTGAGATAGATACAAAAACAGTTCAAGTAGGAAATACAGTTAAAGTACTAGATATGGAGTTTAATGAAGAAGAAGTATATACAATTGTAGGATCTACAGAAGTTGATTTAGCACAAAATAAAATATCAAATGAATCACCTATAGGTGCCGCATTAATAGGTGCTAAAAAAGGTCAAGTAGTTGAAGCACAAGCTCCTGCAGGTGTAATAAAATATAAAATTATTTCAATCACAAAATAGGTAAGTGAAATAAATAAAGGAATTGATTATATGAAGAACTTACTTATAAATAGACTTGAAGAAAATGAAAAATTTAAAGAATTAGTAAAAGAAATTAATTTGAAAAAAACCCCGATAAGTATATCGGGGTTAGAATTCGTGTCTAAATCATATTTAGCATCAGGTTTACAATATAACTTAAAAAGACCTATTTGTATAATAACTTATAATGAACTTCAAGCAAAGCAAATATTAAAGAATTTAAGTTTTTTTGGAGAAAAAATTGAATACTTTGGAAAGAAAGAAATTGCATCATATGACTATATTTCTGGAAGCAAAGATTTACCATATACCAGAATAGATGTATTAAATAGGATATATAATAGAGATGTTAAGATAATTGTTACAACAATTGAAGCGGTAATGCAAAAAATAGTGCCACAAAAAGTACTTTATAAAAATATACTTACATTTACAGTAGGAAATGTTTTTGAATGTACTAATTTCTCTGGAAAGAAAAATTTAAATAATCTAAAAAATCTTTTATTACTACTTGGATATGAAAGAAATGATATGGTAGAAAATAGAGGGCAATTTAGTATTAGAGGTGGAATTGTCGATATAGGAATCTACGAAAAGACTGGAGTTAGAGTTGAATTCTGGGGAGATGAAGTGGATTCTATAAGATATTTTAATATAGGTTCACAAAGAACAACTGAAATGACTGAAAAAGTTGTAATTCTACCAGCTCATGAATATTTATTAGAGTCAGATATAGAAGATGGAATTATACCAGAATATTCAAGCATAATATCCAGTGTTACTAAAAGAATAGTTGATAAATATTTAGATAAAAATAAGATAGTATTAAAAACAGAAAATAATTCAAAATTGATTCAAAATATAGAGGCAGATATTGAATCAATTCAAAATGGTGAATATATTAGTAAGATAGATAAATATTTTAATGAATTTTATACTGAAAATAATAGCATATTAGAATATTTGCCTAAAAACACTTTAGTCATTGTTGATGAAAATTTAAAAATTAATCAAAGAATAGAAAACATAATTATAGAAAATAATAATTTAATAAAGTCTCTTACAGAAAAAGAAAGATTTGTTCCAGAAGCTATTAATGATATAAGCCAATTCAATAAAGAAGAATGGAATGAATTATATAAAAAGAAACAATCAGTATATATATACGAGAATACTAATGTTACATTGAATAGATTTGATTTCGAATGTAGGCCAGTAAATGTATATAAAAGTGAAACAGAATTATTAATAAAAGACATAAAAAAATGGATCAAAGATAAAAAAGAAATAATTATTCTTGCAGGAAATAACGAAAACATATCTAAGATAAAAGAACTGTTAAACGATAATAAAATAGAAGGATTTTCTGAAACTAAAATAAGCGAAGATACTAATAATATAAAAATATTACCAGGAGGTCTTACGGCTGGATTTGAAAGTTATGACTTAAATCTTATAGTTTTAAGTATGAGTGAAGCTTTTTCAGCAGGAGTAAAAAGAAAAAGAGTAAGTAATACTTTTAAACAAAGCGAAAAGGTAGTATTTGCAGATTTAAAGCCAGGAGATTTTGTTGTACATAAAACTCATGGAATAGGCGAATTTATCGGAGTTAATACTATTGAAGCTGATGGTGTAACAAAAGACTATATAAAAATAAGATATAAAAATGATGATATGCTATATGTTCCAACAAATAGTTTAGATAGTGTAAGGAAATATATTGGTGGAGGAGATACGACTCCTAGACTTAATAAATTAGGAAGCAAAGAATGGACAAATACAAAGACTAAAGTAAAAAAGAATCTGAAAGAAGTTGCAAAAGATTTAATCGAGTTATATGCAAAAAGACAAAAGATTAAAGGATATGCATTTAGCAAAGATAGTGATTGGCAAAGACAGTTTGAGGGAGAATTTCCATATCAAGAAACAGAAGATCAATTAAGATGTATAGAAGAAGTAAAAAAAGATATGGAACAACCTAGACCTATGGATAGATTGCTTTGCGGAGATGTTGGATATGGCAAGACAGAAGTAGCAATAAGAGCTGCATTTAAGGCAGTGATGGATCATAAGCAAGTAGCATATTTAGTACCAACTACTGTTCTTGCAAATCAACAGTATGAGGGATTTAAAGCAAGAATGGATAATTTTGCAGTAAGAGTAGAACTACTAAATAGATTTAGGACTAAAAAAGAACAAAATGAAGTTATAAAAAAACTTAAGCTTGGAGAAGTAGATGTAGTCATAGGAACACATAGATTACTTAGTGATGATGTAGAATTCAAAGATTTAGGATTATTAATAATAGATGAAGAGCATCGTTTTGGGGTTAAAGATAAGGAAAAAATAAAAAAATTAAAAACAAGTGTTGATGTTTTAACAATGACAGCTACACCAATACCAAGAACACTTCATATGTCTATTTTAGGTGTAAGGGATATGTCAGTAATATATGAACCTCCTCAAAACAGAAGACCTGTTCAAACATATGTATTAGAGTATGATGAAGAGGTAATAAGAGAAGCCATAACTAAGGAACTTGAAAGAAATGGTCAAGTATTTTATTTATATAATAATGTAGAGAATATTTCAAAGAAAGCATTTGATATATCTGAGTTAGTTCCAGAGTCAAAAGTTGAATTTGCACATGGAAAGATGAGCGGTAGAGAGCTTGAAGATATCATGGAAAGATTTATAAATAAAGAAATAAATGTATTGGTTTGTACAACTATATTAGAATCAGGAATAGACATACCTAATGCAAATACAATAATAGTTGAAAATGCAGATAGACTAGGACTCGCACAGTTATATCAAATAAGAGGTAGAGTAGGTAGAAGTGATAAACAAGCTTATGCTTATATAACATATAAAAGAGATAAACTATTATCAGAAGTTGCAGATAAAAGATTAAAAGCAATACGAGAATTTACAGAATTTGGTTCTGGATTTAAAATTGCAATGAGAGACTTAGAAATAAGAGGTGCAGGAAGTTTACTTGGAGAAATACAACATGGGCATATGGAACAAGTTGGATATGATACATATTGCAATTTGCTAGACCAAGTAGTTAAAGAAATGCAAGGAATAGAAGTAGAGGAAGAACAAGAAATACAAATAGATATAGATATTTCAAGTTATATTCCAGATTCATATATAGACAATAGCAGTCAAAAAATTGAGGTTTACCAGAATATTGCTCTATGTAGAACAGAAGAAGATATACAAAATGTAATTGATGAAATAATAGATAGATATGGTGTAATGCCAAAAGAATTAGAAAATCTAATAGAAGTAGCAAGAATTAAAGAACTTTGTAGATCAGCAGGAGTTATAAAAATTGCAGAGAAAAAGAACATTTTTACAAATAATCAAAATGTAGTATTTTATTTTGATAAAAATAAATACAGTCCAGATATAGTAAATAATTTAATTAAAAAATATAATACTCGAATTAAGTTCTCTACAGGTATTGAACCATATATTACATTAATAATAAAAAATAAAAATGATGAGGAATTAATAAAAGAAATAAAAGAATTTTTGAATTCTGTAAAAAAGAGTAATTAAGGTAAAAATTAAGGTAAGATTTAATAAAGAATTGGAGATATTTTAAAAAATATTTTCAATTCTTTATTTTTTAAAAAATATATAGTAAAATTAAATTCAATAGCTATTATTAAGAATAAAATATAAAATGAAAGAAGATATATATAAATGAAAAAAGATAAAGCTACTGTATATAAAATTTTAAGACCTATATTTACATTACTTTTTAAAGCATATTATAATCCAACAATTATAAATAAAGAATATATACCAAAAGATGGAAAAGCAGTAATTGCTGGAAATCATAAACATGCATTAGATCCAATTCTTGTTGATGTATGTACTAAGAGAGTAGTACATACATTAGCAAAAAAAGAATTACATGATGGTAAATTTGGATGGCTATTTCGTGCTGTAGGTACTATACCTGTTGACCTAAATGCAAAACATAATAAACAAGCTTTGGAGTCTGCTGTTGAATATTTAAATAAAGGAACTTTAATAAATGTTTCACCAGAAGCAAAAAGAAATTACACAAATGAGATATTGTTACCTTTTAAGGTAGGAGCAGTTGTTATGTCTAAAAGAACTGATTGCAAAATTATACCTTATGCAATTACAGGAGATTATAAATTTAGAAGTAAAAATTTAAAAATTACTTTTGGAGAACCTTTAGATACGTCAAATTTAACAGTAGATGAAGCAAATAAATTATTATATAAAAAAGTAAAAGAGCTATTATTAAATTCAAGAAAGTAGAGAAAATTATATGAAAGAAAATGAAGTAAAAACACCATGGTATAATTTTTATGATGGTGTAAAAACACATTTAGACTATCCAAATACATCATTGTATAAAATGTTAGAAGATTCAATATTAAAACATCAAAAAAATATTAGTTATAATTATTATGGTACTAAAAGGACATATAAAGAATTTTCAGATGAGATAGATAAGTGTGCAAGAGCATTTAGAAAATTAGGAGTAAAAAATAAAGACATAGTAAGTATTTGTATGCCAAATACACCAGAAGCTATTATTAGCTTTTATGCGCTTAATAAAATAGGTGCTGTAGCTAATATGATACATCCACTATCTGCAGAAAATGAATTGAAATACTTTCTAAATATTTCAAAAAGTAAATATATTGTTGCCATAGATATATCATTTAATAAGATAAATCATATAGTAAAGGAAACATCTTTAAAAAAATGTATTATAGTATCAGCCAAAGACTCAATGCCATTATATATGAAAATAGGATATGAAATAACTAAAGGAAGAAAAGTAAAAATAGAAAAAAGTAACATTATTTTGAAATGGAAAGATTTTATAAAATTAAGCAAAAGTTATAATGTAGAAGTAAAAGATGAAGTTGAAGTTAAAGGTAATGATGTAGCAGCAATTTTATATAGTGGTGGAACAACAGGATATCCAAAAGGAATAGAGTTAACAAATTTAAATTTTAATGCTTTAGCTATGCAAAGTTTTGAAGCTTGTGAATGCTTGGAAGAAAAAGATAAGGTTTTAGCAATAATGCCAATATTTCATGGGTTTGGACTTGGAATATGTATTCATACAGTTCAATATTTTGGAGGAACAAGTATATTATTACCACAATTTAGTAGCAAAAAATTTGATAGGTTATTAAAAAAATATAAACCTAATATAATTGCTGGAGTTCCAACTTTGTATGAAGCGTTGTTAAAAAATAAAAGACTTGATAGATGTAATTTATCTTTTTTGAAGTGCGTTATTTCAGGAGGAGACTCTCTTTCAACAAGCTTAAAAAAGAAAGTAGATACTTTTTTAAGAGAACATGGAGCTAATATACAAATAAGAGAAGGATATGGATTAACAGAATGTGTAACTGGAAGTTGTTTAACACCTTTAAATTACTATAAAGAAGGAAGTATAGGAATACCATATCCAGATACATATTATAAAATAGTTAAACCTAATACAAATGAAGAATTACCGTATGGAGAGGATGGCGAAATTTTAATAAGTGGACCGTCAGTAATGAAAGGGTATCTAGATAATGAAAAAGAGACTAATTTAGTATTAAGAAAACATGAAGACGGATTAACTTGGTTATATACAGGAGATATGGGATGTATGGATAAAGATGGATTCATATATTTTAAGCAGAGAATTAAGAGGATAATTGTAAGTTCTGGATATTGTATATATCCTCAATATATTGAAAACATTATTGATTCAGATCCAAAAGTATTAATGTCTTGTGTTATAGGTAAAGAGCACCCATATAAAGGACAAGTTGCAAAAGCATTTATTGTTTTAAAAAATGAATACAAAGCAAGTGAAAAAATATTAAAAGAGATAAAAGAACATTGCGAAAGAAATTTATCAAAATATTCATTGCCATATGAATATGAGTTTAAGGAAGAATTACCAAAAACTTTGATAGGAAAAGTTGCATATACTAAGCTTGAAGAGGAGGAAAGAAGCAAAAATGAAAAGAAATAATTTGACAATTCTTCTTATTCATCCAGAAATATCTAGAACACAATATAATTTTGTTGGAGTAATTGAAAACGAATGTCTTGAACTTGAATATATATCAGCTATACTTAAGCGACAAGGATATATAGTACATATATATGATGGACAAGTTGAAAGACAGACTGCTAAAGAAAAAATAAATATATGTAATCCAGATATTGTTTATGTATGTGGAAGAACGAGACAGGAAAACTTTATGTTAGAATATTGCAAAGCTGCTAAAACAAGTAATAAAGATATAATAACAATTATTGGAGGACTACATGCACAATTATGTTATGAAAGGATGTATAAAGACTATGTAGATTATATTATAACTACTTTTGATATTTATAAACTACTAGATATTATAGAATATAATTATTTTTCTAGAAGAAAAATAAAACTAGAAGAAATAGATGGTATTTGTTATAAAGAAAATGGAGTTTGGAAGAAAAATAAATCAACAGTATTTGATATAAATAAATTACCATTACCAGACAGAAGCTATTTTTATGAACATCCTAAAAATTATAGATATTTAGAATTAGAACATTCAGCATGGGTAAGAACATCTTACTGTTGTCCGTATGCTTGTAAGTTTTGTCATAGAAATAAAATGAATTTAGGAAAATACGTATGTAGAAATATAAAAGATGTTGTTGACGAAATAGAACAAATAAAATCAGATAATATATATATTGTAGATGATGATTTTTTATTTAATAATGATAGGCTTATTGAATTTATTAAGTTAATAAAAGAAAAAAACATAAAAAAGAGATATATTTGCTATGGAAGATCAGATTTTATAGCTAAAAATGAAGAACTAATGAAACAGTTAAAAGATATAGGACTTTACTATGTATTAGTTGGATTAGAAGCAATAGATGATAAACAACTAAAAAATTATAATAAAAATTCTAGTGTATATAATAATATAAAAAGTATTGAAATATGCAATAATTTAAGCATCAATATTATGGGAATGTTTATTATCGATTTAGATTATACTACAAAAGATTTTAAAAAATTATATAAATGGATAAAGACACATAAGTTAAAGCATGTTGCAATTTCAATTTTTACTCCAGAAATGAATACAGAAGTATATGAAGCATATAAAGATAGAATTATAACAAATAATCCATCACATTGGGATTATTTACATGTGGTCGCAAAACCAACTAAGATGAGTGTTAAGAGATATTATTTTAATTATTATAAATTATTAATTAAACTTTTCTTAAAAGCACAAAGAGAAGGTGTTTATGATTTTATAAATTATAAAGAATATATAATATCTTTTATCAAAAATATGTTTAAATCTAAAAGGAGAAATGATGATAAATAATAAGGAAGAAGATACAAACAAAGTAAAAAAAATTATACCAAGTAAATTAGAAACAGGATTTCAACAATTATTATATAAAACAATAGGAAAACATATACCAAATCAAATGACACCAAATCAAATAACACTAATTGGAGCAATAGGAGGATTAATTGGAATTATATGTGCATTTTTATCAAAAATAAATCCATTATTTTTAATAGGAACAATATTAGGAATTTTATGTCATTTGATTTGTGATGATTTAGATGGATATGTTGCTAGAACTAGAAATATGACTTCTACTGCAGGAGGATATTTCGATTTATTGACAGATATTTTACATATAACATATTTAATAATTGCTCTATCCATTTCAGGTTTTGTTAGGTTTGAAATTGCTATATTCTTAATACCAGTATATGCACTAATAATATTTACAGCAATGAATTATATTTTATACTTAAAAGAATTTTTATTTCCAAGACTTGGACCAATAGAAACACATTTATGTTTTATAATATTATGTGTTGGGAGTATGATTTTTGGAAGAACTGATATTATAAATATAATGGGATTTGGATTAAAATTTGCAGATATAGTATTTATAATAGGAGGAATTCCTATGTATTATGAAATGATAAGATTACAAATTCAATTATTTAAAAGGTTAAGTAAAAAAGATGAAGAAGCAAGAAAAGAAGAATAGTTATGTATATGTAGTGCTAGTTAAAGCATTAACGGGATTAGGAAAATTTACAAGAAAAATTAGCAAATATGAATACACTCATATTGCTATATGTTTAAATGAAAAATTTGATAAATTTTATACTTTTTCTAGAAGAAAACATTACAATCCATTTGATTGTGGATTTATGATCGAAACATTAGATTGTTATGCTTTTGGAAAACATAAAGATGTAAAATTAAAAATATTTAAACTTCCTGTTTCAAATAAAAATAAAGAAAAAATAGAAAGATATATAGATAATATAGATAAAGATCAAAAGTATATATTCAATTTTTTTTCTATGATTACCATGCCAATATTTCATGGATTTAGAATATATAAGACACATAATTGTATGTCATTTGTTAGTAAAATTATAGAACTAACAGATACAGTTGAAATGAAAAAGGCATATTATAAATACAACATAAAAGAAATAGATACATTATTATCAGAATATTTATATAATGAAGATTGTTATGAGAAGAAAACTATAGAAACAAAAAATTATATGGATCATGTTTTCTTTATTAAAATTATTTTTAATTTTATAAATTTAAATATTAGACTTATTTATAGGATGATTCTGAAGGGAAGAAAAGTAAAAAATGAAGAATAAATCTAATACTAAGAAGTATAAAGAATATGCTTGGAAAATGTTGCTAAGTTTTGGCTTTATTTATTTGTTTTTCTATAATGGAAGGCAAAATATTAACTTAGTGATGACACAAATGGCTGATGAATTTAATACAACAACTGGTTCTATTGGTGTGATTTCATCCGTACTATTTTGGAGTTATGCGATTGGACAATTAATAAATGGAAGACTTGGATCATATTTTGGACATAAGAAATTTATGATGATAGGAATAGTAATGTCTGCTATCATGAATATTTTGATTTCTTTTCAAAATTCAATTTTAATTATATCCATACTTTGGGGATTAAATGGATATTTTCAATCAATGGTTTGGGCAAATGGAATAGGTGTACTAAATAAATGGTGGGATAAGAAAAAAAGAGGATTTGCAACAGGTATTGCAACTGCTTTTTCAGGATTATCACAAGTTATTACATATATAAGTGTATCAATATGTATAGAATTATTTCCAGAATTAGGATGGAGAGCAGGATTTAGATTTCCAATAATTCCAGTTTTATTCTTAATAATTCCTTTTTACTTTTTATTTAAAGAAAAACCAGAAGATGTGGGTTTAAATCCAATTAAAGAAGATTATAATAAAAAAGTTAAAAAAGAAAATTTCTTATATCCATACAAGAAACTTTTCAGTCAACCTAGAATGGTTTTGTTTTGTTTTATTTCTGCAATTGCTGGAATTGGTAGATATGGATTATTAACATGGATACCAACTTATTTTATGGAATCTATGGGTTTTTCAATTAAGGAAGGAATTTTTAGTGCAATATTTTTACCAATAGGACAAGCTCTTGCAATGTTTATTTTTCCATTTCTTACAGATAAGGTATTTAAAGGTAAAAGAGAACCAATGATTGCATTAGCATCAATTCTGACTTTCTTGGGAATGATAACTTTTCCATTTATTCATTCACAAAATATAGCATCAATGGTATTATTTATAGTTGGAGTTTTTAGTATGGTTAGTGGAGTAATTTGGTCTATTGCAGGTGATATTGGTGATAGTAAATATTCATCTACAGCAGCAGGTATATTAGATTGGTCTGCCTATATGGGAGCAGCAATTCAGGCATTCTTATTTGGATTATTAAAAGATACTTTTGGATGGAATGCAATATTTACTACTATTGGATGTTTATATATTATTATATTTTTATTAACTATTATATCGAGTAATACTAAGGAAGGAGAACGAGTTGAAAGCAATAATATTTAATTCTGGTTTGGGAAGTAGAATGGGAGAATTAACAAGGAATAAGCATAAATCCATGATAAAATTATATAATGGTGAAACAATATTAGAAAGGCAAATTAGAATATTAAATGAATATGGAATTAAAGAATTTGTAATTACAGTAGGTTATAAAAAAGAACAAATAATAGAAATGACAAAAAAATATACTAATATAAGTTTTTATTTTGTAGAAAATTACGATTATATGAATACAAACTATATTGTGTCTATGAATAATGCTTATGAACTTTTGGATGATAATTTCTTACTTCTACATGGAGATTTGGTTTTTAATAGAAAATTAATAGAAAAAATTTTAAAAGATAAAAGAGAGTCAATTTGCTTATTTAATGAAAATAAACAATTGCCAGAAAAAGACTTTAAAGGAAGATTTAAAGATAATATTTTAAGAGAAGTTTCTATATCTATTTTTGATGATGATTGTTATGCTTTTCAGCCATTATATAAATTGAGCAAAAGAGATATTAATGTTTGGAAAAATAAAGTTAAAGAATTTGTAAATAATGGCAAAACTAAAGTATATGCAGAAGAAGCATTAAATGAAATTACAGATAAAATTTCAATTTATGGTATGTCATATAAAGATGATTATATAGAAGAAATTGATAATATAGATGACTATATTAGAGTTTCTAATGAAATTAAAATCTTTGATGAAGAAGAAAATAAACTTTTAATCTAAATATAAAATATAGTATGTAAATATAGAAAGCACCACAACAGAGAGAGATTTGCATCTGAAGTGGTGCTTTAGTCTAAGCAATCACACGAAAATGTGTTACTTAGGAGGAGTAGAAAGCTACATTATGAGCTTAAAAAGCCTTTAATTACAGGCTACTTAAACATCATCAGAGCTTCGTTAAGACGCATCATGGTCTTCTCACAAGAACCAGAAAGGTAGTCGGGAGAAGTCTTACCCGCGATGACCTCGTCAACTTTCCTGATAAGCTTTTCAGGGTTGGGATAATCCGAATGCGAGAGTTGCCTCTTAAACTTGGCAAGCTTCCTGTTGAGCTCTTCCCTAGTAGAGGCATGCAACAAGCTATAATGCAGATCAGAGATACAAGTTCTCCTAACGATAAGCTCGTTCTTCAGATCATTCACCCTGTCAGCGAACAGATTGTTTGACATTTTTTACTCCTTTATTTCTTAGGACAAAAGTCCTCCGATATTTAATTTGCAAAAAACTCTTTTGAAGTTAAATGCAATTTAATTATACCTCTTATTTACATAAAAGTCAATAAATATGAAAAAAAATTCATGTTATTTATATGCTTTTTTGCTATATTTGCTATAAATATATAGTTAAAGGTATACATTTATTACTAAATACATAAATAATATTGATAAAAATAAAAAAAAGATATAAAATGCTATAGTATAGAACGACAGAATATGAAAAATAGGAGAGAGAGAATGAATATAATTTCAAGTAAAGATAATGAGATAATAAAAAATATAAGAAAACTAAAAGAAAAGAAATATAGAGACATAGAAAATTCATATATTATTGAAGGAATAAAACTTATAAAAGAAGCTATTGAAGAAAAAGCTATAATTAAACAAATAGTAATATGTGAAGAGTTTTCTGATAGTGAAATAGATAAAGAGACTATGTTTGAACTTGCAAGACATAATTTAGTATATGTAACTAAATCAGTTTTTAATATTATTACAGATGTTAAAACTCCACAAGGAATAATAGCAGTATTAGAAAAAAAGAAAAATGAAGATGCAAATTATAAAGAAGACATAATAATTGCATTAGATGATATACAAGATCCAGGAAATTTAGGAACAATACTAAGAACAATAGATAGTGCTAATTTAAAGCAAATTATAGTATCTAAGAATACTGTAGATGTATATAATCCAAAGGTTGTAAGATCAACAATGGGAGCTATATTTAGAATAAATGTAGTAGAAGCGGAAAATTTAAAAGATGAGCTTGAAAACGCAAAAAAGCATGGATACAAAGTGATGGTAACGTCGCTTGATTCTAAGAAAAATATTTATAATGTAGATTATAATAAAAAAGTAATTGTTATAGGAAATGAGGCAAAAGGAGTTTCTAAAGAGATAAAAGAAATAGCTGATGAAAAAGTTATAATACCAATGCTTGGAAAAACAGAAAGCTTAAATGCATCAGTAGCTACAAGTATTATGGTATATGAATATGTAAGAAGAAAAATAAGCAAATAAAAAGATAAAAAATCGATAAATTGGGTATAGACCAAAGTTTACCAAAGGATGTGATGAAAAATGAAATTAGTAGTACAAAGAGTAAACAATGCAAAAGTTGATGTAGATAATAAAACAGTAGGAAGTATAGAGAAAGGTTTTTTAGTCCTTTTAGGTGTTACTCATACTGATACAAAAGAGATTGCAGATTATTTAGTAAAAAAGTTATGTAATTTAAGAGTATTTGAAGATGAAAATGAAAAGATGAATTTAAGTATAAAGGATGTAAATGGAAAATTATTAATAGTATCACAATTTACTCTTTATGCAGACTGTACAGGAGGAAATAGACCATCATTTATAAATGCAGCTAAACCAGAATTTGCAAATGAACTATATGAATATTTTTGTGATAAATGTAAAGAAACAGGAATAGAAGTTCAAAAAGGAATATTTGGAGCTGATATGAAAGTAAATCTTTTAAATGATGGACCGGTAACAATTATTTTAGAAAAATAATTATATTTTATATATACAAATAAAAAAATTATGATATAATATTTTTATAAAACGAAGAAGGAGAAAAAAATGTTTAAATTCGAAGGAAAATATGGTAATATACATGTTGATGGAATGAGTAAAGATATTGAGAAACTTAGTGCTAAAGATTTGGAAGAATATTTAGTATGTTTAGAAGGCAAGAGAGGAAAACTTATAGAAGAACAAAATGTGTTTATTTCACAAATAATTGATTAGAAAAATAAATGGGGGACAAAAGATGAATACTAAAAATATAGTAAACGGAATTGGTCAGGCATCTAAAAAGATTGCAAAAGGTATGGCTAAGACTTCTAAGAAAGCAATCAAAGGAGTTGCTAAAACAACTGGAAAATATAGTCTAAAAGGAATTGGAAAATTAGTTGAATTTACAGGAAGAACCGGAATTCGTACTGTAGATGCATTAGTAAAAAATAGATCTTTACAAAAGATAGTAACTACCGCAGGATTATTAGCTGCAAGTGTGGCAATTCCAGGAGTAGGACCGGCATTAATTGGATGCACAGCTATTAAATACATGACAGAAAATGCAATCTTAGGAAAGAATAAGGGGCTTTTAGCCGAAGTAAATGATATGATAAACCTTGGAACAACAGTTACTAGAGGAGTAAGTAATATCGTACTAAGACCAGCATTACATGAATTAGATAAAGGAGCAATGAAATTAGGCAAAAATTATCAAGATAAAATTGATGATTTATTTAAATAAATAGGAGAGAAACAATGGATAAAGAACAAATATTGATTGAATTAGATGAAAATTTAAAAAGTTTAGATGATTTAAATAAAGAAATTTTTATGACATTACTAGCTATATATCAAAAGAGAATTGAAAAATTAAAGAATACGAATATAAAAGAATTTAAACACAGAATAAGCCAGCAGGCTGAATATTATAGTCAGAATATAAGTAAATATAATAGTGAAATAGAAAAATATACAGAAGAAATAGAAAAGGAAATGGATTTATTAGTAGATTCGTATGATGAAATATATGTTAATGTATTTCAAATAATGCAAAATGCTATAAACAATCAAAAAGTAGCTACAGCTAATGTAGTAACATCATCTGATAGAAAATCTAAAGAAGAATTATCAGATGAAGAAAGAAATAATTTATATAATACAGCTATTGCATGTGCACAAAAAAAATTAAATTATGCAGTTATCGAAAATGAATGTTATTATAGATTAAAATGGTGTATTAAGAGTATAAAAGATGATTTCAATAATATTTTTGTTAATAGTAGTAATGAAATTGCAGAATATAAAGATAATGTATTTACCAAATTAAGAAGATTCATATTTAATAAAATATCTGGAAAGAAAAATTTTAAGAACTTCTTAAAAACTATTAAGGAGGAATATATAAATTCCATTATAAAGAAAAATAAAAATAGAAGAGAAGGATTACACTTTATTCTTTTAGGAATAATAGGACAAATGGAAATAACGAGAAAAAATATAGTAGAAATTTATGAAAAAGCAGTATAAAATAATTAATTTAAATAATAAAAGATGAATTGTTACAAATAATAATAATTCATCTTTTTATTTTGTTAATTTTAATAATTAAAAATAGGAAATATAATAATTAAATATTATTTATACAATAAAGTTATTCGATTTTTTTTAACCTCAATAAGATTATCTTCTTTTAAATGTTTTAATTCTCTAAACATTGCAGATCTATTAACCCCCATATAATCAGCTAAATCTTTTAATGAAAAAGGTAAGTATATACGTCTCATATATGATTTTTTATATTCTATTTCAAAATATTCTAGGAGTTTATCACGAATTTGTTTTTTCTCTAATACTCTAATTCTTTCATTTTTCTCTTTCAATTTTTCATTAATAATATTAAATAAATTCATCAAAAATATATTAAAATAATTATGATTTAAATTATTAGTATTTATTAATTTATCATAATCAATTACTACTACTTGTGAATCTTCTTTTGCAATTATTTCATAGTTTTCATTATTAGTTAAAGAAATATTGGTACCAAATACAGAATCAGTTTCTAAATTTTCGATTATTATTTCATTACCATTATATTCTATATTTTTTATTTGTGCAGATCCTTTAACAATAATGCCAACTATATTACCGTTTTTTATAGTAGGAAGAACCTCCTGATTTTTATTAAAATTATATATATGTACACCCAATAAATCATATAATTTATTTATTTGAGATTTTGTTAAATCCTCAAATGGACTATTCATAGTAATCACCCAAAAACATTTTAACAAAAAAACAAAAAAGGTGCAAGTGCAACTTGTAAGTTATATATTTTATTATTAGAATTTAGGCAGTTAATTAATAAAAAATGAAAAAACAAGAGGGGGTACATAAGATATGAAAATAGTAAAAAGAGATGGACATATAGTTGATTACGATCCAGATAAAATAAGAGTCGCAATAGGAAAAGCAAATAATGAAGTAAAGGGAAAAAATAAAGTTTCAGCAGAACAAATTGAAGAAATTATTAAATATATTGAAGACTTAAATAAAAAGAGAATTCTTGTTGAAGATATCCAAGATATCATAGAAGAAAAATTAATGGAATATGATAAATATCAATTAGCAAAAAAATATATCACATACAGATATACAAGAGAATTAGTTAGAAAAGCAAATACTACAGATCAATCTATTAAGGAATTAATAGAAGGAGAAAATGAATATTGGAATAATGAAAATTCAAATAAAAACGCAGAAGTTGTAACAACGCAAAGAGATTATTTAGCTGGAATAACAAGTACAGATATTACTAGAAGATTTTTACTCCCTGAAGATATAGTTAAAGCACATGATGAGGGAATAATTCATTTCCATGATGCAGATTATTTTGCACAAAATGCACTTCATAATTGTGAATTAATAAATTTAGATGATATGTTACAAAATGGAACTGTTATAAATGGTGTTATGATAGAAAAACCACATAGATTTATAACTGCTGCAACAATAGCAACACAAATTATTTTAGCAGTTACATCATCAAGCTATGGAGGTGCTACTGTATCACTTTCACATTTAGCACCTTTTGTTAGATTAAGTTATGAAAAATATTTAAAGAAATATCAAGCAAGAAATTTAAGTAAAAAAGATTGCGAAGAATATGCAATGCAAGATACAAGAAAAGAAGTTGAAGATGGAGTACAAACATTTAATTATCAAGTAAACTCTATGACAAATACAAATGGACAAGCACCATTCTTATCAGTTTGTATGTATCTTGGAGAAACTGAAGAATATAAAGATGAACTTGCAATGATAATTGAAGAGTTCTTAAAACAAAGAATATTAGGATTCAAAAATGAAAAAGGTGTATACATTACACCTGCATTTCCAAAACTTCTATATATTCTAGAAGAAGATAATATTCATGAAGACAGTAAATATTGGTATTTAACTAAACTTGCTGCTGAATGTACAGCAAAGAGAATGGTACCAGACTATATTTCTGAAAAAGTAATGAAAGAATTAAAGAAAAATGAATTAGGAGATGGGGAATGTTATCCATGTATGGGATGTAGATCATTCCTAACTCCAGATAGAACAATGAGTCTAGGTAATATTGCAAAAGCTAAAAATTATGTTGAAGGTAAAGGTAAGTATTATGGAAGATTTAATCAAGGTGTTGTAACAATAAATTTACCAGATGTAGCTTTATCTTCAGATGGTGATATGGATAAATTCTGGAAAATATTTGATGAAAGATTAGAATTATGCCATAAAGCATTACAAATAAGACATAAGAGATTAAGTAATGCAACAAGTGATGTTGCCCCAATACTTTGGCAACATGGAGCTTTGGCCAGATTAGATAGAGGAGAGTCTATTCATGAATTATTACATCATGGATATTCAACTATTTCACTTGGATATGCAGGATTATATGAATGTGTTAAATTTATGACAGGACATTCTCATACAGACAATGGAGAAGGAAAAGAATTCGGAATAGCTGTTATGCAAAAATTAAATGATGCAACGGCAAAATGGAAAAAAGAAGAAGATATAGACTATTCTGTTTATGGAACACCAATTGAATCAACAACATATAAATTTGCTAAATGTCTAAGAGAAAGATTTGGAACAATAAAAGGAATAACAGATAGAAACTATATTACAAATTCATACCATGTACCAGTATTTGAAGAAATAGATGCATTTTCTAAATTAAAATTAGAGAGTGAATTCCAAAGATTAAGTCCTGGTGGAGCTATTTCATATATAGAAACACCAAACTTACAAAACAATTTAGAGTCAATAATAGAAGTTATTAAATTTATATATGATAATATTATGTATGCAGAACTTAATACTAAATCAGACTATTGTCAAAAATGTGGATATACAGGAGAAATATTAATAGATGATAATTTAGAATGGTACTGCCCAAATTGTGGAAATAGAGACCATAATTCATTAAATGTTGCAAGACGTACATGTGGATATATTGGAACTAACTTCTGGAATAAAGGAAGAACTCAAGAAATAAAAGAAAGAGTATTACATTTAGACAATAAGGTGGCTGATTAATATGAGATATAATTTGATAAGAAAAATGGATATATCAAATGGTCCTGGAGTAAGAGTATCTATATTTATGCAAGGATGTGAATTTCATTGTAAGAATTGCTTTAATCCAGAAACATGGGATTTTAAAGATGGAAAAGAATTTACAGACGAAACAATAGAAAAGGTATTAGATATAGCAAATAAAGACCATATTGTAGGACTTTCAATATTAGGGGGAGAACCAATGCATAAGACAAATATTGAAGGTACCAAAAAACTTGCTAAAGCTTTTAAAGAAAAATATCCAAATAAAAATATTTGGACTTGGTCAGGTTTTAGATTTGAGGATTTAAAAGATAAAGATGTATTAAAATATATAGATGTATTAGTAGATGGTACATATAAAGATGAATTACATGATCCAACTTTAAAATGGAGGGGGTCATCAAATCAAAGAGTAATAGATGTACAAGCAAGTTTAAAAAATGGAAAAATAATAACAATAGAATAATTTTGCAAAAGGGGACGGGCTTATTTTGTAAATACTAAGAACAAGATAAATTGAGAATTTTAATTTATCTTGTTTATTTTATTTTTGATTCTAAATTTACAAAATAAGCCCGTCCCCTTTTGCAAAATTGAGATTAAAACTATTGAAATTACTAGAAAAACAAAGTATAATATATATCGTGTATAGTCGGTAAATATATTCCAAAGATATATACGATTTTTTTTATAATATAATAAATAAAAAGGAATGTGATAATTATATGTACAGAGATCATAATTGTGGAGAATTAAATATATCAAATGTTGGACAAACTGTAAATTTAGCTGGTTGGGTTCAAACTATTAGAAATTTAGGTTCGATGAAATTTATTGATTTACGTGATCAATTTGGAATTACTCAAATTGTTATAAATGATAAGTCAGGACTATTAGAAGAATCTAATGACCTAGTTACTGAATGTGTAATAAGAGTAAAAGGAAAAGTTTTAGAAAGAAGTAATAAAAACAAGAAAATTCCAACTGGTGAAATAGAAATAGAAGCAGAAGAAATAGAAGTTCTTGGAAAATGTAAAAATGTATTACCATTTGAAGTAAATTCTGAGAAAACAGGTGAAGCAAGAGAAGATTTAAGATTAGAATATAGATTTTTAGATTTGAGAAATAAGAAGTTGCATGATACAATTTTACTTCGTTCAAGAGTAATGAAAACATTGAGAAGAGTTATGGATGAACTAGGTTTTAGTGAGGTTCAAACACCTATCTTAGCTAATTCATCACCTGAAGGAGCAAGAGACTATTTAGTGCCAAGCAGACTACATCCAGGAGAATTTTATGCACTTCCTCAAGCACCACAACAATTTAAACAATTATTAATGGTTTCTGGATTTGATAAATATTATCAAATTGCACCATGTTTTAGAGATGAAGACCCTAGAGCAGATAGAGCACCAGGAGAATTTTATCAATTAGACTTTGAAATGAGTTTTGCTGAACAAGAAGATGTATTTAAAGTATTAGAAACAGTATTTACAACAGTTTTTAAAGAACATACAAATTGGAAAGTTGATGAAGCGCCATTTAAAAGAATTCCATATAGGGAAGCTATGGAAAAGTATGGTATAGATAAACCAGATCTTCGTAATCCATTAATAATACAAGATGCAACTAAATTATTTGAAAATACAGATTTTAATGCTTTTAAAGGTAAAACTGTAAAAATAATTGTTGTTCCTGATGGAGCAAATCAAGGAAGAAAATTCTTTGATAGTATGACAGAATTTGCAAAAGAAGAAGCTGGTGCAAATGGATTAGCTTGGGTAAAGGTAGAAAAAGAAAATGGATATACAGGAGGAATTTCTAAATTTATAACTGATGAAAATAAAAAAGTGCTAGAAAAAGAATATGGTGTAGAGGAAAACTCAGCAATTTTCTTTATAGCAGATGAGTTAAAGACAGCACAAAAAATATCAGGTTTGGTTAGAATAGAACTTGGTAAGAGATTAGACTTATTAGAAAAAGATGTTTATAGATTCTGCTTTATAACAGATTTCCCAATGTATGAATTATCTGATGAAGGAACAATTGACTTTAACCATAATCCATTCTCAATGCCACAAGGTGGAAGAGAAGCTTTAGAGAATAAAGACCCATTAGAAATATTAGCATATCAATATGATGTTGTATGTAATGGATATGAAATGGCATCTGGAGCTGTAAGAAACCATGATCCAGAACTTATGGTAAAAGCTTTTGAAATTGCAGGATATAGTGAAGAAGAAGTTGAAACAAGATTTGGAGCTTTATATAATGCATTTCAATATGGAACACCTCCTCATGCAGGAGCAGCTCCAGGCTTAGATAGAATGATAATGCTTATAGCTGATTCTGATAATATTAGAGAAGTAATAGCGTTTCCTAAAAATAAAAAGGCAAGAGATTTACTTATGAGGGCTCCAAGTCAAGTAACGGCTGAACAATTAAAGGATGTTCATATAAAAGTAGATGTAGAAGAAAATAAATAATAATATAATTTGAAATAATATAAAAAACAAATACAAGGAGAACAAAATATGGAATATAGATTTAAACCAACAGGAGTTTGTTCTAGAGAGATGATAATTGAAACAGAAAAAGATATGATAAAAAAAGTAAAAATTATAGGTGGATGCCATGGAAATACACAAGGAATTTCTAGATTAGTTGAAGGAATGAAAATAGATGATGTTATAAAAAGATTAAAAGGAATACCCTGTGGAATGAAGGGAACTTCTTGTCCAGATCAATTAGCAAAAGCTTTAGAAAATATTAAAGAAGAATCTAATAATAATTAGAGTTAGTATATACATATAGAAATAGAGGTTAAGAAATGAAAAAAAGAGTACTACTTGGAATGAGTGGTGGAGTTGATAGTTCTACTTCTGCAGTTATATTAAAAAATAAAGGATTTGAAGTAGTAGGAGCTACCATGAGATTATGGGAAGATGAAAGTATAGAAGATAGTGAATCCATAAAAGATGCAAGGAAAGTATGCGAAAAATTAGGAATAGAATATCATGTAATAGATTTAAGAAATGAATTTAGAGAAAAAGTAATAAATAATTTTATGTGTACATATATGTGTGGAAAAACACCAAATCCATGTGTTGAATGTAATAAATTTATGAAATTTGATAAATTCTACGAAATAGCTAAAGAATTAAATTGCGATTATATAGCAACAGGTCATTATGCTAAAATAGAATATTCAGAAAAATATAAAGAATATGTACTTACTAAATCAAACGAAGAAAAAAAAGATCAGACATATTTTTTATATGGAATAAATAAAAATATTCTACCTTATATTATATTTCCTCTTTCTGAATTTAATGATAAAGAAGAAATTAGAAATATTGCAAAAGAAAATGAACTAGAAATAGCTAAGAAAAAAGAAAGTCAAGAGGTATGCTTTATACCAGACAATAACTATACTAATTTTTTAAGTAAGAATTATACTAATTTTAAAAAAGAAAATAAAAAAGGAAATATAGTTCTAAGTGATGGAACATTTTTAGGTAAACATTCTGGAATTATAAATTATACGATAGGACAAAGGAAGGGACTAGGTATTTCATACAAAGAACCTCTATATGTTATAAATATTGATAAAGAACATAATAATGTAATTGTAGGAACAGAAAAAGAATTATATAGTAAAGAGCTATTAGCAAATGAATTAAACTTTTTACTAGATATAGATTTAAGTAATAAAATAGAGGTAAAAGCTAAAATAAGATATAGGGCAAAAGAAGCAGAGGCTACATTAGAAATAAATAATGATATTGCAAAACTTGAATTTAAAGAACCTCAAAGAGCAATAACACCGGGGCAATCTGTTGTATTTTATATCGATAATATCGTTCTTGGTGGTGGTAAGATTATATAGATTATTAAATAAAAACAAAAAAATAGAAAGATTATGCTTGGCTTTAACAAATAATCTTTCTTTTTTTAGTTAACGAATCAATATCTGGTAATGCTGATTACCAAAGGCTTTAAATGAGCCGGCCGGAGTCCATCCTTCTGCATATTTTTTTTCCAGATATTCTTCCCATGCTTCTGCGGGAGAGAAGTGTTTTATTTCTAATTCTTTTGCTTCTCCTTTAATAAATACCTGGGACCAACTCCACCACTCTTCATCAAAAATGGTTCCGGCGGGAAGATAGCCTTTCTCAAAAAACTTTTTTATTGTTCTTTCTAAAGAGCTTACTGCCGAATTCTCATAATACGATCTATCATGTACTATTCGTACATCTCGTATATCCCGTACAGTCCGTACGTTCTGCTTTTCTTTTTTCTTTTTTTTGCTCATAACATTCCCTCCTAGGGCAGGTGCCAAGCTAACCTTTACAGTAATAGTATATCATTTTTTACAATAAAAGTAAAGTTATGTAAACAAAGCACAAAAACAAAACAAAGTTTCGTAAAAATATTGATTTTTATTTCTTTTGATGATATTATATATGCACTTATTAAAATATTCATGAATGAGGTGATTATATGTCAAAAAGTAGAAAAGAAGAAAATCTTGAAAGCTTAGAAACATTAATCTCACAAATAAATGAATTATTAAATGAAATAAAAGAAGAACAAATAAAACTAAAAAAAGATGTAGCAAATAATCATAAAACTAATATGCAGAAATTCTCAAAACTGATTGAATACACTAAAATTGCTGATATGACTAATACTGTTTTTGAACAAAGAATTTCTAGTATAGAGAAATTATTATATGAAGTTTTTAAAAGCTAGAAGATTTAAGATAAAGAACATGTTTTGCACTATATATAAAATATGTTCTTTTTCTTTGCCTTTTTAACTTAAAATTTTAATGCTTTTATTGATTTAGATATAGTTTTAATATATAATACCACTATAAAAATAAAGAAAATAAAAAAGGTGATAATAGATGAAAAAAGGTTTAAGATTTTATATTGCTCTATGGGGAGCAAAAGCTGGAACAGTTTTATTAAAATTACTTAGAAGAAATGCAACTTTCTTTCCTGGAAAGTTTGCACTTAAAGTATGTCCTGGATTTATTGGAAAAATAGGAAAGCCAAAAACTATAGTAGCAGTTACAGGAACTAACGGAAAGACGACAGTATGTAATATGACAGAAGATGTTTTAAGGGATAATAATATTGAATTTATAGATAATAAATATGGGTCAAATATTGATGCAGGTATTGCAACTACTTTAATAGGAGGAGCAAGTCTTTTAGGAAAAGCAAAAAAAGATTTAGCAATATTAGAAGTTGATGAAAGAAGTTCACCTAAAATATTCCCATATTTAACTCCGACATATTTAGTTTGTAACAATCTATTTAGAGATTCTCTTATGAGAAATGCTCACACAGAATTTATATCAGGATTACTTACAAAATATATTCCAAAAGAAACTACTTTAATATTAAATGGAGATGATTTAATTACAAGTAATTTAGCGCCAGGTAATAAAAGAATTTATTTTGGAATTGATAGATTAAAAACAGATGGGGAAAAATGTGAGAATATAGCAAGAGATATAATTGTATGTCCAAAATGTAATGCAAAATTAGAATATGATTATGTTAGATACAATCATATAGGTAAAGCTCATTGCCCTAAATGTGATTTTAAATCACCGGATATAGATTATTTAGCTACTAGTTTAGATTTAGATAATATGAAAATGTCTTTAAGACATGATAATACAGAAGAAATTTACGATTTAATAAGTGACAATATTATAAATATATATAATATTGTTACAGTAATAACTATATTAAAAACTTTAGGACTTACATGTACACAAATAAATGAATCATTAAAGAAGCAAAAAATTGTTGATACAAGATATAGTGAAGAAACAGTATGTGGAAAAAAAGTGATAACACATTTATCAAAAGGAATGAACCCTATTGCTTGTTCAAGAGTATTTGATTATACAAGAAAATATAAAGGGAATAAATCTGTAATATTACTTTTAGATGACTTACATGATGCAGCAAACGGAAGTGAAAATACAGCATGGCATTATGATACAGATTATGAATTTTTAAATGACGAAAGTATAAAGCAAATAATAATTGCTGGAGCTAGATATTTAGATGGTTTAGTAAGACTTGAAATTGCAGGAGTTCCAAAAGAAAAAATAGTATATCAAAGAGATGAATTATCTGCAATTGATAAATTAAAACTTGATGGAATAGATACAGTATTTATCTTACATGATTTATATGCAATTGAATTAAAAAATGCAGTAAAGAATAAAGTAGAAATAATGATAAAAAATAAAGAAAAAGAAAATCTAGAAAAGAAAGGAGAATAAAATAAATGAAGGTAGAAATTTTATTCCCTGAATTTTGTAATTTATATGGGGATATGTATAATATGAAATATTTAAAAATGTGTATTCCTGATGCTGAATTTATAGAAACAGCATTAGATGAAGTGCCTAGATTTGTAAGTGAAGATGTTAATTTAATATATTTAGGACCAATGACAGAAAATACACAAGAAAAAGTAATAGATAGACTAAAACCATATAAAGAAAGAATAGAAGAATTAATAGAAAAAAATGTAGTATTTTTATTTACAGGAAATAGTTTAGAAGTATTAGGAAAATATATAGAAAATGAAGATGGCAGTAGAATTGAAGGAGTAGGAATATTTGATGTATATAGTAAAAGAGATATGATGCACAGGCATAATAGTTTTTTAGTAGGAAAATATGAAGATATTGAGATTGTTGGATTTAAAAGTCAATTTACAATGATGTATGGAGATAATTCTAATTTATATTTTATAGAGGTTGAAAAAGGTATTGGGTTAAATAAAGAAAGTAAATTAGAAGGAATAAAAAAGAATAATTTTATAGGAACATATCTAATAGGACCAATACTAATACAAAATCCTCTATTTACTAAAAAAATACTAAAAAAAATGGGATGCAAAGATATAAAATTAGCACTAGAAGATGATGTTATGGCAGCATATGAAGCAAGATTAAAAGAACTAAAAAAACTATAAGTTATTTGCTTTTAAGTGGAGAAAACTATGGATAAAAGATTATATGAAAAATATAAAGTAAAAATAGATGATAAACTAAAGCAAGATATGATAGACATTGGTTGTAAAGTATATGGAGAACAATATAGAAGTAAGTTTGAGGAAAATTTAAGCAGAGTTTCTGTACATGCTAGATTTACAATAGAAGAATTAGAAAACTTTTTAAGAAATAATCCAGATATAGAAGAGGATATTTCTTTAGAAGAAGAAGCCATTAGAGAATATAAAGAAGATAAGGCAAGAATAGAAAAAGAAAATGATGAGAAGAAAATTGGACTACAGCTTGAAGTTTTAGATAAAATAAAAGATGAACTGGCTCCAGAAGATAGAAAAAGATTAGAAGAAGAAGTGAAAACATTAGGTTTACAAGAGAATAGTAGAAAATTTGATATGTTTAGTGCAATAGATCTGGAAATGAAAGAGTTGTTTGATGGAGTTGATTTAACTACTTTAAAAAGAGTAGTAGATGATTATGGTTTAAACAGTATGACAAATAATAAAAAAGAAAACAGAAAACCTTTTGTACGAGAATATGAAGAAAATGTAAATGCTTTAGAAATAAAAGGAAGAAAAGAATTAACTGTAAAACATTCAAGTTATGAAAATATGCAGGAAGAACTAGCAGAAGTAGACCTAGATGATTTAGATTTAACAGAAGAAGTAATGATACCAGGTTCATTTGTTACGACATTACTAAGAAAAGATGATGGGAAAAAACCAGAAGATCATGTGTTTTTGAATCTAGCAAGTAAAGAAAAAGGATTAGGAAAACTTGTACATGAAATGTTACATAGCATGGAAAAAACAAGAAGGATAAATCCAAATACAGGAGAGTATGAAGAGAAAACAGGATTTAGAGAATATGATAGCGAACAAGAAAATGATATAGATGAAGATGATTTAACACTAGAATCAGAATGTATGCATGATATCATATTGCACACGAGAATATATCCAGAATTGAGAAAGCTTGGATATGAAGTTGATGATGAAAATGATTATGGCTTGTATAATCTTAGTGCTAATAATAAATTTTTTACAAGATTTGAACAAGAAATATTAGATGCAAGATGTGGAAATTCAGAACCTTTATATGCTGCAGTAGGAAAAGAAAACTTTAAAAGACTTATACAATTACAAGGACAGATAAAAGGACTTTTAGGAGATAAAGAAAAAAGAGTACTAATAGAAAGAGAAGCTAAGTCAGTAGTTGAAGCTATGGAAGAACATGCAAAATTTGTATCTAGTGAAAAGGAAGTAAAGCCATTAGATTTAAAATCTGCATATGAAAGTGCTAAAATTAATCAAGAAGATTTAAATGGAGCTTATGAAACAATAAGAAGAACAAAAGAAGAAAGAGAAGAATCAAGAACTAATGATGGTGAGAGTAGGGAAGAATAATGGAAATACAAAGGAAAGAAATGTATTCAGAAGTTTATAGTGTTTTAAACTTATTAGGAGAAAAATATATAAAAAAGTTACCTATTAGTTTGATTAATATGATTAAAGATGAGCGAAAAAAAGAATATAATCCAAAATATGATTTAAAAGCAAATTTAGCAGAACAAAATATAAGAAGAGAATCTTTATCAATGATTGCACTTTTACATTTAAATTATTGGTGCGAGTCTGAAGAAGAAAAAGATTCTTTAAAAGAATTGTTAAAAAACAATGAAGAGATACATCAAGCAGAAATTAGAGAAAAATATAATCCAGATAATTTATTTAAAAATAGAATAAAAGAAGAAAAAGAGCAAACAATGCTGGTTCCTGTAAAAGAGAATTCTTTTACTAGGTTCATAAAAAAATTAAAGAATATTTTTAACATAAAATAATCGAATAATTTAATAAAAAATACTTTTAAAATACTGTTTAATAGTATCTATTGAAAAATATATTAAAATGTGATATAAGATATTCTAGAAAATGTAACTAAAAATGAAGATAATATAAGAAAATAATATATAGAAATGAAGGTTAAAAGTGAAAAACATAAAAGAATATAATCTTGAAGAACTAAAAGAGGAATTAGTATCAATAGGAGAAAAAAAGTATAGAGCAGAGCAGATTTTTAAATGGATATATGTAGATAAAGTAAAAGAATTTGACGAAATGACTAATTTATCTTTAGATCTTAGAGAAAAACTAAAACAAAATTATACTATGTGTAATTTTAATATTTTAAAAAAACAAGAGTCATCAGATGGAACAAAAAAATATTTATTTGATGTGCTAGATGGTAATGCAATAGAAACAGTGCTTATGCAATATCATCATGGTAAAACAATTTGTGTTTCTTCTCAAATTGGATGTAAGATGGGATGTAAATTTTGTGCTTCAACAGGAATACAATTTGTAAGAAGCTTAAGCTGTGGAGAAATTGTGGAACAAATCTTGGCAGTAGAGCAAGATATTGGAGATAAAATATCAAATATAGTATTTATGGGAATAGGAGAACCATTTGACAATTATGACAATGTAATGAAAGCAATTAAAATTATTAATAATCAAAAGGGATTAAATATAGGGGCAAGACATATAAGTATTTCAACAAGTGGTTTAGTACCTATGATATATAAATTTGCTGATGAAGAGCTTCAATGTACATTATCAATATCACTTCATGCTACAAATGATGAAAAAAGAAGTAGTATGATGCCTGTAAATAATAGATATAATATAAAAGAATTAATGGAAGCGTGTAAATATTATATAGCTAAAACAAATAAAAGAATTTCTTTTGAATATGCTTTAGCAAAAGATAATAATGATAATTTAGATGATGCTAAAGAATTAGTAAAGTTATTAAAAGGAATGTTATGCCATGTTAATTTAATTCCAATAAACAAAATTGAAAATGGAAAATATACAAAAAGTTCAAATGAAAATATTATAAAATTTAGAGACTATTTAAATGAAAAAGGAATAGTTGCAACAATAAGAAGAGAATTAGGATCAGATATTGATGCGGCATGTGGTCAGTTAAGAAGAAAAAATTTAAAAAAATAAAAAACTATATATATTAATATAGATATAAAATCTAAGAAAGGAAAGGTTATATTATAATGGTTTTTGCAAAATCAGATATAGGAAAAGCAAGAGAAATAAATCAAGACTATTACTATATCTCACAAGATACTGATGAACCTAAAATGTATATATTAGCTGATGGAATGGGAGGATATAAAGGTGGAGAAATAGCAAGTAAACTATCTACTGATTCTGTTAGAAAATATATTCAAAATAATTTTAACAGTATAACTAAAGAAAAAGAAGAAATATTAAAATTAATAAAGAGTGCTGTCGAATATGCTAATATGGTGGTATACGAAAAATCAAAAGAAATTCCTGAATTAGAAGGAATGGGTACTACAATAGAGGTATGTTTAATATATAATAATAAGGCATATATTGGACATGTAGGAGATAGTAGAATTTATAGAATTAGAAAAGACGTTATTAGAAAGCTTACAAAAGATCACAGCTATGTACAAAAACTAGTTGAGGATAAGAAAATTACAAGAGAAGAAGCAAAAATTCATCCTAAAAAAAATATGCTTACAAAGGCTCTTGGATGTACTCCTTATGTTGAGCCTGATATTCGTGCAAGAAACTTTGAAAAAGGTGATATTTTCATAATATGTTCTGACGGATTAACTAATATGCTTGATGAAAAAAGAATATATGAGCTTGTAAAAGAGAATATTAATGTAGCTGCAGATAAATTAATAGAAGAAGCAAATAACGCAGGTGGATATGATAATATTACTGTTATTATAATAAGTTAAGAGGAGAAGATTTTTTATGGATCTAGAAGGAAAGTTAATAGGAAATAGATATGAGATACTAGAGATAATAGGGAAAGGGCGGAATGGCAACAGTATATAAAGCTCAAGATACAATCTTAAAAAGATATGTTGCTGTAAAAGTTTTAAGAGAAGAATTTACAACAGATGAAGAGTTTATAAAAAGATTCAATACAGAGGCACAATCCGCAGCAAGTTTAACTCATCCTAATATTGTATCTATTTATGATGTAGGAACAGAGAATAATATATATTATATTGTAATGGAATTAATTCAAGGAAAGACTTTAAAGGAAATAATTGATGAAGATGGTGTACTTCCTTGGAAATGGGCGCTAAACGTAGCAACTCAGATTGCATCTGCATTAGAAGTAGCTCACAAAAATAATATTGTACATAGGGATATTAAACCTCATAATATAATAATAACAGAAGATGGTGTAGCAAAAGTTACAGATTTTGGTATAGCAAAAGCAGTATCAAATTCAACAATCACAGCATTTGGAACGACTATTGGTTCAGTACATTATTTTTCACCTGAACATGCAAGAGGTGGATTTACTGATGCTAAATCTGATTTATATTCTTTAGGTGTAGTAATGTATGAAATGTTAACTGGTAGAGTACCATTTGATGCAGATACAGCTGTATCAATAGCATTAAAACATATGCAGGAAAAACCAATAGAACCAATAAAATTAAATCCGTCTATTCCATATTCAGTTAATAAAATAATTATGAAAGCCATGGAAAAGGATCTAAACTTGCGTTATCAATCAGCAACAGAAATGCTTAAAGATTTAAATATGGCACTTAAGGATCCAGAAGGAGATTTTGTAAAAACAGGCTCTAATGAAATGGCATATACACAAAGAATTGATATACCAGAAGAAGCATTAAATGATAATCAAGAAAGAAATAGAAATAGTAAGAAGAAAAAAGGAAAAATAAGAAAATTCTTTGAAGAACATCCTGCAGCAAAAATTATTACTATTATTTTAGCAGTGATATTAATACCAGTTATTTGCTTCTTTGGAGCACAAGCAATATTGAGTATCGGAAGTGTTGAAGATGTTCCTTTACCAAATTTTGTGAATATGACGAGAGAAGAAGCAGAAAATACTGCTTCAGAAGCTGGATTACAATTAGAAATATCGGAAGAGTTTAATTCCGATGTTGAAGCTGGAAAGGTAATATCACAAGATCCACCTTACTTAGATGGATATACAGTAAAAGAAAATTCTACTGTTAAGATAGTTATAAGTAAAGGAGAAAATATAAAAATAGTACCTAAAGTTATAGGCGAGACAGTGGATTCTGCAACAGAATTGCTAAAAGCAGAAGAATTGAAAATAGAAGTAATCGAAGAAGCAAGTAGTACTGTAGAAGCCGGAATTATAATAAGACAAGAACCAGAAGCGGATACAGAACTAAATGCAGGAGAGACAGTTAAAGTATATGTAAGTACAGGAACAAAACAAATTACAATGGTAAATGTAGTAGGAGAAAAAGAATCAGATGCTAAACAAAGACTTACTGAGCTAGGATTTGAAGTGGATATTGTTTATGAAGAAGACACAAGTAAAGAAAATGGTGTAGTTCTAAGACAAACTATTAATGAAGGAGAAACTGTTGATGATGGTTCAAAAGTTATACTATATGTAAATCAAATAGTTGAGACTAAAGAAGTAAATGTAATAGTAGACTTAAAATCAATTACAGGAGGATATACAGAACTAGAAGAAGGCGAAGATGGAGGAAGTTCTACTGTAAATATTAATGTAAATGGTAAAACGAGAACAGGAGTTAGTAAAAATGAATCAGCATATTCTGAAATCACACTTTCAGGAAAAGATGGAGAAGAACTTGAAATAAAAATTACTATAACTGATCCATCAACAGGAGGTACAATATATAGTGATAGCACAACAGTAATATTAGGTGAAAAAGATTCAGTAACATTTAGATAATAAGTTATTAAAACCAAAGTATTAGAGTAAAATTTAATATTTTGGTTTTTTTTATTGACTAAATATGATATAATACCGTAAATTAGTAAGGAGGAAAATTATTGCTAAAGGGTATAGTATTAAGTAATATTTCGAATTTATATAAAGTAGAGGCAAATGAAAAAATATATGATTGTAACGCAAGGGGAAATTTAAAAAATAATGAAATTAGTCCAGTATCAGGAGACTTTGTAGAAATAGAAATAATAGACGAAGAGAAAAAAACAGGAATAATAACAAAGATAAAAGAAAGAAGAAATTATTTAAAAAGACCTAAAATGGCAAATCTTTCTCAAATTATATTTGTATTATCTATGAAATTACCAAAGCCTGATATGGAATTATTAGATAAACAATTAGCATATGCAGAGTTTTTAGGAATAAAACCAGTAATATGCTTAAATAAAATTGACTTAGAAAAAGAAGATAATGTAAATCATATATATAATATATATAATCAAATAGGTTATACAGTAATTAAGACTAATGCAAAAGAAATACTTGGAGTTTCTGAAATAAAAAAACTATTAAAAGATAATATAACAGCTTTTTCAGGAAATTCAGGAGTAGGAAAATCAACTTTAATAAATGGAATATTAGAAGACAATGTTACAGAAGAGGGATTAGTGAGTCATAAAAATAAAAGAGGAAAAAATACTACAACACAAGTTAAATTATATAAGATTGCAGAAAATTCATATATAGCAGATACACCAGGGTTTTCAACATTTGATATAAACGAAATTGAAAAAAAAGATCTAGCTAAATATTTTAGGGAATTTTCTAAATACCTAGATAAATGTGAATATGTAGATTGTAGTCATATTAAAGAAGAAAATTGTGGAATAAAAAAGGCATTAGCAGAAAATAAAATATCAAAAGAAAGATATGAAAGATATTGCAAAATATATGAAAAAATGAAAGAAATAAAAGACTATTAATAGTTAATAATTACAATAAATATAAAGGAGAAAAGAAATGGAAGTAGCAACATCTTTATTAAATGTGGAAAAAGAAAATTGTATAAAAACATTTTATGATATAGAAGTGGCAGGAACAGATTATTTTCATATTGATGTAATGGATGGAGAATTTGTTGAAAATAATACAGTGAATCAAATGACTCAATATTGTGAATATCTAAATACTATAACAAGAGTACCTTTAGATGTACATCTTATGGTCAAAGATGTATTATCATATATTAAAAGTTTTATAATATTTGAACCTAGAAATATAACTGTTCATTATGAATCAGCAAAAAATAAAGAAGAATTAAAAGAATGGATTAAATATATAAAAGATAATAACTGTAAAGTAGGAATAAGTATAAAGCCTGAAACAAAAGTAGAAGAAATTTATGATTTATTACCATATATACATACTGTATTAATTATGACTGTTGAACCAGGAAAAGGAGGACAAGAATTAATTAAAGATACAATTGATAAAATTAAAACAGTAAGAGAATATATAGATGATAATAATATCGAAATAGATATAGAAGCAGATGGTGGAATTAATTTAGAAAATATAAAACTAATTAAAGATGCTGGTTGTGATATTGTTGTTGCAGGTACTTGCATAATAAAATCTGAAAACATGAAAGAAACTATAAAAAAATTAAAAGAAGACTAAATAAATTAGAATAAAGGGCTTGATAAAATATAAAAGATATGATAGAATACAAACATAGTTAATGAGTATAGTAGATTAAAAAAAAACCGATTTTGGCGATTATTTTTTAATCTACTTTTTTTGTTTTAATAGATTATATATTTATAATATGAGAAAGGATGGTAAATAGATGAGAACAAAATACATATTTGTAACTGGAGGAGTTGTATCAGGATTAGGAAAAGGAATCACTGCTGCATCATTAGGTAGATTATTAAAAAATAGAGGATATAAGATAGTGAATCAAAAATTTGATCCATATATAAATGTTGACCCAGGAACAATGAGTCCATATGAGCATGGAGAAGTTTTTGTTACAGATGATGGAGCAGAAACAGATTTAGATTTAGGACATTATGAAAGATTTACAGATGTAAGCTTAACTAAAAATTCAAGTATTACGATGGGAAAAATTTATCAAGAAGTAATAGAGAGAGAAAGAAGAGGAGATTATTTAGGAAAAACAGTACAGGTTATACCTCATGTAACAAATGCAATAAAAGAGAAAATATATTCATTTGAGAAAAAAGACGTTGATATAGTTATAACTGAAATAGGCGGTACTGTTGGTGATATCGAAGGACTATCTATGATTGAAGCAATAAGACAAGTTGGAATTGAAAACAAACAAGAAGATGTTTTATATATTCATGTTACTTTATTACCATATATTTCTGGATCAAATGAGTTAAAATCAAAACCAACTCAACATTCAGTAAAAGAATTACAATCAGTTGGAATAAAGCCAGATATTTTGGTATGTAGAACAGAAGTTGATATACCAGAGAATTTGAGAGATAAAATAGCACTATTTTGTAATGTTAGAAAAGAAAGTGTTATTGCAAATAAGACAGCAAGTTGTTTATATGAAGTTCCACTTATGTTAGAAGAAGAAGGATTAGCAAGAGAAGTCTGTAAGCATTTACAACTAGAAAATGTAGAACCAAACAATAAAAATTGGGAAGAATTAAATGAAAAAATAAAGAAATTATCTGATAAAGAAATAACAGTTGGAATTGTTGGAAAATATATAAAATTAGAAGATTCATATTTATCTGTTATAGAAAGTTTAAATCATGCTGGATTTGAAAATAATGTTAAAGTTAAATCTAAACTGATAGATGCAGAAAAAATAAATAAAGATAATGTAAAAGAAATGCTTGAAGGATGTAGCGGAATAATTGTTCCTGGAGGTTTTGGAAATAGAGGAATAGAAGGAAAGATTCAAGCAATAAAATATGCAAGAGAAGAAAAAATACCATTCTTAGGTATATGCTTAGGAATGCAAATGGCTGTAGTAGAATTTGCAAGAGATGTATTAAATTTAAAAGATGCCAATTCAGAGGAATTTGATGAAATATGTGAAAATCCTGTTATACATATAATGTATGACCAAAAAGACATAACAAAAAAAGGTGGAACAATGAGACTTGGAAGTTATCCTTGTATTTTAAAGAAAGGAACATTAGCAGAAAAAGTATATAAAGCAGAAGAAATAGCAGAAAGACATAGACATAGATTTGAATACAATAATAAATATAGAGAAGATATGGAAGCAAATGGACTTAAAGTATCAGGAACTTCACCAAATGGAGAACTAGTAGAAATTGTAGAATTAGAAAATCATCCATACTTTATTGCATGTCAATTCCATCCAGAATTTAAGTCTAGACCAGATAAACCAGCACCATTATTTGTAGAACTAGTAAGAGCTGCTAAAAAGATAAAAAAATAATATAAACATTAAAAAAAAAGAAATTGAATTTTAATTTTCAATTTCTTTTTTATATCTTTTCTTATTATTGTATTTTTTAGTGTACTCTATCACTTTTTCTATTACTTTTTATCATCTACTTTATAAAGTGTTTTTCTTGTATAAAAATTCATACCAATCATACCTAAACCAATTAAAGAAGTTATGATATTAACAATCGTTCCAAAATATGGAATGTATTTTAGTAATGAAAGTACTAATAATATTAAAAGTGAAATTAATACAAAAGGCGTATTAGTTTTAAATGCAAACTTATTTGAAATAAGCTTTGAAGAAGCCATTGCAAATATAGTATTAGATATTGCAAATGCTAAGATTAATAAACCTAATGCGCATACAGCAATTGTACCACCAAATCCATAAGTAAATAATAGTAATAGTATTGAAATAGAAATTGTAGCAAAAGCTATTAAAAGACCTATCCAAAATGATTTACTACTATTATTTTTTAGCATCATTCCTAATCTGTTTTTAAATTCAGGTGATATCCATAGTGATAATAATATTACAGCTAAAGATAAAACTAAACTTGTAATAATGCTTGAAACTGCAGACCATATAATGTCTTCAGTAGACTTTTGATTAAGTGGATTATATTTAATTTCACCACTTATTACACCATCAGGAATGGTTAATTCTGAATTAGACCAATAGTTTAAATTACCACTAACGATTGGCTCTTTAAAATCTTCAGTAAATACTAAATTAGAAGTATTTACATTTAAATCTCTTGAAACTTTTCCATAAAGAGTAACTTTTGATGAATAAAGATTTAAATTTCTACCTACAATACCAGATTCTTCTAATGTAAAATCATTTGAAATAGCATATATATCAGAAACTATACCAGAAACAGATATTTTAGGTGAATAAGCAAAAACATTACCATATATCATCGCATCTTTTGAAATTTGTAATGAATTTGAAATAACTAATAAATCACCTATTATTTCTCCTGTAATATTTACATTATTTCCATATATTGCAACATTTCCATTAACTTTATTAGATATTTCAACATTATCATTAAATAATAGTAAATCTGAATTCGTATATGTATCTTCTGTATTTGCTTTATCTGAATTAGTTGATGCTTCTTCTGCTGTACGAGGTTCTATAACTAAATCATTACTTGCAAAGGCTGTATTAGTTAATAATATAAATAGTATTAAAAAGACACATAATAGAGTTCTTTTAAAAATTTTATTTTTCACAAATATCCCTCCTTAAAACATAAAAGTATCATATAATTTTATATAAATTTTGTCAATGATTATTTAGGTGAAAAGTATATACAATCTTTATTATCAATGGATATTTTTTGATTTTTAATATTTTCTAGATTACACTTTCCATCAACTTGATAAATGCAGTTACAAGAACAATTGATATTTGTCAAAATAAAATCACCCCATGACATTATTATAGGATGATTTATAAATAAATATACTAATTTATTTGTTTTCTTTAAAATATTTACAATATGAATTAATAGGACATTCTAAGCATTTTGGAGATCTGGCAGTACAAATAGCTCTTCCATGATAAATTAAAATATGATTTACATCTTTTAAATATTCATAAGGAAATAGTGATAATAAATCTTGTTCTATTTTTTCTGGAGTATCCTTGTCTGAGAACCCAATTCTACCCGATAATCTTTTGGCATGAGTATCTACTGCAATGCCTTGAGGCTTATTAAATGCTTCAAGCATTACAACATTTGCAGTTTTCCTACCGACACCAGGAAGAGTAAGTAAATCTTCCATATTATCAGGTACTTGACTATTAAATTCATTTACGATTTTTTCAGCAGTTAATTTAATATTCTTCGCTTTATTTTTATAAAATCCACAAGGATGTATTAATTCTTCTAATTTAGAAAGAGGGATATTTACAAAATCTTCTGGAGTGGAATATTTAGAAAAAATATTAGGAGTCGTCTTATTAACTCTTTCATCAGTACATTGAGCAGATAGAATTACTGCAACAAGCATTTCAAAAGGTGTTGAGAAATCTAAACTACATTTAGCATCTGGGTATGTTTTTTTTAATATTTCTAATATTTTTATTGCGTCATTTTGGTTCATTGTATTTGATTTTTTCATATATGTATCAGTCCTTTCATATGAAATATATTATATCATAATTATTAACTTTAATATATACTATAACATAAAATGGTAACAAATAAACTGAGCTAATAATATAATATATAAAAAGGAGGTAATAATATGTTAAGAGCGTTAAAGAAAACAATTGCTGTATGTTTAATTGGTTTAGGGCTTGGAATGTTACTTGTATTGTTACTTCCTATAGCAGGATGGCTATTTGTGATTGGAATAGTTATTATAGCTGTTGGAATTATGTGGCTTTGTTGTTAGAATATTTGCTAAGGAGGGATTTTAGTAATGACTATTATTGTAAAAAAAGTTCCAAAGTTTTTAAGAGGCTTTGTTAAATTGATTTTTGGAATCAAAGATAATACATAAGATTAAATATAATAAAAAGAATTCTGAATAAGAATTTGTTATTCTTAAAAGAATTCTTTTTATGTAAATAAACTATATGAAAGTATTGATTTTTAACTAATAATGTAATATAATTCTCTATATCCAAAATGTGAAAAATATGAAGAATAGGGGAAGATTAATGAAAGCTATTGAAATTAGAAATAAATACTTAAATTTTTTTAAAAAACATGGACATGCAGTAATACCTAGTGCACCATTAATACCAGAAAATGATCCATCTGTTTTATTTACAACAGCAGGAATGCAACCATTAGTTCCATATTTATTAGGAGAAAAGCACCCAGAAGGAAAAAGAATTACTGATTATCAAAAGTGCTTAAGAACTAATGATATAGATGAAGTGGGTGATAATAGACATTTAACATATTTTGAAATGTTAGGTAACTGGTCTTTAGGAGATTATTTTAAAGAAGAATCTATAGCTATGAGTTTTGAATTTTTAACAAAAGAATTAGGAATTCCAGTAGAAAAGTTATCAGTAACTTGTTTTGCAGGAGATGAAGATGCACCAAGAGATGAAGTTACAGCAGAATGTTGGAAAAAAGCAGGAATTCCAGAAAATAAAATATATTATTATGGAAAAGATGATAACTGGTGGATTGCTGGAGAAGAAGGACCATGTGGACCTGATACAGAAATGTTTTATGATACAGGTAAACCAGCTTGTTCACCTGACTGTCAACCATCTTGCGATTGTGGTAAATATGTTGAAATATGGAATAATGTATTTATGGAATATTACAAGACAAAAGAAGGAAAATATGAAAAATTAAAACAGCATAATGTTGATACAGGTCTTGGACTTGAAAGAATGACAATGTTATTACAAGGAAAAACAACACCTTTTGATACAGAACTATTTGCACCAGTTATGGAAAAGCTAAAAGAGCTTGCTAAAAATGATAACATAGAAAGCAGAAGAATAGTGGCAGAACATTTACGTGCAAGTATGATGGTAGTATCTGATGGTGGAAGACCATCTAATATAGATAGAGGATATGTGTTAAGAAAACTAATAAGAAGAATGTCAAGACATTTAAATAAAATGCAAATAGATTTAAATGAGCTTGGAAATCTTATAGATTTAAACATTGATACATTAAAAGAAATGTATCCTGAGCTTGAAAAAAATAGAGATATAATAAAACAAGTAATAGTTGAAGAAAAAGATAAGTTTGTAAAAACATTAGCACATGGAGAAAAAGAATTTGAAAAAGCTATTAATAAAGCAAGAGAAGAGAATAAAAATGTTATAGATGGACAAACTATATTTAAACTATATGAAACATATGGATTTCCTCCAGAAATTACAGCAGACTTAGCTAAAGAGCAAGGTTTTAAAATAGATAATTCTGAATTTGATAAATTATTTAAAGAGCATCAAGAAAAATCAAGAATGGGAAGTGAGCAAAAGTTTAAAGGTGGCTTAGCTGAACAAAATGAAAAAACAATTGCTTATCACACAGCAACACATTTACTTCATAAAGCATTACAGATAGTTCTAGGAGAACATGCTAAACAAAGAGGATCAAACATAACTACAGAAAGATTAAGATTTGATTTTTCACACCCAGAGAAAATGACAAAAGAGCAATTACAAGAAGTTGAAGATATAGTAAATGAGCAAATTAAAAGAGATTTACCTGTAACTTGTGAAGAAATGACTTTAGAGGAGGCAAAAAAATCTGGTGCAACAGGACTTTTTGAAAGTAAATATGGTGAAAAAGTAAAAGTATATACTATAGGTGACTTTAGTAAAGAAATATGTGGTGGACCTCATGTAACTCATACAGGTGAATTAGGACATTTCAAAATAAAAAAAGAAGAATCAAGTTCAGCAGGAGTAAGAAGAATAAAAGCTATTTTAGAATAAAAAATTATGAAAAGAGGTAATAATATGGAAAATTGTATTTTTTGTAAAATTATAAATAAGGAAATACCTTCAAAAATTGTATATGAAGACGATAAAGTAATGGCTTTTAATGATGTTAACCCTGCAGCTCCTATTCATATATTAGTAGTACCAAAAGTACATGTTGAAAAAATATTAGATGTTAAAGATGAAGAGATGGACTTAATAGCTCATATATATAAGGTAATAAATAAAATTGCAAGAGATGAAGGTTTTGCAGAAAATGGTTATAGAGTTATTACAAATTGTGGAAAAGATTCTGGACAAGAAGTAATGCATTTACATTTTCATATATTAGCTGGAAAAGAATTAGGACCTAAAATAGTCGAATAAATAACAAAAGAGTAGAAAATCTGCTAAATATATGTTATAATATATTTATGGAATTAAAGTAACAAGGGAGGAAGTAATATGGCTAAGAGTAGATATAATAAATCACTAACTGTGATTCTTGTAATAGTTATTATAGCAATAGTTGGATTACTTATATACTTTGGAATTGATGTTTATAGAAAGTATTACATTGAAAAGGAAGCAGGAGATGCAGTAAAACAATTTGAAGATCAAATAAATGAGATTGCTTCAATATCTGGAGGTGCAGGAGGTATTGATGGAAACACTACACCAATAGATGTAAATGGAATATTTGATGATAAAGGCAACTCGACATCAGATGATAGTGGAAATAGAGAAGGATCTGGAGTAAAATATAAAGGATATGATGTTTTAGGTATAATAGAAATTCCAGCAACTGATGTTAAGTATCCAATAATAGCAGACTATGAAATGAGTATAGACGCAATGAATAAAGCTATTGTTAAAATGTATCCAGGAACAATTAATTTAAATGAAGTAGGAAATACAGTATTTGTTGGACATAATTATCATGATGGAACTTTCTTCTCAAATAATAAGAGACTTGAAAATGGAGATAAAATATACATAACAGACAATACAGGAAGAAAAGTTACATATGAAATATATAAGAAATATGAAACAAGTACAAGTGATTCAGAATATATGACAAGAGATACTAATGGAAAAAGAGAAATTTCATTATCTACTTGTACAGATGATACAAAGATGAGATTAATAATCTGGGCAAGAGAAGTATAATAAATTATAAAAAATAGTTGACAAAAATAAAATGATGGGGTAAAATAGTATATGCAGTTGTGCAGAAGATGGTGGATGTAGCGTAGTTGGTTAACGCGTCAGTTTGTGGCACTGAAGACCGTGGGTTCGAGTCCCATCTTCCACCCCATCTAATATATTGGGCTGTAGCCAAGCGGTAAGGCACCAGACTTTGACTCTGGCATGCGCTAGTTCGAATCTAGCCAGCCCAACCAAAACATAAACCTATGAATTACTGAAATATCAGTAACTCATAGGTTTTTTATATTAATAATAACAAAAGTGATAAAGTAGAAAAATAATAAAAGCAATAAATATACCCACGACTTTCTTTAGTAAAGATAGCGTGGGTGTGTTGCTTATTTAGTTGTCGTTGGGATTAGCCGGCTTTTTCAGATAGTAGTCTGTGCCAAGCTGTGTTTTATCCACCCCTTTGTTAGGATAATGTCTTTGAGCGATGTGCTCTTTGACATGAACTACGGTTCCATTTTTCTTGGTATAAGAGTAACCTCTTACCTTCCATCTGGAAAGGAGGTATTCTCGTACCTTTGCCTCCGCCTTGGGATTAGGCTTATCGATCTTTACGACTCTCCGGGTGTAAGGAATAGTCCTCTTTACTTTCTTCAAGACAGGATTTCCTTTTTTGCTGAGCCGATTTTCATATCCGATTTCGTTTTTGGTCATATGTTCAACCTCAACAATTTCGGTATTGTCAATATTTGCCGCTGCATACAGGTACACATACGTAACAATCTGTGTAGCTGATTTTGCAAGTTCTTTGATACTATCGGTAGAATAAGATCTAGTTGCTGCTTTGCTAGGTTTCAACATGCTTGCAGAGTAGCATTTACGACCTTCTGATTCTACTAATTTGTTGTAGAATACAGCATTAAGTATCCAAGTTCCCTGAATAAATACATCCATTGAAAACCAATCCTCATGATCTTCAAAGAAGTTCACATAGATTTTTAAAGCAGGTTCTGCTTCTTGAACTTCAATGCAAACCCTCTGAAATACCATAGGGATTTTTTGACCAGAATATAACTCATCTGCAAGATCACACAGATAGTTACGAAGCAAGCTGTCCTTAACATAAACTTTGTCCCCAAATTCCATTTGGGAATTTGTGGCAATTGGTCCCTCACCTAATTTCCGAATCTCATCCTTTGAAAATTCACTGTAGAATTTTTCCTTGGCTCCCATTTTTTTCTCCTTGTCATTAGCAACACTAGGCTTAAGCTTAGCCTAGTAAACAATAGTTACTCTATAAGATAAAAGCTTGCGTTAAGCTAAGCCATATAAAAAAAGTAAATATATATAAAGTCTCCATACTTTATTATAGCACACAATTATGTAAATTTCAACAAAAGAATGTTATACGTTTTTATGTATAATAATATTATTATATATTATATTATTTCATAGTTGAAAAATATCTCTTATATGATATACTTAAACAGTATTTAATTATTTTTATAATAATTGGTATAATAAAATAAAAGGAGATAGGAGTATGACAATTTCAAGAGTTTATTTAACTAAGGATGATTCTTTAACAGCAGTTGTTTTAGAAGATGGTAAATATACCAACTTTATTTATGATCCTGAGCTTGTAGCAATGGATGAAGGAGGAATAATAGAAGAAGCTAAATATGGATTTCCAAGTGCATTATCTTATGAAGATGATATTTCAGAAGGAGATTCAATAGAGAATATGGCAAAACTTCAAGAAAGAGAAAGTACATTAATTTTAGAAGTAGGGGAAAATATAGTTATTTATCCTCAACGCATGAGTGAATATAGTAAGAATATGTTTGAACTTGAATTAGGAGAAGAACTTTGGAGTGAAATAGAACAAAAAGTAAATGGTGATGAAGGAGTTCAAATAGATATTTAATGAAAAGCAGCAAAATGAAGCTGCTTTTTATAAGTAAAATAATACTGAATATGGAAAAATAAAGTTATATATTATGTCATAAATAATAGAAAAATAAATGGAGATAAAAATGGGAATAATAGAACTAATATTATTAAGTATTGGACTTGGAATGGATGCGTTTGCTGTATCTGTTTGCAAGGGAATATCAATGAAAAAAATGAACTGGAAAAAAGCTTGTATAATAGGAATATATTTTGGTGGCTTTCAGGCATTGATGCCAGTTATAGGATATTTTTTAGGAACAGCGTTTGAAAATATAATTACCAATATAGATCATTGGATTGCATTTATATTATTAGGAATTATAGGTGGAAAAATGATAAAAGATGCATTAGATAAAAAATGTGAAAGCTGTGACGATAGTGTAGGCCTTAAATCAATGATAGTGCTCGCTATAGCAACAAGTATAGATGCATTAGCAGTTGGAATTACTTTTGCGTTTTTACAAGTTAATATATGGCTTGCTATTACTTTAATAGGAATAATTACTTTTGTACTATCTGTAATAGGAACAAAGATTGGAAATAAATTTGGTGATAAATATGAAAAAAAGGCAGAATTTATAGGTGGAATAATATTAATATTATTAGGATTAAAAATATTACTAGAACATTTAAATATATTAGTATTATAATAATAAAAATAATTTGGCTTGTATTGTATAGTTAGTATTGTATATATGGACTATTTTTGATATAATCATAAATGGCTAAAATATAGATTAAAAAGGAATGGATTAAAATGAATATAGGTTTTACAATAGGAAAGTTTGCACCATTTCATGATGGACATAAATATTTAATAAATAAAGCTATAAGTGAAATGGATAAATTTTATATAGTTGTATATGATACACCACAATTTAAAATTGATATAAATACTAAAATTAAATGGATAAAAAATGAATTTCCGGATGCATATATACTAAAGGCTTTTAATAGTCCAAAACAATATGGGCTAGATAATAAAAGTGTAGAAATACAAATGAAATATTTATCAAATATTATAAAAGATATTCCAGTAACTCATTTTTATAGTAGTGAAGAGTATGGAAAATATGTTGCAAAATATTTAAATATACAAAATGTTATTGTTGATAAAGAAAGAAAAGTATATGATATATGTGCAACAAGAATTAGAAAGGATGTAGAAAAAGAGAAAAAATATATTAGTACAAATGTATATGAATATATGAAAAGATTGCTAATTAGTTATTAAAATATAAAGAAGTAAAGATAAAATATAATAAAATGAACTTTAGGGATTACCTAAAGTTCATTTTTGCTATAGTAGTTATCTAATAGGCTTTATTAAATTAGATTATTTACTATATTAATTATTTATTTTTATTAATTTTCTTATTTAAAATTAACATTCTTCCACCCATGATTGCAACTAATACTGTAGCTATTGCTAAGAACCAAGCTACTGTTTGACCAGTTTGAGGTAATTTATTATCTGTAATTATTGTATTATCAACTGGTTTTGCAGGTTTTTCATATCTAACTACTATTGTAGGAGATACATCAGAAGTATTATCTATTTCACCTTCATTAGTTTCACCTGTAATGTCTACATGAGTATTTGTTGGTAAAACTACATCTATAATTTCTTGGTTATAATCTTCTTTTAATGTTAATTTATAGCTTAATGTTGCTGTTTCACCTTCACTTAATAATTCGATATTCCATGTAATAGAATTATTTTCTTTATTTATTTCTTGAGATACTGTACCTATATTTGGACTTGCTACATATTCGAAATTAAAATTATCTATTATTTCTTGTGGGAAGTAATCAACAATAGTTATATTTCTTAAAGTATTATCAGTTCTTATAATTAAGCTATCAAATATTTCATTTACTATTGTGTTTTCAATTTCATCATCTGGTATGTAGAAGTATTTACTTAATGTAGAACTTTCTTCTGTTCCAAATATTTCTTCAGCTAATTCTCTATAAGTTTTTTGTGTGTCAGGTTCTACTTTTTCACTATCTAAGTTAATCATAGCACCTATGATATCAATATTTTTATCTTCAATTTCTTGTATTTTAGTTTTAGTTCTTTGAGCAACTACTCCAGAATATTTCATTGAAGTACCATCTGTTGCATTATTAGGAACACCATCAGTTAAAAGAATAATATATCTACTTACATTTTCATCTTGTGAAAAATTATCTTCAGCTATAGTTAATCCAGCTTCTATGTTTGTTCTAGGTCCAACTTCTAGTTCTGATAAATTAGTAATCGCTTCTTTAACATCTGCTTCTGAATTGCTTAATCCAAGTCTTAGTGTAGCATCATTTATAGTTCCTTCAGTTTCACCTTTAGAAGAATCTAAACTTGAAAAACCTACTAAACCGATTTTAACACTTGGATTTGTTTTAAATAATTTTTCAACAAGAGAATTTGCAGAATTTATAACTGCTTGTTTTCTTGTAGTATCTTTATATTCTTGTAACATACTTGATGAGTTATCAATAACAAAGAATATTTCAGCATCTTTTTGACTTTCTTCAACCTTTTTTAGATTAGTCATTGTTAATGTTAATGTTGCTGATTTTTCTGATTCATTAAATTCTGTTATTTGTTTTGTGAATTCTCCATAACCACCAACATCAATTGTACATACATTATTTTCAACTAATTCCATTGTAGTATTTGCATATACAGAATCATCATTTGTTATGGCATTTGATACTGTATTTTCAGTTTCTGTAGTGTTAATAGTAAGTGAATTTGACATATCAGTAGCAAATACACTTGTTGTCATACTAAATACAAATATAAATGCTAATAAAGCAAATAAAATTTTCTTAACATTTGTTTTTAACATATATCATTTCTCCTTTATATAAAATTTATATACATCCATATCTATTATATAACAGAAATCCAGATATTTCAAGGAAAAACAGAAATTTACATAATATTTTTTAGCGAAAATCGAAAAAAACAATGAAAATAGATAAATTAAGTGAAAAATCACTAATATAACATTGAAAATAATGAAAAATATGTTAAAATAATATCGGTGGATTATGAAATAAATTTGCAAAAGGATAGAGGAGAAATAAAGTGAACAGACAAGAAATTTTAGAAAGATATGCAAATGACGAAGATAAACTATTAGTTTCTAAATTATTGGATAAAATAGAATTTCCTATTAAAAGAAATACAGTAGAGAATACAGATTTCTTAGACATGAGACAAAGACAAATTTTAGAGAAAATGCTTGCAAATATAAAATTTAATAATTATGTTGCTTATGGTGGATACAAAACAGCTGAAAGAACATCTATAATTATATATCCAGATAAATTAGAGGATATATTTAAACAAGAAATATTTGATTATGATACAATTTTTAGTGTTGTAAAAATAAAATTACCAAATGAACTTAAAGGAATGTATTCTCATAGAGACTACTTGGGAGCCATTATAAAAATAGGAATGAAACGAGATAAAGTAGGAGATATAATTACAAGTAAAGATGGAGCAGAATTAATTGTTCTAAAAGAAGCTGAAAGATATATAATAAACGGACTAAAGGACTTAACACGCTTTAGTAAATCAGAATTTAGCACTATTGGAGTTACAGATTTAGTAATAGAAGAGCCAAAAACTCAGATAGTTAAAATAATTATTCCATCTATGAGAATTGATAGTATTGTAGGAGAAATTATAAGAACATCTAGAGCTAAAGCTCTAGGAATTATAAAAGAAGAAAGAGTTTTTATAAATCATGAATTAGTAATTAAGGGATCAAAAGAAGTAAAAGAAAATGATATTATAACAGTTAGAGGAAAAGGTAGATTCAAAATAAAAGAAATAATTAGTAATACCAGAAAAGGAAATTTAGTATTAGAAGTAGAAAAGTATATATAAATTAATAGGAGGAAAACATATATGGAATTAATTAATGGAAAAGAACTTGCAAAAGAAATAAGAACTGACTTAAAAAATAAGGTAGAAGAATTAAAAAAAGAAAATATATATCCGAAATTAGCTGTAATAATGGTAGGAGATGACAAAGCATCTAGTGTATATGTAAGAAACAAAAGTAAAGCTTGTAATGAAATAGGAATAGAATTTGAAGAATATTTAAAAGATGCAGATACGACACAAGAAGAGCTAATTGATTTAATAAAAGAATTAAATAATAGAAAAGATGTAAATGGTATATTATTACAAAGTCCAATTCCAAAGGGGTTGGATATTAGAGAAGCTTTTAACACAATAGATTATACAAAAGATGTAGATGGCTTTAATCCTATAAATGTTGGTAAATTATCAATAGGAGAAGACTCTTTTATATCTTGTACACCTTATGGAGTTATTAAAATGCTTGAAAAATATGATATACCTGTAGAAGGAAAAAGAGCAGTGATCATAGGTAGAAGTAATATTGTAGGAAAGCCATTGATCCAATGTTTACTAAGTAAAAATGCAACTGTAACAGTTTGTCATTCAAGAACTAAAAATATTAAAGAAATTACAAAACAGGCAGATATTATTGTGGCAGCATTAGGAAAAGCAAAATTTGTTACTGAAGATATGGTAAAAGATGGAGCAGTAGTTATTGATGTAGGAATCAATAGAACAGAAGAAGGAAAACTTGTTGGAGATGTTGATTTTGAAAATGTATCAAAAAAAGCATCATATATTACTCCGGTACCAGGTGGGGTAGGACCAATGACAATTGCAATGCTTATGAACAATGTTGTAAAAGCAGCTGAGTTACAAAATAAATATGAAAATAAATAGTTTAAGTTAAGAAAATAAAATTAAAATATAATATTCGGGGGCAATTTCTTAAAGGAGAGATTGTAAATATGAATATTAATATTATTAAAAATCAAATAAAAGTAATTAATTCAAATAATGATAAATATCCAGAAAAATTAAAAAACATATATAATTACCCTAAAAAATTATACTTGATTGGTAATACAGAGTTATTATATTGTAAATCTATAGCAATTATAGGATGTAGAAATTGTACGAAAAATGGTGCTAAAAATGCATTTGACTTTGGCTATAGATTAGCTAAAAAAGGTATTTGTATTGTTAGCGGATTTGCAAGAGGAATTGACACATATTCTCATATAGGTGCAATAAAAGCAAAAGGAAAAACAATTGCTATACTTGGATCTGGACTAGATGTTATATATCCAAGAGAAAATGAAAGCCTTTATTATGAAATTTTGAAATCAGATGGACTAATATTATCAGAATATCCATTAGGATCTAAACCAGAAAAATATCACTTTCCTGAAAGAAATAGAATTATTAGTGGAATTTCAGATGGAGTATTAGTAGTAGAAGCAAAAGAAAAAAGCGGTACAATGATTACTGTGGATTTTGCATTGGAACAGGGAAAAGATATATATGCAATTCCAGGAAGTATTTATGACGAAAATAATATAGGAACTAATAATTTAATAAAAGAAGGAGCAATAGTGGTAACAAAGATAGAAGATATAAACATATAGAAAGGAGTAGAAAAATATATTGGAGAATATAAAAGCAAAGGAAACAAATGTAAATTTATATACAAGGTATAAAATGCTTTCTTGGGATTATTTATTTTATTATGCAATAATATTTTTGTTTTTTACAGAGACAAAGGGAATAAATGCAGCAGATGTATTATTAGCAGAAGCACTATATCCAGTTTTTAAAATGATATTTTTAGTTCCTGCAACAGTTATGATAGAAGCATTAGGAAAAAGAAATAGTTTAATAATTGGAAATTTATTTGTATGTTTTGCAATCCTTACATATATAGCAGGTAATAATATAATAACAGTAATAATAGGAGAGCTTTTATCGGCTATAGGTTTTATAATTAAAGGAGTTTGTGAATCTAATATATTATATGATTCGCTTGAAAAGAATGAAAAAAGAGGATCAAAATTTGCTAAAATAGAAGGAAAAGGAATTTCATATTATTATTGGATAGAAGCTATAACTTCTGTTATATCAGGATTTTTATTCGTAATAAATGGATATATTCCTATGTTTTTATGTTTGTTATCAGTAATAGTTTCTACAGGGATGGCAGTAAAATTTAGAAATATAGATGAAGAAAATAATTCTACAAAAATAAGTAAAAAGATGGTAAAAAAAGAATGTAGAAATTTATTTAGATCTTTTAAATTATTTAGTAGATCACCTAGATTAAAAAATCTAATATTTTTCGGAGCTTTAATTTCAGCAGTGTTTTTATCTATTACTATGCTTAGAAGTAGTGTGATGAAAGATATAGGAGTACCAGAAAAATATTTTGGTGTTATTTTTGCAATTTTAGAAATTATATCAGGAATAGCTGCAAAAAATGAGAATAAATTCCATAATAAATACAGAAATAGAACACTTACTGTTATCTCTATACCTTTAATAATATCTTTATTATTAATAGGAACATTATGCAATCTAAATTTAAGTTATCAATTTAGTTTAGCTATAATTATTATATCTTTATTAATACAATATATTGTAAAAGGACCATTTTACCCATTGATCAAACGATATTTAAATAATTTTACAACAATTAATATAAGAAATAAAATTTCATCATCATTTAATTTATTAGAAAACTTTTTTAGATTTATAATAACATTTATAGCATCAATGTTACTAAGGATTACAGATACAGCAAATACATTTTTGATTTTAGGAATTGGTTTAGGAATAATAATATGTTATATGCTATATAATATGAGGGACAAGGTAGGACTAAAACCAGAAGAATATTCAGAAAAAGATACAAAAATAATGGATATAAAATAAAGATAAAGAACATATAGAGTAATAAAGAGTAACTTAAAATAAGTTACTCTTTAAATATGTATATATAATCAAAAAATTGATAAAAAACATTGACATATTTTGATATTATTTATAAAATATAAATTGTAAATTTGGAGTTTTAGCTTCAAGAAAAGACTAATGAAAAAAACTGAAGAAACCTAAGGAGGAAATAATAAATGTACACTTTTAATAGGATAAAAGTTAATCCTCAATTACCAAAGAGAATTGAGAAATTATCAGTAATTGCAAATAATTTATGGTGGTCATGGAATACAAATTTTCTAAAGATATTTAAAGAAATAGATATAGATTTATGGGAGAGAGTAGGAAAAAATCCTGTAAAATTTTTGAAAAATGTATCACAAGAAAAATTAGAAGAAGCTTGTGAAAATCAAGAAATATTAAAACAATATGATAAGTTTGTTAAAGATTTTGAAGACTATTTAAAAAGTAAAAATACATGGTTTAACAAAAAATATCCAGATAATACAAATGATTTAATAGCATATTTCTCAGCAGAATATGGATTAGATGAAATTTTACCAATCTATTCAGGGGGACTTGGTATTTTATCTGGAGATCATTTGAAATCAGCAAGTGATTTAGGAATTCCTTTAATTGCTGTAGGATTATTATATAAAAATGGATATTTTTGGCAAACAATAGATGGACAAGGAGTTCAAAATACAGAATATAAAGAAATTGATTTAGAAAATTTACCAATACTTCCTGTTAAGGATGTTGATGGACAAGATTTAATTATTTCAGTTGATTTACCAAAGAAAAAATTATATATAAAGGTATGGGAAATAAGAGTAGGAAGAGTAACTTTATATTTAATGGATTCTGATTTAGATGCTAATATTCCTGAGTATAGAGAGATAACTAAAACACTATATGGTGGAAATCAAGAAATGCGTATTCAGCAAGAAATTGTTTTAGGTATGGCAGGAGTAGAACTTTTAAGAAGAATAGGTGTAAAGCCAACAGTATATCATATGAATGAAGGACATTCATCATTCTTAATATTTAAATTAATAGAAAATACAATAAAAGATAAACAAGTATCATTTAATATTGCAAAAGATATAGTAAGTTCAAAAACTGTATTTACTACACATACTCCAGTTCCTGCCGGTAATGATATATTTCCACTTGAACTTATGGAAACATATTTTAAGGACTATTGGGAAAAGTTAGGAATTACAAAACAAGAATTTTTTGCAATGGGTAAAAAACCAAATGCAAATCCAAATAGTGGATTTGATATGGGGGTATTAGCACTTAAGGTTGCAGGAAAGAAAAATGGTGTAAGTAAACTTCATGGAGCTGTTTCAAGAGAATTATTTGGAGATATATGGCCAAATATTTCATCAAATGAAGCACCTATAACATATGTAACTAATGGAATACATACATGTTCTTGGATACCACAAAATATTAAAGATTTATATAATAAATATTTAGCTCCTTATTGGCAAGATAATATATACAATGATGAAACATGGGAAAAAGTAAATGACATTCCAGATGAAGAATTATGGAAAGCCCATATGGAAAGAAAAAGAAAATTAATTGAATTAGTAAAGAAAAGCACAACAAAGAGATTACATAGATGTGGATATAGTTATCAAGAAATAGATAAAATTACATCAAAATTAAATGAAAATGTTTTAACTATAGGGTTTGCAAGAAGATTTGCAACATATAAAAGAGCAACATTAATATTTAAAGACTTAGAAAGAATAACACAGATATTTAGTAATGAGAATAGACCTATTCAAATAATATTTGCAGGTAAAGCACATCCAGCAGATAAAGAAGGACAAGATTTAATAAAATTCATACATGAAATATCAATGAAACCACAGTTTAAAGGAAAGATATTCTTATTAGAAAACTATAATATTGCAATGTCAAGATATTTGATAAGTGGTGTAGATGTATGGCTTAATACTCCAAGAAGACCAATGGAAGCATCTGGAACAAGTGGACAAAAAGCATCTGTAAATGGTGTTATAAATTTCAGTGTTCTTGATGGTTGGTGGGCTGAAGGATATAATTCAAAAAATGGTTGGGCAATTGGATTAAATGATGAGTATGAAAATTACGATGTTCAAGATAAAGCAGATAGTGATGATTTATATTCAACATTAGAGGATAAAATTATACCAACATATTATGATGTAAATGAAAAAAGTATTCCAACAAAATGGGTTCAGATAATGAAAAATTCTATAATATCTACAGGAGGAAGATTTAGTACTGCAAGAATGCTTGTAGATTACGTTGATAAACTATATATTCCGTTATGCAATTTATATGATAAATATTATAGTAAATTAGATATGGTTACAGAATTTAACAGTTGGAAAGAAGATTTATATAGAAACTGGAATGATATAAAAATATCTCAAGAAAATAACATAGATAATATTACTATAGATGCAGGAAATTATATTACAGTTCATTGCAATGTTGCATTACCTAATATATCAGTAGATAATATAGAAGCACAAGTATATTATGGAAAGATAGAAGAGAATGGAGTCGTAGACGATATACAAGTAATTGATATGGAACTTGAAGATGAAGATAAAGAAAACAAGATATATAAATATTCAGCAAAGATAAAATTAGTAAATGGTGGAGAATATGGATATACATTTAGAGTAATGCCTAAACAACAAATGATATTAGACTCAGAAAATTTAAATTTAATAAAATGGATTTAAAAAATGTAAATTAGGAGGTAGTAAATGCTAGAAGATAAAACTATGAAAGAAACAAAGGATAAAAAATTAAAATCTGAAGAAGAAATTAAGATGGAAAATAAGAAATACACTTTTCCATTAATATATATACTTGTGGGATTATTTGCATTAATAGTTCTTGCAATTATGGTATATAATTTTATAGTTGCTAGATAAAACTACTTCTTATATATAGTTAAAAAAGAGATAATACTTGAATTAGTATTATCTTTTTTTATATAATAGTATTATTTTTTTTATATAATATATAAAATATATATTATATATTAGGATTAAGAATAAGAAGATAACTGAAATAAATAATGAGCAAAAAGAAAATAAAAAACAAAAAAGTAAGGTAAGAGAAAAGGAAAGCTTTTTAGAGATGGCATTGGAAGAGAAAGAGGAGAGAGATAAGAAAAAATATAAAAATATATATAGTAAAGAATAATATGTAGTAAATAAAAATAACCCGCCGCATTTTGGGTTAAACCAGAGCGGCGGGTTTGTTTTCGCAGCATAGCATACTGCATCTCACATGATAGTTGTTACTTTAATTTCATTTCCATTTTCATCCAATTTAACAACAATATTATCGTTACCAATCTTGAATGATAATGAGGGTAGATAGTCATAATCACAGCAGATGAATACATGATCGGTAAAGTAAACATGCTGTTTTGTCATGAGAATATTCTCATGAGATTCCCGGTCAAATAAGATTTCGAATAATGGCGTGTTTTCGCTATTACGAAATGTAAATTTACTTTCACTAAGGTCAACCCAATACCCCTTTTTATCGAACATTGGAAAATGAGGAGTAAAAACTTCAACGTTTAGCATAAGATAATACCTCCTTGCTATAAAAAAACTATTTGTGAGTTCCATTTTGAATTATAATATAAAAGTGTTGGTAATACAATAAATAAAAGCACTTTAGGAAGTCCTAAAGTACTTTTAAAATTTTTTAATATTATATTTTTTTATTTTTAGCATCAATTAATAATAAATCATATAATCAATATCAGGGAAGATGCAATCTTTTTTCTTAATATCTTTTAAGAAATCTTCATCTATTTCATCATTTTTTATTTGATAATATAGTTTAGTAAATCTTCCTATATGATCTTTAATCCTTTTCTTTGCATAATCAACCATAGTACCATTAGTAATTATAAATAACCAATCACTACTTTGTGCTAAAAGTAATTCTCTTGCACATTGATTTAATGCTTTTCTTCTTAAAGAAGTTTTTTTCTCATTAGGATATAAGTGAGCAAGTTCAACCATACGATCACCTGCAACATGTAGATGTCTATGAGCATAATCGTTTGAAGGATTAAGCCATACTTCACTATAACCATTAGCACCCCAACTTGATCTACAAGGTGTAGAGACTTGCATTAAAGGATACTTATCTATATATTCACTAGGTGTAATTAATTTAAAATTACAATCATCATAATAAATCTTCTTAAATAAGATATATAACCAATCTGGACCTTCGTACCACCAATGACCATAGAGTTCTGCATCATAAGGACATAGAATAATAGGTGGATTAGCTGTAATAGGTGCAAGCTTTTCTATTTGTGCATTTCTACAGTCAAAGAAGTGACCTGTTTGTTTTTCTATTGAGTCATGAGCCCATTGAAGATTGTAATAATCTTTTTCGCAATCTTTACCAGTAATTCTATAATACTTGATTCCAGTATGAACTCTTACTCCATTTGATGCAATATATGGTTTTATATAATCATAATCAGTATCATAACCAATATCTCTATAAAATTCTCTATAATTAAAGTCACCAGGATATCCGTTAATTGAACTCCAAACCTGTCTAGAAGATTCTATATCTCTACCAAAAGCAATAACACCTTCTGGTGAAACGATAGGAGCAAATGTACCGTATATAGGAGTAGGATTTGCATATAATATACCATGTGATTCAGTTATGATATAATCAATTCCAAACTCTTTTAAATATTTATCAGCTTCAGGAACATATCCACATTCAGGAAGCCATATACCACGAGGCTTTTTCCCAAAATATTTTTCATATGTTTGAACACCAACAGCAATTTGAGCTTTTACGGTTTGCTCTGTAATATATAAAATAGGGAAATAACCATGAGTTGCCCCACATGTTATAATTTCTAGTACACCAATATCTTGAAAATGTTTAAAACCTTGAATTAAATTGCAATTATATATATCTTTAAAGACATGTAAATCATTAGTATATCTATTTAAATAATATTTTGAAAGTTCATTTAATCTAGAATCATATTTAGTTCTAACTACTTCTTTTTCAGCAAGTTCAATATGTTTTTTTAAGTATTTAATATATCTTCTTTGAAGTAATTTATTATCTAGCATATTAAGAAGAGGAGGAGTAAGTGACATAGTAATTCTAAAATCAACTTTTTCCTCCACTAATTTTTGAAAATTTAAAAGAAGCGGAATATATGTTTCCGAAATAGCTTCATAAAGCCATTGTTCTTCAAGATAATCTTCGCTTTCTGGGTGATGGATAAATGGTAAATGTGCATGAAGCACAAAACTTACATATCCTTTCTTCTCTTTTGTCATATTTAATCAAAACCTTTCTCTTATATATCTTTCTAAATTGAGTAAACATTTAAGAACTTTTATCACATAAAAGTAGAACTACTTGAAGAAGAAAGATTTAATTTCAAATTATCAGAAGATAAATCTTCTATATCTATTTCATCTTTATATATTTCTTTGTATAATTCGTAAATATTATATACTTTTCCTATATTTGTAATAAATGATAAAGAAGAAATGTTTCTTTCTTCGATAAAATTATTCTTTACATTTTTAAAGAATACTGATTTACCAAGTTTATCAAAAAGAATGTGATTATTTGGCATTTCCATATTGTTAGATGTACAAATGTAGATATAATTATCTAATGGAGCATAATTATTTTCCTCTTGATTAGCTTGAGCTACGACTTCATTACTAATATGGAATTTAGGTCTTCTACCTAATTCAACAGAATAATCACAATTAGGATCATTCAAAGGTAAATACCAACTATTAGCAAAATCATTTATTTCTACTTCAAAAGTATAATTCATTGTTTTATTAGTTATTATTAATACAGGTTTTGTATCATTAAAAAATGAATCTCCATATTTTTTAATATATGCATTTCTATCATCATCTGAAATATCCCAGTAGATGAATAGCATATTAGGAGTTTGAGCTAAAATTTTAACGACAGTTTGATTATATCTATATGGTAAGTCATAGTATTCAGCTTCCATTAAAACCTGTTTCTTAGAAGAAGATGCTCTTTTTGTAGACTTCTTGGTAGAAGCTTTTTTAGCAGTAGATTTCTTAGTAGTAGTTTTTTTTGTGCTATTTGTTTTTTTAGAAGTAGATTTACTACTAGTTACTTTCTTTGAAACAGATTTAGTACTTTTACTAGTAGACTTTGCCTTTGAAGAACTAGTTGCTACTTTTTTAGTCTTTGAAGCTTTTGTATCAGCTTTTTTAGATGAAACCGATTCATTTTCAGATTTCTTATTTGGTACTTTTTTATCTGTTTTTTTAGACACTTTTTCTACTACAGTATTCTCTTTAATATTTGATTTAACATTATTTAATTCATCTTTTGATTTTCTTGGCATCTTTTCCTCCGTAAAAATAAAATATTCTAATATATAATATATCAAATAAGAAATAAATTCAAGAGAAAAAAAGAAAAAAATGTAGAAAAAAAGAAGGAGAACTTAAAGAATTATGAATATTAAAAAATAAACCAGTAAATACTAATTATTAAAGAAAAAAAGTAAAAATATTGATTTTTTATTTAATATATGTTAACATATTAACTAGTTTGATAATTATATATAATAAAAAATAAATTAATATAGATTAAATGCAATGAAAAAGAGGAGTAAATTTATATTTTCTATAAAGAGAATAGAAGTGAGTGCGCTGAGAGCTTCTTATAGAAAAATAGATTGAAGGTAGCTTTGGAGCAGATATAATGAAAATTATAGTAGTTATATACGTAATCTTGCGTTAAAAGTAAATGAGATGCAATATAAATTATTTTATGTAATTTTATATAAATTAATGTAATTAATAAGAATATAAAATATAAATATTGTAAATTAAGGTGGTACCGTAAGATAAAGCTTGCCCTTATATAGGGTGAGCTTTTTATATTATATAAATAAAAAATAAAAAAGGAGGAGTTTTGATGGAGTACAGAAGATTTGGAGACGATATAGTCGTGAGAATAGATAAAGGGGAAGAGATAATACAAAAAATGTTAGAAGTATGTGAAAAGGAAAAAGTGATTTTGGCAAATATTAATGCTTTAGGAGCTGTTGGAGAATTTGAAGTAGGATTATTTAAAACAGATGAAAAGAAATACTATTCAGAAGTGCACAAAGGAGATTTTGAAATAGTTTCTTTAACAGGTAGTATTACTACAAAAGAAGGAAAATTGTATCATCATATACATATGAGTGCAGGAGATAAAGAAAATAAAGTATATGGAGGACATTTGAATTATGCAAAAGTTAGTGCTACATGTGAAATGTTTATAAGAGTTATTTCAGGAAATGTGGAAAGAGAACTTAATGAAGAAATAGGGTTGAATTTATTTAAATTCTAATTTAAAGTTTTAGTTTACTTTATCTATGTTGAAAGGAGAAATTTTATGAAGGAAAAATTAAATGATAAATATAATCCAAAAGATTTTGAAGAAAAACTTTATGAAGAATGGGAGAAAAAAGGATACTTTAAACCAAGTATGGATAAGACTAAAGAAAGTTTTTGCATTATGATGCCACCACCAAATGTAACAGGAAAGCTTCATATGGGTCATGCATTAGATGATACAATACAAGATATATTAATTCGTTTTAAAAGGATGCAAAGATATAATACTTTATGGCTTCCTGGAACAGATCATGCTGCAATATCTACAGAAATGAAAGTAGTTGAAAAATTAAAAAAAGAAGGAAAATCTAAACAAGATTTAGGTAGAGAGAAATTCTTAGAAGAAGCTTGGGATTGGACTAGACTTTATGGAGGAACAATCGAAAGACAACAAAAAAAGCTTGGGTGTTCTTGTGACTGGGATAGAAAAAGATTTACTTTAGATGAAGGATTATCTGATGCAGTTTTAGAACAGTTTGTAGATTTATATAATAAAGGACTAATATATAAAGGTACAAGAATGATAAATTATTGCCCAAGTTGTAAAACATCTATATCTGATGCAGAAGTTGAATATAAAGAAGAACCATCACATCTATGGCATATTAGATATAAAATAACAGGCCAAGAGGATAGGTATATTATAGTTGCAACAACAAGACCTGAAACAATGCTTGGAGATACAGCAGTAGCAGTTCATCCAGATGATGAAAGATATAAAGACTTAGTTGGAAAAACTTGCATACTTCCAATAATGAATAAAGAAATACCAATAATTGCAGATAGTTTTGTTGACAAAGAATTTGGAACGGGTTGTGTTAAAATAACACCAGCACATGATATGAATGACTATCAAGCTGGATTAAAACATAACCTAGAAATTATTAATGTGTTTGATGATGATAATAAGATGGGAGATTTAGTTCCTAAATATAAGGGAATGGAATTATTAGAAGCAAGAAAAGCAATTGTAGAAGATCTAGAAAAAATAGGGGCAATTGTAAAAATAGAAGATTATACACATAATGTTGCAAAATGTGAAAGATGTAAAAGTACAATTGAGCCTAAAATATCTGAGCAATGGTTTGTATCTATGAAAGAATTAGCTAAAAAAGCAGCTGACTCAGTAAGAAACAATGAAGCAAGATTTATTCCAAAAAAATATGAGAAACAATATTTTAATTGGCTTGATAATATACAAGATTGGTGTATTTCAAGGCAATTATGGTGGGGACATAGAATACCAGCATACTATTGTGATGAATGTGGACATATAAATGTAGCTAAAAAAGCTCCTTCAAAATGTGAAAAATGTGGAAGTACTAAATTACATCAAGATGAAGACACTTTAGATACATGGTTCAGTAGTGCATTATGGCCTTTCTCAACACTTGGATGGCCAAACACAGAAACAGAGGACTATAAAACATTTTATCCAACAAATGTATTAGTAACAGGCTTTGATATTATTACTTTCTGGGTATCTAGAATGATGTCACAAGGATTAGAGTTTACAGGTAAAGCACCATTTAAAGACATTCTAATTCATGGTATGGTACGTGATAGTCAAGGAAGAAAAATGTCTAAAACATTAGGAAATGGAATAGATCCAATAGAAGTAATTGATGAATATGGAGCCGATAGCTTAAGATTTGCTGTGATTTCTGGAACAACTATGGGAAATGATATTAGATATATGCCAGAAAAACTAGAACAAGCATCAAATTTTGCAAATAAGATATGGAATGCAGCTAAATTTATAATAAATTCTCTAGCAGATGAGGATAAAGTAAGGGATTTCTGCTTCGAAGTATTTGAAAAAAATAAAAAATATAACCCTGATTTATTAAGAATAGAAGATAAATGGATATTAAATAAATTTGACAAATTAGTTGTAGATGTAACAAGAAATTTAGACAATTATGATTTAGGAGTAGCATTGGATAAAATTTATAACTTTATATGGAATGAATTCTGTGATTGGTATATAGAAATGGTAAAACCACGTATATATAGTGATAATGAAGAAGAAAAGGTGGCAGTAAGTGATATATTAAACCATGTATTTGGCTCTTCTTTAAAATTATTACATCCATTTATGCCATTTGTAACAGCCCAGATATATTCTAAATTAATTTGTTTTGGAACAGAAGACTTAATAGTAGCAAAATGGCCTGATATTAGAGATGAATTTATGTTTGATAAGGAAGAAGAAGCAGTAGAGAAAATTAAAGAAATTATTGTAGGAATAAGAAATATTAGAAATACAAATAATATTCATCCAAGCAAAAAATCAGAATTAATCATAGTAACTTCAAAATATAAAAATGAAATAAAAGAAGTTGAAACTATTTTAGAAAAATTAGGATTTGCAAATAAAGTAACAGTTATAGAAAAACTAGATGAATTAGAAAAAGAAGAGCAAGAGAAAAAATTAAAGAATGCTATGTCAATTATATTAAATGATATAGAAGTATATATACCATTAGAAGGATTAATTGATATAGAAGAAGAAAGAAAAAGATTAGAAGCAGAAGTAATAAGACTAGAAGGAGAAGTAGCAAGGGGAGAAAAAATGCTATCTAATCCAGGTTTTGTTAATAAAGCACCAGAAGCTAAAGTTAACGAGGAAAAAGAAAAACTTGCAAATTATAAAGATATGTTAGAAACAGCAAAAGAAAGATTAGCAAGCTTATAAAAATTATAAGAAATCGGGGGATGCCCCGATTTTTTTATAAATATTTTTTTAGTTTTTCTATAGTATTTTCTTGAAATCTAATAAAATCATCTAATATTGCTTGAATAGTTTGATTTGCATTAGGATTTTGATTCTTTAATTTAACTCCTTCTATTATTCCCATATTAGTACCTTTTATTAACATTTCTGCAATATGAGAATTACTTTTGTCATTCATAGTACTCATTTGTATTTCCATATATCCCATGGCTTTTTGCATAGGAGGTAATTCTGAAGGAATATCATTAAAATTTTGTAGTTCTGCATTTACTCTATTTAATATATCATTATACTGATTGTATTGATATATTAAATCATCTTTAAAGTTATTGTCTCCAACTTTTTCAGAAATTGTGGAAATAGAATCCATTCCCATTTTTAAACCTTTATTAACTGTATTTAAAATATATTGTTCACTTTGCCTATTTTGATTATCATACATTTTTATCAACTCCTATTTAAATAAATTTTATTTTTTATTCATTTAATAATTTTAGTATCTCAAAAAAATATATAAATATTCAAAAATTAATTAAATAAAAGTATATAAGAAGTTATAAGAATAATTTCCTGTATGTTGTTTTACAAAACAAGCCCGTCCCCTTTTGAAAAAAACTTTTTGAAAAAAATTGTCGAAAACTTTTCATAAATCGGCAAAACTTCTCCAATTTCGCTATTGGAAAAAAATGTAAATAAGAATATAATATAAAAAAATAAGGGGGGATGTTTTTGAATATAAGTTATGAAAAAAAGGACAAGCTATTAATAGTAGAGATAACAGAAGAAATTGACCATCATGTGGTTGAAAAAATAAGGAGGAAAGTAGATGACGGAATTACACGATATATGCCTAGAAAAACTATATTTGATTTTAGTAGGGTTACTTTTATGGATAGTGCAGGAATAGGAATGATAATAGGAAGATATAAAATGATGAAATTAATAGGTGGTAGTTTAGAAATTGTAAATATTAGTTCAACAGTAAAGAGAATTTTGGAAATGAGTGGAATAAATAAAATTATTCCACTTGAACTTAAGAGAGAGGTTATATAAAACTATTTGATATAGAAAATTAAAAGGAGAGAATAATTATGTATGATAATGAAATGAAATTAGAATTTTTGAGCAAGTCTACTAACGAAGCATTTGCTAGAATTACTGTTGCTGCTTTTGCTGCTCAATTAGATCCTACGATAGAAGAACTTGCTGATATTAAAACTGCTGTATCTGAAGCAGTTACTAATAGTATTATTCACGGTTATGAAAATATGGAAGGAATAATAAAAATTAAAGGAAGAATAATAAAAAATACTGTTGAATTAGAAATTTCAGATACTGGAAAAGGAATAGAAAATGTAGAACTTGCGCGTAAGCCTTTATATACAACCAAGGCAAATTTAGAAAGATCTGGTATGGGATTTACAATTATGGAAAGCTTTATGGATGAAGTTGAAATAGATTCAGTTTTAGGCTTAGGAACAAAAGTGATTATGAGGAAAAAAATAAAGAAACATGTAGAAGATTTAGAAGAAATTTTAAGCACAGGAGGAGAAAGCTTAAGTGCAAGAAGTTAATATATATGATAATCAAATATCTGATATTGTAGAAGCACAAGAAGGAAGCAAAATGGCTCTAGAAAAACTTATATTAAATAATAAGGGACTTATATGGAGTATAGTAAAAAGGTTTAAAGATAGAGGATATGAGATTGAAGATTTATATCAAATTGCAGTAATGGGATTCATAAAATCAATAAAAAAGTTTGATACTAGTTTTGATGTAAAACTTTCTACTTATGCAGTACCATATATATTAGGAGAAGTAAAGAGATATATACAAACTGATGGACCAATTAAAGTTAGCAGATCTATTAAAGAATTATTATATAAAATTTCAGAGATACAAAAAGAATATCTAAAAAAAGGGAGAGAAGTTACAATAGAAGAAATTTCAAAAGAAGTAAAACTTCCGAAAGAAGAAATAGTAATAGCATTAGAAAGTAAAAGACCAGTTAATTCTATTTATGAATCAGAAGATGAAAATGATATGGAACTTATTGAAAAAATATGTGATGGAACTGATGAACAAAATAAAGTAGTTAATAAAATAGTAATTATAGAGTTATTAAAGACATTAACAGAAAAAGAAAGACAAATAATTTTATTAAGATATTTTAGAGGAAAAACACAATCAGAAGTAGCAAAGATTGTAGGAGTGAACCAAGTACAAATTTCAAGAATCGAGAAAAAAGTTTTAGAAAACATGAGAAAGAAATTAACAGATAATACTGAAAATACAGCTTAAAATAAATTGCGTTTTTTAAGAATAATTGAAATTAATAGAAGGATAAACATGAAAAAGATATTTATATATTTTGTATTAATTATATTTGTTTGTTTTGCTATACCAATAATATTTACTACCAATTTTTTTTCAGAAAAAAAAGAAGAAAAGAGTAAAGAAAGTAATAATAAAAATACTATAGAGTCAAACTATGATTATAAAAAATATAATAAAATAAAATTATTACATGTAGATAGTAAAAAAATAGAAGAAATAGATTTAGACGAATACTTATATGGAGTAGTATCAGCAGAAATGCCAGCATCTTTTGAAGAAGAAGCGTTAAAAGCACAAGCGGTTGTTGCAAGAACATATACAATATATAAGATAGTAAATAATGATGGAAAACATAAAAATGCAGATATTTGTGATGATTCTACATGTTGTCAAGCGTGGATATCTAAAGAAGATAGACTTTCTAAATGGAAGGAAGAAGAAAGAGATGAAAACTGGAATAAGATTGTTAATGCAGTAAATATTACCCAAGGAAAAATTATTACATATAATGGAGAACCGATTAATGCATTTTTTCATTCTAATAGTGGAGGAGAAACTGAAGCGCCAATAGATGTTTGGGGAGGAAGTGGTTATCCTTATTTACAATCAGTTGAAACATCGGGAGAAGATGCATATAGTCAATATAGTTCTGAAGCTAGTTTTACAGAAAAGGAGTTTACTACAAAAATAAAAGAGATACATAGTAATTTTAAAATAGATTTTGATAAAAAAGATTGTATAAAAGTAGAAGAATATACAGATGGAAATAGGGTAAAAAAAATAAAAATAGGTAATTTAGAATTATCCGGAGTCGAAGTTAGAAATATCTTTGGTTTAAGATCTGCAAATTTTGAAGTGAATATAAAAGAAAATAAAGTGTTTTTTAAAGTTACAGGATATGGACATGGAGTAGGAATGAGTCAAACTGGTGCAGATAGTATGGCTAAACAAGGAAGTAATTATGAGGAAATAATAAAGCATTTTTATACCGATGTTAAAATTGTAAATATGTAATAAAAAATAAAACATATAGTTAAAAACTGTATAAATTTCACAATAATGTAAATACTTAAAATATAAAAATAATTTAGGAGGAATTGTATGAGAAGGGAAAGAGGAAGATTTAATAGAGAAAAATTAAATATTAAAAAAGTATCATATCTTATTAGTGGAATTTTAATATTATCTTTAATTGCTTTTTTTGCAGTGTCAATACTATATACAGGTAATATTAATAGTAAAGAACAGTTAGCAAAATTAAATTCATCGGTATTAGACGAGTATATTTCTGATAATAATAGTATAGCAGAAGAAACAAGTAGTGAAATGGGAAAAACAATTAATGAAGTCGAAGAAGAAAATACGATTGATAATGAAATAAGTAAAAATCAAGAGAAAAAAGAAGAGAATAAGGATATAACAAACAAAGCAAGTTCTAGCAAAAATATTATTAATGAAACAAAGGAAGAAATAAAAGATCCGGATTTTAAAATGCCAGTAGAAGGGGAGATATTAAAAGAATATGCACAAGAAAATTTAGTATATTCAACAACATTGGATGAATGGGTAACACATAATGGAATAGATATAAAAGCTGAAAAAACAGAAGTGGTTAAAGCTTCAGCTGATGGAACTATTAAATCTATAAAGAATGATCCTAGATATGGACTTACAGTTGTAATAGAACATGTAAATGGATTTACTACAGTTTATTCAAACTTACTAACTGCTGAGTTTATAGAAGAGGGAGAAGAAGTAAAACAAGGACAAACAATTGCTACAGTTGGTAATACAGCGACTTTTGAAATATCAGATGAATCACATCTGCATTTTGAAATATTAAAAGATAATAAATATGTTGACCCAGAACTATATATAAAATAGGAATAAGTAAATAATATAATTTCAAAACACAACCAAGTTACATAAAATTTGTGATATGGTTGTGTTTATGATATAATAAAAACATAAGTAATATCTTAGAAATTACTTATTTACTCTATTCACCAAATGGAAATAGAGGGGTATCCGTTTGGTTTTACATATAGGAACATTATAGTATATATTTCATATAGGAGGTATGGAGAATGAAACGGAGAACAATGATAATTGCGGTGATAGTATATGTCGTGTGTTTATGTGTAGGTATAGCGGTTATTGCTCTTTGGCTGCTGTATGGAGAAAGAATCGAGAAAAGAAATATAGAGAGAATCGAGGACTTCTGCATAGAAATGCAGGAACAAGAGGAAATCTTGCCGCTGCCGGATGACATCAAAGAAATGCAAATTTCAAAAGATGAAAATACCGGGGCGATGATTCTGAAGGTAACAGACGAAAAATCGCATACTGGCATATGTGAAATGACACCGTATGATTGTCAAATTCTGGATATATATCCGGATAGTAAAATTTCTTATATAATACTCAATACATCATTATCATGTGGGTTATTGACTTTACTCATTGTACTTGTTTTTATTGAGTATAAAAGGAAAAAGAAGTTAGAGGCTGTGGAGTGATCCCAGCCTATATTTTTTGCTATTATTATTTTTATTTAATATATTGAAAATTAAATATCTATAATATATACTTACAATAAAATTAGTGAAAAAATATAATAGGAGGAATGTATGAACTGGACAGAAGAACAAAAGCAAGCAATATATGAAAAAGGAAATAATATATTAGTAGCAGCAGCAGCACGGAAGCGGAAAAACAGCAGTATTAGTTGAAAGAATTATAAATAAAGTAATTAATGATAATGTAGATATAGATAAAATATTAGTAGTTACATTTACTAATGCTGCAGCTAGTGAAATGAGAGAAAGAATATTAGATGCAATTTATAAAAAACTTGAAGAAAACCCAGAATCAGTTAATTTGCAAAGACAAATAAACTTGTTAAATAAAGCTAATATTTGTACAATACATTCTTTTTGCTTAGATGTAATTAGAAATAACTTTTATGAAATTGATATTCCTTCTAATTTTAGAATAGGTGATACTACAGAAATAGAAATGATTAAAAATGATGTAATAGATGAAATTTTTGAAGAAAAGTATATGGAAAATGATGAAGGATTTATAAAACTAATTGAAACATATACAGATTATAGAGGAGATGAAAAATTACAAGATATTATATTAGGAATATATAAGTATATTCAAAGTAATCCATTTCCAGAAAAATGGCTTGAAGAAAAAATAGAAGATTTTAATATTGATACAAATGAAGATTTTTCTAATACAATATGGGGGAAAATTATATTACAACATTTAAAAGATGAAATAAATTCTATGGTTATAAAATTAGAGAAAATAAGAAATGATACTTTAAAATTTTATGAGCTTGAAAAGTTTTCTTCTGTTTTACAAGAAGATATAAATAATTTAAAGTCAATTAATTTGAGTAATTGGGATATTGCTTATGAAAATATGAATTCTTTATCATGGACAAAATGGCCAGTTGATAAAAAAGTAACAATAGATTTAAAAAACGAAGCAAAGGATATACGTGATAGTATAAAAAAAGATTTTTCTAAAATTTTACTAAAATACAATTCAAAAGAAGCAAACTTAGATATATTAAAGATGTATGACATACTAAAAGAAATAAAAAAGTTAGTAATTGAGTTTTCTAAAATATTTTCATCAAAGAAAAAAGAAAAAAATATAATTGATTTTAATGATATAGAACATTTTGCTTTAAAAATACTAGTTGATGAAAATGGGGAAAGAACAGAGATTGCAAAAAAATATATAGATGTATTTGAAGAAATATTAATTGATGAATATCAAGATAGTAACTTAGTACAAGAAAAGATTCTTACTAGTATTTCAAAAGGTAATAATATTTTTATGGTGGGAGATGTTAAACAAAGTATATATAAATTTAGACAAGCAAGACCAGAACTATTCTTAGATAAATATGAAAAATATGATGTTAAAAGTGGATTAAATGTGGAAAGTGTAGGAGAAAAAATCCAACTTTTTAAAAATTTTAGAAGTAGGAAAAATGTATTAGATATTACAAATTTAGTGTTTGAAAATATCATGAGCAAAAAATTAGGTGATGTTGAATATAATGAAGAAGAATATTTAAATTTTGGAGCAGATTATCCAAAACCAGAAGAAAATATAGAATATAGCGGAATAGCAGAACTAAATATAATTGATTTAAAGGAAAAAGAGGATGATATATATATAGAAACTATAGAAGAAGTAAATGATAATGACAATCAAGAAAGAATAGAAGATGCAGTACTAGAGGCTCGTTTTGTTGCAAATAGAATACAAGAAATATTAGATAGTGATTATCATGTTTATGATAGAAAAAAAGGATACAGAAAAGTTAAAGCAAAAGATATATGTGTATTATTAAGAGCAACTTCTGTACTAGCGCCAATTTACGAAAAAGAAATATCAGAAAAAGGTATTTCAGTATTTAGTGATAGTTCTAGTACATATTTAGAATCTATGGAAGTTCAGACAATTATGTCACTATTAAAAATAATTGATAATCCTATGCAAGATATACCTCTTATTACTGTTTTAAGATCAAATATTTTTAGTTTTACAGATAATGATTTAATACAAATAAGATTATGTGATAAAAAATGTAGTTTCTATGAGTCTATGATTAAATCAAGATTAAATGTAGATAATATATTAAGACATAAAATAGACATGGTCTTAGAAAAATTAAAAAAATGGAAAAATGAAGAAGAATATACACCTTTAAATGAATTTATATGGAAGTTATACCTAGAAACAGGTTTTTATAACTATGTGGCTTTATTACCAAATGGTAATTTAAGACAAGCTAATTTAAAAATGCTATTTGAAAAAGCAAAACAATATGAAAAAGTAAGTTTTAAAGGTCTTTTTAGCTTTATAAATTTTATTGATAAAGTAAAAACAAGTAGTGGAGATATGTCAGCTGCTAAAATAGTGGGAGAAAATGATGATGTAGTAAGAATTATGAGTATCCACAAGAGTAAAGGACTAGAATTTCCTATTGTCTTTTTATCAAGTACAGGAAAAAAATTTAATATGCAAGATTTAAACATGCCAATCCTTATACATCAAGATATTGGATTTGGAATACAATACATAGATTCAGAGAAAAAAATAGAATATCCAACACTTACTAAAGAAGCAATAAAAATAAAATCTAGAGAAGAAACTATATCAGAAGAGATGAGAGTACTATACGTTGCACTAACAAGAGCAAAAGAGAAACTAATAATTACAGGCATGAGTAAAGATATAGATAAAGAATTAAAGTCAAAAGAAAAGATGTTAGAAATATTTAATAAAGAAAATTTAGAAGAAAAACTAAATTTTAACTTAGTTGGGAAATATTCTTCATATTTAGATTGGCTAGAGCTTGTATATGAATATAACAAAAAAAGAGAAATAGATAATATTATTAATTTAAAAATATATAATAAAGATGAATTGATTTCAAAATTAAGTAATGATAGCGTAGAAGAAATAAATTTAATTGAAAAAATAAAAGATGATATAGAGAAAGCAGAAAATATAAATGAAGCAGATAAAATAGAAAGAGAAAAAAATAAAGAGGAAATTTTAACTAAATTAAAATGGAAATATAAATATGAAAGAAAATCAAAAATTCCAACAAAGACTTCTGTAACCAAATTAAAAGAAATTGAATTAGAAAACTTAAGTTATGACATAGAAGATATTATAAATAATGTAAGAAATAATAAAAATGGAATAAAAACAAATAAGGAATATGCTCTATTATCTGATAAACCAAAATTCATGGAAGAAACAGAGAGTTTAAATAGTGCACAAAAAGGAACGATTATGCACTTATGTGTACAGTTATTAGATGAAAGTAAAAATTATAGTTTTGATGATTTAAAAGAATTTATACAAGATTTAACTAATAGAAATATTATTTCAAAACAAGAAGCGGATAGTGTGAATATACATACCTTATATAAATATACAAAATCAGAATTATGGAATGATTTAAGAGAGGCAAGAGAGATACATAAGGAAGAAGCCCTTTATATTAATGTTGATGCTGGAACTATATTTGATGATGCTGAAGAAGGAGAAAATATTTTAGTTCAAGGAATTATAGACTTATACTATATTGATAAAGAAGGAAAAGTTATACTTGTAGATTATAAGACTGATTATGTTCCAGATGGAGATGTTTCAAAATTAGAAGAAAAATATAAAGTACAATTAGAATTATACAAGGAAGCTTTGGAACAAGCTTTAGAAAGAAAAGTTGATAAAGCTATGATATGGGCATTAAATTTATAGAAAAAGTGAAAAAATTATAGAAATCTTGTAATAGTAATGTAACAAAAATGTAAAACAAATGTAATATACAACTAATTGACTTTATGTTATGTGAAATATAAAATATATTTATCTATAGAATGTAAAAACACAAGAGAAAAAAAGGAGATGTAATAATGATAAAGAAAATAATTTTAGTATTAATTATATTGTTAGGGATACTATGTGTTACAGAATATGTGTATGCGGCAGAAGAATCAGCTTCAACGCAAATTAATGGAATTACAGCAAACTGGGAATATAAAATTAACGATTCAAATGAAATTGAAGATTTGGTTTGTGTAAATGCATCAGAACTTACTGGGGCATTACAAGTGCCATCAACAATAGATGGAAAAACTGTTATATCATTAGGACTAAATGCTTTTGAAAATTCAAAAATTACTAGTATAACAATTCCAGATACATTAAAAGACATTGGAACATATGCATTTTCAGATTGTACAAATTTAACACAAATAAATTGGGGAGCAGGAGTAGAGAGCTTAGGAGTAGGGGCTTTTGAAGATTGTACTGGATTGACAGAAATAACAATACCAAAAACTTTTACAGGGCATATGGGAAATTACCCTTTTAACGGATGTAATAATATAACAAAAGTAATATTTGAAGAAGGAATAACAGAAATACCATCATTTATATGCCAGAATTTAATAGGAATAAAAGAGATAACAATACCTAATTCAGTAACAAAAATAGATAGTTTTGCTTTTAATGCTTGTGAAAACTTAGAACGAATAAATTGGGGAGCTAATGTTGAAAGTTTAGGAGTAGAAACATTTGGAGACTGTGTAAGTTTGACAGAAATAACAATACCAAAAACTTTTACAGGACATATGGGAAATTATCCTTTTAATGGATGTGATAATATAACAAAAGTAACATTTGAAGAAGGAATAACAGAAATACCATCATTTATATGCCAGAATTTAATAGGAATAAAAGAAATAACAATACCTAATTCAGTAACAAATATTGGTAGTTTTGCTTTTGACGGTTGTACTTCTTTGGAAAAAATTACTATTTTAGACAATGTAAAAGATTTTGAAGTAGATGTTTTTAGAAATCACAATGAGAACTTAACAATATATTGTTATGAAGGATCTGCTGCAGCTAAATATGCAATAGATAATGATATAAAATATGTATATTTAACCAGACCAGCTAATGATAATAATGAGGTAGAAAATAACAATAATGGAAGCAATAATGAAGAAAATAATAAAGATAATACAGTAGCACCAGGAAAAATACCTCAAACAGGACAAGCAATTATATCATTAGTAACTATTGCTATAGTTGGCATAATAGGAATAATTATACATAAGAAAAATAGAAAGATGAAAGATATAAAATAAAAAATAATAATAGAAAATAGTACATACAAAAATATGTACTATTTTTTTATTTATTGTTTAATAAAAGAATTCTTTGTGATATAATGCAATAAGTTTAAAAATTGTTAAAAATAATTTTAAAAAATTGATTTTCAGTTAAATAAAAAGCAAAAGGAGAAGTATAATGGGTGATTTTGTACATTTACATGTGCATAGTGAATTTAGTTTATTAGATGGTGCAAATAGAATAAAAGATTTACCAGTAAGAGCAAAAGAACTTGGAATGGATGCTATGGCAATAACAGATCATGGAGTTATGTTTGGCGCTATTGACTTTTATAAAGCTTGTAAAGCAAATGGAATAAAGCCAATTATCGGATGTGAAGTTTATGTTGCACCACGTAGTAGAAATGATAAAGATGCTGAACTAGATAGTAAATATAATCATTTAATCTTACTTGCAAAAAATAATGAAGGATATAAAAATTTATCTAAGCTTGTTTCTCTAAGCTTTACAGAAGGATTTTATTATAAACCTCGTATAGACAAAGAAATTTTAGAAAAATATCATGAAAACTTAATTTGTTGTAGTGCATGTCTTGCAGGAGAAATAAATCAAGCTATTTTAAAAAATGATATGGATGAAGCAAGGAAAGTAGCTAATTGGTTTAAAGGAGTATTTGGAAAAGATTATTATTTGGAAATACAAAATAATGGAGTAAAAGAACAAGTTTTAGTTAATCAAAAATTAGTTCAATTATCTCGTGAATTAGATATACCACTTGTTGCTACTAATGATGCTCATTATCTAAAAAGAGAAGATGCATATAATCATGAGGTTCTACTTTGTATTCAAACAGGTAAAAGAATGACAGACGAAGATAGGATGCGTTTTGAAACAGATGAATTATATATTAAATCACCGGAAGAAATGAAAGAATATTTCTCAAGTGTTCCTGATGCAATAGAAAATACAGTTAAAATTGCAGACGAATGTAATGTTGAGTTTGAATTTGGACATACAATACTTCCTAATTATGATGTTCCGGAAGGATTTGAAACTCATTATGATTATTTAAAAAAATTAACTGATGATGGTATTATAAATAGATATGGAAATGATGTATCGGAAGAAATAATTCAAAGAAAAGATTATGAACTATCAGTTATTAAAAAAATGGGATATGTAGACTATTTTTTGATAGTTTGGGATTATATAAATTATGCAAAATCAAATGGTATACCAGTTGGACCAGGTCGTGGATCTGGTGCAGGATCTATTGTAGCATATGCAATTGGAATTACAGATATTGATCCAATAAAGTATGGACTAATTTTTGAGAGATTTTTAAATCCAGAAAGAATTAGTATGCCAGATTTTGATGTTGACTTTTGTTATGAAAGAAGACAGGAAGTAATAGATTATGTTGGAAGAAAATATGGTCACGATCACGTATCACAGATTATTACATTTGGTACAATGTCTGCTAGAATGGTTATTCGTGATGTAGGTAGAGCTTTGGATGTATCATATGCAGAAACAGATAAACTTGCAAAAATGGTTCCGAATGAATTACATATTACAATAAAAAAAGCAATGGAACAAAATAGAGAGCTTAAAGAATTATATGATACAAATGAAGAATATAGAAAGCTACTAGATATAGCTATGGCATTAGAAGGAATGCCAAGACAGGCATCAACTCATGCTTGTGGTATAGTTATAACAAAAGAACCAGTAGATACTTATGTACCTTTATATATGAGAGATAATACTATTTCTACACAGTATATAATGACAACACTTGAAGAATTGGGACTTTTGAAAATGGATTTTCTTGGACTTAGAACATTAACTGTTATACAAGATACAAAAGATTTAGTAAAACAAAATAGGGGAATAGATGTAGAATTTGATAAAGACATGAATGACCCAAAAGTATATAAACAATGGCAAGAAGGAAATTCAGTTGGAATATTTCAATTTGAGAGTCAAGGTATGACAAACTTTATGAAAGAATTAAAACCAGATTGTTTAGAAGATATTATAGCAGGGGTATCTCTTTATCGTCCAGGTCCGATGGATCAAATACCAAGATATATCGCCAATAAAAAAGATCCAGATCATGCCGTATATACTCACGACAGCTTAAGACCAATATTAAATGTTACGTATGGATGTATGGTATATCAAGAGCAAGTAATGCAAATAGTTAGAGATTTAGCAGGATATTCTTTAGGTAGAGCTGACTTGGTAAGACGTGCAATGGGAAAGAAGAAATTAGATGTAATGGCAAAAGAGCGTGAAATCTTTATAAATGGTCAAGTTGATGAAGATGGAAATGTTATTGTTCCAGGATGTATAAGAAATGGTATTGACGCAGAATCTGCAAATAAAATTTTCGATGAAATGGCAGAATTTGCAAAATATGCATTTAATAAATCGCATGCTGCTGCATATGCAGTGCTTTCATATCAAACAGCATATTTAAAAACATATTATCCTGCAGAATTTATGGCTGCAATGCTTAATAGTTTTTTGGGTAATTTAGATAAAATACCAGCATATGTAGATGAATGTAAAAGATTAAAAATAGATATTTTAAAACCAGATATTAATAAAAGTTATACTAAATTCACTGTTGATGATAATAAAATAAGATTTGGTTTAGGAAGTGTTAAAAATGTTGGAGTTGGAGCAGTAGATGAGATTGTAGAAGAAAGAAATAAAAATGGAGAATTTAAAGATTTTGCTTCATTTTGTGAAAGAATTGCAAATGCATCAGTAAATAAGAAATGTATTGAAAGCTTAATAAAAGCAGGAGCATTTGATAATTTTGAACAAACAAGAAGAACTTTACTAGAATCATATGAATCAATAGTAGACTCAATTGCAGATAGTTCAAAAAAGAGTTTTGATGGACAAGTTAGTATGTTTGATTTGGGTGGAGAAAATAGTAAAGAGATGGAAGAACTTAAATACACATATAAAATTATGCCTGAATTTTCTGAAAGAGAACTCCTTTCAATGGAAAAAGAAATGCTTGGATTATATATTTCAGGACATCCACTTGATAAATTAAGACATCAAATAGAAATGCAAACTAATGTAAATACTGCAATGATGAGGCAAGTACAAGATACTTCTAGCTTAGATACAGAAGCAATTGAAGGTGGAGAAAAAGTAAGTGAAATAACTGCAAATTTAAGTATGAATGAAAAATTGCAAGATGGTCAATTTGTTAAATATGCAGGAATTATAACTAGTGTAAAGAAGAAATTTACAAAAACAAATAAGATTATGGCATTTGTAACAATTGAAGATTTATATGGACCTACAGAGATTATTGTATTTGAAAGTTGTTATCAAAATTGTTCTAATATATTAATGGAAGATAATATTGTCTTAGTGGATGGAAGATTAAGTATAAGAGAAGATGAAGATACAAAAATAGTTGCAAGAGAAATAAGAGAATTTGGAGAGCAAAAGAGAAGAGTTTTAAATTTAGATATTACTAATATTAATGATAATCAAAAGGAAAAATTAAGAGGTGCAATAAAATTCTTTACTGGAGAAAAGAATAATATACAAGTTCAAATTATTAATGGGGAAAGAAAAGATATGGCAGGAGGAATATATCTAAATAATGAGACTTTAGAACAATTTCAAGATATTATAGGATTTGAAAATGCTAGAGTAGAAGAAATATAATACATAAAAAATAGGGAGCACACCGTTTATAGGTTGCTCCCTTAGTGGTTCGTGCTAGAGAAAAATTACAATTTATTGATATCCAGCTCATAGATAACCTTAAAAAATTCTGAAATCGAATAGGCAGGTGCCTCTTTGCCAGGAAACATCTCGGAAAAGATTGCTCTTGCCTGAACCGAGAACACATTATTTACGTTATTGTAGAAGCAGGAGATGTAAAGAAGCTCATATAAGTACCCCTTAAGCTTTACAATGTCATCAGGCTCTAAAAATCCATCCTCATCACCGAAGATAGCTGCCAACAAGCCAGTGAGAGTATAGACTTTGTAGTCTACTACTTCTTCAAGCTCTTCTGCCTTAATTGTATGCAATTTAATTTTCTGGGTACAATCTGTAAGCTCAGCTTCTAAGCTTGCTTTTAAGCCTTCGAAGTAAGCTAATTTTGCTTTCAATTCCGGGTCTTTAGCAGAATGTGTACGCGCAATAGCCGGAAACATTTCTATTGCCTCCAACTGAGCACAGATTTTTTCTTTTTCCTGCTTAAGATCATCAATTGTTGACCTCAATCCATAGTAGGCAACCTGATCCTCGATCAAATTCCGAGTAAGAGGTAAAACTGTGGACTTGAAGTCGCTTAATTTGATCATGTCTAATTTATGATTTTTATGGTTCATCATTTCTCTCCTTTTCAATTTATTTAAACTGAATTGTTAATGCACGAACCTGCAACTCAGTTTATGTAAATATTATACCAAAAAATAGTAAAATAATCAATGTTATGGTAAGTGGATTGACAGATATTGGAAAGAATAGTATAATAAAGAGTAGCCAAACGGTAAATCCGGATGGTACAAAATAATGGAGGTATGCTAGATATGGAAGACATCAAGTATGAGATCCACTTTCTCTTTGAGGGAGTGTCTCCTATCCCTAACGGGGTCATCGCCATTGGTGCTGACAAGGTAGATTTTGTCGTATTGGACGGCAAAATTGTCTTCAGCAATCCTACTCTGGATAAGGAGTTGGCGATGAAGATTTCGAGCGATCTCAAAGCGATGCTTGCTTTGAAGAGCTATCGAATCAAGAAGAACTGATCTCTAACTCCAAGCATGGGGGCCCGGTGCTGACTGCACTGGGTCCCAACCTTTATATATAAAATATAATTAAACTTTATATGTATATATTGACCATTAGAATTAGGAGTGATAAAATATAATATATTAACTAAGGAGAATAAATTTTGTGAATTTTAAATATAAAATATATAAGGGGGAGTATTTTGTATGTAGATAATTTAATATCTATAATGCTTGATGCTCTCCTTTTTACATAAAAGGAGATATTTATTATGTCATATATTGAATTTAGAAATGTTGTAAAAGAATATAAAATGGGTGAGGTAACAATAAAAGCCTTAGATAAAACTAATTTTGAAATAGAAAAAGGAGAATTAGTAGTTATAGTAGGACCAAGTGGAGCTGGAAAAACTACAGCTCTTAACATACTTCGGTGGAATGGATAGTGCTACATCTGGAAATGTTATTATAGGTAGAAAAGATATTAGTAAATTTAAGAAAAAAAAATTGATAAAATATAGAAGAGAAGATATTGGTTTTGTATTTCAATTCTATAATTTAGTTCAAAATTTAACTGCTATAGAAAATGTTGAACTTGCAACTCAAATATGCAAACATCCATTAGATCCAAAAGAAATATTAGAAAAAGTAGGCTTAAAAGACAGAATAAAAAATTTTCCTTCGCAATTATCAGGAGGAGAACAACAAAGAGTTGCAATTGCAAGAGCAATAGCCAAAAATCCTAAATTACTATTATGTGATGAACCTACAGGTGCACTTGACTATAAGACTGGAAAACAGATATTAAAGCTATTACAAGATACATGTAGAAAAGAAAATATGACAGTAATAATAATTACACATAACACAGCATTAACACCAATGGCAGATAGAGTTATCCATTTTAAGAATGGAACAGCATTTAATATTGTTACTAATCCAAACCCTACACCAATTGAAGAAATAGAATGGTAGTGCAAAATTTTAAGGAGGAAAAAAATGAAAACTGCACTGTTAAAAAATGAAGTAAAAGAAATTAAATATTCATATAAAAGATTTTTATCAATACTTCTTATTGTTCTATTAGGAGTAGGTTTTTTTGCAGGATTAAGAGCAGCGAGTCCAGACATGAAAAAAACAATAGATGTATATTTTGATGAATTAAATGTCATGGATTTGCAGGTTATTTCGACTCTTGGTTTAACAGATGAGGATATTACTGCAATAAATAATGTTGAAGGAGTAGAAAAGGCAGAAGGCTCATACCAGACAGATGCAATTGTAAAAATAGGTGATGAAGAGTCTGTTGTAAAATTAGAAACATTTTCAGAAGAAATTAATAAATTAGAATTATTAGAAGGAAGAATGCCTGAAAATTTAGATGAATGTGTTGTAGAATCGAGTTTTTTAATTAATACAAATCATAATATAGGAGATAAAATTAAAGTAGATGTTGAAAAAATAAAAAATGATGATGGAGAAGAACAAGATGTTTTAAAAAATAACGAACTAAAAATAGTAGGAACAGTAAAATCACCTATATATATATCAACAGAAAGAGGAAGTACAGAACTTGGAAGTGGTGTAACAGATTATTATATGTATATTCCAAAAGAAAATATAAATGTAGATATATATACAAATATTTATTTAAGTGTAGAAGGAGCTAGAGATTTAAATACAACAGATGACAAATACGAAGAAAAAGTAGATAATATAAAAGATAAATTAGAAGAAATATCTGAAGAAAGACGTCAAGCTAGATATGATCAATTATATGATAGTGCAAATGCAAAAATTAAAGATGCAGAAAAAGAATTAAATAAGGAAAAAGAAAAGGCAGAAAAAGAATTAGAAGATGCTAAAAAAGAACTAGATGACGGAAAGGAAAAAATAAAAACTGGAAAAGCAGAAATAGAGAAAAATGAAAGAGAAGCAGCAAGTCAATTTGCAAGTGCAGAAAAAGAATTAGAAGATGCAGAAAAAGAAATAGAAAAAAATGAAAATGAGTATAAAGAAACGAAAAAGCAAGTAGAAAATCAAATTAAAGAATATGAAGCACAATTAGAAACATTAGAAACTACAAAAACAGAATTAGATTCAGCTAAAGAAGAATTGACAAATGCAAAGGAATTATTAGAGGATTTAGAGGAAAAAATTGAAAATATAACAGATGAAAATGAAAAAGAAGAACTTAAAAAGCAAATAGAGGAAACAAATGTTAAAATTCAAACACTACAAGCAACAGTTAATATAATTAATGATTCACTAAAAGAAAATGGAATCACTAATTTGAATAGTACAATAAATAAATTAAAAGAGGGTATTAAAACTGCAAGAAATGGATTAACTTCAGCAGAAGAAAAAATACAAGAGGCAAAGAAACAAGTAACTGAGGGAAAAAGAGAATTACAAAACAGTAAAGATTACACATATGCAATGATAGAAGAAGCAAAAGAAGAGTTAAAAGACGCAGAGCAAGAGATTACAGATGGAGAAAAAGAATTAGAAAAAGCTGAAAAAGAATTTGATGAAAAGATAAAAGACGCAGAAGATAAATTACTTGATGCAAAGGAAGAATTAAAGAAAATAGAAAGACCAGAATGGTATGTACTAGATAGAAATCAAAATGTTGGATATGCAAGTTATGTTCAAGATACAGATAGGGTAGCAAGTTTAGCACAGGTGTTTCCGGTTGTATTTTTCTTAGTTGCAGCATTAATAAGTTTAACTTCAATGTCTAGAATGGTCGAGGAAGAAAGAGTAGAGATTGGTACACTAAAAGCTTTAGGTTATAGTAAAAGACAAATTTCAAGAAAATATTTAATATATGCGATATTAGCAACCATAATAGGTGGAATAATAGGCTTATTTATTGGATTTAATTTCTTACCAAAGATTGTTGCAAATATGTATGGAATGGTATACGCAGTACCAGAAGTAATATTAGAATTTAATACTGAAATAGCACTAATAGGAATGTTATCTGCTATATTATGTACAGTAGGAGCAACTTTATACACATGTATAAGAGAATTAATACATAATCCAGCAACATTGATGAGACCAAAAGCTCCAAAGCCAGGAAAGAGAGTAATATTAGAAAAAATACCTTTAATATGGAAACATTTAAATTTTACAGCAAAAGTTACAGCTAGAAATTTATTCAGATATAAAAAGAGGTTCTTAATGACAATAATAGGAGTATGCGGATGTACAGCACTAATAGTAGCAGGGTTTGGATTAAGAGACGCAATAAGCAGTATGATACCAAAACAATTTGGTGAAATAGATAAATATAATTTAAGTATTACCTTAAAGAACGAAAAGTATCAAGATGAATTAGAAAAGCTAAAAGACAAAATCACGAAAAATGACCAAATAACTAATACTTTAGGAGTAAATGTTCAATCTGTTAAAATATTAAAAAACGACAATAATCAAAGTATTCAATTAATAGTACCAGAAGATGTAAATAAATTAGAAGAATTTATTTCGCTAAGAGATAGAAAAAATAAAGAAGATAAGTATATTTTAGATTCATCAGGAATTATAATTAGTGAAAAACTAGCAAATTTATTAGAAATTAAAGAGGGAGACATTATAACACTTGAAAATGCAGATGGTGATAGAGCAGATGTAAAGGTCTCTAAGATAACAGAAAATTATATAATGCATTATATATATATATCACCAGAATTATATAATGATATATATGATACAAGAATAGAATCTAATATGATATATTGTAAGACAGAAGAAATGAACGAAACACAAGAAGATGAACTAGGAAAAATTTTGTTAGATAATAATGAAATTTCAGGAGTAAGTTTTACATCAGCCTCAGAAGATATGTTTAAAACAGTAATGGATAATATGGACATGGTTGTATGGATACTTATTATTGCTGCAGGACTTCTTGCATTAGTAGTATTATATAATTTGTTAAATGCAAATATTAGTGAAAGAATAAGAGAACTTGCAACAATTAAAGTATTAGGATTTTATGATAGAGAAGTATATAGTTATATAGCAAGAGAAACAATAATACTTACAATCATAGGAATAATATTTGGATTAGTAGGTGGATATTTTTTAACAATGTATATATTAAAGACTTGTGAACTAGATATAACAATGTTTTCACCGGAGGTTAAACTTTTAAGTTACATATTAGGAATAATTATAACTGTTTTCTTTGCAATAATAGTAAATATAGTCACATATTTTTCTTTAAAGAAAATAGATATGATAGAAAGTTTAAAAAGTGTAGAATAAATTAAGAGTAAATAGAAATAATATTTTTCTATTTACTCTATTTTAACTTAAAGCTATTGACATTAAATATGAATTATGATAAAATATTTATCCGTAAGCCGCCTGGGTCGGGCAACTAAATGTTAGTTAAACTAACTGCCTTGTATTTTATGCTTAGCGAGTATACATATAAGAGGAGGTGTACATATAATGTACGCAATTATTGAAAGCTGTGGAAAACAATACAAAGTAGCAGAAGGAGATGTAATATTCTTCGAAAAATTAGATGTTGAAGAAGGTAAAAAAGTTACATTTGATAATGTAGTTTTAGTATCTGATGACAAAAAAGTAGAAGTTGGAGCTCCTTATGTTAAAGGTGTTAAAGTTGAGGGAAAAGTAGTTTCTCATGGTAAAGGAAAGAAAATTTTAGTTTACAAATACAAAGCTAAAAAGAACTACAGAAGAACTCAAGGACATAGACAACCATATACAAAGGTTGAAATAACAAAAATAAAAACAGCTGCTGAAAAAGCTGAAGCTAAAAAAGAAACTGCAGAAAAGAAAACAGCTACAAAAACAGCAACAAAAAAAGAAACAGTTAAAGAATAATAATTTTAGCGAAATAAAATAAAAAATTAGTACTTGAAAGGAGTTGAAATAAATGGCTCATAAGAAAGGTCAAGGTAGCGTTAAGAACGGTAGAGATAGTGAATCAAAGCGTTTAGGTCTAAAAAGAGCTGATGGACAAATAGTTCCAGCAGGAAATATCTTAGTAAGACAAAGAGGTACTAAATTTCATCCAGGAACAAATGTAGGTATAGGAAGCGATGATACTTTATATGCAAAAGTTACTGGTAGAGTTAAATTTGAAAGATTAGGTAAAGATAAAAAACAAGTTAGTGTTTATCCAGTAGAAGACGCTGCAAATCAATAATATATAAGATAAAAAAAGTTTGATATAGAAATTAATCTATTTCAAACTTTTTTTATTTTTACAAAAATATATATAAGTAAAAAAGTAATAAAAATGAACTTAAAATAGATCATTCATATTAAATAATCCATTTTTTTGATTTATTATAAAGTCGGTTGCTTTTAATGCTCCTTCTATATAAATATTTCTAGAATAAGCTTTATGACTAATTTCAATTGTTTCATCAGAACCAAAAAACATAATACTATGTTCTCCAGCAATATTTCCACCTCTAATGGAAGAAAAACCAATTTCATTGTAATCTTTACTATTTGCTTTAATGGATTTATCAAAAACATATTTATATTTATTATTACTATGATAATTGATACTATCTGCAATCATTAAAGCTGTTCCACTAGGAGCATCTTTTTTATTTCTATGATGTTTTTCGATTATTTCAATATCAACTTTATTTCCAAACTTTTCTATAACTAAGTTTGAAAGAAGGGTTAAGATATGTATTCCATAAGATAAATTAGAAGACTTAAATATAGGAATAGCTTCAGAAAATTCTTGTATTTTAAAATCTTCTTCTTGAGAAAATCCAGTAGTTGCAATAACAACTGGTACTAAATTTTCTACAGCATAATTTAAACTATTAAATGTTGCTTTAGGATTTGAAAAGTCAACAATAACATCTGGCTTAATTAAAATTGAATTGAAAGAATCTGAGTTTTCTTTGTCAATTTTATATTTCAAGAAATACTTTTTGGAATTTTTAATATAATTTTCAAAAGCTCTTCCCATTTTTCCGTTTGAACCATTTAAAAGTATATTTATCATATTATCACATCCTTTAAAAGAAAAAAGATATAGTTTAAACTATATCTTTATATATAATATATATTATTTAATGAATTAAAAAATTCTAAAAATCAATACACTTAAGAAAATATATGCATATTTATAAAATGTTTTTTGCATTAATTTTTCTTTTAAATATAAATAGGTTTCTAAACATGCACTATATTTATCCATTATAGTAACAATATATGATTCTTTATATGTTGGTAATTTTATTGTTACAGGCCACATATGTTTTATAATTATATCTTGTTCTAAATCATTTAAATTAAAAATTTTTTGTGCATTTTCAAGTGCAATGATAGGGTGGACAAAAGCATGTAAACCTGGTAGAGCTGCTGTTATATTTTTATTTCTCCAATCATATAAAAATAAATCATGAAGCATTGCACCACGCGTTGCTGATATATAATCTAATTTTAATTTTTTACAAGCAATATATGTATAATATGCTACTTGCATACAGTGTTTATAACAAGATGTATTACAATGTTGTCTGTAATTTTTCATTTGTTTAACAGTATCATTAGCTATTAAATCTGAAATAATATTAAAAAATTCCGTTAAATTATATTTTTTATCCATCTTAGAATGAATTTTTTTGTCAGAATATATTTCAATATTTTGACCAATTTCTGTATATATATCGTCATTTTCTTCATAATTAGAAAAAGATTTTTTTCTAAAACGAAAGATATTCATAATATACTCCTAAATTTTTATTTTTATTTGTAACATTAAAAGGTTACATAAATTATCAATCATATTAATATTATATCACTATTTTTATATATTGTGAAGAAATTAATAAAAGATTAATAAACAATATGTGAATATATTATAATTTAACTCATTAATTTAGGAAATATATTAAATAAATACTGAGCTATCGTGTAAAAGAATATCAATTTTTTCTTTGTTTTCTTTAGATAGTTCAACTAAAGGTAAACGTGGTTTACCACAATTAAAACCAATTTTATTTAGAGCATATTTAATTGGAATAGGATTAACTTCACTAAATAAAGAAGAAATCAAAGGAAGAGCATAAAGCTGAGAAGCACATGCTTTTTGCCAATTACCTGTTAGATAATCCATTACTAAATTATGAACAAATTTTGGATAAATATTTGATAAAACAGATATAACTCCGAATTCCTCCAAGAGATAAAATTGGAACAATTTGATCATCATTTCCAGAGTATATACTTAGAGAGTCTTTGCATAAAGATGATATTTTAGCTACTTGTGATATATTTCCACTTGCTTCTTTTATTGCAACAATATTAGGAATTTTAGAGAGTTCTAAACATGTTTTAGGTTCGATATTTAATCCAGTTCTGCTTGGAACATTATATAAAATAATTGGAATATTGACATTTTCAGATATTTTAGAATAGTGAGAAATAATACCTAGCTGAGTAGTCTTGTTATAATATGGAGTAACAATTAGAAGTCCATTTGCACCAACTTTTTCAGCAAATTTAGATAATTTAATAACTTCGCTAGTGTTATTACCGCCTGTACCTGCAATTATAGGTATTCTATTATTTGCAATCTTTATACTAAATTCGATAACAGATTTTTTTTCTTCTAAGCTCATTGTAGAGGATTCTCCAGTTGTTCCACATATTATTAAACTATCAGCACCTTCTAATATTTGAAACTCAATCAATTTCCTTAGTTCTTCAAAATTGATTCCATCATTTGTAAAAGGAGTAACAAGAGCAGTTCCACAACCTTTAAAAACAACTTCTTTCATATAATTCACCTCTAAAAATATATATTATATATTTTTTTAAGATATGAAAGATAATTGAGAATAATTGAGAGAATAAAAAATAAATGGTGTTATATAGAAAAAACATACTAATTGACATAATGTGGAAAATAATATATAATAAAAAAGGACACCCGTACACTATAAACTCAAAGAAAGGAGGGCATGATATGCCCGAAAAGACAACTTTGTATGAAACTCTAAAAAACAGAAGATTGGAGGCAAAAAATGCTTCTGATGAAAAGATTGCTGGTGACATTTGGCAGGTAGTCCAGGATGCATTTGATGTGTTAGACTGCTATCGTCTTGAGCTCATCGACTATATGACGGTGAGTTTAACTGAAGCAGTTGACCATGTCAGTGTGGGCGTTACGATCAAAGAGTCGTATGAGACCTCTGACGAGACAATCGATGTAGGAGAGATTGTGATGTCGGCAGAGAAGCTCGAGAGACTCATGGATATAATGCCCATAGTGATGAAGCTTGCCGAGGAAGCTGGCTGCACAAGAGTCTGGACAGATACGATCGACGGAGATCGCATCTGGGGTTTCCACATCGAGTTTAACGAAGACCTTTAACTGAAAGGTCTGGGAAAAGAGGTTGTAGAGCTTGACTTTGCAACCCCTTTTTCTTTTTGAAGAATGTTGACATAAATTACCAATGATTGTATAATAAATTTTGATTCTACATTAATAAAACCACATATTAAGAAAGGAGACCATGATATGGTGACTGGAAAAAAAGAAACATTAAAAGAATCAATGGATAAGCGGAGAGATTTAGCAATATCTGCTGATAACCTAGAAATTGCGGAATGGATTTGGGAAAAGATAACTGAGAAGTTTGAATCATTTCCGACACTTGTTCTTCCAAGTCTCAAATACATTAGTATAAGTGTTACTGAAAACGAATTAGGACTAAAAATTGATGTGAGTAGTGCAAGTCGTTCAGGAGAGACTGAAAATAAAGAACTTAGTGAAAGTATTATTTTATCAGAGGAGATGATTGATAATTTAGATCAAATAATGAACTTAGTTATGGGAATCGCAAAAGCAAACGGTATAAGTGGAGGATATTGCGATCCTGATGACGATCCATACTACAATGAAGATGATGTTTGGATTTTTATGTGGCATAACTCTAAAAGATAAATATATGGTAGAGAGAAGAAGGGGGAATGGCAAAGAAGCCACTTGCCCCCTGATTTCTATTTTAAATAAAGAATAATATTAAAACATAAAATAAGAAATATATTTCATATTTATTTTTGAATAAATATTGTAAAGTAACGAAAAAAATGGTAAAATAGATATGGTTTTGAACCAATGAATTGTTTACAATCCAAATAAAACAATCCGAAAATAAAGAAGTATAAACCTAATGTACAAATATAAATAAATATGTTTAACAAAATTTAGGAGGTAAAATGTTAGAATTACAAGATATTTGCTTTTCAAGAGATAACAAAGAAATATTAAAAAATGTTAACTTGAAAATTGATAATGAAAAAATGGTTGTAATTACTGGACCAAATGGTTCAGGCAAATCAACTTTAGCAAAAATAATAATGGGAATAGAAAAACCAGATTCAGGTAAAATAATATTTGATGGGAAAGATATAACAAAATTATCAATAACAGATAGAGCAAAATCTGGAATTGGTTTTGCTTTTCAACAACCTGTTAGGTTTAAAGGATTAACGGTAAAAGATTTAATAGAAATATCTGCAGGTAATTCTATTAAGTTATGTGATGCATGTGATGTATTAGCAGATGTAGGATTATGTGCACAGGAATATCTTAATAGAGAAGTTAATAGCGAACTATCTGGTGGAGAATTAAAAAGAATAGAAATTGCAATGCTTGCAGCTAAAAAATCAAAACTTACAATATTTGATGAACCAGAAGCAGGAATAGATTTATGGAGTTTTAATAATCTTATTTCAGTATTTGAAAAGATGCATGATGATATTAAAGGGTCAATTGTAATAATATCACACCAAGAAAGAATTTTAAATATAGCAGATGAAATAGTACTTATATCAAATGGAAGAGTTGAAAAACATGGACCAAAAGAAGAAGTATTACCTAAGATTTTTGGAAAAGTAAAACCTTGTCATAAATTAGAAAATAAAGAAAGATGCAGCAAAGGAGGGACAGAAAAAAATGGATAAGATAGAAAAGAATTTATTAAAACAAATAGCTGATATAGAAAAAACGCCTATGGGAGCATATAATATTAGAGAAAATGGAAAAGGTGTTGCTAGAAATACAACAGCTAATATTGATATAGTTACAAAAAAAGATAAACCAGGAATAGATATTATAGTAAAGCCAAATACAAAAAATGAAAGTATTCATATACCTGTTATATTGACTCAAGGAGGACTTAATGATTTGGTATATAATGACTTCTATATAGGAGAAAATGCAGATGTTGTAATTGTAGCAGGTTGCGGAATACATAATAGTACTTGTGATACAGCAGAGCATGATGGAATACATACATTTCATTTAGCAAAAGGAGCAAAAATAAAATATATAGAGAAGCATTATGGAGAAGGTGAAGGAACAGGAGATAGAATATTAAATCCTCAAACTATAATAAATCTTAGTGAAAATTCAGTAATGGAAATGGAATCAGTACAGATTAAAGGAGTTACTTCTACTGTAAGAGAAACATTTGCAAACTTAGAAAAAGGAAGTAGTTTAGTTGTATCAGAAAGAATAATGACAACAGGAAAGCAAATTGCAAAAACAATATTTGACGTAAATTTAAATGGAGAAGACTCTAGTGTACATGTAGCATCAAGATCAGTAGCAGAAGATGATTCGCTTCAAGAATTTAAATCAAATGTAAAAGGAAATAATAAATGTTTTGGACATGTTGAATGTGATGCAATTATCATGGGGAATGGTAGAGTTATTTCAGATCCTATGATAGAAGCAAATAATGTTGATGCAAGTTTAATACATGAAGCAGCAATAGGAAAAATTGCTGGAGAACAATTAACAAAACTTATGACACTTGGATTAACTGAAAAAGAGGCAGAAGAACAAATTATAAATGGATTCTTAAAATAAAAATGAGAAAAAAATAAAATGAGAAATTAGGAACTAAGCCCTAATTTCTCATTTTATTAGTTTTTCTATTATTTGTACAGCATTACTTGCTGCACCTTTTCTGATATTATCAGCAACTACCCAAAGATTAACACCAGAATTAACACTATCATCTCTACGTATTCTTCCAACAAATACTTCATCATGTCCAGATGCATTAATTGCCAATGGATAAATTTCACGTTTTGGATCATCTTGAACTATTATTCCAGGAGAATTTTTTAACGTAGATATTAAATCATCTAAATTAAATTCATTTTCAAATTCAATATTTATAGATTCACTATGACAATTAAAAACAGGAACTCTAACAGTTGTAGCAGTAATTTTTAAATTTGGATTTTTTAATATTTTTCTTGTTTCATTAATCATCTTTTCTTCTTCTTTAGTATAGCCATTATCTAAAAATACATCTATATGTGGTAAACAGTTTGAAAAAATAGGATAATTAAATTTTACTAAGTCATAATTAGCTATATCTGTAAAGTCCGGAATATCATGTTCTGAAGAACAATCTTCATAAGATTTATTAGTTAGATAATTTTTAACACCATTGTCTAAATCAATTACGCCATTTTTTCCAGCACCAGAAACTGCTTGATATGTAGAATAAACAATTCTTTTAATTTTATATTTTTCATCTAATGGCTTTAAAGCTACAACAGCTTGAATAGTTGAACAATTAGGATTTGCAATAATTCCATGATTTTTTATAATTTCTTCAGAATTGACTTCTGGAACTACTAGAGGAACATTTTCATCCATTCTAAATGCACTACTATTATCTACTACAATGCAACCTTTGGAAGCTGCTATTGGAGCATATTTTTTTGAAGTAGATCCACCAGCTGAAAATATTGCATAATCAAATCCGCTATCAAAAGAAGTTTCTGTTAATTCTTGTACAATATAATCCTTTCCCATAAATTTTAATTTTTTACCTGCTGATTTAGATGAAGCAAAAAGTACATATTCATCTATTGGTAAATTTTTTTCTTCTAATACTTTAAGAGCAGTCCTTCCAACCAGTCCAGTTGCACCAACAACTGCCATTCTTATTTTTTTCATAAAGCATCATCCTTTACATTTAGTTTTATCATATTACATATTATATTAAAACTAAAAAAAATAGTTAAAAAAGAATTTAATTAAATTCTTTTGATTACAGCTATATTATAAAAAGAAAAGAGGGCAAAATCAAGTATAAAATTAATATATTATATGTTATAAAAAAGAGCAAAAAAATGCTTGCAAATAGAATCGGGTATGGTATAATGAAGGCAAGTGATACAAAACGGAGGAAAAATGAATGGAAAGTAATTTGCCAGAACAATATAAAGAGGGAATATTTAGCAAAATCAAGAAATTTTTCTTAAAAATATTTGGCAAAAATAATAAAATACCAAAAGAAGTTAATGATATTTCTGATAGTAATAAAACAAAAAAAGTAAAGCAAAATACAAAAAATTCTATTGAGATAATGAAAGAAGAAAATAAAAAGATAAGAGGGCAAGAAGAAATTTTATCGCAGATTGAAGAAAACCCAGAATTAATAAATGATTGGTCAATAGATAATTTATTAAAATTAGCAAAGATATATGACGAAAAAATAGAAAAATGTCAAAAAGAAATATTAATATTAAAGAACAAATAGATAATTAAAATTATATACAAAAGATTTATTATAGGAGGAAAAATGATGGAAGGTATGATGGAAAATACAAAATGGGATGATAAGGAATCTGTATTAAGAATATTAAGAATAGATGGAGATTGTTTAAGGTTTGTAGATCCAGTATTAAGAAGAGATATGGATGTTATTTTAACAGCAGTTTCTCAAGATAGTAGGGCATTTAGCTGTGTGGATCCAGATTTGAAAAAAAATAAAGAAGTAGTAACTGCAGTTTTAGATACTAATGGATATGCTTTAGAATATGTTGACGAAGAGTTTAAAAATGATAAAGATATGGTAATGAGAGCAATACAGAATAAAGGGAGAGCATTACAATTTGCAAGTCCTGAACTAAGAGATGATAAAGATATTGTATTAGAAGCAATAAATAGAACTAGTGGATATGCATTAGCAGATGCTGGACCTGATTGTAAAAATGATCCAGAAATTGTAAAGCAAGCAGTTTCTAAAACAGGAGCTACTATAGAATATGCAAATCCAGATTTACTTCAAACAAATAGAAATATCATACTAACAGCAGTAAGAAATGGAGGAAGCGAAGCTTTTTCTATGATGCCAGAAATTGGTGGAGATAAAGAAATTCTATTAGAAGGATTAAAAGGTTGCTCAATAGATGTTCTTAATTTTGCTGATGTACGTCTATTAGATGATGTTGAATTTATGAAAGAAGCAATAAAAATTGACGATAAGGCCATTTTACATGCAAGTCCAAGAGTTAGAAATGAAATTGATGCTGAAAACAAAAAGAATCATCAAGATTTAGAAGAAAATGATATAGACTCTAAATCTGTAGAAGAGTTAGCAAGATATTCTGACAACTTAGATGGAAGAATAGAAGATATAAGAGGTGAGTTAGAAGATACAAAAAGTAGAGTGCAAGACAAGGAAGAACAAGTAAGACAAAACCTTGTACAAGATATTAAAAATAAAATAGCCACATTAGCAAGCTTAGAAAAAGAATTAGCAGAATTAAGAGAAAAAGAGAGTATGATAGATAGAGTAAGCACTTCTTATAGAAATGATAGTCATGAAGAAAAATAAAAAGTTTATAAAGTATATATAATAATAAACGTTAAAACAGAATGAATTAATCATTCTGTTTTTATATATAAAAAATCTTATAAAAAATATTTGAAAATTATGTAAAATATGGTATAATACTAATATTATTGGAGGATTAAATGTATAAATTTTTTGTGCCAGGAAATCAAATAGAGGAAGATATAATTAATATAATAGGAACAGATGTAAATCATATATCAAATGTTTTAAGATTAAAAATAGATGATGAAATTTTAGTTACAAATAAAGATAATGAGAAAACATATTTATCAAAAATAGTTAAATTTTCAAAAGAAAATATAATTTGTAGGATAATTAAAAACAAGGAAGATACAACTGAAAGTAATATTTATATAGATATATATCAAGGTTTGCCAAAGTCAGATAAGATGGAATATATTATACAAAAAACAACAGAACTTGGAGTAAAAAATATAATTCCAGTTGATATGGAAAGATGTGTTGTAAAAATAGATAAAAAAAGTGAGAGTAAAAAGATAGAAAGATGGCAAAAAATTTCAGAGGTTGCAGCAAAGCAAAGTAAGAGAGATTATATACCTAAAATAGGAAATATAATAAAAATAGAAGATATTTGCAATATTACTTCAAAATATGATATTATATTATTGGCATATGAAGATGAAAATAAGACTACAATAAAAGATGAACTAAAAAGAATAAAACAAAAAAGTGATAATAAATTAAAAATAGGAATAATAATTGGACCAGAAGGTGGAGTTTCTGAAAAAGAAGTAAATAAGTTAATATCATCAGGAATAAAATGTGTTAGCTTAGGTAAAAGAATATTAAGGACAGAAACAGCACCTATAGTAATGGTTAGTGATATAATATATGAATTTGAATTATAAATATGGAGGAAGAAAGATGTCTAATAATGCTGAGAAAACAAAAAAACAAGCACAGGACAAAGCTACAGTAGAAAAAGAAAAAGTTGATACTAAAAAAGAAACATCTACTAAAAATAAAGCATCTGAAAAAAGTAAGAGTAATACAAAGCAGGCAAATTCAACAAAAACAACGAAGACAACAAAAAGTAGTTCTTCAATAGGTAAAAAAAGTAGTGCAAAGAAAACTAATAATAAGACAGGGGAAGTAAAGAAAGAAACTTCAAAAAGTAAAAATAGTGGAACAAGTAATAAATCAAATAAAACAGTAAATAAAAATACTACTAAAGCTACTACAAAGAAAGTTGCTTCTGATAAAAAAGAAAAAAATATTGAAAACAAAAATGTGCAAAATAATTCTCAAAACAAGTCAAATAAACAAAATAAACAATCAAAAAATAAAGTAAACAATAAATCTAATAATAATAAAAATAATAATATTAAACAATCTGAAATAATAAAAAAAGAAGAACTTCCTAGTGAACTTAAGGAAGAACAAGAAGAAGAAAAAAAAGAGATAGTAGAAAAAGAACATACAAAGTTAATTAAATTTGAAGAAATTAAAAATATCTTTAAGAAAAAGAAAAAAATACCTAAAGAAGATAGAAAACAAATTCGTAAACCAGTTATATATAATATTTTAGTAATGATTATAGTAATATTGTATTTTGTTTTCTTAATATTAGGATTTAATAATATAGATAAAACTGTATATCAGACTGACTTAAAAGTGTTTGCATTATGCACATTGTTTTTATCAATTGTGTTATTAGAGAAAGCATATAAAAGCGAAAGTAGAAAGATGGCAGTATATGGAATAGAGACTTTAATTATTGCTATAGTAACTCTAGGATTAATTTATGTGAATTTAATGTTATCATCTCAATATGTAAATGTATTATTAATAATTTTAGGAATATCAGTTGTATATTATTTTATTAAATCATTAATAATACGTTCAAGAGGAAAGAAAAAATATTTTCTAAATAATATGAAGGAAATGATAAACACAGAAGAATAAAATATAAAGAATTAAATTTTGGAGGTATGGAATATGCAATTAATTAATATTGGTTTTGGAAATATAGTTTCAGCAAATAGAATAATAGCAATAGTTAGTCCAGAGTCTGCACCAATAAAAAGAATAGTACAAGAAGCAAAAGATGAAGGAACAGCTATTGATGCTACATATGGAAGAAAGACAAGAGCAGTACTTATTATGGATTCAGGACATGTTGTACTATCATCTATTCAACCAGAGACTGTTGCTGGAAGATTAGAAAAAGATGATGAAAGCATAACTGTTGAAGAAGACTAAAATATAAATATAAATAAATAGGAGGAATGTAATTATGATGGTAAAACCTACAGTAAAAGAATTATTAACAAAAGTAGACAATAGATTTGAATTAGTTGTAGTAACAGCAAAAAGAGCTAGACAAATAGCTGATGGGGCAAAAGTTTTGACAAATGTTAAAGAAGAAGCACCAGTTACTTTAGCTGCAAATGAAATTGCAGAAGGCAAGGTGACTATATGTTAGTAATATTATCAGGTGTATCTGGTGCAGGTAAAAATACAATAAAAGAAGCATTAATAAAGAGAATGGAAAGAGTAGATTCTCTTCCTTCATATACTTCAAGAGCAAAACGCGAAGGTGATATAGAAGGTAAAGACTATATATTCGTTACAAGAGAAGAATTTGAAAAAATGATTGAAAATCATGAATTATATGAATATGATATACATCATAATGAATATTATGGAACTTCTAGAAAACTATTAAATGATAAAATTAAAAGTGGAAAAATAATTGTTAAAGATATTGATGTTAATGGAACTGAACATTTAAAAGAATTACTTGGTAAAGATACTAAAGTAGTAACTATTTTCTTGCGTGTTCCAAAACAAGAATTAGAACGTAGACTTAAGGAAAGAATAGATAAACCAAGCCCACAAGAAATTATATTAAGATTAAACAGATTTGATTATGAAGAATCAAGAATTGGAATGTATGATTACATTATAAAAAATAATAATTTAGAAAAAACTGTAAATATAATTGAAACAATAATAAATAATGAGTTTAATCTAGAAGAAGCAGAATTTTAAAAGATTGAAACATTTTAACAAAAATATGTAAATACATTTTAAATAAAAATTAATAAAATGATTGAGAGACAGCCCGTAGGACGAGCTGTCTCTCTTTTTGTGCTTACAAGAACCAGAAAATCAGAAAGAATCAGAAGTTATAAAATCTTACTTCGTGTGACTTTTCGTCAATATGGATCGGTCCACGAAAGCCACTGTGCTGGCGGATATGATTTTCTGTTACTCCGGACTGAACATGAGCAAGCTCACGGTCCAGAAACGGAAAATCTGAATCATCCATTCCGTAGTTTGATCCATAGATTTTCCAGACGGTCACTTCTTTGGTATCACCGTCAATCACGCAGGCAACGTGCCCGAATACTTTGCGGATGTCCGCAGCCGTAAAACCGGCTCTTAAAGTATTAGCCAGAGCATCTGTCTGCTCTTTTGAAGGGATGATACTTCCGCTGATTTTCCATCCTTCCACGCTAACAGGTTCGAGACGGACTTCATGTTTTGACTTGTCTACGTTAACAACGCCTTCGTAGTGAAAAATGCGCTTAACGTACTCAGGATGTAACTGGTCGTGTGTAATTGCCGCAATGATTGCAAGCTCCTGGAAACCAGACACTTCCTCTACACCAATGAAGTTCCAGCCGTTAATAGTTACGTGTGAATTAGTTCTTGTCCCTTTCATAAGGTGTCCTCCTTTACTCCGCCTCCAGTTTACGGCGGAAATGAAAATGTTATTGGGTTACAAATATATATTAACATAATATCAGCAAAAAATCAATTAATGAAAAAATATTAGATAAAGATATACAGTAGTTAAATAGTATTAATTCTTGTAAAATAGAATAAAATTTGATATACTTCATATACAATTTATGTAATGTGATAATAAAAATAATAGAAAATAATTTATCAATATTTTATGGAGAAAGTTATACATGATAGCTGAAATAATAATTCAAAGTAATGTGAAAAATTTAAATAGAGTATTTGACTATAAAATACCAATTGAGTATGAAGAAAATGCAATAGAACTTATTGGTGCAAGAGTGTTAGTTCCTTTTGGCAGAATGAAGGAATTAGAAGAAGGTTTTATAGTTAATATAAAGGAAAAAACAGAATATGAAGTAAAAGAAATTGCGAAAATAGAAGAAAAATATCTAAATTCTGAGAAAATTGAACTTGCAAAATGGATGGCAAAGAGATATTTTTGTAATATATCTGAATGTCTAAAATTAATGTTACCACCAGGAACAACAAGTAAAATTTCTAAAAATAGAGTAAAAGATAAAAGCATTAATTTTGTAAGTCTATTAAAAGAAAATGATGAAATAGAATTTGATATCGAAACAAAAAAATTAAAATCAGAAAAACAAATAAGAACATTAAGATTTTTAATGGAAAATGGTGATGCTTTAGTATCTGATATTGAAATGTTTGCAGATTCTTCAAGAGCAGTTGTTAATACTTTGTGTAAAAATGGTTATGTAGAAATAGTAGAAAGAAAAGTAGAAAGAAATCCATTTGAAGGAAAAGATATACCAAAAACAGAAAAATTGAAATTAAATAAAGAGCAACAAGAAGCATTTAATATAATTTCAGATTCAATGGATGATATGTTATTTTCAGAATTTTTAATATTTGGAGTAACAGGCTCAGGAAAAACAGAAATTTACTTACAATTAATAGAAAAGACATTAAATGAAGATAAATCAAGTATATTATTAGTTCCAGAAATATCATTAACACCGCAAACTGTAAATAGATTTATTGCAAGATTTGGAAAAGAAAAAATTGCAGTACTTCATAGTAAATTATCAGTAGGCGAAAGATATGATGAATGGAATAGAATAAAAGAAGGTAAAGCAAAAATAGTAATTGGTGCAAGATCAGCCATTTTTGCACCTGTAAGAGACTTAGGAATAGTTATAATTGATGAAGAGCATGATAGTTCATATAAATCTGAAATGACTCCTAGATATGACGCAAAAGAAGTTGCAAGATATATATGCAGGGATAATAATATTCCATTGGTATTAGGAAGTGCCACACCTGATTTAGATACATTTTATAGAGCAAAGAACGAAGATATTAGTTTATTAACATTAACTAGAAGAGCAAATGAGTCCAATCTACCAGATATAGAAGTTGTTGATTTAAGAGAAGAGCTTGCAAAAGGAAATAAATCAATGATTAGCACTAGATTATATGAAGAAATAGAGAATAATTTAAAAAATAAAAAGCAGACTATACTATATTTAAATAGAAGAGGTTATTCAACATTTATAATGTGTAGAGATTGTGGTTTTACTGCTAAATGTAAAAACTGTGATATTAATTTAACATATCATTCTAATACAAATAAACTAAAATGCCATTATTGTGGAAGAGAAGAGAATGTATTAACAATATGTCCAGAATGTGGCAGTAAACAGATTAGATATTTTGGAACGGGAACACAAAAATTAGAAAATGAAATTAATAAAATTTTTCCAGAAGCAAGTACAATAAGAATGGATGTTGATACAGTTAATAAGAAAAATTCACATGAACAAATATTAACTAAATTTAAAGATGAAAATATTGATATATTGATAGGAACACAAATGGTAGTAAAAGGGCATCATTTTCCAAATGTTACATTAGTAGGTGTTGTTGCGGCAGATGGAAGCTTAAATATAGATGATTTTAGAGCAAGTGAAAAAACATTTCAAATTTTAACACAAGTAGCAGGTAGAGCAGGAAGAGGAGAAAATAATGGAAAAGTAATAATTCAAACATATAATCCTGATAATTTTAGTATTGAATGTGCTAAAAGACAAGATTATGAATTATTCTATAATACAGAGATCAAAATGCGAAAACAATTGAAATATCCGCCATTTTGCGATATAATATTAATGGGATTTAGTTCTGAAAATCAAAAAGAGGTAGAAAAAATATCAAACTATGTTCATACATATTTAAAAAATAGAGTAATAAAAGAAAATATAGGAATAATACTATATAAAGCTATTCCTTCACCAATTGATAGGATAAAAAATAAATATAGATGGAGAATACTGATTAAATGTAAATTTTCAGATGAAATTATAGATTTAATAAATGATACAATAGAATATTTTGGAAAATTAAAACCTAAAGATACAAGAATAACAATAGATTTAAATCCTAATAATATGATGACTCTTTAATTTATAAAGATCAAAAAATATATAATATATAAATAGATATTTAAACATATATATAAATGAAAAAAGGAGGGAATATAAGTGGCAATAAGAGAAATAAGAGAAAATGGTGATGAAATCTTAAGAAAAAAATCTAGAATTGTAGAAGAAGTAGATGATAAAATTAGAGAATTGTTACAAGATATGCTAGAGACTATGCATAAATATAATGGAGTAGGACTAGCAGGTCCACAAGTTGGAATACTAAAAAGAGTAATTGTTATTGATTTATATGATGGAAACGAACCTTTAAAATTAGTAAATCCAGTTATCTTAAAAACAAAAGGAAAACAAGAAGTAGAAGAAGGATGCTTAAGCTTTCCAAATCAATATGCTAAAATGATTAGACCAGAAGAAGTTACAGTAGAAGCTTTAAATGAAAAAGGAGAAAAAATCAAAGTTAAGGGAAAAGGATTATTAGCACAAGCATTATGCCATGAAATTGATCACTTAGATGGTATATTATTTGTAGATAACATGATACCAGGAACACTTGAATATGTAGAACCAAACCAAAATTAATACAAATATAAAGGAGAAGATTATATGCTAAAAATAGTATTTATGGGTACTCCAGATTTTGCGGAAGAATCTTTAAGAAAGGTATATGAAGCAGGATATAATATTGAAGCGGTTGTAACAAATCCAGACAGACCAAAGGGAAGAGGAATGAAAATGATTCCATCTCCAGTAAAAATATTTGCTGAGGAAAGAAGTCTAAATGTATTACAGCCACAAAAGGTTAGAAAAAATACTGAATTTATAGAAAAAATAAAAGAAATAAATCCAGATGTTATATGTGTAGTTGCTTATGGAAAAATTTTGCCAAAAGAAATATTAGAAATACCAAAACTAGGATGTATAAATGTTCATGGATCACTTTTACCAAAATATAGAGGAGCTGCTCCAATTCAATGGGCTGTTTTAAATGGAGATAAAAAAACTGGAATTACAACCATGTATATGAATGAAGGTATGGATACAGGAGATATGATTTTAAAAGAAGAAGTATCTATAGGCGAAGACGAAACTACTGGTGAACTATGGGATAGACTTTCAAAAATTGGTGGAGAACTTTTAGTAAAAACGCTAAAATTAATAGAAGCTGGAAAAGCTCCTAGAATTAAACAAGGAGAAGATTATACTATTGCTCCAATGCTTGATAAGGAAATGGCAAAAATAGATTGGGAAAATAAAACAGCATTAGAAATAAAAAATTTAGTAAGAGGTTTAAACCCAATAATGGGAGCATATACTTTTTTAAATGATAAAAAAATTAAATTCTGGAAAATTAAAGTGGTATCAAGTGAAGAACTAAGAAAAGACTATCCTGAAATAGAAGAATATGAATTTAAAATACCTGGAATAGAATATGGGACAGTATTATTCTCTGATCCAAAAAAAGGATTATATATTAAGGCAAAAGAGGGAATAATAAAAGTACTTGAAATTCAAGGAGAAAATGCAAGAAAAATGACAACAGAAGAATTTCTAAGAGGAAATAGTATCGAAGCAGGAAATATATTTGAATAATCATAAATTAACATAATATGCCAAAAGCAAATAAAAAATAGTTGCAAATTTTATAATATAATAGTATAATATATAATGTGTGAATATAAAAATTTTATAATAGTAATACAAGCATATAATAAGTGCATAAAATAAAATAGTAATACTAAAAAGGAGAAATAAAATGGATTATTTATATATGATTCAGCAGGCACTTGTATGGTTATTAACAATATTTTGGGGATATCAATTAATTATAAGTATATGTTCTTTAGTAAAATTAAAGGATAAGCCAATTTTAGAGGAAAAAACAAATAAATTTATGGCTATAATACCTGCTCATAATGAAGAAAATGTTATTGAAGCTTTGATAGAAAGTTTAAATAATCAAGACTATCCAAAAGATCATTATGATATATATGTTATTGCCGACAATTGTACAGATAGAACTGCTGAAATTGCAAGAGCTCATGGTGCAATAGTAATGGAAAGACATGATGATGAACATAAAACTAAAGGATATGCTCTTCAATGGTTTTTACAACAAAAAATAGAAGAAGATGCTCCATATGATGCATTCTGTATTTTTGATGCTGATAATATAGTTGACAAAAACTTTTTAAAAGCAATGAATAAAAAGCTATGTCAAGGAGAAGAAGTAGTTCAAGGATATAGAGATATAAAAAATCCAACAGATAGCTGGGTATCAGCAGGATATGCATTATTTTACTGGACAATGAATAGATTTTATCATTTAGCTAGATACAATTTAGGATTATCACCATTAATAAATGGTACTGGATTTATGGTAAAATTTGATGTTATAAAACCAGAAGGATGGAATACAAAAACTTTAACAGAGGATATAGAGTTTTCTTTAAAAAGAATTATTACAGGGCGTAGACTTGGATGGGCAACAGATGCTATTGTATATGATGAGCAACCAGTAGGATTTAAACAATCATGGAAACAAAGAACAAGGTGGACAGTTGGACATATTCAATGTATGAGTGAATATACAAAGCCACTTGCCTCAGCAGTAAAAGAACATAAAACAATGATGAATTTTGATGGACTTTTATATATATTAGGTAGTATTCCAATGTTTATCCTAACATTATTACTTTTATTATTAAACTTTGTAATATATGCTGCAAATGGAATGACAGCAACAGAATTGATAATTAACTGTTTAAGATACTTAATTCCAACATTCTTATTACCAATATTTACAGCTATTTTAATTATGATTCTAGAAAAGAAGAAAATAAGACCTATGATTAAAGGACTTCTTTGTTATCCATTATTCTTAGGATCTTGGATTTTAATAAACTTTAAGTGTTTATTTAAACGTGATACAAGTTGGGATAAAATTGAACATGTTAGAAATGTTAAAATTAACGAAGTATAAAATATATATTTAAATAAAGAGAAATTCTAGACATGAATTATAGAAAATGATATAATTTGTGTCTAGAATTTATTTTGTATATAGGAGGATGTTTTGGAAAATTTAAATTTAATAAAAACTGAAACAAAGAAGAAAAAAAATTGGATGAAATATATACATATTGCAATTATTGTATTAGGAACAATATTTATATCATTAAGTATATTTCATTCGAATTTATGGTTTGATGAAAGCTATAGTGTTGAAATTGCTAAGCATAGCATTTCTGAAATTTGGTCTATAGGTGCTAATGATGTACATCCGATATTATACTATGTTTTATTACATTTAGTGGGAAGCTTAACAAATTATAATTTAATAGCTTTAAGAATGATATCACTAATTTCAATAGCTTTAGTTGGACTTTTAGGATATACGCATATAAGAAAAGATTTTGGGGAAAAGACAGGAATTATTTTTTCATTTTTAGTATTTTTCTTACCGGTATCTGCAGAATATGCAGGAGAGCTAAGAATGTATAGTCTAGGGATGCTTCTAGGAACAATACTTGGAATTTATTCATATAGACTATATAAAGGCAATGAAAATTTAAAAAACTTTATAATATTTGGGTTAAGTAGTTTGCTTGTTTCTTATACTCATTATTATGGATTAATGCTTGCTGGAATTATTAATTTAATTTTATTTATATACTATATTAGAAATAGAAAAACAAAAAGTAAGGAATTAAGAAATTTCATAATTACAGCCATTATTCAAGTCGTGCTTTATCTACCTTGGTTAAGTCTATTTTTAGGACAGCTTGCATCTGTATCTAAAGGATTTTGGATTACACTTACTTTTCCAGATACTCTAATTGAAATAATAAATATGCAATTTTTAGGAAGCTTACCAAGCAATATAGGACTTATATTTGCTGTAGCTAGTTTTATATATTTGATATATATATGTATATTTAAAATAAAGAAACAAGACAAAAAAATAGATATGAAACCTGTAATTCTTTCTTTATCAATATACATTGGAATAATTATAATAGCTTTATTAGTTTCTTTATGCATGCAAAGTGTAATATTACTATATAGATACTTACTTATACTTACAGGTTTATTTATTTTTATGATCGCATATATAATTGCAAAAGATAATAATAAATATAGAGTTATAGCTTTTTGTTTAATTGTACTAGTAATATCTATATTTAGTAATATAGGATTAATGAAGCAAAATTATGATAATAGAAATGAAGTATTCTTATCATATTTAGAAGAAAATATTCAAGAAGATGATATAATACTATACTCTGACGCAATAAGTGGTGCTGTTGTAACAACATATTTTGAAAATCAATCATATTTCTATGATAAAAATCATTGGAATGTAGAAGAAGCATATAAAGCATATGCTCCATATATGAAAATATTATATAGTATAGATGAACTAATTAAAGAATATGATGGAAGAATTATATTAGTAGAAGGAGGAGATTCTTCATCATTATTAACTGAAATTAAGCAAATGAATGATACATGTGAGACTATATCTAGGGAGGTATTTGAAACAGGTTATAAAAATAATACATACACTATAGAAATAGTACAAATTAATGAAGATACTAAATAGAAAATAATAATATTATTAAGAGTTATTGATAAATTATAGATTCCACGCGATATATCCCATGATATAAGTAAATATATATTGACAATAAAAAAATGTTAAAATATAATGAAGGCATAATAAAAAAGGGGGAAAACAAATGAAGTATCAAATTATAGGACAAACTGTACCAGTGGTTGAATTAGAGTTAAACAAAGGAGAAACAGTATATACTCAAAGAGGTGGATTATGTTATGAAACAGATGGTATAGTAATGAAGACAAATGCTAGAGGTGGAGTTATGAAAAGCCTTGGAAGAATGCTTACTGGTGAATCAATCTTTATGGCAAACTATACAGCTGATAGAGATGGAGCTAAAATTGCTTTTGCGACAACAGTTCCAGGAAATATAATTCCATTTAATTTAACAGAAAGACCATCTGGACTAGTTGTGCAAAAAGGTTCTTTCTTATGTGCAGAAGATGATGTAGAAACATCAGTAACTTTTACTAAAAAATTTGGTGCAGGGTTATTTGGAGGAGAAGGATTTATCCTTCAAAAAGTAACAGGAAATGGTACAGTATTCTTAGAAGTAGATGGAGATCCAATTGAAAAAGAATTGATGCCAGGAGAAGTATTAAAAGTAGATACTGGAAATGTAGTAGCATTTGAAACAACAGTTACTTATACAATAGAAATGGTGAGCGGATTAGGAAATATATTCTTAGGAGGAGAAGGATTATTTTTAACAAAATTAATTGGACCTGGAAAAGTTATATTACAATCACAAAACTTTAATGATTTTGTATCAAGAGTTGCTCCAGCAAGTCCAAAGAATCAATAAAAAAGTTGATAGTGGTAATCTTATTACCACTATCTTTATGTGAAATATAGTTTTTTATGATATTTTATAGTATTTTCTTGATAGCAATTACATAAAATGGTATAATCAAAACTGGAGAGTGAAGAGAAAATGATATTTGAAAACAAAACAAAAGTATATGCATTTGTAGGACCATCAGGAACAGGGAAAAGTTATAGAGCGCAAATGGTTGCAAGTGAAAATAATATAAAATATATAATAGATGATGGATTACTCATAAAAGAAAATGATGTGATTGCAGGAAGTTCTGCAAAAAAAGCACCAACCAAAATAGAAACCGTAAAGAAAGCCATTTTTATAGATAAAAAAGATAGAAACGAAATGAGAGAAGCTATAAGAAAAGTAAAACCAGATGCGATATTAATATTAGGTACTTCTGATGGAATGATTGAAAAAATAACAGAAAATTTAGGCTTACCAAAACCAGAAAAAACTATATATATAAACGAAGTAGCAACAGAAACTGAAATGGAAACAGCAAGAAGAATAAGAACAACAGAGGGAAAACATGTTATTCCAGTTCCTACATTTGAAATAAAAAGAGATTTTGCAGGATATATATTAGATCCTCTTCAAATATTTAAATATAGAAGAAATGATACTCCATATATGTCTGAAAAATCAATTATAAGACCAACATTCAGTTATTTAGGAAAATTTACAATATCAGATACAGTTTTTAGACAAATTGTAGAATATATATCTAAAAAAACAGAAGGAATACATAGAGTTTCAAGAGTAAGAGTTGAAAATACAGTAGGAGCAACAAATATTTATGTGGAAGTTTATGTGATATTTGGATATAATATAGTTAATGTATTAAGAGAGTTTAAACAAAAAGTAAAAAAAGAGATAGAAAGGTTAACTACAATGAATGTGCAAGAAGTTTCAGTTCTTGCAAAAGGAATACATATGCCAGAAAGTGAGGAAAAATAGATGTCATTTATAGTAGCAATTGATGGTCCTGCAGGAACAGGAAAAGGAACAGTAACAGGAATATTATCAAAAAAATTTAAATTATTAAATATTGATACTGGTGCAACATATAGATGTGTAACTTTAGATATGATTAACAAAAACATAAGTATTGATGATTTAGATAAAATAAAAGAATTATTAAAAGATATTAAAATAGAATTAAAAATAGAAAATAATATTCAAAAAGTTTATTTAAATGGAGAAGATGTTACAGAAAAGATAAGAAGCAAAGAAGTAACATCTTTAGTATCACAAGTTTCTAGTATAAAGGAAGTACGTTTAAGTATGGTAAACCTTCAAAGAAAGATGGCAGAAGGAAAAGACGTTATAATGGAGGGAAGAGATATTGGAACATATGTATTTCCAAAAGCAGATGTAAAAATATACTTAGATGCCGATGTTGAAGAAAGAGCCAAAAGAAGATTTGCTCAAAATAGAGAAAAAGGCATAAATATGTCATATGTAGAAATATTAGAAAATATTAAAAAAAGAGATGAAAATGATAGAAAAAAAGAAATAGGTGCATTAAAAGTAGCAGAAGATGCAGAGGTAATAGATAGTACAACAAAGAGTATAAAACAAGTTGTAAGAGAAATAAGTAGTGTAATAATTGAGAAAAAAAGAGAAATAAAGCAAACAAAAAAAATATATAAGATAAGAAAAGAAAATGCTTGGAAGAAATTTGTTAGAAAGATAGTAAAAGTTATTTTAAAAACAGCATATAGAATAGCTTTTAGAGTGAAAATAACTGGAAAAGTTCCAGAAGATGGAGCATATATTTTATGTTGTAATCATATAAATTATCTTGATGCTGCAGCAATAGTATTATTTAACAAGAGAAAAGTAAATTTTGTAGCTAAAGAAGATTTATTTACACATGGAATATTAAATTGGTTAGGACATTTATTTGATGCAATTCCAATAAAAAGAAATATGCAAGATATAGAAGCAATGAAAAGATGTCTAAAGGTATTGAAAAATGGAGAACTTCTAGGAATATTTCCTGAAGGAACAAGAAAAGGTATGGAAAAAAATATGAAAGCTAAAAATGGTGCAGCTTTCATGGCAATTAAGGGTAAGGTGAAAGTAATACCTGTAGGTATCCATGGTACATTTAAACCTTTTAGCAAAGTATATATGAACTATGGTGAACCTATAGATTTGAGTGGTTATACAAAAGATGATTTAGATAAAGCAACAGACATTATTATGGAGCAAATAGTTATGTTGACAAAAAAAGAAGATTAATGTATAATATTAAAAGTTAAAAAGGGTAATTATATAAAAATATAGAATAAATAATATATTAAATTCTTTACAGAAGTCTTTAATATATTATTTATTGCAGTTTAAAAGAGAGGTAGAAAAAATGAATAACGAAAAAATAAGAAATGTAGCAATAATTGCACACGTTGATCATGGAAAAACAACTTTAGTTGATGCACTTTTAAAACAAAGCCATGTGTTTAGAGAAAACGAACAAGTTGATGAGAGAATAATGGATTCAAATGCAATAGAAAAGGAAAGAGGAATAACTATCTTATCAAAAAATACATCTGTAATGTATAATGGAGTAAAAATTAATATAGTAGATACACCAGGACATGCTGATTTCGGAGGAGAAGTTGAGCGTGTTTTAAAGATGGTTGATGGAGTTCTTTTATTAGTTGATGCATTTGAAGGACCAATGCCTCAAACAAGAGAAGTTTTAAAGAAATCATTAGCATTAAATTTAAAACCAATAGTAATTATAAATAAAATAGATAGACCTGGAGCTGAACCACTTAAAGTTGTAGATAAAGTTTTAGAATTGTTTATAGAATTAAATGCAAATGATGATCAATTAGATTTTCCTGTAATATATGCATCTGCTAAAAATGGAATTGCAAAAATGCATTTACAAGATGAAAGCGATAATGTAAATTGTATATTTGATACTATAATTTCTAATATAGAACCACCTAAATGTGATATGGATGGAAGCATGCAGATGCTTGTATCAAATATAGATTATGATGATTATTTAGGAAGAATAGCAGTTGGAAGAATAGAGAGAGGAACAATTAATTCAGGAATGAGTGTTGCAATTTGTAAGAGCGAAAAAACAGAAAATGGTAAAATTGCAAAATTATTCACTTATGAAGGACTAAAAAGAGTCGAAACAGATTCTGTATCAGCAGGAGATATAGTTTGTTTATCAGGTATAGCAGATATAAATATTGGTGATACAATTTGTGATATAAATAATCCAGAAAAAATTCCATTTGTAGATATTGATGAACCAACTGTATCTATGACATTTAGTGTAAATAATGGACCTTTTGCAGGAAAAGAAGGACAATTTGTTACATCAAGACATATTCGTGATAGATTAATGAAAGAACTTGAAAGAAATGTAAGTTTACGTGTAAAAGAAACTGATTCAGCAGACAGTTTTGAAGTATGTGGACGTGGTGAATTACACTTATCAGTATTAATTGAAAATATGAGAAGAGAAGGATTTGAACTTTTAGTTTCTCGTCCAAAAGTTATATTTAAAGAAATAGATGGTGTAAAATGCGAACCAATCGAAAGATTAGTTGTAAATGTACCAGATGATTGTATTGGTAATGTTATAGAAAAACTTGGAAGACGTAAAGCAGAGATGTTAAATATGGAACCAGCTGAAGCAGGACATACAAAAGTTGAATTTAAAATACCTGCTAGAGGAATTATTGGATATAGAACAGAATTCTTAACAGATACAAAAGGTGAAGGTACTATGAATAGTATATTTGACTGTTATGAACCATATAAAGGAGAAATTCAATCAAGAACAAGAGGTGTTCTAGTAGCATTTGAACAAGGAACATCTGTAACATATGGTTTATACAATGCACAAGAAAGAGGAGAATTATTCATTGGTGCCGGAGTAGATGTATATGAAGGTATGATTGTTGGAATAAATGCTAGAAATGAAGATATTTCAATAAATGTATGTAAAGAAAAACATTTAACAAATACAAGAGCATCAGGATCAGATGAAGCATTAAGACTAGTTCCACCAATTCAATTATCATTAGAAAAAGCTATCGAATTTATACAAGATGATGAATTAGTAGAAGTAACACCAAAAAATATTCGTCTAAGAAAGAAAATATTAGATAGCAAGACAAGAGAAAGAGAAGCAAGAAGAAAAGTTTAAATTTACAATTGGGGACGGACTTGTTTTGCAAAAGATGATAAATTAGATGTTTTTTCTAATTTATCATCTTTTTATCTATTAAAAGCTTCTCATTCCTATTAGATAAAAAATATAAAAAAGGAGCAAAAAATGAACAAAAACGAGTTAGCTAAGATAAAGAAAAAAGCATTAGAGGATCATATTCCAATTATTATGGATGATACATTAAAGGTAATAGAAAATATATTAAAAGAAAATAAACCAAGTAGAATTTTAGAAATTGGAACAGCTGTAGGATATTCTGCAATTTGTTTTTCTGAATTTTTAAGTGAAAATGGAAAAATAGATACTATAGAAAGAGAAAAAGATAGAGTAGAAGAAGCTTTAGTAAATATAAAAAAAGCAGAAGTAGAAGAAAAAATAAACATTATAGAAGGAGATGCTGTTGAAATTTTACCAACACTAAATGAGACATATGATGTTGTGTTTATAGATGCATCCAAGGGAAAATATCCATTTTTTTTAAAAGAAGCTTTGAGAATGTTAGGAAAAAATGGAATAATATTTGCAGATAATGTTTTATATAAAGGATATGTATTAAGTGACTATAATAAGCATAAACAACGTACTGCAGTTAGAAATTTAAGAGAATTTTTAGCAGAACTACAGGCAAATACTTCTTTAGAAACAAAAATATTAGAAGTTGGAGATGGATTAGCAATTGCTAAAAGAATTAAATAATAATACGAAATAATTAATAAGGCGCCTGCGGGAGTTTCCCACAGACGCATTTTTAAGGAATAAAGAACATCTTAGATTCCGTATTTCTGAAACAGTTTTAAAACGATAGGATCTGTGCAATGAGGTATGCTGTAGTCATCAGCAATTGCTTCTTTGATGAGAAGCTCCACCCTTTCATAATCCCCCTTATCTACTGCGTCATTAAATTGACGTGTCCAGAAACGTTCATCTTGTTCATGTTCCCAAGCGGCCATCCGCTCTCCATATGTTGTCCGAGCCATAATGCTTACCTCCTTACATGCAAACATACGTTACATAATTAAATTATACAACATTATACAAAGAAAGTCTACAATAATAAAAAAGGATTATTTAAATCCTTTTTAAATCAAATATCTAATAAAAGATAAAACTGTATCAGTAATAAATGCTCCAAATAAAATATATACAATTGTTACTTGTAGGCTATATGGTATTTTAGAAAGAATTATATTTATTTTTCTTTTGAAAAATGGGTATATAAAATTAATAAATAGTATTGCAATTATTCCCCAAGCAAATGAGTAAAAAATACTTACTCTACCATTTAAATTTAAAAATTCATTTGTATAGTCCCACCATTTTAAAGAAAACAATGCTTCCATCCAAAAGCTTACCATATACTCAAAAATGGTAAATACAACGGCTGCATATATAAATAACTTTAAATTATGTTTTTTGTAGGTACTATAAAACATAATAAGGATTATAGCACCCCAACCATATATTGGGCATAATGGTCCATATAAAAAACCTCTCTTAGTAAAATGACCTAAAGAATAGAAACTAAATGCTGTTTCTAAGAGCCATCCTACAATAGCGAAAACTAAAAAATATATAAAATATAAATATAATCTTGGTAATTTTTTTCTATCTTCTCTTATCTTTACAAATTTATTTTTTTTCTTGGAATTATCATTTGTATCTGGTTTTGCATCTATTGATATATTATTTTCCATGTTATTAATTCCTTTCATAAAAATACAATATATATAATACCAAATTTATGCTAAAAAGTAAATTATATTAAGAAAAAATTAAATAAGATAGGGTAAATTTAAAAATAATATATACATTTACTTTAAGTAAGCTCTTTTATTTGAGTAAAAAAAGTAGTATAATATATAATGTCGTAAATGAAAAGGAGTAGATATATAAATGAAATTAAATATAGTATTAGTAGAACCAGAAATACCACAAAATACAGGAAATATAGCTAGAACTTGTGCAGCAATTGGAGCTAAACTTCACCTAGTTTATCCATTAGGATTTAGCATATCTGAAAAGGCTGTTAAACGTGCAGGTTTAGATTATTGGGATAAGTTAGAAATTGAAGAACATTTATCTTTAGAAAAATTTTTAGAGAAATATAAACCAGAAGAGAATAATATGTTTTTAGTAACTACAAAAGGAAAACATGTATATTCAGAACCTAAGTATGAAGAAATGGATGAAGTATTTGCTCTTTTTGGGAAAGAAACGAAAGGGTTACCAGAAGATTTCTTACTAAAATATATAGATAAAACAATTAGAATACCAATGAGAAAAACTTTAAGATCTTTAAATTTAGCAAATTCTGTAGCAATAGTTGCATATGATATAGTAAGACATACAGAATTTAGTGGATTAGAAGAAATAAGTGGATATTTTGATGAAAGATTAAAATAAAATTATTAAAAAATGAAATAAGAAAGGAACAAATTATTATGAAAAAACCAGAATTATTAGCACCAGCAGGATCATTTGAAAAAGCAAAAACCGCATTTTTATATGGAGCAGATGCAGTTTACTGTGGAACGGGTTCTTTATCTTTAAGAAGTAGAGCCGAAGTTGATGATAATGATTTAGCAAAAACAATTAGATATGCTCATAGCATCGGAAAAAAAGTATATGCAGCAATAAATATTTATGCTTGGGATGAATATTATGAAGAAATAAAGAAACAGGCAAAAATGCTAAATGAATTGAAAGTTGATGGAATTATTGCATCAGATGGAGGAGTAATTGAAATATTAAAAGAATATGCACCAGATGTAGATATACATATAAGTACTCAAGCTAATACAATTAGTTACCATTCAGCAAATTTCTGGTATAAAAATGGAGCTAAAAGAGTTATTCTTGGAAGAGAAATGAATAAAGAACAAATTAAAGAATTAATGGATAATAAACCAGATGATTTAGAAGTTGAAATTTTTGTTCATGGAGCAATATGTTTTGGATATTCAGGAAGATGTTTTTTAAGCGACTTTTTAGCATCAAGGAGTGCAAACTTAGGAGATTGTGCGCAAAGTTGTAGATGGGCATATAATGTATATGTAGAAGAACATAATAACCCAGGAAACCTAATGCCTGTTGAACATGACGAAAAAGGAACATACATTTTTTCTTCAAAAGATTTATGTTTAGTAAAAGAAGTTCCAGAAATTATAAATATGGGAATAGATAGTTTAAAAATTGAGGGAAGATTAAAAACAGAGTATTATTTAGCAAGCATAGTTAATAGTTATAGAAATGCAATAGATGATTATATAAAAAATCCTGAAAATTATGATTATACAAAATATATAAAAGAGCTTGAAAAGACAAAAACAAGAGGACTTACTACATTTTATTTTAATGATAGAAACAATAAAGATTTTCAAGAATATGATGGAAAACAATATAATCCAGATTATGAATTTGGTGGAAAAGTTGTAGAATATAATGATGAAAAATCAATAATTGAAATTAGAAACAAACTAGTAGTTGGAGATACTATGGAAATTTTAATTCCAAAGAATATAACACCAGTAGAATTTAAAATAGAAAAATTATGGGATACGGATACAGACGAAGAAGTAGAATGTGTTAATCCGGGTAAAGCAGGTCAAAGCATTAAAATGAAATTACCAATTAAATGTGAAAACGGATGGATATTAAGAAGAAAGAAAACGAAATAAAATGCGGGGCGATTTAATATAATTGCCCCGTTTTTATTTATTAATTTTTTCTAAATTATGTGCGAATAAAAATCCAATAAAAAGTAAAAGAATAGAAATAAAGCTTGTTAAATCAAAAGATATAGGAGTATATAATATTAATATGCTTCCTAATGTAAAACCAATAATAGAATAATATGTAGGCATATAAAATTTGTTAAATAAAAATTTAATTACGACTATACATATAATAGATCCAATAATTAAACCAATACCCATTGGAATTAAAATATTAAAATTTAATGTTGCGATAGATGATAAATAAATGGGATAAACACCTAGACACATAAGAATTAAAGTGTTGCTAATTCCGGGAACAATTACCCCGATAGACATAAGTAAGCCAGATAATATAAGATAAGAAGTAGATACGTAATTACTGGTTATCAAGGCTAATTTGTTTTCTATAATAACTAATATAAATCCAATAATAAAAGATATTAAAGTAAAAGCTAAGTATTTAATTTTAAATGTATGCTTGCTATTTACTTCTTTAATTAGTGATGGGATAGAACCTAAAATTAATCCTATAAAACAGAATTGAGTTTGCATTGGATAAATATTTAACAATGATTGCAGTATATTACCAAGTAAAAGTATGCCAAAGATACCACCGATAATAAATGGTAGTAAGTAATAAAAATTAGTCTTAAAATCTTTAAATATGTTTGTTATAGAAGTTATTAATTTATCATAAATACCTAAAATAACACATATTACACCACTACTAATTCCTGGTAAAATAGCTCCGGCACCTAATAATATTCCTGTAAAAAATCTAGTAATCAAATATATCATTCCATTTCTTTAATATTTATATATAGATATTAAAAAAATAATTAATTATTCCATTTTAATATATAATAAATAAAATAAAAAAATGAAATAGTACAATTATAAATTTATAAGGTCATGCACTTTCAATTTATATATACATATAATTTATGTATAAGACAATTGGAGGTGCATTTATGTTTACTACCTTATGTGGAAGTTTAGGAGCGATAACTTTTATAGAATTTTTAAAATCAGCAGTATTTCTTTTGGGATATATATCAAATAATAATTTGTTCCCAGAGCCACTATCATCAGAAGAAGAAAAAGAGTATTTAGAAAAAATGAAAAATGGTGATGAAGAAGCAAAAAATATTTTAATAGAAAGAAATTTAAGGTTAGTTGCTCATATCACAAAAAAATATAGTACTTCTAAAGTAGAACAAGAGGATTTAATTTCAATTGGTACTATAGGACTTATTAAAGGGATAAATAGTTTTGAATCATCTAAAGGTGTTAGACTTGCTACATATGTTGCTAGATGTATTGATAATGAGATTTTAATGTATTTAAGAAGCACAAAGAAATTAAATTCTGAAGTATATTTAGAAGATCCAATTGGAAATGATAAAGATGGAAACACAGTAGTACTTCAAGAAGTACTAGAAAATAATGAAAGAAGTATTGATGAAGAGGTAGATTTGAAATTTAAAATAAAAAAATTATATGAAAAAATGAAAAAAATATTAAAACAAAGAGAAAGATTTATAATTGAATTAAGATTTGGACTAAATGGATCTAAACCAAAGACTCAGCACGAGATTGCTGAAATGATGGGAATATCACGTTCATATGTATCAAGAATAGAGACAAAAGCAATAAAAAAATTATCAAAAGAATTTGAAAACTAAGTTATTTGAAATAATAAATAAAATTTGTAATAGAAAATAGAAAAAATTAAAAAAATATGTTAAAATAATAAAACATAAAATAACTGAAATGGAGAAAAAAAATGAATAATTATAAAAAAGAAGAAGAAAATAGAAGAGAAGAAGCAACTCAAATAAGCTTTGACATATTAGGAAATATACAAAAAGAGAAAAAAGAAAAAGGAGAAAATCTAAATAAATTTGTAGATGATTATGTTTTAGTAGATATAGAAACCACAGGATTTTCACCTGTTAAAGATAATATTATCGAAATTGGAGCTATAAAAGTAAAAAACAATGAAATTATAAGCGAATATAATGAATTAATTAAAATAGATAAAATATTATCACCTTTTACAACAAAATTAACAGGAATAACAGACGAAATGCTTCAATCTGGAAAAAATATTACAGAAGTTCTTAAAGAATTTGTAAAGTTTTCAGAAAATAAAATTATTATAGGACATAATGTTACTTTTGATTTAGGATTTTTAAATTATAATTGTAGAAAATATTTAAATTATAACCTTAATAATGATTATGTTGATACTATGTGTATGGCAAGAAAAATAGTACCAAATAGCATAAATTATAAACTTGGAACTTTAGCTAATTTATTTAATGTAAGTTATGAGGGTGCGCATAGAGGACTAAAAGATGTCCAAATAACATATGAAGTATATAATAATTTAAGAAAAATAGAAAAAAATATGTTATAATTTGGAATTGGTAATAAATTAAAATATTATATTGATTTTATTAACCTTTGATGATATTATTGAGCTGAAAAATTAACAAAATAAATTAAGAAATATGATATTAAATAAGAAAAAATAAAAGGAGAGATACATATGAAAAGAAAAATTGTAAGTTTATTTTTAATTATTACATTGATTTTTACAATATGTTATATACCTGTATCTTTAGCATTTCAGAAGAAGATGATAAACCAGCATTAGAGGCATCTATTCCAGTATATAGTGGAGATATCTCAAATAGAGATCAATTAGAATTTGTAACCACAAATACTTCTAGAAATCCTGCAGGAATAGAATATACTCAAAATTCTTATGGATTTATATTCCATTTCGATGATGATGGAACAGTAGAGATGGAGCAAGATAATGGAAATGCAAAATATTGTTATTTAAGGTTTTTATCAACAGACAAAAGATTTTTATCTAGTAAACATGGAAATGCAGCTAGTTTAAAAATTTATGAAGTTATAAAAACATATAAAGATAAATCAAATTTTGACATATCTTCTATTCCTAGTATTCCAGACTATCCAAATCAAGGGTCGATAAAAATTGACAAGATAGCCAATACTAGTGACAATTATGAAAATAATGGAAAAGCAAATGTTAAACTAAGTGCTATGGCTGAGCCAATTAATAGAGATTTGGATATTGTATTAATTATAGATGATTCTAATAGTGTAAATCAAAGTGAAGCAGAGGGAGAGAAAACAAGAGCTGAAGTAATAAAACAAGAGACTAGTAAATTTGCAGAAGAAATATTAAAAATTAATCCAAATAATAGAATTGGCATTGTTAGATTTGCTGGGGATGTAATATATAAAGATGAAAGCGATAATCTTGGACTTTCAAACAATATTGATGAAATAAAAAAAGTTATTAGCAAAGAAAGAGATGAGTCAGAAGGAGGAACTAATTACACAGCAGCATTTGAACAAGCTAATAGATTATTTGAAATGTCTTCTGTGGAAGAAAATAGAGATTCTATAGCAGTATTTGTATCAGATGGTGGACCAAGTATATATAATAGAATAAAATATACAGTATACAAAAATACAACTGATGGAGAAATAGGACATCATGCAGATAATTGGGTAAATTATCTAATAAATTCAGAATTAAAAGAAAATGTTTTAATGAAAGAATCAGGAGTAAAAATTTATACTATAGGAGCAGGAAATTATACAAAACCAATAACAAGTAATGGTTCATTTGTAATTAATTCAGAAAATACAATTGAAATATTACAAAATTTAGCAACTGAAGAATCATATTTTTATGACTGGAATGACATTATTCCAGAGCTTGGAAAAATATATGAAAAAATATTAAGAGATTTTTATATATATCCTAAAGATGCAGTTGTTACAGATATACTTGGTAATGATGTAGTTTTATTAACAAAGAAAATAGAAGATGAAAATCAGAAGATAGTAATAAAACACGGAGAAGAGATTATCGAAGAAATTACTTTTAATGAAGATGGAACAGAAGCATATTCTAACTTAAATGAGAAAGAAAATATACTAACAAAAGATGAAAATGGAAAAATGATAATAGAAACTGAAAATTTAAAATATACAGAAAATGATAAAACTTTTACTTGGAAAATAGGTGAACTTGATAAACAAGAATGGAGTTTAGAATATCCAGTATATCTAACAAGGACAGTTAATATGTATAATGATGGTACTGATAGAGAAGAAGGCAAATATGACACAAATAAAGAAGCTTATATAACATACACAAATCATTTAGATGAGGAAATAACACAAGAGTTTCCAATACCTGGAATAACATGGAAAATTGAAGATAATACTCAAGCACCAGGAAAACTACCTCAAGCAGGCCAAACAATAGTAGTAATTGCAATTATTCTAACAATTGCAATAATAGCTGTTATAATTAAAATAAGAAGTAAAAAATCTGATTTTTAAAATAAAGAAAATAGCACATGTAAAAATGCATGTGTTATTTTTTATGCAAAAAAATGGAAAAATAAAATAAAAAAAATCTCACATAATAATAATGAAAAAATAAAAGGTTATATTAAACCAGTTTTTTCAACAAAAATAAAATAGAAAGGAAGTATATAATGAGAAAAATATTAATTTTTGTAACAGTTCTATTTCTTGCTATAGCAATAATGCAAACAACAATTTATGCAGCATCAATTCCTTTAAATTCAATAACTGTAAATATAAGCAAGGATAAAATAGAGCCAGGAGAAGAAGTTAAGGTTGATATTAATTTTGGAACAGAACTTGGAGCATATACATTTGATATAGCATATGATAATTCAATTTTTGAATATGTAAAATCAGAGGGTGGTACAGAAAATGATAATGGAACAAGAGTAAGAGTTACTTATTATGATAGTACAGGAGGAACAAACCCAAGAACTAATATGTATGTAGTATTCAAAGCAAAAGAAGATATTACATCAACTAATCCAACAAATTTTTCAATAACTGCTGAGGGACTTGCAAATTCAGATGCTTCTCAAGAATATGATGATATTACCCAGGCAATTGAAAAACAACTTACTGTAGAACCAAATTATAAGCAGTACAATATAGACTTAGAGTATACAGAAAAATTAATAAAAGATAAAGATATTGATTTAAAACTTGTAACTAAATCAAGCATGGGAAAAAATTATGACAATTTAATGACTAAGGCAGAGATAATTAGTAAACCTCAAAATGCTAACATTAAATTAACGGCAATGGAAGATAATAGTAATGAAATAAATATGATAGAAACTGGATATGGAAGTACTAAAGGATTTTCTTTAGGAGGAAAAAATGCACATCATGAAATAAATATGAAAGCAAATTTTGATACAACAGGAGAATATAAAATTAAATTTAGTATATTAGATAAAGACTCTTCTAATGCAGTGGTTGTTGAAAAAGAATTTACATTAAATGTAATAGAAGAGAATACTAATGTAAGCGATACTGAAAACAACGCGGATAATGAGGATAATAGCGAAAATAATAACCCTAATAATTCAAATGATAATCAAAATAGTAATATAAATAATGAAGAAGAATTACCAAAAGAATTACCTAAAACAGGTATGACGCAATATGTGTATATAATAGCTATAATCTCTTTATTATTATCAGGATATATTGTAAATAAAAATTTAAAAAAAGATAAATAATGTAAGCTTCTATATTTTATAGAAGCTTACATAGAAAGGAATAAAATATATGATAAAGAACATATTTAAGTTATTTGTCATATTTTTAATTATTTTATTTATAGTAAATATTGTATATGGGATAAATGTAGAAATGAAATTAAAAAACAATCCAACTAATTCCAGTGAAATAGATATAAATAATATGATTACAGAAGAAATAAGTGTGCAAAATAATTTAGTAAAAGATAGTATTGAAAGAATATCTGAAAAATATCAAGGGTATAAAGTTTCTTCTAAACTAAAAATAGAAAAAATAAATTTAGAAACATATGTGTTTGAAGAGTATGATGAAAAAGCAATGTGGATTTGTCCTACTAAATATTTTGGACCAGATCCAAATGAGATAGGTAATTACTGTATTGCGGCACATAATTATGACAAAGAAAATATGTTTAATAATATAATAAAATTAAAAGTAGGTGACAAAATTAGTTTGATAGATAATAAAAACGGAGCAAATAGTTATATTATATACGATATATACAAATCAGATCCAAAAGATAATAGTGCTTTATCGCAAAAAACTAATAATAATATTGAAATAACACTGATTACATGCAGTGATTATTCGAGCAGGAGAATTATTGTTAAAGCAAGAAAAATTTAATTTTTAAAAACTAAAAAGAGGAGGAATATGAAAAAGAAATATATATTATATATTGTTGGAATAATTAGTATTATTACTATTTTTATTTTTGTGAATAAAAATATAGCTAAAACTGAAATGTATGTATCTGATGATTTCCCGGATAGTTATAAACCATATATAGAAGAATTAAAAAGAAAATATCATAATTGGGAATTTAAAGCACTTTATACAAACTTAGATTGGAAATATGTAATAGATAATGAAAACATTTTTGGGAAAAATTTAGTACCAAAATCATATAGTGATAGTTGGAAAAATACTAAGCCAGGTGAATATAATGTAGAAGTGGACAGTGGATGGGTTGACTCTTCAAGACAAGCTGTTGAATATGCTATGGATCCTCGTAATTTTCTAAATTATGTTAGAGTATTTCAATTTGAAGAGCTTTCATATAATAGTAAAACTAACACAAAATCTAGTATAGAAAAAATATTATATGGAACAGAATTTTATAATAGAATTGTAGAATATTTGAATTCAAGTGGTAAAAATATTGTAACAGATAAAGAATATTCAGATTTAATATTATCAGCTGCAAAAATATCTAATGTGAGTGGATTTCATTTAGCATCACGAATAAAACAAGAAGTGGGACCATTTTTGTCACATAGTTCTATTAGTGGAAAAGTGTCGGGGTTTGAAGGATTATATAATTTCTACAACATAGGAGCAACTAGTTCATCTGAGCCAATGGGAGCAATAAAAAATGGACTAAGATATGCAAAAGATGGAAAAGGGGCATCAGAAGAAACAAAGAAAAAATATTTGATACCATGGAATACAAAAGAAAGAGCTATAACAGGAGGGGGAATATTTATTGGGTCAAGTTATATAAATCTTGGACAAAATACAATATATTTACAAAAATTTCATGTGAATGATACAGAAGGAGGAGAACTATTCTGGCATCAATACATGACAAATGTATTAGCACCATATAGTGAATCAAAGTTAATATATACCGGATACAACAATAGTAATTTATTAAATTCATCAATGTCATTTATAATCCCTATTTACGAAAATATGCCCAAACTACCTGCTTTAAGCCCAAGTATTAATACAAGTGATTATACGGAAGATAATACAAAAGTTTTTGCAAATGTCGAAACTTCATTAAATGTAAGAAGCGGTCCTGGAACAACATATGAAATTTTAACTAGCCTACAATCTGGAGAAGAAATGACTAGAATTGCAAAAGGAAAACAAAAAGGAGAGTTATGGGATAGAGTAAAACTGCAAAATGGTATGGTCGGATTTGTTTTTAGTAATTATTTAGAAGAAGTGCCAGAAAGCAATATTGAGGAGATAAAATTAAATATAGATAGAAATATAATAAATAAAGGAGAAAAAGTACAATTAAGAGTAGAAACAAAACCAGATGATGTAGCACTTAATGAAATAGAGTTTTCGTCAGAAAATAGTGAGATTGCAACAATTAGTTCTGATTTATATGTATTAGGGCTAAAATCTGGAAAAACTAAAATATATGCGAAAGCGAAAAATGGTGTAGAAGATTCCATAAATATAGATGTTGTTACTCCTCTAGAAGATATAATTTTGAGTTCAGATGAATATACTATTCAAGAAGAAGAAAAATTAAAATTAGAACCAATTATTTTTCCAGATGATGCAGATAATAAAGAAATAAAGTATGTATCAGAAAATAGTGAGATTGCAAGTATAGATAATAATGGAGTTATAACTGGTAATAAAATAGGAAGTACTAATATTATCTTAAGTGGAGATAACAATATAACAAAGAAAATAAAAATAAATGTTATTAAAAAACTTGAAGATGGTGAAATTGTATTTAGTGAAAATTTAGAAATCAATGGAAACATTATTACTGGACTTGCAAATAAGAATAATACAGTAACTACAATTCTAAATCAGATACAAACAAATTATAATATAGAAGTTTATGATAAAAATAATAAAAAATTAAATGACAATGAATTAATAGGAACAGGAACCATAATTAAAATATTAGATGGTAATAATGTAGTTATCCAATATGAAATATTATTATATGGAGATGTAAATGGTGATGGAAAAATTAATAGCATAGATTTATTGGTTCTACAAAGACATATTTTAGAAATAGAAAAATTAAGTAATATATTTGTAAAAGCTGGAAATGTAAGAAAAAATCATAAAAATCCTAGTTCAGTTGATTGTTTACTAATACAAAGACATATATTAGGAATTCAAAGTTTAGATCAATGAATAGAAAGGAAGATAATTTGAAAAGAAAAATTTATATAATAAATTTATTTATATTACTTCTTTTATTTATATTTAATCTGAAATTAAAAGCTGAAAATAATAATATGAATTTTGCAATAAACAAAGACAGTATTGAAGTAGAAGATGTATTTGAGATTGATATAAGTAAAGATGGATTATATGCAGCAGCAGGAACTTTATGGATATATTTTGATAATGATAAATTAGAATGTTTATCATCAAAGGATAATAATATAAATATAATAGATAATAAAATAATATTTACCTGGGTTAGTGATAGTGGACGAAATAAAAATATATCTAATCTAATAAACTTAAAATTTAAGACAAAAAAAGAAGGAACAGCTTCTTTTAATATAATAAGTGAGATATTTGATGAAAATGGGAATAAAATAGATATAAAACAATTAAATAAAGAAGTTTTAATTAGTAGTAAAACAAAAGAAAAACAAGATACCGAAAATTCCAAAAGTGTTAATTTAAATATAATGAGATTAGATAAAGAAGGAATTATTCCAGATTTTGATCCTAACATAACAGAATACTATTTAACTGTTGATAATTTGGTAGAAGAGCTAAATGTAACTGCTATTCCAGAAAGTAGTAAAGCTAAAGTTACTATAGAAGGTAATGAAAGTTTAGAAAAAGGTATAAATAAAATTAGTATAACTGTTAATAACAATGAAAAAAATAAAATCTATAATATTAATGTTACAAAAACAAATGATTTTGAAAGTGCAAATACAAATTTAGAAACATTTGCTGTAGAAAATTATGAATTATCTCCGGAATATCAAGAAAATATAACGGAATATAATATCGAAATAAATAATAATGAAGAACAATTAAATATACTTGCAATTCCAGAAAATATGGGTGCTGATGTAAGAATAGAAAATAATGATAAACTAACAGAAGGAAATAATATTATAGAAATAATAGTAACAGCAGAAAATAAAATTACAAAAAGAGTATATAAATTAAATGTATATAAAAGGAATGAAGAAGAACAGAAAATCTATGAAGAGAATAGAAATAAAGCTATAGAAGAATCAAAAAAGACTATAGAGAAAATAAATCATGAAATTGAAGGAAAATATGTAAATAAAAATGAAATAGAAATAAAAGATATAAATGACAGAAAAGAGCTAGAAAATAATATAATTATGTGGACTGGAATTATTTGTAGTGTAATAGTTTTAATAGCATTAATATTTAGAATAAAACATGAAAAAATCAATAAAAATTGATCTAAAATTGAAATTTATATTCTATCCATTATAATTATTCATAGAATAGTGTAAATATTGACTATTTTTCCAAAATATGTTATAATATAGAAGTCGACGGGAGATAAAAAAGAAGAAAATAATGGAGGTTATTTTATGAATAAAAATGTATTAATATTTGGACACAAAAACCCAGACACTGACTCAATTACATCAGCTATGGTAATGGAAAATTTAGAAAAAAAATTAGGAAATGAAAAAGCAAAAGCTGTTAGAACAGGTAATGTTAACAAAGAGACACAATATGTTCTTAACTATCTTGGATTAGAAGCACCAGAATTAATTGATGATGTTGAAGATGGTCAAGAAGTTATATTAGTTGATCACAATGAAGCAACACAATGTGTTAACAATATTTCTAATGCAAAAATTTTAAAAGTTGTCGACCACCATACAATGAATTTCGTAGCTCCATATCAATTATTTTATAGAACAGAGCCAGTTGGATGTACTCAAACTGTTTTATTCAAAATGTATAAAGAAAATGGTATAGAAATAGATAAAAATACAGCAACATTAATGCTTAGTGCTATTGCTTCAGATACATTAGTATTAAAATCACCAACAACAACTGATGATGATAGAAAAGTTGTTAAAGAACTTGAAGCAATTTCAGGATTAAATGTTAATGAATTTGGTGTAGATATGTTAAAAGCAGGAACAGATATTAGTGAATTTACACCAGAACAAGTTATAAATATAGACTCAAAATTATTTGAACAATCAAACAAGAAATTTAGAATAGCACAAGTAAATACAGCAGACTTAGACTCTATATTCAAAAATCAATCATATTTTGAACAAGCAATTAATGAAGATATTAAAAAAGAAAACTTAGACTTTTATGTATTTGCTGCAACAGATATAATTAACTCAAACTCAAAAATTATATCTTTAGGTAATGATGCAGGAGTTGTTGAGAAAGCATTTGGTGTACCTGTTAATAATAACACAGCAATGCTTGAAAATGTTGTATCAAGAAAGAAACAAATATTACCACCTATCTTAGATAACTTAAAATAGGATATAGTGTAATTAAGATAATAAAAGGAGTTTATATATATAAAAAGTTAGTATGAAAATATGAAGTGATAAAATAAATGTAGACACAAAAAAAGTGTTTACATTTATTTT